>Ga0335074_10003733_pt1 | contig 20885 bp, 15 predicted proteins | sample Lox_Sample_23_FD_206715 | JGI IMG/M metagenome (GOLD analysis project Ga0335074, IMG submission 206715) | Soil microbial communities from Loxahatchee National Wildlife Refuge, Florida, United States - Lox_Sample_2.3 | ecosystem: Environmental > Terrestrial > Soil > Wetlands | place: USA... | reverse complement strand
TCGCCATCGATGTGCCGGGCGCGGTGACGATCTGGTCCGGCGAAACCTCATAACGATCGGCCAGCGCGCGGATCAGTGGCCGATAGCCATACAGATTGAAGTCATTGATCTCGAGTGCGTCGCGGGCCTCCGGCAGTTCATCGATGTGCACCGGGATGATCCCGCTGCCTCCGATTTCATAGCGTGCGCGCGGGCGAGTCTTCACCCACTCCATGTAGACGATTTTTCGCATTGAATTTCCGAAACAGATAGAAGGCTGGGATGCCGGCCAGGATGAGGCCCAGTCCATAACTGGTCTGCGGCTGATTGGCGCAGAAATTGATCAGTACGAATCCGATTGCCGCGGCCACGAAGAGCGCCGGCAACACCGGATAGCCCCACACGCGATAAGGCCGTTCGAGATCGGGATAACGGCGGCGCAGCGTGAACACGGCCCCTACGGCGAGCGCGAAGAAAATCCAATCGCCGAAAGTGGTGTAGCTGAGCAGCGCGTCGTAAGATCCGGCCAGAAATACTACGCTGGTCCAAGCAGCGAAGAACAGCAGCATGGTAACCGGGGTCTTGTGCCTGGGATGCACGTATGCCGCGGCGGGAAACAGAAAGCCATCGCGGCCCATCGCGTAGAAGACGCGCGGCGCGGTGAGCAGAGTCATATCGATAAAGCCGAAAGTCGAGACTAGGATGGCCACCGAGATGAATCGCCCTCCGAAATCGCCCATGGCCCGCACCGCTACGTCGGTGGCGAGCGTCTCGGTGTGTCGAATGGCATCCACGGGCAGGACGTGCAGATACACGGCGGCCGCGGATACATACACCGCGATCACCACCAGGATGCCGAACAGCAGGGCGCGCGGCAGGGTGCGCCGTGGGTCGCGGATCTCGCCGGCGGCCCAGGTGGAGCTTTGCCATCCTCCGTAGGAGAACAATACCGGAGCCAGCGCCGCCCCGAAGGCCGTGATCACACTGCCCTGGTAGGTTCCTTGGTAGGGCGATGCAGGCGTTCGCGCGTGACCGCCTTCGAAGAAAAAGCCGAACCCGATCAGCAGAGCCAGCGCCGCCAGCTTGCCTGAGGTAAAGATGTTCTGGACCAGGGCTCCGGGCTTGACGCCGAAATAATTGACCATCGTCAAGCCCCAGATGGCTGCCAGGCCGGCCAGTTTTACGGTCCCCGGCCTTGCCAGTCCCGGCGCCAGCGTCCCCAGAGTTTGCGCGAACTTCATAGTAACCGCGCCGGTTCCTCCGGGCGAGATCACCAAGAGCAAGGTCCAGCCATACAGGAATCCGATGAGCGGATGCCAGCCTTCGCGCAGGAACGCGTACTCTCCGCCCACCAGCGGCAGCATGGCGCCGAGTTCGGCAAAGCTGAGGGCTCCGATGGCCGCGATCAGCCCGCCCACCAGCCAGACCGACAGGATCAGGCCCGGAGTGTGGACCCGCTGCGCCACGTTGGTGGTGTTGAAGAATACGCCGGTACCGACGATGCCGCCTATTACCAGGAGCGTGGTGTCGAACAGGTTCAGGCTGCGTGCGAGTGGGGAGTCATCGTTGAAAGATTTGGGCATCGCTGCTTGATAATTGCCGGGCTCTATTGATGATAGGGCAGAGAGCCTTAAGTTTTTTCACCCTCCGCACGATCTATAATGCAGCGCCCGGTGTGGCCAAGACCCTTGCGTAACTTCTGTTTCGCCACTGGGTTTGCAGGAAGGGAGAGACCATTCTCAATGCTAAAGAAACTAATGACCGGATTTGTTTTTGCGGGCCTTCTCACCGTCGGCGTTTTCGCCGAGGAGGTTGTGGTTCGAGTGGCGCCGCCGCATGCCGTGATGGAGAAACGAGGAGTAGCGCCCGGGCACGGTTACGTATGGATCGCCGGCTATCACCGCTGGGACGGGGCTGCCTATGTGTGGGTTCCCGGAAGATGGCAACTCCCGCCGCGTCCGCACGCTCACTGGGTGGCGCATCGCTGGGTTCACCGGCATGGCGGGTGGGTGCTGGTGGAAGGACACTGGAGCTGAGCGTCAACTGAACTAAGCGTCCTGTGAGCTAAGCGTCCTGTGAACTAAGATCCGGGCCTTTCGGTTTTTCTTCGGTCCGCACGATCACGATCGTGAATTTCGCCACCAGCGCGGAAATCGCCCCGAGCGCCGCCAGTACCGGGGCCAGCACCGCGCCTACCGCGGCCACGGTGACCGGAATCTCCATAAACGTGTGCCCGTGTTCATCCCGAATGATGATTCGACGCACATTGCCTTCATGGATGATCGACTTGACCTTTTCCACCAGGTCCCGTCCGAGCACCTGTACCTCTTCGACGAAGTCTTGAAATGCCATGTTCCCTCATCTTAGAGTACGCGCCGGGCAGGGAATTCGTTCTCCCATTTCGAAGTTTCACCCCGGGGGCTGCCGCCGTTCGCTTCCGTTCTCAACCGGGCAATCGTTCAATCAGGTATTTCGGATATTCGAATAATACAGTCCCGAAAATCTTGGTCCATTCCGAGAAAAACAGCCTGCGCGAACTCGGATCCTCCCACCAGACCCGCGGATGATAATGCTCATCGGGTGCGCCGATGGTGATGAACCGGATTCCGGGGCAGAATAGCCGAAACACGATAGACGCCCGGCGTGAATGATACGCGCTGGTCACCAGCAGAACGCGCTTGACGCCGCGCCGCGCCAGTTCCCCTCGCAGCGCGAGGGCTTCGCCGATGGTGGAAGAAGCATCTTGTAGAAAGCTTTGAAAAAGCCGGCGGGGATAACCGCGCGCGGTGAGGAATTGGATCGCCGCCACTCCCTCCGGCCGTGCTCCATACATCGTGCCGCTGATCAGGACCAACGGAGCATAGCTTTCGACCGCGAGATTGGCGCCCTCGATCACGCGTGCCCCATAGAAGTCCCCGCCCAGCACGAGAATCAAGTCGGCCGGTTGTGGGGTTTGGGGCGAAACCAGGAATTCGCCGAGGCCGGCGAGGATGGGCCGCCAAGCCGCCAGCGCCAAAACGGCGAGCGCGATCGCGACAATGAAAAGCCAGCGATAGGGCCAACGGCGCAAGACGGGCGAGGCGCTACCAGGCACTACGCGGATTTCGAAATCAGCACGGATGTTTCCGAAAGCGCCGGTTCCGGCGATGCAGGCCTTCGTTCCAGAGCCGCGTTGAGTTTACTCGTCAGAATTTTCAGGTTTGCGCCGGTGTTGATGGTTCCATGGTCCCCCGGAACTTCCTCGATGCGCAGATTGGAAAGCACGCCGCCCCAGCCCAAGGCGGGATCGCTCGAGAAAAATTCGGCGCCCGATTGAGCCTTGAACAGGCAAACCCGGCCCGGGTATGGCTTGGCGCGCCAATTTTCAGCCGCCAGGAGTTGCCGCCCGGCGATATCGAGGGGAATTCCCGTCATGGGGACGCCCACGCTCGTCGAGACTTTATACATAGCCCGGAACAGATGAAGCCGCATTCGTCCCGCCAGCTGCCGGAAGCCTTCCATCCCTTCTACGAGCCGATCCAGATGATAACGGTAACGCCGGAAGCGATCGCTCCAGGACTCGAGAGCTTTCGTGCCGGCCAGGTAATTGGAATCGATCAGCGCCACTAACTCCGGTTCCGCGCCCACCTTCCGCAGCTGATGCGCCATCTCAAGGGCTACCAACCCGCCGAAGGAATAACCCAGCAGGCAAAACGGTTGCCGCTCGCCGTGGAGTTGAAGCTGTTCGATATAGGCGGCTGCTAATTGCTCCACGGTGGCGGTCCGATGCGGCAAACTGAAAGGCTGCAGCCCGAACATGGGTTGCTCGGCGCCAAGCTCCAGAGCCAGAGGACGGAACAGGATCAATTCGCCGTTTAAAGCGCCGATGCAATAAATCCGTGGCTTCGCGCCCTGCGGTTGGATAGGCACTACGGTGGAAGGCGGCTGAACTCCGGCCTCGCGAATGGCCGAAGCCAGCGTGCGCACGGTAGGTGCATAAAACAAAGTGCCCAGCGGCAGATCCACATGGAAACAAAACTTGATTTCGGAAAATAGCCGCAGCGCCAGGAAGGAATGCCCGCCCAGGTCGAAATAGTTATCGGTGACGCTGACGGGGTGAACGCCTAATAATTCCTGCCACAAATTCGTCAACCGTTCTTCGATCTCGTCGGCCGGAGGGACGAATTCGCGTTGCGCGCCAGCTTGAAATTCGGCCGCGGGCAGCGCTTTTCTGTCCAGCTTGCCGCTGGGTGTTTTAGGCAGGGATTCAAGCGCGATAAACGCCGATGGAAGCATGTATTCGGGAAGGCGCTGTTTCAAGAACGCGCGCAAGGCGGGCGGGTCCAGTTCCTTGCCGGCGGGAACCGCGTAGGCCACCAGCCTCGGCCCACCGCTCGCGCCCTCCTGCAACAAAACAGCGGACGCGCGGACTTGGCCGCTGGCCAGGAGCGCCGCCTCAATCTCGCCCAGTTCGATGCGCAGGCCGCGCAGCTTGATCTGGTTATCGTTGCGGCCGAGGTATTCGATATTGCCGTCGGGAAGATAGCGCGCCCGGTCGCCGGTTTTGTAGAGGCGCGCACCGGGACGGGGATCGAACGGATCCGGAATGAAACGCTCCCGGGTAAGCTCCTCACGATTCAGATAACCGCGCGCCAGCGCGATGCCGCCGATGTGCAGCTCGCCGGGGACACCGATCGGAACAGGCTCGAGATGCCGGTCCAGGATGTACGTTTTCACGTTCGCGATGGGCCGGCCGATGGGGACGCTCGGGCACGGCGCTTGCACACTGCAATCCCAATAGGTAACGTCGACCGCCGCTTCGGTGGGGCCGTATAGATTGTGTAGTTGGGCCGCCAGGCGATGAAAGAACTTGTCGCGCAGATCGGGAGGCAGCGCTTCGCCGCTCGCGAACACTCGCTTCAGGCTGCGGCAGCCATCCAGATCGGGCGCGTCCAGAAATTCCCGCAGCATGGACGGTACGAAGTGAATGGTAGTGATCCGCTCGGAGCCGATCAAACCGGCAAGATAACCGGGATCGCGGTGGCCCCCCGGCTCGGCGATCACGAGCGTCGCGCCGCACATGATCGGCCAGAAAAACTCCCACACCGACACGTCGAAGCTGTAAGGCGTCTTCTGCAGGACACGATCGCTCGATTCGAGCGAGTAGCGATCCTGCATCCAAAGAATCCGATTCGCCACCGCTTCATGGGTGTTTACCGCGGCCTTGGGAAGGCCGGTTGAGCCGGAGGTGTAGATCGCGTAAATGGCGTCCGCCGGTTCCACCCGAACGCGCGGATTGAAGTCCGGCTGCGCGTCCAGTTCATCGCCATGCCGGCCTTCGCGATCGGAATCCAGCACGACGATTGTTCCCGAAAAATCCGCCAGGTTTCCCCGGAACTTTTCCTGCGTGATTACGCAGACGGGGTTCGAATCCTCCAGCGTCATACGCAGGCGAGCCGCGGGAAGCTCCGGATCGTAAGGGACGTAGGCGGCGCCCGATTTCAAAATCGCAACCAGCGCCACCACCATTTCGAAGGACCGCTCCATCAGGACGCCGATCAGAGAGCCTCCCGCCGCCCCATTTTGTCGAAGCCAATGCGCCAGCCGGTTGGCGCGGGCGTTCAGTTCGGCGTAGGTGAGTTCTCGCCCTCGAAAAACGAGCGCGCGGCGATCGGGACTGGCTTCCACTTGCGCCTCGAACATCTCGTGGATCGTCAGGTGCGGGAAACTTTGGGCCGTGTCGTTCCAATCCACCAGCAGCGTCCGGCGTTCGCCTTCGGTGAGCAGGGAAACCCGCGCCAGGGATTGATCGGGATCGGCCAGCAGGCTTCGGAGCAGTTGCTGAAAGTGCTCCTCCAGACGCCGGATCGTGGCCTGGTCGAAAAGGTCGGTATTGTAGACAATGCGCCCATCCAGAGCGTCGGGATGCTCGGAAAACTCCACGAACAGGTCCCATCCCGTGGATGCGCTATGGACCTCCATGTCGGTGACGTCCCAGCCCTCCGGAAAATCCGTGAAGGGCGGGCGCATGGAGAACAGAACTTGAAATAGAGGATGGCGGCCGGGTTCGCGTTTTAGCGCCAGCTCGCGCACGACCGAGTCAAAAGGAATATCGCTGTTCGCCAGAGCCCCCAGCACGGTGCTCCTGACGTTCCCCAGGAACTGGCGGAAGGAGGAATCGCCCTCCACCCGCGTCCGGTACACCACGGCGTTCAAGAAATATCCGATTAATGGCTCTAACTCCGGACGGGTGCGCGTATTGGTGACGCCGCCCACTACGATTTCTTCCTGGCCCGAATAGCGATACAAAAGGACCTGAAACACGGCCAAAAGAATCATGTACGGCGTCGCGCCTTCGCTTCTGGCCAGCGCTTTGATTCCCGCGATCAGTTGCGCCGGAATCGCGCAGGTTTCCATTCCACCCCGAAACGTAGGTTCGGCGGGACGCGGCCGGTCCGTGGGAAGTTCGAGCGTGGGCAAGTCCCGGAGGGTCTCACGCCAGTAGTTCATTTGCGCGGCGCGGACGCTGCTTTCCAGGTCCTGCTGTTTCCACACGGCGTAATCCCGATACTGAACCGGCAACTCCGGCAGCGGCGACTTCAATCCCTGGGAATACGCGCTGTATAGCGCGGCCAGCTCCGAAGCGAGAACTCGATAAATGGACAGGCCGTCGAAGGCCAGGTGGTGCACGGTGATATAAATCCGATGATAATCTTCGGACCATCGCACCACTCGCGCGCGAAATAGCGGCGCGACGCTTAAATCGAAAGGCCAGCGGACGTCTTCGGTGGCCAGCCGCGTGGATTCGGCCTCCCGCTCCTCCGCGGGAAGATGGCTGAGATCGTGGAACGGAAGATCCGCGCGAAGGTCGGAGTGGACGCGCTGAACCACTTTCCCGTCCGCCGTCGAAAAGGAAGATCGCCACAGCTCATGGCGGCGCATAATCTCGTCGAAGCAGCGCTCCAGGATGCGGCGATCCAAAGATCCGCGCTTATGAATCGTTACAGACTCGTTGTATATGGGGGCGTCGCCCGCCAATTGCGCATGAAACCAGATCTGTTCCTGGCCGGGGGATGGCGGACCTTGCGCGCCCGATTGCCGGGGGATGGCCGGCTTCGAAGCGCCGCTCGGAACCTGGACTTCGCCCCGTCGAATCCTCTCGAGAAGCTGCCTGCGGGCGTCGGAAACTGTGCCGGCGTCGTTCATGGGTGGGCCAGTTCGTAGCGCGAGGCGGGGAGTTCCTCATGCACCGGATCGAAACGAACGGGCAGGGCGCTCAGCCCGCGTAATCCCAGATTCTCGCGCCAGATGAAATCCTCCGAGGCCAGCTCCAGATTCTTGAGCCGCCTGAGGAGCGTGCCAAAAGCGATCTGTCCTTCCAGACGCGCCAGTGGAGCGCCGAAGCAAAAGTGCGCCGCCCAGCCGAACGCCAGATGCCCCTTGTCGCCGCGCCTCAGATCCAGCACATCGGGATTGGAAAAGCGTTCCGGATCGCGATTGCCGGCGGCTAGAACGGCCACCACGGTCTGGCCCTTGCGAATGGTCTTGCCGCCCAAAGTGAACTCTTCCGGGGCCACGCGCGCCGTGTGCTGGATGGGGCTTTCAAAACGCAGCAACTCCTCCACCGCCGACGGAATCAGCGACGGATCTTCCTCCACCATGCCCATCTGGGCGGGGTGCCGCAGGAGCGTCAGCAATCCGCTGCCGATCAGGTTCGTGGAGGTCTCCTGGCCGCCGATCATGGTGAGGATGCAATTGGCGATGATTTCCTCTTCGGTCAGGCGGTTGCCATCCACTTCGGCCCGGACCAGGGAGAGCACCAGGCCCTCGCGAGGATCGGTCTCCTGCCGGCGGATGGCTTCGCGGAAATACTCAGTCATCTCGCGAACGCTCGCCGCCACGCGCGCCACACGCTCGGGATCGTGCAGAAAATTGCCTAGAATTTCCGCAAAATCGATGGACCATTGCTTCAGCTTCTGGTAGTCGCGCACCGGCACGCCCAGCATTTCGGCGGTAACGATGGCGGGCATCGGCTCGGCCAGTTCGGCGACGATATCGGCCTGTCCGCGCCCGATAAAGCGGTGGATCAAGCTGTCGGCGATCTCCTGGATATGCCCCTTCAGCACGGCCACGCGCGCGGGAGTGAATGCCGCCGCGCATAGAGTTCTGAGGCGTGTGTGGTAGGGCGGATCGCGAAACAGCATCTGCTTGGCCATCACTTCGATGATCGGGTTCATGGCCGCCAGCCCCATGTCTTCCAGTCTTTTCGCGTTTAACGTGCGGTCGGCGGACAAACGCGTGAGGACGGTGACGATGTCGGGGTAGCGAGTGACGATCCAGGAATGCAGGAAAGGATCCCAGTGGACCGGATCGGTCTCGCGCAGCTCGCGGTACAAACCGTACGGCGAGGCCATGATTTCCGGCTCCATGAGCCGGCACAGGCTGATATCGCTGTCCAGGGTGTTCATTGCTTGGTATCCGTGACGGTATTAACGGCCCAGGTAGCGCGCCACTTCCTGATCGCTCATCGAATTGAGCTTCTCCAGGAGCTGGCGATCCAACTCCGCGGCCAGCCGCGCCACGGTTTTGGCCTCGAACAGATGCCGCAGTCCCAATTGAATGCCGAAGCGTTCATGCACGCGTACCGCAACCTGAGTGGCTAAAAGCGAATGAAAACCCAGCAGGAAGAAATTGTCGTCCGCTCCCACGCGATCCACTTCCAATAGCTCGGCCAGAATCTGCACCAGGCTTTCCTCGGTGGGCGTGCTGGGCGCGCGATAGCCGGCGTCCTCGATTCGATTCGCGGCATCCGGTTGGGGCAGCGCTTCCGGGTTGAGTTTGCCGCTGGAATTAAACGGCAGAGCCGCGATGCGTACGAACGTGGACGGCACCATATAATGCGGCAGGCTGGACGAAAGGAACTCGCGCAGGCCGGACGCGGTCAGCGCCGCCGCCGCGCTGGGAACCACATAAGCAACCAGAGTCTTGGCGGAACACGTTGTGGAACAACCCTGACTGCGCGCCACCACCGCGCTCGCAGCCACGCCGGGATGACGGTTCAGCGCGCTTACGATCTCGCCCGGTTCCACGCGGTATCCGTGGATCTGTTCCTGGCTGTCCACGCGCCCGCGGAAGGCGATTTGTCCGTCCTGGAGAAAACAACCCAGGTCGCCCGTGCGATACATGCGCGCATTAGGGCTGACGCTGAAGGGGTCCCGCAGGAAGCGCTCGGCCGTGGTCTGAGGACTGTTGCGATAGCCTTTTGCGACGCTCGGTCCCGCAATATAGATTTCCCCCACCTGACCCGCGGCCACCGGACGGAGCTCCCCGTCGAGAATGCGAATCTGGAGATGCGCGATGGGCTTACCGATGGAAGGCGGCGTTTGAGGCGCCGCGGATTCCAGCGCTCCGGCGGCAACGATCCCCGACGTCGCCACCACGGTGCATTCTGTTGGACCGTAATTGTTCACCACCGTGAAAGGCAGCCCCGGCGCGGGATAGCGATGCAACGCTTCGCCGCCCGTGAGCAAATATCGCAGCGCCGTTTCGGCCGGCCAGGCCTGTTCCAGCATGCGTTCGGCGAATATGGTGGGCACGAAAGCCATGGTGATGCGTTCCTGGACCAGCCAATCCCGCAGCAGATCGGCGGATCTCCGCACCCGCTCCTCCACCAGAACCACGCTGGCTCCGGCTGTCAGGTACGGCCAGATTTCCCACACCGAGGCATCGAACCCGACGCCCGCCAGATGGCTGGCGCGATCGTGCGCGGTAATGCCGAAAGTATTGCGATGCCAAAAAATCAGGTTCAGCAGATTGCCGTGCGTCACCTCTACGCCTTTGGGCTCGCCGGTGGATCCCGAGGTATAGATGATGTACGCCAGATTGTCCCTGGTGACCTTGACCGGCTCAGCCAGCGGATCGCATAGAGCGATCGCGGCGGACGCCCGGTCCAGGTCGATGGTGAGTGGAGACATACCATCGACGCGCGCGGCCAGCGAACCGCGCGATATCACCACCGAAGCCTCAGCGTTACGCAGGATGGTTTCCAAACGCGCGGCCGGCCAGCTCGGGTCCAAAGGCAGGTAAGCTCCCCCCGCCAGCAGAGTGGCAAGCGCTGCAACCACGAAATCGAAGGATCGTTCCAGGCATAGGGCCACAGGCGCGTCCTGCTCCACACCCAGCTCTCTGAGATACCCCGCCAGGCGCAGGGAACGGCGCAGCAACTCGTCAAACGTCATGGAATCCGCACCCGCGGAGAGCGCAATGGCTTTGGGCGCCGATCTGGCGGTTTCGAGCACCAGATCCGCCACGCAATCGCGCCGCTGGTCGTTGCTGGGCGCCTTCAACCACCCGTCAGTGCCAAGCGCCAAAGCGTGCTCGTTACCAACGGTGACAGGCTTGGGTAAAGTGGACATAAGCAAGTGAACTCAGTATGCTCGCAGGATCTGAGCGCTTCAATCCGTCTTCGGTACTGACGCTGCCGTTTGAAGCGTTATGAATTTCGTACTGTTACTTGCTTGATAGAAATGTCCAATTGGGGAACTGTTCATGACAATACTTCAAAAAGAAGCGCACGCTTCGCCCCACGCGGGAACGTTCAGGCACCACCTCTCAAAGCGTGTTACTTACAATTCTTCAGCCGATTTAGTAACACGATATTAGCATCTATAGGACGCGGATTATAGTTCTATTTTCTATGCTTGCGTGAAGCTGGTAGTACTACAACTGCACCCGGTGGGGTCCTAGTCATCTATGGATTGGTCGGGGGCCTATGGCTTTGTTTTGCCGATCGCGCCGGCACAACCTGGGGCGCCGCAGGAGCAGGGAAACGTCCGGACATCTTTGTCGAAGTTGTAGTTGACCGTCAACTCTTCGCCGGGCTTGATGGCGCGCAGGCTTATGTACAACACGTGACCCCTCAGGATACGGCTCACCAGGTTAGGACTGCAGCTATGATTGATGATCTCGGCGCCGCTCCCGCCAATGGCGCCATCCAGCGTCCAATAAGGGTCCACCGCAAACAGGTACGTGTAGTCGCCGTCGCCGCGCACTTTGGCCTGCTTTCGATTCAGGCGCTGGCCGGTGTACTCGATCACCTTGCGATTGGCCGGAATGCGTTGAGCCGCGAACACTCCGTAGCGATGGATTTTCGAGCGCCGGATCTCCAGTTTGAAACAGGCGTACTGCTCTTGGATCTTAGGCGCTTTGACGAGATCGGTTCCCATGGAAAATCTATTCTAACCGACCACGAGCGGCCGCTATTGGTAGATTACTCGCTTCTCAACAATCACATTGGAGTTGATGGTCCCGGCACTGATACCGGATGCCGTGAACGCTGCCGTGGATGTGGCGCTTAGGGTCAGATCGTAGGTGGATGTGCCGGAGGGGGGCAAGCTCAGCAGGACGAACGGCGGGATGCTGAAATGTCCATCGCTGGTATTAGTGTTGCAAATAAAGGCAGCGCTGGCGCCGGTGATCTGGATTGTGCCGGCGGGATCGCCGCCGGTCCAGGTGACTTCCACCCCGGCGGATCGATCCACGCTCGCGATCGCTCCCGCGTTCGTCCAGGCCAGCGGCTGGGGCATGGTGAAGCTGTGCGAGAACGGTCCGACATTTTCCACAGGATCAGCTTCGCTCCCACCCGGCGCGGAAACCGTATACGCGCCTGGGCCGAGATAAAGCGGCATGTGCGCGCCCGCGCGGCCGGGAGGCTGATCGGTGTAGAAAAGCGGCGTTCGGGTCAGGTCCTCGGAACCGTTCGGGCCCGTGATGGTAATGTCCGGTCCGGCATCGAGGGGACCACCCGAGAGAATGCTGAAGATCGATGGCAAAATCAGGCCTCCGACGCACGTGCCCGCAGGCAGAGATACTTGCATCAGGAATGGAATGTATGGAATGGGGTGCAGCGGAAGATTGCCGAGGAACTGCGGATTTCCAAAGAATGCCAGGCCGAAGTCCTTCGTGCTGGTCTTGTCCCCAATGGCGACGATTCTGGTCAGCTCGACGGCGCCCGTGCTCGAACTCGCATTGGGCATGGCCGCATCGGGGCACGACTGCCCGCCCGGAGCAATCGGCATAGTGACGAAATTACTCACCACGTTTCCGATCAGCACCGCCACCGGAATATAGCAGCCTGTGATCCCCGGCGGAATCGTAAAATCGATCTGGTCTTCGCCGCTGAAGGTGCTGCGGCCGCGATAAAGGACGTTCGCCGGCTGGTTCCCGACATACACGGACATAGCCAGATTGGGCATGTCGATCTGTTGCGGCGGTCCGGACCCATCGTCTCCCGGCGAGGCGCCGATGCCGGTGCCCCAAACGGTGGCTGCATCGCCCGGATTCGCGGGCGAAGTTACGGAATATAGCCGATTGCCCGCGCCGGTAATAATCCCCACCGCGGAGCCCTGGCTGAAACTTGTGGAATTCACAGTGAAGATTCCGAAACTATGAGCAGCCACCTGAAACGACGCCGGATTGCTGGTTTGATTATCGTAAGTGATGGTCACGGTGGCCGCGCCCGCGGGAGTGGAATCCGGCAGGATGGCATTAATCTGACCGGGCGACACGAAAATCGGAATCGCGTTCCACGCCCCGCCGCCAGAGGTGACCTCCACCGATACTCCGCCCAGCGTGGCCGCGAGCGGATATTCGAGCGCCGGGCTCGAAGCCGGGCCTAAGTTCCCGCCGTAAATGCTAAAGATAGAACCCTGCGCGATGGATGAATTCGGCCAGCCAACCGGCGCGTTGCTGGCGGCGTTCACCACGCCATTGACCGCGATCCGAGGTTGCAAAAGAGGCCGCGAAAGGGGTTGCGCAACGGCGCAGGCCGATGGTGCGATCGCATAAAAACATGCCGCCCAAAATCGGCCCATAGAATCGCCCTATTTTAGCGAACTCGCGACGGTGCCAATCCGGGGTAGTGGGGTCTAATGCTTCCCAACGGGTTTGCCGATCTATAAGGTGTCTATCTTAGGACGAAGTACAGGAGGCATAGTATGCCGGTCACCGATTGTGAGGCCAATCCAACCTTGCCGGATTCGCAAAGCCCAGATTGCCAAAACTGTGACATGGAGAGCGTCGCGGAAAAGGTTTCGGAACCAGGATCGAAGCCGCCCAAGGGCTTGTTTTTCGGGTTTGCCGCTACTGTGACCATTGGCCTGGCGCTGGCCAGTTGGTACGTCGCCGTTCGCATCGTTTCGGCCGACGCGGTGGCAGCATCCAGCCAGGCGCGGACGTCGCCCAGCGCGGCCATGGTTTCGCCGCCCGCTAACCCCCCTTCGGCAACCGGTGAGGATTCGATGGCTGAGGCGTATTGGTACGCTGCCCCCGCGCCCGAGCTCTACTTGCAAGTGGCGGCGCTGGGCGGCCAACAGGACACGGCTTTCAAGAGTTCGCTCGAAGCCCGGGGATTTCACGCGCAGATTCAAGTCCGTCGCAGTAGTAACGAACGTAACGGGGAGCGCATCCTCATCGGCCCGTTTGCCACTCGCACCGCGCTCGAACAGGCGCAGCGCCAGCTGCGGTCGTCCGGCATCCTGGCCATCGAGACCGCGTATTGAAAGACACGCCCCGCGCGTCTGGTACTTGAGAGGTGGCCGGTTCAGGTCGATTTTGCTATGCTTCAGTTTTGTGCGGCGGATGCGCCGCGAGTTGGTCAGGCGGATTCGCGGCTTGTGTGTCGAGCGGCTTCGCCGCAAGTGCTCCTACCATTGAGCGTGCCGCCGCGCTACGTAGGGGGACATAGAGCGAGCAGTTAATGCAAGACGAGGCGCAAGTGTCCCTGAAGATCAGAGTCCGCCCGGCCAGCCGTTCCAACCGCCCGGCGCTCCCACGCGGCTATCGGATTCGTCCCACCTCTTTCGTATTTTCCATCGCTTTTCACGTGGTGGCCGTCAGCGCGCTGCTGTTTCTCCCGCGCAGCCAATCCGACCCTCACGATCTGGCGCCCAGCCGGCCCGTGTATGACGAATTGATCAAGCCTGAAGCGAAGAAGATCGTCTGGTACGCTCCTCCGAAGGAAAAACTGCCGGATGTTTCCGCGGAGCGCCGCGTTGGCTCTTTCCCGCGCCCGCGTGCGCCGAGAAAATCCGAGGTAGCGATTATTGCGACGGCTCCGCAGCCGAAATCGACCAAGCAATTCATCTGGCAGCCGGTGCCCAAAATCCAAATCCGTCGCGACCTCCCGGCGCCTAATCTGATCTCCCGCGCCGCCATGGCTATCCCGGCGCCGCCTCCGCCCCGGCAATTTAAGCCCATCGACAAACCCAAGACCCAAGGCGTGAAAGCGCCGCAGCCGAACATTTCGCTGCCCGCTCCCGGCGACGTCGCCAAAGCGGAGCGAATGGACGTGCGGCCGATCGAGATCCTCAATGCGCCCAAGAGCTTCGTTCCTCCGCCGCCCAGCGACCGGCCGGCGCACTTCGCCATCCCGGTGCGAACGGCCGATGTCCCGCTGCCGAATGCCAACATCACGGGAACCGCGACGGCGCGGGGCCTGCTGCCGGAAGGCGTCGGAGCGCCCTCCTTCTCGAACGGAGCCCCTCCGCCTCCGAACGCTCCCCCAGGGCCGGCCAATCAGGCCGGCAACGGCAAAGTGGATATGGCCGTGGTGGGACTGAATCCAAGCGCGAAGGGACAAGTGCCGGAAGGATCCAGGGCCGGCCAGTTCGCGCAAGCGCCTAACGTCGGGGAGATCGCTACGGGCGAGGTGAAAGGCGGCTTCGGAGTGCCGAACCTCACCATTCGCGACGACCGCAGGGCCGTGGCGCCGCCGCACGTGGACGAACCGCGCAAAGTGCTGCTGTATTCGGACCGCCTGCGCAGTCTGCCGGTTTCCACACTGTCGGTTCCTTTGCACCCGGCCACCCGCACCCTCCCGTCGTCCATCGAAAGCAGATTCCGGGGCCGCAGCGTGTATACCATGGTGATCCCGATCGAGAACATCCCCGAATACAGCTCGGATTGGATCATATGGTTCACGCAACGCAAAAGCAGCGCTGACGGGGCCGCGGCGCTGAATGTGCGCGCGCCCATCCCCTTGCGCAAACTCGAAACAGTGGAACCGGTGCCGTCGGGGGCGAGAACCGAGTTTCGCATTCAAATCGCCGGCATCATCACCAAAAGCGGCAAGCTGGAAGTGCGCGAGTTGCTCAGGAATCTGGCGCCGGCGCTCGAGAGCGCGGTGCTTCGGGACGTGCAAGCGTGGGAGTTCAAACCGGCCACACAGGATGGAGCGCCCGTGGACACCGACGTGGTGATCGAGATCCCCTTCAGCCTCCCGCCGCAGGTGGCGCAAAAAAGCGAAGCGGTCAAATAAAAAAAGAGCATGCGGCTAGTTAGAACCGCATGCCCGTTTGGAAGGACTCCCCGGAGGGGACTCCTAAGGAGAAAGGATCACGCCCTCGCCGCGGCGCGGCGCTTCTGATACGCCAGGCCCGCTACGCCCAGCAGACCCGCCAGCAGCAGACCATAGAAACGCGGTTCGGGAGTGGCCGCTATCGGCGCCGTTCCCGTAATCGTGTCCAGCAGGATGTAATGGCAGTCGGCTTCGATGGCCACAAATTCGATGCCGGAGGTATTCTTGGTCAGCGTGAGCTGGCTCTGCGCCGTGGTCCCGTTGGTGGAGATTTCCCCGGCAGTGGTGGCGCCGTTCAGGTGCATCAGGCTCGGACTGACGTTCTGATTGCCGCCATCCTGCCAATAATCCGACACCACATCGCCCGAAGCGCCGATGCCGGCCTGCAGCAGAAATTGCAGCGTGGTTCCCTGGGCGATGTTGCTGCCCAGTTCCAGCACCAGAATATTGCCGAGATCATTATTCCCATCCGCTGTATTCGTAAGGCCCTGCTGATTCGAGAATGGCGAACCGCCTTCTCGGGGGTCGTAAGGCGCCAGGCCGATGCCCTCGTCGTAGATGCTGTCGTTGGTGGAGAACAGTCCATCGACGGTAGAGTCCGTGCTCGCGAAAAACTTGTTGTTGTACTCGGTAACTTGCTCGCTGAACACGCTGATCGTTCCCGTGACCCCGCTTCCGGCGGCGGTGGAGTAAGTGGCGCCATCGCCGACCGTGGTTGGATTGGATCCGAAGCACCATGTATTCGTCGGGCAGGTGGTGGCGCCGGCCAACGTCGCGAACGACATTAGCGCGGCCACACCAACCATCCCTTGAGTTATTCGCATGTTTCTTGCTGTCGTCCCTCTTATGAATCGAAAAAATGTTTGAAACTTATTATTCTTAATTAATAAGAAATACTGCTTAGTGATCAGGATAAGGCAGCCGAAGAACAAAAGCCAGTCCCGAGGGTACCAATTACCTGCCTGGGACTTACAGTACAAGAGGAAGCGCCCGCATGCCTGACCCCCGGCTAATTCATGCGGCTGAGTAAGTTGCTGGCGGCGGCTTCGATGTCTTTGGGCGGTCTCAACTCCAGTGTCCGGGACAGCAGGTTCCTGGCGCGATGCCGGTCACCCTTCTGGTACCACGCTACCGCGGTGTGATACGCGCAAGCGGGGTCGCGCGGATAGCGCCGAATCAAACGGTCGAAAATATCCAACGCGTCGTCGTTTTGGTCGCGTTTCAGATACACGAATCCGAGCGTATCTAGAAACACCGGATTATTCGGCGCCTGGCTTACCGCCCCGCGCGCCAGTTGAACAGCCTCGTCCAGGCTATCGCCGGTTTCAGCCAATAAGTAGGCCAGGTTATTCATCGCCATGGCATCCTGGGGCCGCTCCGCCAAAGCCTGGCGCGCGATTTGCTTGGCCTCCTGGGTCCGGTTCTCCGATTCCAACAGGAACGGAAGCAGGACGCCTGGTCTCGGGTCCTGGGGCTGGAGTTGCGCCGCTTTTTGCAAAGTCAGGATAGCGTTGGGAACGTCTCCTTTGAGCTGGAATACTTGGGCCAATTCAATTCGCGGGTCGATGGAGTTGGGTGTCTGATTGGCAAGCTCGCGAAGGTTCTCGATCGCGAGATTGTATTTTCCGTGTTGGAGCGCGGTCATAGCCATGAGATGGCGCATGCCGGGTGCCCCGTGGGAACGCGCAAGCTCCGTTTCCAGGCGCGCGAATGCTTTTTCGGGATGATTCTGCGCCAAATCCGTGTTCACTAATCCCGCTACCGCCCTTACTTCATCCGGATGCGCTTTGAGGATTTTGTTGAAGGCCGATTCCGCTCCCGCGTAATCCCGCCGCTTTAAGGCGATTTCAGCCAATTTCAGGCGCACATCCAGCGATGCGGGCACTTGCCGTGCGATGCTCCCGAGAACCGCGTCGGCCTCCTCCAGATTTCCTTGCGCCAGTAGAGCGCTACCCCGCAGCATGCGCGCCCGCAGGTTTTGAGGATCGATATCCAGGGCGGCTTCGGCCTGGCGCAACGTCTCCCGGGTGTCATGCTGCTCGAAAGCAACATCGGCCAACAACACGCGCGCTTCCAGGAACTGGGGCTGGCGCTTGACCACTCCCTCCAAACGCATGCGCGCTTCCGGGAAATTCCGGCTCTCGGCCAGCCCGCGGGCGAGGAGAAACTTCAGGAACAGATCGTCCGGCTTTTGTTGTAAGAGAGCGCGCAACTCGTCGATCCCTTCGCCCGGCTTCGCTCCGGGCGTTTCCACCAGCAGCGCGGCGTGTAGCGCGCGAGCTTCTGCGTCGGCGGGAAATTTGGCCAGCGTCCCGTTGAGGATTTGAAGCCCTTCCTGCCGTTTGTTCTGTAGCAAAAGAACGCGGGCCATGCGGGTTTCACAGATCGGCTGATCCTTCTTAGCGCGTTCGTTCCGCGCCACGTTGCTGCCGGCCCGATATTCGCCTAGGGCCGCGTCCAGATCGCCGATGGATACATAGAAATCGCCGGCTTCCACATGCGCGCCCGGATCCCGATCGCGGCCGGAAAGAAAAGCCCGCATGGTTTGATCCAGGTCCTGTTTTCTATGCGAGCCTGCGTAGAAAGCCGCCAGTTGCAAGATGTAAGAGCGTTCCTTGCGATTGGCGTTCACCTTGCGCTTGAGGATATTTTCGGCATCCTCGGTGCGATGGGCCACCGTGTAGATGCGGTACAGGGCGTCGTAAACGTCCGAGGCGCCGCTGTTGCCGGCCAGGAAATCCAGCCCGGCCTTTTCGGCCTCAGGGATCTGATTGGCGCGGAACAGAGCATCCATCAGACCGTCGACAATCTTTTCATCGCCTGGATGCGCCTGGTGCGCGTGGCGGAATATCCCCACCGCCTCCTCGGGCCGCTGCTCGAGCATGGCCACATAGCCCTTAATCCGCAACCCTTGCGCGGAATCGGGGTCGCGCCGGAGACACGCGCTCGAGAAGGCGACGAGCTGATCGTAAAGAAACTTCGGGCGCTTGGGATCGCCCACGTAGGCGCCCAATAAGAGATTGGTCAGCTCGGTCCTGGCTGCATCGTTCTCCGGCAGCAGACGAACCGCGTTTTCTAAATCCTCGAGAGCTTCGGCAGCCCGGTTCTCTTTGAGTTCCGCGAGCCCGGCTCGATAGTAAGCGTCGCCGAACGTCGGATCTTTTTGAATGGCTTTCCGGTAATTTAACGACGCTTCATCGAAGTTCCCGCTGGCGAATGCCGAATTGCCCTTTTCAAAGTAGTTGTACGCGCTGCGGCATCCTGCCAGTAGAAGCAAAAACGGAAAAATGATGACGGCCAAGCGGCCTGCGGGATTCGTTGGGGACATGGCAGCCTTGATTTACAGGCAGCCTTAGTTTACAGAAAGATACGCGGCGGTCCCAGCATCAACCGTACTAATTTTCCGCAGACCCAGTACCAGTACAGTTACACGTACTAGATGCAACCGTTGTCTTATTGCCCGCTTTACGTGCAAATCTTACGCTAAAACTGCAATGAAATTCAAAGCGATCCTTGCAGCTAGTTTTTTGGCCCTCATGGTCAATTTCGCCGCCTGCGCCAGTACCGTGCCACTGGATGTTTCGGGCAATTACAATTTTGCGCTGGCTCAGGGCGGAGGCGGGGCAGTGGCCACGCTGAATGGCTCCAGCGTGGAAATCTTTTGCGACGATTATTTTAACGACATTAATCTGTCTACCGACTACACCGCGCACGTAACCACGCTCAGCACCAGCGCGAATTTGAGCGAAACGCGTTATGGTGGCTTGGCCGCCGGTAGCTGGACCCAATTCACCACGCTCGGTAGCCAGGATGATGCGTTTTTTAACACCGGCGCCGGCGATACGGCGCTGGCTCGCTACGAAATGGTGGCGTACCTTACATCCCTGTATAACCAGAGCGCCGGACCCAACACTTCGAACAATGACATTCAGGATGCCATCTGGAGCATCATGGATCCCGCTGTGGACGGCGCCGTATCCGATCCCGGTTACAATGGCGCGAGCTATATCGAGGCAGCGGCCACCTGGTACACGAGCATGAATACCCCCGGCAACTTGGCCGCGCTGAATACCTTCTTGTCCTACTACGAGATCGTTAGCGACTCCACGATGACTTTTTCGAATGGTTTGGGGATCGGCGGCTTTCAGGAGCAGATCATTGACCCCACTCCGGTCCAAGCGCCCTGCCCCACTCCCGAGCCCCGCGGAGTTGCCTGGGCCTTAATCGGCTTATTCGCTGTGGGCGGCGTCTGGTTGCGCAAATCTCGCTGCGCAAATCCCGCTCCCGCATTCACGCCGCAAGCTGAGAAATGTTGGCAATAACTACCTTGATAAATCCGTGGTCTTGAGCCATACTTGGTCATGGCCACGGAAATCAAAACGCTCCAGGAAGCAATCCTCTACTTCGCCGATCCCAAGAACTGCCGTGAGTACCTTGTGGCGCGGCGCTGGCCGAACGGCGTTACCTGCCCGCGTTGCGGCTCGGATAAAGTCGCTTTCATGGAAAAGTACAATCGCTGGCAGTGCAACGCTAAGACTCATACTAACCGCCAATTCACGTCTAAGACAGGCACGATTTTCGAGGATAGCCCTTTGGGTCTGGACAAATGGCTCGCCGCAATGTGGCTACTGACGAATTGCAAAAATGGGATTTCCAGTTACGAAGTCAGCCGTGATCTGGATATTTCGCAAAAATCGGCTTGGCACATGATGCACAGAATCCGGCTCGCCATGCAAGATGATCTCACTGGCGGAACGTTGTCGGGAGAAGTCGAAGTCGATGAGTCCTTCATCGGTGGAAAAGCGCGGAACATGCACAAAGACCGCAAGGCCAAGATGCAGATGCATAGCCGGTACGGCGACAACAAAACCATCGTGCTAGGCATACTCCAGCGGGCTTCCGAAGGCAAATCCAAGCGCGCGCGACCAATCGTGATTCCTGATCGCACGAGGCCTACGATCCAGGAGAACGTTCACCCCACGGTCGAGAAGGGATCGAAGCTCTATACCGACGAGCACGGCTGGAAATGGAAACCTGAAGGGTACGAGCACGAGATGGTTGAGCACGCTAGCGAGTACGTTCGCGGGAACGTCTACACGAACGGCCTGGAAAACTTTTGGTCTCTTCTGAAACGTACCGTGGGCGGAACGTATGGGAGCGTCGAACCATTCCATCTGTACCGCTACGTCGATGAGCAAGCGTTCCGCTTTAACAACTGCAAGGACATGACTGATAGTGACCGCTTTGACCTTGCTGTGCGCCAAATCGTAGGGCGTCGTCTCACCTGGGCCGAAGTCACCGGCAAGATACAAGATTCACGACCGCAAATTAACTAGAATGGAGAAGCTACGGCAACGCCGTGGCAAACGCAAAGTCATGGCAAGAACAAAAGGGCAGCCGAAATCAACGAAAGCAGTAAAACCGTTGAAGCATGCTCCTCTTGTCCAAGTGGCCTTTGAAGTGAACTTCCCGAATTCATTTGCGGTAGAAACAGGTATCGCCGCATACCAGCAGCGCATTGGCGCGTTATATCCGACTTCCAGCGCGGAATACATAGTGCGTCTTCCGTCCG
>Ga0335074_10003732_pt1 | contig 20885 bp, 18 predicted proteins | sample Lox_Sample_23_FD_206715 | JGI IMG/M metagenome (GOLD analysis project Ga0335074, IMG submission 206715) | Soil microbial communities from Loxahatchee National Wildlife Refuge, Florida, United States - Lox_Sample_2.3 | ecosystem: Environmental > Terrestrial > Soil > Wetlands | place: USA... | reverse complement strand
GACGCCCGTTTTGCCCGTCATGCCGCAACGTGATATTGAGACATTTCGGGCGCCGATCATGATCGTGGCCAGAAATGGACACTATTTGCCCGAAACTGGCCGCGATCATGAAACAGCCCGGCAACGGGACCGGTCATAGCTGCATCGTCGCCTCGATGATCAGGCGGCAGACAGGAGTCGTGGCACAGTTGGCACGCTCCCGTCTGCCGGGGCATGTGTGCCACAACCCTCAAACGACCCCTGGCCCGCTAGCCGGACACCAGGTTGCGCAGGGTGCTGCTGATCGGCCGGCCTTGGAAGCGCAGCCAGCGCATGCTGGTCACGTCCAGGATGGCCCAGTTGCCGCTTTCCGCTCCGTCGCAGTCCAGGCCGGTCACCTCGAGTGGGCCGCCGCCGAGATCGACCTGGCGCTGGTAGCCCAGGTGCAGGTGGCCGTGCATCAGCCAGCGCGGCCGCACGGCCAGCACCACCTCACGGAGCAGGCCGCGGTGCGCGTCGCTGCGACGCAGGTCGGCGGGCGCCCACCCGGCCGGAGGCGGCGGGAACGAGTGCTCGACGCCGGCCGGGCATTCGTGCGTGACCATCACGTCGGCGGGCCCGGCCTCGATCACCGAGCCGGCCTGCCGCCAGGTGATCTCCTCCTCCGGCCACCAGGAGACGCCCTCGATCCGCAGCGCGCGGTCGAGGCTGACCGCGCCGCCGAGGGCGAGCCACTCCCGCCCGTGCCAGCGCCACCGGTGCCCGCGGGGCAGGTACCAGATCCGGTCCGTGACCCGTGCCCGCCCGTCCGGCCCGGGCTGGAGCCGGGCCAGCTGGGTGAAATCCTCGTGGTTCCCGTCCACGAAGGACAGCTCGGCGCCGGCGGCCGCGAGCGCAGCATCGAGCCGGGACAGGTACTCCCGCCCGCCGGGACCGGGCCAGATGCCGAAGTCGCCCAGGTGCACGATGACCCGCGGTCCGTCCGCGGGCAGCAGCGCGGAGATCTTGCGCACCGCCCGGGTCGCCCACCGGGTGTTCCCGTGCCAGTCGCCCGCCACCCCGATGCGCTCCGGTACCCGCTCCATGATGATGCAGCGTAGGCGCTGAACCAGGGCCGTTCGGCCAATAAAAGGACATCGCGGCGCGCCGCACTTGGCTTTGACAGACGTCCATCCGTTCGTTTAGCGTCGTTGATCCCGCGTAAATGTTGATAGGGGGCGGCGCATGCTGCGGATGCCGGCGGTCTCGGGTCTGAGCTTGCCGAGCCCGTTCAGCGGGACCATGGCCAGCGGGCGCCGTTCCCCGGTGGAGATCGTGGCCACCATGGGGACGTACCTGACCCGGACCCATGTCGCCGAGGTCTCCGGGCTGCGCGCGGGGCCGTTCGGGCGGTGGGCCGACGGCGTCACCGCGATGCGCGCCGACTGCGTCGCCTTCGCTGGCCACTGGCAGCAGCACAACGAGCAGGTCCTGCAGGCCCCCGGGCCGCTGTGGGTGGTCCTCGGCGACTCGACCGCGCAGGGCCTCGGTGCGCCCAGCCCGGACGGCGGATACGTCGGCCAGGTCCTCGACGTGCTGCGGGGGCGGACCGGGCAGCCGTGGCGAGTGCTCAACCTGTCCGCCTCCGGCTCGCTCATCCGTGACGTGCTGAACTACCAGCTGCCCCAGCTGCCAGCCTCGGCGGACCTGGTGACCTGCGGGATCGGCGTCAACGACGTCTTGTACACCGGGCCGGGGAAGCTGTTCGCCGACCTGCGCACGCTGCTCGCGGCCGTCCCCGACAACACCGTCATGCTCGACCTGCCGGTGCCGGACGGCTACGCGGGCCTGCTCGGCCGGGCCAGCCGGCCCTACATGATGCGGATCAACCGGACCCTGCACGAAGCGGCCGCCGCCCGGGGCCTGCCGGTGGCCGAGGTTTCCGCCCACTTCCTCCCGCCCTGGAGCGGGAAGTTCGCGTCCGACTGCTTCCACCCCAGCCAGGACGGCTACCGCGACTGGACCCGGGCCCTGCTCGCGGTCCTCTGACCGTCCGGGACCGTCCGGGACCGTCCAGGCGGCCAAGACCGTAGGCTGGAGTTCCGGGTCAGGCCATGGAGGTAGCAGTGACGCGAGAGATCGACCGGGACCAGGTTCGCCGGCTCATGGAGCAGGGCGCCCAGATCGTCGACGTGCTACCTGCTCGGGAGTACGGCGAGGACCACCTGCCCGGCGCGATCAACCTGCCGCTGCGCAAGATCGAGGCCGACGCGACCCGCGTGCTCGATCCCAGCCGGCCCGTGATCGTGTACTGCTGGGATTCTGCTTGAGACCTCAGCCCGCGAGCCGCGTGCCGGCTCGAGACTCTCGGGTTCACCGAGGTGTACGACTACCGGACCGGCAAGCAGGACTGGATGGGAGCGGGCCTGCCGACCGAAGGGACCAACGCCGAGCGCCCGCGCCTGGTCGATGTGGTCCACCGGGATGTACCGACGTGCTTCCTCGGCGAGCGGCTGGGCGACGTCCGTGACCGGGTCGTCGCCGCGGGATGGGACGCGTGCGTGGTCATCAGCCAGGAGCGCGTGGTGCTCGGGCTGCTCCGGGCCAAGGAACTCCGCGCCGATCCGGAACTCCCCGTCGACCGCGTCATGCGTCCCGGACCCAGCACCTACCGGCCGTCGGTGAGCGTGGCGGAGATGCGCCGCATCATGATCGAGCGCAACCTGCCGAACTCGCCCGTCACCACCTCGGCCGGCAAGCTCGTCGGCCTCGTCCGCCGGCCGGACGTCGGCCTCGGCTAGCGCCCCGGCGGTACTAGCTGGAGGCCGTGGCGGCCGCCTGGGCCAGGGGGATCCCGTCGACGGTCAGCGTGACCTCGATGTTGCCCCGGGTGGCGACCGAGTACGGGCAGCGCTCGTGGGCTCTGGTCATCAGGTCCGCGGCCTGCACGGCGGTCAGGTTCGGCGCGTGCAGGTCCAGCGAGACGGCCAGCCCGAAGCCGCCGTGGCCGGTGGGGCCGATCCCGACCCGGGAGGTGATCCGGGATCCGGACGCGTCGAGGTGGTGCCCGCGGGCGACGCCGAGCAGCGCGGACTGGAAGCAGGCGGCGTAACCGACGGCGAACAGCTGCTCGGGATTGGTCCCGGGCCCGCCGTCCCCGCTCATGTCCTCCGGGATCGACAGGTCGACCTCGAGCCGGCCGTCACTGGTGCGGCCGTGCCCCTGGCGTCCGCCCGTCACCACCGCCTCCGCCGTGTAAAGCACCTTCTGAAGCTGAACGGTCATGGTGTCATCCTTTCCCGATCGCTGGAACCACGGCCCGTTCTGGGAATATTTCTTTTATCCAGAACGGGCCGGGGTTACACTCCCGCCATGGCCCATGCCGCGTGCCTGCTCCTCATGACGCCGCACTGACACGATCGGTCAGTGCGGCAGCCCCTCACGCGTGAGGGGCTTTTTCGTGTCCCGGCTGACGACGCACGAGGAGAGCCCGATGGACGAGGGTACGCCGCGGTTCCGGTACGACGCGCGGCTGGCGAACGAGATCGAACTGCGCTGGCAGGACCGCTGGGAGCGGGAGGAGACGTTCTGCTCCCCGAACCCGGCCGGCCCGCTGTCAGCCGGATTTGGCCGCGTGGCCGGGCGGCCCAAGTTCTACCTGGTGGACTTCTTCCCCTATCCCAGCGGCATCGGGCTGCACGTCGGTCATCCGCTGGGCTACATCGGTACCGACGTGTTCGGCCGCTACCTGCGCATGACCGGGCACCACGTGCTGCACCCGTTCGGCTTCGATACCTTCGGCCTGCCCGCGGAGCAGTACGCGATCGACACCGGCCAGCATCCGGCCGTCACCGTGCAGCACAACGCGGCCGTCATGCGCCGGCAACTGCAGCGCCTGGGCCTGGGACACGACTGGCGCCGCGAGATCTTGACCAGCGACCCGTCCTTCTACCGCTGGACGCAGTGGATCTTCCTGCACATCTTCAACAGCTGGTACGACCCGGCGGCCGGACCGCTGGGCCGGGCGCGCCCGGTCCGCGAGCTGATCGCCGAGTTCGGCGCCGGGCAGCGACCGGTCCCGGGCGGCCGGGACTGGGCCGCGATGTCCGCCGCCGAGCAGCGCGACGTTATCGACGGTCACCGCCTGGCCTACCTGGGCGAACAGGTCGTCAACTGGTGCCCGGGCCTGGGCACCGTGCTGGCCGACGAGGAGGTGACCGACGAGGGCCGCAGCGCGGTGGGCAACTACCCCGTCTACCGCAGGCCGCTGCGGCAGTGGCTGCTGCGCATCACCGCCTTCGCCGAACGGCTGCTGGCCGGCCTGGACGAACTGGACTGGCCGGAGAACATCAAGCGGCTGCAGCGGAACTGGATCGGCCCGAGCGGCGGGCCGTACCGGCTGCGCGACTGGCTGTTCTCCCGGCAGCGGTACTGGGGCGAGCCGTTCCCCATCGTGTACGACGAGGCCGACCCGTCGCGGCCGATCGCGCTGCCCGAACAGATGCTGCCGGTCACCCTGCCGGACATGACCGACTTCCGGCCGGCGCCGCAGGACGACGCCAGCGACCCGGTGCCCGCCCTGGCCCGGGCCGCCGGATGGGCGCACGTCACCCTGGATCTGGGCGACGGCCCGAAGCGCTACCGGCGTGAGCTGAACGTCATGCCCCAGTGGGCGGGCTCGTCCTGGTACTACCTGCGCTACCTGGACCCGTCCAACGACAGGGCCCTGGCCGACCCGGACATCGAGCGGTACTGGATGCGGCCGCACGGCGTGGACCTGTATGTCGGCGGCGTCGAGCACGCCGTGCTGCACCTGCTGTACGCCAGGTTCTGGCACCAGGTGCTGTATGACATCGGGGTGGCGAGCAGCCCGGAACCGTTCGGCCGCCTGTTCAACCAGGGCTACATCCTGGCCGACGCGTTCACCGACGCCCGCGGCCAGTACGTGCCCGCGGCCGAGGTGGCCCGCGAGCCGGACGGCTGGTCCTACCGCGGGCAGCCGGTCACCCGGCGGGCCGGGAAGATGGGCAAGAGCCTGAAGAACGGCGTCAGCCCGGACGACATCTACACCGCCTACGGCGCCGACACGCTGCGGCTGTACGAGATGGTCATGGGCCCCCTGGACGGCGACCGCCCGTGGCGCACCGACGACATCGTCGGCATGCACCGGTTCCTGCAGCGGCTGTGGCGCCTGATCGTCGACGAGACGACGGGGGAGACGCTGTTGCCCGCGCCGGGCAGCGCGGACGAGCCGGCGCTGGACCCGGCCACCACCCGGCTGCTGCACCAGACGATCATCGCGGTCCGGGAGGAGTTCGGCGCGCTGCGGTACAACACCGCGATCGCGCGGATCATCGAGCTGACCGCGCACGCCGCCCGGCTGGATCGCCTGCCCCGTGCGCTGGCCGAGCCGCTGGTCCTGATGGTGGCGCCGCTGGCCCCGCACGTCGCCGAGGAACTGTGGCAGCGGCTGGGGCACCCCGCGTCGCTGGCCTACGAGCCGTTCCCGGCCGGTGATCCCGCCCTGGCCGCCGAGGCCACCGTGACCCTGCCGGTCCAGGTCAACGGCAAGCGCCGGTTCACCGTCGAGGTGCCGGCCGCGGCCGGCGAGGCCGAGATCGCCGACGCGGTGGCCCGCCATCCCGGGTATCCGGACCACGACGTGGCCCGGGTGGTCATCGTCCCCGGCAAGATCGTCAACGTCGTGCTGCGATAAATCCTTCACGTGGGGCGGGCCGGCCCGAGCTCGCCAAGGGGTCAGCGAACCTGCACGTGTGCCACCGCGCCACCCAGCACCGGATGGCTGGCCGAGACCGTGACGGTCCCGGCCGAGCCCGGCAACGAGCGGATCCAGGCCGCGCCGGCCCCGCCCGCCGCCCCGAAGTCGAACGGGTTGTCACCGACCAGCACCGCCGGACCCGAAACGTCCAAGGCCAACGGCCCGGTGACGTAGGGCCGGGGCGCCCCGTACCGGTCCACCGCCCGGAACACCAGCCGGGTCGCGTCCACGCCGTCGCCCGCGATCATCTCGTCGTCGAAGACCAGCGACAGCCGGTCGAAGGACGGGTCCGACGCCAGCGACCGGGACACGACCAGATCGGACCCCAGGTACCCGTCGATCCGCAGGTCGGGCCGCACAGACCCGTCCACCTCGCGGAAATCGACGAACGACGGCGGGTACGCCAGCGCCCCGTAGTCCCCGGTGTCCGGCGTGACCGAAGCGAGGTGCGACCCGCCCACGTACACCTCCAGCCGCGACAGATTGGCGCAGATCATCGCGGCCGGCAGGCTCGTCACCGGCGAGGACGGGCCGAAGTCCCAGTAGAACGCGGGCGCGATGACCGGCCTGACCCGCGGGTCGACCTGGGCCTGGTAGATGGCCGCGCCGGGCTTGGCCACCCGGAACAGGTCCACCACCCCGGTGTACTTCACGCCCCGGTAGATGTTGCCGCCGCTGCCGGATGGGTAGTCGATCCCGGACCAGGCCAGCAGCCCGCAGTACCGGTCGTCGGCGGCGGCGATGGCGTGCACCCGCGCGTGCGCGGTCGCCTGCCCCTGCTGGACGGCCTGAGGGTCGGTGCGGCGGTAGAACCGGGCCGGCCCGGACAGCGTGCCGACCGCCTCGGTGACCAGGTAGGGCCGGCCCACCCCGTCCACCGGCGGCTCCAGGGCCGGCCGCTTGTCGCCCCCGGCATCCGTCACCGAGGAGTAGTCGTTCTCGGCGAACACGTCCTGCTCGTAGTCGGTGGTCAGGCGCATCCCGGCCATCGCGCCGGCCGTCGGCCGCGAGTCATCCAACGAGTGCGCCAGCTCGTTGGTGCCGGTGTAGAAGTCAGTATCATTGGGCGTCTCGTTGAGCCGCGCGCCCCAGATCACGATCGAGGGGTGGTTGCGGTCCCGCACGATCATCTGCCCGATGTCGCGGGAGGCCAGCTCCAGCCAGGACGAGTCGCCCAGGTACCCCCACCCCGGGGCCTCCTCCCAGGCCAGCAGCCCGAGCTCGTCGCACGCGTCGAAGAACGCCTCGGCCTGCGGGTAGTGCGAGCAGCGCACCATCGTGCAGTTCAGCTCCCGCCGGATGATCTCGGCGTCCCTGGCCTGCACCCGGGCGGGCATCGCGCCGCCGGCGAACGGGAAGAACTGGTGCCGGTTGACCCCGAGCAGCTTCAGCCGGCGGCCGTTCAGGTAGAACCCGTCCAGCGCGAACCTGGCCTCGCGGAACCCGATCCGGACCCGGTGCTCATCCCGCCACCGGCCGTCCACCCGCAGCATCGTGACCACGTGGTACAGCTTCGGCTCGTGCACGTCCCACAAGGTGATGTCGTCCAGCCCGGACAGCGTCACGGTCACCGTGGCCTGGCCCGGTGCGGCGATCGCCACCGGCGCCCGCCCCTCCGCGACCACCCGGTCCCCGTCCCGCAACGAGACCGTGACCTGCGCGGCCCCGGCCGGAACAACGGCCGCGTCCACCGTGGCCTGCACCACTACCTGCCGGGTCGCGGCGTCCAGGACGTTGACCGGCTTGGCGAACACGCCGGCCAGGAAGACCTGCGGCACCGCCCGCAGCCGCACGTCACGGTAGATCCCGCCCGGCTGCCAGAAGTCCACCGAGGTACTCACCGCGGGCGCGGGCCGGTCCGGCGGCACGTTGAGGTTGAACGTGGAGTCCAGCCGCACCGCCAGCACGTTCCCGGCCGGCTCGATCAAGCCGGTTATCTCGAAGGAGAACGGCAGGTACCCGCCCAGGTAGTCGCCCACCTCGGTCCCGTTCAGCGTCACGGTCGAGTGGGTCAGGGCCGCGCCGACGTCGAGGAACACCCGCCGGCCGATGAACTCAGGCGGCGCGTCGAAGTGCTTGCGGTACACCCACACCCGCTCCCAGCCGGCCGGGTCCCAGTCCTGCCAGCCCAGCGGCGTCACCGTGTGCGGCAGCGTCACCGGCTCCAGGCCGCTGTCGTCGAACCCCGGCAGGCTGCTGTCCGCCGCCGCCGGGCCGAACCGCCAGCCGGTACCGAACGGGATGTCCACGCTAGCCTCCAGGAAGGTTATCGTCGGTGCGTGTGCACCGTAGTGGTCAGTCTCGCGCCCGCCGAACCGATGCCGCTGCTGCTCCTGGGTTTCCGCGACGAGCTTACGGGCCGCCCGTGGCAGCCGCCGGCCCGGCACTGGCCGGGATCGCCGCTGGTCGGCGGCCGTGACGAGCAGGCCGGGGGTACCTGGCTGGCCGTGCACCCACAGGTCCCGCGGGTCGCCTGCATCCTGAACGCCCGTGGCCCCCATGCCCCGCCGGACAGACGCAGATCCCGGGGCGACCTCCCGCTCCGCGCCGCCGCCGAAGGCCAGGAAGCCCTCCGGAAGCTTCAGCTAGACTCGAGCACCCTGGTCCGCTACGACCCGTTCTTCCTCATCTGCGCGGATCTGCACCAGGCGCTGATGCTCAGCTGGAACGGCACCCGAGCCGCCCTGGAGCAATTCCGGGCCCCGGGCACCCACCTCGTCACCAACGCCGGCCACACCTACCCGCCGGGAAGCCCCGGCACCCACGACGCCAAGGCCGAGCACTTCGGCCCGAAGTTCGCCGCGCACCGTCCCGACGCCGACCCGGCGGCCACGATCAAGGACGCCTGGGGCCACTGGCTCACCCTGGCCGGCGGTGACGGCCTGGCCGAGGACGACCCGGCCGCGATCGTCGCCCGCCGCGAGCTCCCGGACGGCCGCCTGTGGGGCACCACCTCGGTCAGCCTGGTCGCCTTGGGCCCGGAACGCCTCCGCTACGACTTCCAGCCCGTCCCGTCCGATCCGACCACCTGGTACTCCGTGGGCCTCGAAGCAACCCGGTTACCGGATCAGAAGAACTCGAAGTACTCCCGCATCTCCCAGTCGCTGATGTCCTGGGCGGGCACGCCCGCCGTGGCGGCCGATGCCAGCGCGTCGGCATACCGCCGGATCTCGGCCTGCTTCATCATCACCAGGTAGTCCACCAGCGTGGCCCCGAACGCCGACCGGTAGAACTGGTCCGCGTCCAGCGCCGCCACCGCCTCGCTCAGTGAGGTGGGCAGCGGCGGCGCCTCGGCCGCGTACGGGTCGGCCGACACCGGGGGCGGCGGCTCCAGGTTCCGCCGGATGCCGTCCAGCCCGGCCGCGATGTTCGCCGCCATGTAGAGGTACGGGTTCGCGGCCGGCTCGCCGAGCCGCATCTCCACGTGGCTGCTGGCGTCGCCGGGCGCGCCCTGCACCCGGACCAGGGCGCCGCGGTTCTCCATGGCCCAGGTCACCCGGTCCGGGGCGAACGAGTAGGGCCGGAACCGCTTGTACCCGTTGACGGTCGGCGCCGCGAACACCGCCATCGGCGCGGTGTGTTCCAGTAGCCCGGCCACGTACCGCCGGCCGACGTCCGACAAGGCCGCGGCAGCCGAGGCGAACGCGTTGGACCGGTCCGGCCGGTTCAGCAGCGACTGGTGCAGGTGCCAGCCGGAGGAGAAGAAGTTCGGCAGCGCGGGCCGGCACATGAACGTGGCCAGCAGCCCGCGCCGCTGGCACACCTGCTTGACCGCCGACCGGAACAGCACCGCGGCGTCGGCCGCGGCCAGCCCGCCAATGGGGGAGAAACTGAACTCCAGTTGCCCGGGTCCCCACTCGTCCTCCATCGACCGGGGCAGCAGCCCGACCCCGTCCAGCGCGTCCCGGATCGCCTCCAGGGTCGGGCCCATCCCGTCCAGCCGCACCTCCGACAGGTACTGGTAGCCCCGCTCGAACACGCTGACCGGCGGCGGCGGGGGAGTGAACCCCGCGTTCTCGGGCAGCAGAACCTCCGGGGCACGGACCACGATGTAGAACTCGACCTCGATCCCGGCCAGGAAGTCATACCCCGCTCCGGCCAGGTCGGAAAGCACCCGCCGCAGCAGCCCGCGCCCGTCCAGCGGCAGCGGCTGCCCGTTGGCGAAGTACGCGTCGCACAGCATCCAGCCGGTGCGATCGGCCCAGGGCAGGACCTGGAACGTCGCCGGGTCGGGCACCAGCATCACGTCGGGGAACCCGGTGAACTCCTCGATGCCGAAGCCGCCGCCGCGGGCGAACGCCGGGACGAACACCTGGTTGCCGGTGTCCAGGCTGTAGATCGCGCCGGAGAAGTCCAGCCCGTCGGACATGGCCGCGATCGCCGCCTGCGGCGACAGCATCTTGCCGCGCGGCACGCCGTGCTGGTCGACCACGGCCAGCCGGACGGTCCGCAGCCCCGCGGAACGGATCGACGCCGCCACGTCCTGGACCAGGGCCTCCCGCTCCGGGGAGGCCAGACCATGCCGGCCCACGAACCCAGGCTGCCCGACACCAGAAGGATCAATGCTCACAAGAGTCAATCGTCGATCGCCCGGGGGGCCGAGGTCCAGGAATCAGCGAAAATCAGGGCAGCCGCGGCGGCAGCCCCAGCTTGGCGAAGATCCGCTCGGTGTCCAGGAAATACGTCAGCCGGCCGAACCGCCCGCCCCAGGCCTGGTGGACCTGCAGCGCCCACGGCGCATACCCGCCGGCCGGGTCCGGCTTGTACTGGGCCCACGCCTGCACGCCGTTGACCTGGCCCGCAGGCACCAGGACCGAGCCCTGGCACCGGCTCGGCGTCGGCTCGACCATCCAGCGGCAGATGTCCCCCGCGCCCTTGAGCCACAAGGTGAACGGCGGCATGGTCATCACCGCGTCGTCGTGCAGCAGCGTGATCAGCCGGTCCAGGTCGTAGCGCTGGAACGCGTCCACGTACCGGGCCAGCAGGTCGGCCTGGTCGGCCTCGACCGTGACCGGCCGCTGGTCCTCGGGCAGCGCGGCCAGCGTGGCCCGGGCCCGCTGCAGCGCGCTGTTGACCGCGGGCACGCTGGTGCCGAGCGTGGTGGCCGCCTCGGACGCGGGCATGCGCAGCACCTCGCACAGGATCAGGGTGGCCCGCTGCCGGGCCGGCAGGTGCTGCAGCGCGGTGACGAACGCCAGCCTGATCGTGTCCCGGGCCACCGCGATGTCGGCCGGGTCGCCGTGCTCGGGCAGCACCCGCTCGTCGGCGATCGGCGAGATCCAGGCCTCCTCCGCGCGCCAGTCGCCGAACAGGGCCTCGACCGGCGGCGAGGCCGGCCCCAGATCCATCGGCAGGGCCCGGCGCTGCCGGCCGCGCAGCATATCCAGGCAGATGTTGGTGGCGATCCGGTACAGCCACGACCGCACGCTCGAACGCCCCTCGAACCCCTCGGCCGCCCGCCAGGCCCGCAGCATCGTCTCCTGCACGGCGTCGTCGGCCTCGAACCCCGAGCCCAGCATGCGGTAGCAGTACCCGGTCAGCTCCCGCCGGTACTCCTCGAGCGTGTCCGGGTTTACCTCGGCAGATGCGATAGGAGCCATAGTCCCAAACCCTACGTCAGCCCGGTGACATTTTAAGGCGGGGACGATCTCAGGCCGGCTCCATTCCGTACCTGCTCATCAGCTCGCGCTCGGCCTCACGGGACGGCGGCTGCGAACCGGACCACAGCGCGTCCAGTTCGGTGAAGTAGGCGTCCATGGCCGGGGCGTGCAGCACCAGCAGCCGGGCCGGCCCGGCGCCGCGGTTGCCGAACGTATGGCCCGCCCCGCGCGGCACCAGCAGGAAATCCCCGGGCCCGCCCGTCAGTTCCGCGGCATCCAGCCAGAAGGTGATCGTGCCGTCCAGCACGAAGAACGCCTCCGAGCAGTTCACGTGCCGGTGCGGTGGCGGGGTCCGGGCGCCGGGCGGCACGGTCCGCTCCATCAGCGAGAAGTCGCCTCCGGTCTGGGCCGTGATCGCCTTGAACGCCATCACGTTCCCGCGCGCGGTCAGCAACCGCCCCTGCCCCGATGGAACTATGCCGGTCATGCTCCTATCCTCTCAAGATGAGCGACCTGCTCGCCGAGGCCAAGGCCGAGCTCTACCAGGCCGACCCGGATGACTTCATGTCCCGCCGCACCGAACTCGTCGCCCGGGCCCGCGAGGCGGGGGAGACGGCCGCGGCCAAGCAGATCGGCGCGCTGCGCAAGCCGACCAGGTCGGCCTGGGTGGTGAACCGTCTGGTCCGCTCCGATCCAGAGGTCACCGCCCGGCTGGCCGGGCTGGCCGCCGGGCTCCGCGACGCCGGGCGGTCCATGGACGGCGGCCGGATCCGGGAGCTGACCACGGCCCGGGCCCGGCTGGTCGACGAGCTCACCCGGCAGGCCTTCGACGGCCTGCCCGCCCCGCCCGCGGCGGTCCGCGAGGAGGTGACTGCCACCCTGGACGCCGCCCTGGCCGACCCGGAGGTGGCGGCCAGCCTCGGTACCCTGGTCCGCGCCGCGCAGTACGCCGGCTTCGGCCTGGCCGGGAATGGGCAGGGCATGTCTGTGCCAGCGCCGCCAGCCGCGAAAACCAGCAAACCCGCGCCGGCCGAGCCCCGTGCCGAGCGGGAACGCCGTCACCGCGAGAAAATCATTTCGGCCGAACGGGCCGTGGCTGAAGCCGACCGCGCCGCCGACGCCGCTAACGCGGCTGAGCAGGCGCTGGCAGACACGGTCCGGCGGCTGGAAGCCGAGCTGGCGCAGGCCCGCCAGCAGCTCGCGGAGGCCAGGCGGCAGGCCTACCGGGCCGAGTCGCAGCAGCAGCGGGCGGCCGAGACCCTGAGCCGGCTCCGGGGTCAGCACAGTTAACCGGCCTGCCGAGAGCAGGTGCTATCTATTTCGAACATACGTACGTTAACATGCGAACAGTAAACCTTCCCGGGCGGCTACCGTCTCTATTACACGTGAGGCCACACCCGCCACCTGGATTGGGCCCGAACGGAGGATTGGGTGGACACGCTGACCGGGGTTGAACATCTGGCCGAGCCAGACGGTTTTCGTGATTTTGTTGAGGCGCGATCGTCGGCTTTGCTGCGGTCTGGCTGGCTGCTGACCGGGGACTGGCCGAGCGCGGAGGACCTGGTCCAGACTGCGCTGGCCGCGGCCTGGCCGCGCTGGGCCAGCCTGCGCCGGCAGGACGCGCCGGAGTTGTATGTGCGCAAGATCATGGTGAACACCTTCCTGCGCTGGCGGCAGCGCCGCTGGAACGGCGAGATCGCGACCGGCCGGCTGCCCGAGACGCAGGCCCACGGGGACGTGTTCGCGCAGGTGGATGCCCGCCAGTCGCTGCTCGCGGCACTGGACCGGCTGCCCGCCAGGCAGCGGGCCGTCGTCGTGCTGCGCTATTTCGCCGACCAGACCGAATCGCAGACCGCCGAAGCGATGGGCTGCTCGGTGGGCGCGGTGAAGTCGCACGCGGCCAAGGCGCTGGCCCGGCTGAGGGACGCGCCGGGCCTATCGGAGCTCTTGACCGGAGGGGTGGCGTCGTGAATAACGAGGAACGGCGGCTGACCGACATACTGCACCGGATCACTCCCGAGCCCCCGCGCCCGGTGACCGTCGAACAGGTCGCGTACCGCCTGGTCAGCGAGCCTCGGCTCGGTCGTCAGACCCGGCTGGGCCGCGAGCCGCGGCCGCGGCGCGGCGGCCTGAGCCGCGCCTTCGCCCCCGCCCTGGCCGCGGCGGCCGTGATCATCATCGCCGGCGCCAGCGCCGGCCTCGCGGTCCTGGCCAACTCGCACCACACCCCGCCGGCGGCGTCCGGCGGCACGCCCGCCTCGTCCTCCGTCTCGTCGGTCTCCTCCTCGCCGTCCCAGACGTCCCCGCCCGGGACAACCACGCCGGTGACGGGCAGCGCGGTCGGGCCCTGGGACGCGCAGCTGATCAACCACCAGACGTTCAACCAGCTCTCGCTGGTCAGCGCCGACGGCTCGCTCTACGCGTACGGCAATGGCACCCTGGACCGCATCGACCCGGCCACCGGGGCCATCGCGGCCACCGCCCGGTACAGCCCGCCGCTGCCGAACCCCCCGGTGATCGTCGGGAACACGGTGTGGGTGGTGTGGTCCTACGGCGGCGGCAACGTCGTCCTGCACGGCTACGACGCCCAGACCCTGGCGCAGACCGCGTCGGTCCTGGTACCGGCCACCGGCCCGGTGTCCACCGTCGGCGACGGCGTGCTGACCAGCGGCCCCAACGGCCACCTGTACGTGGCCGCGGGCGTCACCGTGGTGGAGGTGGACCCGGCCACCGGCCAGATCATCCAGCGGATCTACCTGACCGCTGGCACGGCCAGCTCGGTGGCGGTCTCACCCGACGGCGGCACCCTGTACGCCGGCGTCGGATCCTCGGCCTCCTTCAAGCTGCTGGTCTACAACCTGGCCGCCAACAACACCGTGGCAGGCTCATCCAGCCTGACCTCCGGCGGGGCCGGCGGGGACCTGGTCGCGACCTCGGGCGGGGTCTGGGGCACGACCGGCAGCGGGATGAGCGAGTGGACCTGGTTCGCCCCGCACGGGGACCTGTCCCGGGCCGTCCGCGTCGGCGGCGGCGCGGGCGGCGGCTTGGTCTCGGCGCCCAGCTACAGCGGCGGCGTCGTCTGGGTCGGCGGCTCGCGCACCCTGACCTGCGCCAGCCCGGCCAACGGGCAGGCCCTGGCCAGCGTGAGCGTCCCGGCCGACCACGGCGTCGCGGAGCTGTTCACCAGCCCCGTGGTGGCCGGCGACCACGCTTACTCGCTCTACGTCAACAACCAGGCCCAGCGGTCCGGCCTGGTCCGGATGACCCCGCCCGCCGCCTGCTCCGGCCTGAGCTCGTAATCTCGGCGAAATCCTACTTACGGCCTATTATCCCTGGTTGCGGGGGAGAGGAAGATGTCCCGCGGTGGCGCGGTGCCACCCCTGGGAGTGGGGGTAATCGTGAAAGCCAGATTGTCGGTACGTCGTGTCCTCAGACCCGGCCGGGCGGGTCTCCGCAGAGCGCTGGCGCTGGCCACCGGGGCCGGCCTCACCGCCGCCTTGGCCGTGGCCCTGCCGGGCGCGGCGAGCGCGGCCCCGGCGGCCCTGCCCGCGAACTGCAGCCTGGGCTATAACCTGGTCACCTGCACCTTCGGCTACACCGGGGCGGAGCAGACCTTCACCGTTCCGTCCGGGACCACCTCGGTCAGCGTTACCGCGATCGGCGCGCGCGGCTCCGCCAATAGCGGCGGGACCCCTGGCGGGGAGGGCGCACAGGTCACCGGGACCTTGACCGGCCTGTCCGGCGGACAGACCCTGTACGTGGAGGTCGGCCAGACCGTCGACACCGCCAGCCTCCCGGAGCTCGCCAGGCAGACCGCATTCAACGGCGGCGGCGCCGGCATCGGGATATTCTCAGGGGCCGGCGGCGGCGCCTCCGACGTGCGGACCATCTCCCGCGCCGACGCCGGGTCGCTGGCCTCCCGGCTGATTGTCGCCGGCGGCGGTGGCGGCCACTCCGAGACCTACTCCACCAACGTCACCCCGGCTAACGCTGGGCAGAACGCCCTGCCCGCCACCGCGACCGGTGACACCGGTCAGGGCGGCTTCGCCGGCACCCAGACCGCGGGCGGCGCCGGCGGGCAGGAAGCGCCGGGCGGGCCGACCGACCAGGCGTCAGGCCAGGCGGGCTCGCTAGGTCAGGGTGGTAACGGCGGGATCGGCACTCCCTCGGCGGGCGGCGGGGGCGGCGGCTACTACGGGGGCGGCGGCGGAGGCGGAGGCTCCGACATCGAGGACGGAGTGGCCGGTGGCGGCGGCGGCGGGTCCTCGCTGGTGCCGGCCGACGGCACCGAGAGCCTGACCAGTGCCGCCGCGTCGGTATCGATCTCCTACGCCGTTGATGCCGATCTGGCCATCGCCTCGCACCCGGACATCACCGTGAACGCGACGAGCCCGGCCGGCGCGGTCGTCACCTACACCGCACCTGCCGTCACCGATCCCAACGGCACCCCGCCGGCCGCGGTGTGCACCCCGAAGTCCGGTAGCACATTCCCGATCGGGACCACGACGGTGACCTGCACCGCCACCGATTCCGACGACGCCAACAGCCCGGTGTCCACCTCGTTCACGGTGACCGTGGTCGGGGCGGCTGGTCAGCTGGCCGCGCTGTACCAGCAGGTCAAGGGCCTGGGCGTGGGTCTGGCCAACACGGTCCTGATCGCCGAGCGCGCGGTGGCCACGGGCAACACCGGGACGGCCTGCCTGGCGATGAGCTCGTTCATCATCCAGGTGGAGACGCACGTCCCGCCGCTCCCGCCGGTCACGGTGGGCCAGCTGGTCGCGGAGGCGGCGCAGATCCAGGCCGTCCTGGGCTGCTAGGCCCTAGGTGAGGTCCGCCGCCACCCTCTCAGCGGGTGGCGGCGGACCTGGCGGCGTCCCGTCGCCGAACGGCCGTCCGCCCAGCTCCTCACGGTGGTGCGGCGTAGTCCAGCCGGACAGGTCCGGCCCGGCCGGGACGATCTTCGACGGGTTCAGCCCGGTGTGCACCTTGTAGTAGTGCTCCTTGGTCTGGCCGAAGTCGATCGTGTCGCCGAACCCCGGCGTCTGGAACAGGTCCCGGGCGTAGGCCCACAGCACCGGCATCTCGGTCAGCTTGTTCCGGTTGCACTTGAAGTGGCCGTGGTAGACCGCGTCGAACCGGACCAGCGTGGGCCACAGCCGCACGTCGGCCTCGGTGATCGTGTCGCCCACCAGGTACCGCCGGGTGGCCAGCCGCTCGGACAGCCCGTCCAGCCGGGCGAACAGCGCGCGGTAGGCCTCCTCGTAGGCGTCCTGGGTCCGGGCGAACCCGCACCGGTACACGCCGTTGTTCAGGTCGGTGTAGACGCCCGCGCTGACCTCCTCGATCTCGTCCCGTAGCCGCTCGGGGTACAGGTCGGGCGCGCCCGCGCGGTGCAGCGCCGTCCACTCGTGCTCCAGGTCGAGGGTGATCTGCCGGAAGTCGGCCGTCACCACCGCGCCGGCCGGGATGTCCACGATGGCCGGGACGGTCACGCCCCGGTCGTACCCGGGCACCGCTTTCTCGTAGGCCTCGCGCAGCCAGTGGATGTCCAGTACCGGGTCGAGCCCGCCCGGGTCCAGGTCGAACGTCCAGCTCCGCCAGTCGTGCTCTGGCCCGCAGATGCCCATGGACAGCACGCCCTCGAGCCCGAGCAGCCGCCGCACGATCATCGTCCGGTTCGCCCACGGGCACGCCCGCGCCACTACCAGCCGGTACCGGCCGGCCTGCACCGGAAACGTTCCGTCCCGCCCGTCGGCCGTGATCCGCCCGTCCAGGTACCGGGTATCGCGAACAAACTCTCCCGTCTCGCTCACTGTGTCTCCCGCTCGCCGTCCCGACGCTACCCCACCTCTTTACCCCCCAGTCTCAAGATCAGACTGACAAAGTTAGTTAGGTTAGCCTAAGCTAAGTTTCCGGCCCTCAAAGGGTGCTGACCAGGGAAAAGGTACAGCAAACATTTAGGAGGTTCAGAAGTGGCCAGCAGGAGCCCCGATTCGATCCGTCCGGACGTGGCCTCATGAGGCGCTGGGGAGCCCTCGTCGCGGCCGGCCTGGCCCTCGGGGTGCTCGCAGGCTGCGGCTCGTCCGGGTCAGACCCGTCCGCCCAGTCGATCACCTTGTACAGCGGACAGCACGAGCAGACCGTCGACGGGCTGGTGACCGCGTTCGAGAAACAGACCGGCATCACCGTCAACGTCCGCAACGACGACGAGGACACGCTGGCCAACCTGATCGCGGTCCAGGGATCGCATTCGCCCGCCGACGTCTTCTACACCGAGAACTCACCCGCGCTGGAGTTCCTCCAGGAAAAGGGCCTGCTCGTGCCGGTGGACGCCAGCACCCTGGCCCATGTGCCGGCCAAGTACAGCTCGCCCGCCGGCGACTGGGTCGGAGTCTCCGCCCGGGTCAGCGTGCTGATCTACAACCCCTCGCTGATCGCCAAGAGCCAGCTGCCGACCTCGGTCCTGCAGCTCGCCGACCCGAAGTACCAGGGCAAGTTCGCCTTCGCCGCCGGGGAGACCGACTTCCAGCCGATCGTCACCTCGGTGATCAAGACCTACGGCCAGGCCGGCGCGCTGCGCTGGCTCCAGGGCATCAAGGCCAACGCGGCCAGCCACATCGTCCCGGACAACGAGACCATCGCCGATGAAGTGAACCGCGGCCAGGTAGCCTTCGGTGTCATCAACCAGTACTACTGGTATCGGCTGCGGGCCGAGATCGGCGCGCCGGCCATGCATTCCCAGCTCGCCTACTTCGCCCCCCAGGACCCTGGCTACGTGATCGACGTCTCCGGCGCGGCCGTGCTGAAATCGAGCAAGCATCAGGCGGCGGCGCAGAAGTTCCTCGCCTTCCTGGTCAGCCAGCAGGGCCAGGACATCATCGCCCGGGCGTCGGGCAACGAGCAGAGCTACGAGTACCCGCTCGCAGACGGGGTGACGACCTCGGCGCCGGAGACCCCGTTCGACCGGCTTCAGCCGAACTCGATCACGATCGCCGACCTCGGCGACGGCTCGGCGGCCATCGCCCTGCTGCGCCAGGCGGGCCTGCTGTGACCCGCCCGGGCCCGCGCCGGTGACTGCGGGCACGCTGACCCGCAGCTCCCGTGAGCGGGTCGCTCCCCGGCGCGCCCAGCGCCCGGTGGCCCTGCTCACGGCCAGCTACCTGGTCGCGGCGGTCCTGGCCCTGCCGCTGGTCTTCCTGCTGATCGAGGCGCACGGCGCCGGGACCGCCGACGTGGCGCACCTGATCTTCCGGCCGCTGACCGGCACGCTGCTGTGGAACACCATCCGGCTCACGATCGTGGTCACCGCGGCCTGCGCGGTGATCGGGACAGCCGCCGCGTGGTGCGTCGAGCGGACCGACCTGCCTGGCCGCCGGGCCTGGGCCGTGCTCGTAGTGGTGCCGCTCGCCATCCCCGACTTCGTGGTCAGCTTCGGCTGGAACTCGCTGTGGACCTGGGCGCACGGCTTCCGCGGCGCGGTCATCGTGATGACCCTGGCCGTCTACCCGCTGGTCTACCTGCCGGTGGCGGCCAGCCTGCGCAGCGCGGACCCCAGCCAGGAGGAAGTCGCCCGGAGCCTGGGCTCGGGCCGGGCCAAGACCTTCGTCCGGATCACGCTCGGCCAGGCCAAGGGCGCTATTCTCGGCGGCTGCCTGCTGGTCACGCTGGTCCTGCTGGCCGAGTACGGCGCGTTCGAGATCGTCGGCTACCAGACCTTCACCACCGAGATCTTCACCGAGTTCAACAGCTATAGCCTGGCCGCGTCCTGTGCGCTGTCCCTGGTGCTGGTCCTGCTCAGCCTGCTCGTCCTGGCCGGGGAGGGCCTGCTGCGCGGCCGCGGCCGCGGCCGCCTCAGCCGGCCCGGCCCGCAGCGCCGCAGCCCGCCCCTGCGGCTGGGCTGGACGCGCTGGCCGGTGCTGGCCCTGTTCGCCGCGCTGGTCCTGCTCGCGCTGGGCGTGCCGGTCGGGTCGACGCTGTACTGGATGGCGGACGGCCTGCCGCCGGCGCTGTCTGGCGGGGCCAACGTCTCGCTACTCGACGCGGCCGGGCACACGGCCCTGTTCGGCACGACGGCGGGCGCGCTGGCCACGGTCATGGCCGTACCTGTGGCCCTGCTGGCTATCCGGCACAGCGGCCGGATGCGGCACGCTCTCGAACGCAGCACCTACCTGGTCCTGGGCATGCCCGGCGTGGTCATCGCCTTCGCCATGTCCTACTTCACCGAGCGGTACGCGGCCGGGTTCGGTTACGGGACCTCGGCGCTGCTCATCGCCTGCTACGCGATCATGTTCTTCCCGCTGGCGCTGGTCGGGGTCAAGGCCTCGCTGGCCCGGGCGCCGGTCAGCCTGGACGAGGTGGCCAGGTCCCTGGGTCGGCGGCGGCTGGCCGTGCTGCTCCGGGTCACCCTGCGGCTGGCCGGGCCGGGCCTGGCCGCCGCGTTTTGCCTGGTCTTCCTGTCGGTCGTGACCGAACTCACCGCCACCTTGCTGCTGATCCCGACCGGCACGCAGACCCTGGCCACCCAGTTCTGGGCCTACGAGTCGAACCTGTCCTACAGCCAGGCCGCGCCGTTCGCCCTGGTCATGATCCTGGTCGCCGCCGTACCCAGCTACGTCCTGGGCCGGTTCTTCAACCGCCAGCCCTAGGATGATCCGAATGCGGCAAGTCGCGGTGACCGGCCTGTACAAGGCGTTCGGCCCTCACGCGGTGCTGGCCGGCGTAGACCTGGAGATACAGGCCGGGTCGCTGACCGCGATCCTCGGCCCGTCGGGCAGCGGGAAGACCACCCTGCTGCGCCTGCTGGCCGGCTTCGAGCGGGCCGACGCCGGCACGATCAGCATCGGCGACGGCCTGGTCGACGGCCCCGGGGTCTACGTCGCGCCGGAACGCCGCCGCATCGGGTACGTCCCGCAGGAAGGCAGCCTGTTCCCGCACCTGACCATCGAGGCCAACGTCGGGTTCGGCCTCTCGTCCCGCGAGCGCCGCGGCGGCCGGGTCCGCAGCCTGCTGGAGACGGTGGGCCTGGGCGGGCTGGGCCCGCGGTACCCGCACCAGCTGTCCGGCGGCCAGCAGCAGCGGGTCGCGCTGGCCCGGGCCCTGGCCATCGAGCCGGCCGTGGTCCTGCTCGACGAGCCGTTCGCCTCCCTGGACGCCCACCTGCGGGCCAGCGTGCGCGCCGAGGTCCAGGAGATCTTCCGCCGGGCCGGCACCACCGCCGTGCTGGTCACGCACGACCAGGACGAGGCGCTGTCGGTCGCCGACCGGGTCGCGGCCCTGCGCGACGGGAAGATCGCGCAGTACGCGGCCCCCGAGGACCTGTACTCCCGCCCGGTCGACCGCGACCTGGCCAGCTTCGTCGGCGAGGCGAACCTGCTCGAGGGGGTGCTCAACGGATCCATGGTCAAGACCCTGCTCGGCAACCTGCCCCTGGACCCCGCCACCGCCCTCGCCCCCGCCGGCCAGGTCACCGTCCTGATCCGCCCGGAGCAGATCGACCTAACCCCCGCCCGCATCCTCCCCGCCACAGGTGCCCTGCCCGCCGCCGCCAC
>Ga0335074_10003731_pt1 | contig 20895 bp, 18 predicted proteins | sample Lox_Sample_23_FD_206715 | JGI IMG/M metagenome (GOLD analysis project Ga0335074, IMG submission 206715) | Soil microbial communities from Loxahatchee National Wildlife Refuge, Florida, United States - Lox_Sample_2.3 | ecosystem: Environmental > Terrestrial > Soil > Wetlands | place: USA... | reverse complement strand
CATCTTCCAGCTTTTCTGGCCGGCCATTAAGGCCACCCCCTTCGACCTGCCGCTCACTAAGCCACGTCGACAGCTTATCTCTGTTGACCAGATCGAGCCGACCAGCGATGCTGAGTGCAGCCAGACATACAAAGATTTGCCCAGCATGAGATTCTGCACCAGGTCTAGCCCCGTATCCACCATCGAAGTTCGCACAGGCAGCAATGTGGTTCACAGCCAAGTTTACATCAACCATGTCCAGCATGTGTAGAAGGGACAGCGCGTTGAGAGCTCCGTATAGGAATCGAGTATCTTCTTCACCGAACTCGTCTCCCGCAAATGTCCCAGTCTTTCGATTCTGGAGATTCGCAATATCTATGAAAATTCAAAATCAGCGGAAGCACCTATGGACAACCAAGGAACTTGTTCACATTTGCCCACCCTAGCCTTGCCATAAGCACCTTTATCTAGTTCATCAAGAGCGTCGATCGTTGCGAGAATCTGTATAGCGCTCACTGTTGATAGTAGATGTGCATCGTGACGAGGGGCAGCGCCAAAACCTCCATCTTTGTGCTGACAGGACAGCACGAACTTAATGGTTTCTGCTCGAGGGAGAGCTTCTGGTCTTCCCATGAGATGTAATGCGGTCAGTCCCCAGTATAGTCCATTCATTCGTAGATGCTCAGTCAGCCAATATTCTATCTCATCTTTTCGCTGTCAATGTATCAGCCATCAGATCGCTGAGCATATAGGCACAGATGAAGGTACGCACAGTGTCGAGGCTTTGAATGTATTTGACATGTGCATCGACGGCTAACTGCAACTCATCTGGCAGATTGGATGGAGCTCCACCTCGTCCTGGGCCAGATACAAGAGACATCGTGGAGATGTGTTGTGTCGATATGTCCGTCGTTGATTTTTACATTGTCGTAAATGTTACGTATGTCGAAAGCTCGATCGGATCGAGCGGCCGCCATTCCGACACTCTAATTTGCACTGATATCTCGTGCAACGTGATAAGAGTTCTAGGATCTCCAGTTACCTTCCTAGTCGTTAATTATAAATACAAGGTGAAAGATCCCTCGCCATACTATAGAGTAAGGCGTAGATTGATGTTTCAAGACCCAGCCGACGAGATCAGGGACTTGCCTATACCTAGATATTTATTTCGAGTTAATACCATTGCTCCTCAGCGCTCATGCGAAATAACTTCCTATTGTCTTTATCACTTCCGCGGCCATGTGAATATACGCTGTCCTGTAGATATATGCCGTTCAGTGATAAATGCGAAGCTGTTCGAAGCGTGACTCTTGGTTGATAATTAGTATCACCACTCTTGGTGCTTTATTTCTAATCCTCACCTGTGTGATGCGGCCTCGTCGACAAACAAGTTTCCATATCTTGACGAGTATTTAAGTGCACAAATCAGGAAAACGCGTGATATTCTTGAGTGAATTTTGCGGCTCAAGTATCTTTTCATCGCAACAATTTACTACCAGTACTGGAGTCATTTCAGCGAGTCGGTTTTCGAGGATAGTAAAACGTTGATTCACGCCATACCTGCGCGGACTCGCGCCGTTGCTCTCGAGATTTTATGTATTTAACCTCAGCCCACCTGAATGGTTGATGAGACAATCAAGGCTTATTGACCTGAACCTCATCCTGGTCCTCGACGCATTCTAGCTTGAAGCGTTTATATGAGCTACCGTTGGCGTTCTGATAGAACGTCATGTAGACAACCTTTTAGGGCCTGTCATGATGCAACTTTAGTGGCTAGATTGACAGATGAAGGGGGGCTTAGTATAGTTGTCCTCTGCACCTGAAGCTGTATGCTGAATCTTTAACTGCAATTATTCAAACTAAAATGGCTGCCAGCTGCATCATTTTGCACAAGTAGATTTCTTTACCAAATTCCGGGGCGTTCCTTGTACTCCTCAACTACATCAAATATCTGTATATGGGATGATACCGTCCACTGAACTGTTCACAACATTCATCCATACCCAAGCGCGTCCAGCTTCGCCCCAGAGTAGCCCGTAAGGCTCTTCATCCTTTTCAAATCTCCCGTCTGCTATTCCTTGCTTGATCTTCTCCGGAGTCGCGAAGCCAAGGAAATGATCTCTCTCAGGAGCCTTTAGAGCCAACGCATTACCGATAATGCCGTGGCAGATATTTGGTTCTTTAGTGAGAAGGGCCTTTTCCCACGTCACCTTTCTTCCACGTTCGACAGCTGCATCTATCCGTGCTTGTAGATGAGCTGTGAAATGGGGCCGTATCGCAACGAGGGATATGATGGAGCCCGGTGCACCGTGGCAGAATTGGACTAAACCTATGTCTTTGCCAGGCACGACGGGCCAGTTACCATCAACAACCTGGAGATCTAGGAGTGAAGAGAGCTTTGCTTCCAGTTTTGGAGCATAGGACGGATTGCCTAGGACTATTTGGGTCAATATCCCAGGTCCACAATATTGACGCCCGGACCAAAACCAAGGTTCTTGACTAAGCAAGTGCTCGATTAGAGGCTACATAGCCTTATTGACCACTTCGACGCTCTCAGGAACCCAAGTATGAATCATGCGAAGGAGATCAATTGTACCCGCACGGCCATTGAACCACTCGGAGAAGGTAGGATCAGTCTTGAGATCAGTGAGCATCTCCAGTACCTTCTTGACGTAGCTCATATCTCTTGTTGCAGAGGCCTTGCCGGCATGGAATGACAAATACTCATTTGTGATACCACAGCTCCTGTCAAGTATCGGCGAGACGGAGTCTTTGCCGCAATCGAGGTATGCATTACCCTATTCTCCAGGTGCTTTGGCCTCAATGATAAGATCTGGTTGTGTCTTGGAAAGCCATAGGAAGAGATACGCAATCGATGTTGGGCCGAGAAATAGACCTCGGTATGTCTGCCCTCGAAACTTAGCGGCCCAAGGGAGAGCTGGTGGGCAACCTCGAACAGTGATAGTTAGGGGCTGGGCAAGGATATCTTGTGGATTTGAGATACTGAGTCGAAGCATCGACGTTTTGGCGTCATTATCGAAGTATGTCTTGTTCATTGTGGAAGGGAAATCGAATGCTGCATCTAAGATGCATGGTAGCTATGCATGTCTCCACCAAAATTTTCGCTCCCGCGTTATACTCCATGTTTTGAACTAGAGACGTCGTCAACACAACCAATAGCTCCAAGTCGTACTTCTCATAAGGTACCCATCCAATGGCGGGCAGATCCATTTCAGGCTACAATTCTTTTTCTTTTTTGGACGGCACAAAGCCTAGGCTGCTTTATGCCTTCCTGCGGCTCTGTAGGTTGCTAAGATCAGCCTTAAAACGTCCACAAATCAATGAATGGTGGCAGATTGGCACGTGCATTGGCCATTGACCTTATCACTTTTACGTCCAATAAGGGCGGTGTAGTGGAATTGTTTCAGACTCGTGCGTTCCTGGATTGATGTGCGACGCTTATCCCTTTGCAGCTTGGCGGGACGGTGGACAGACAGCGTCCGTGTTCAGTCCCAATTCTCTTCCCCTCCGAGGAGAGCTGAGGTGGGCAGTCGGTCCTATTTCAGTCTCTCGTCATCTCCATTAGCCTTTCCTTACTCTCTTTGTCTTTCATCCCTATTGAATCGCCTTCCAATAATCCCCCCCTGAAATCATCACTCACCTTTCCTGATCAATCGATGCGCGGAATATCCTTGTGCGGAACGGGCGTCTAACCTGCCCCTGGTCACTTAACTGCACGACTCCTCATACGACGAAGTACGCGACAATCCGTTTCAGCAACATTCCCTTTTACACCGCTAGGAATGCGAACTTGCGCTGAGTAGAGCATTGTTCGGCAAAGTTCATATCAGGACCAGTGCACAGCCTTCTCTATGCGACAGCCCTAGTTTGGCTTTGTTGTGCTGAAAAACCCAGAATCTCAGCTCGTATCAATCAAGTTCCGCCGCGGCGCCTGCCCAGCAAATGTGCTCTCTTATAGCGCCCAGTATCATACCTTGCCGTTCAATCCTCTCTCAGCTTTGAGAGCCACTGCAGGGCTAGCTGCACCCTCTGAATTAGGCTGCGGCGCTATCAAAAACCTGTCACAGTGGTGTCTCGAGCGAACCATTGACAATGGGTCGAAAACCTACACCACAGCCACTGGCTCTTTCGCCAACTTCATTCACCGAAGAGGAGAACAATATAATCGAGCCTGGCCCAAAAACTGCGCCTAGCTTGAGGTCACCCAGATCGCCGCGATCTCCGTTTAGATTCAGCACAAAGCTTGGACAAGGTTTCGGTGACCAACCATCTATGCAGTCTACTGAGGAGCACGAATATCAACGAATTTTCTCTTCCTCACCTACGACTCCATCGCAATCATCTTTTCAACAATCTTCGGTTTCGGACAGGCAGGAAGGACGGAGCCGGGGGCAAGAACAAGCTCGACCATCCACTTCACCTGGCAAGAGTGGACTCTTCTCCAACTACAAGGCTTCAAAATCATCAAGTCGGTTACAACCTGTAGACACTATACGGCAGGTACCAGAAGAGACAATGTCCAGAGATACGGACCGCCCTATAGTGTCAACGAAAGTTACGTCTTCAGAAGCACGAAAACGTGGTAATACCCCTTATTTCGCGTTCATTGGGAAATCGACCTAATATAACTCTTTGACAATAGATCCCAGCACAGACAAGGCGATCACAAGAAGACAAGTCGCCAATAACTCTCGATCCGATTTATCTTTGAGCAGTCAGGCAGACTCTACTATCTCTGGCACAAACTATCCAAGCACAACTCCAAATCCCACACCAACTTCAACTAAGAGAGGCAAGCAAAAGCCATTTTTTAGTTCTCTCAGCAGAACAAAGTCAATTCGTGCCGATGGCCAAAGTCCCTCCGAGACGGCACCAATAGTGATCAATGAACCAGAGCACGCACAAACATACGGTGGCATAAAGACAGCGCCATTACGACCCGAGCATGACAGGAGTTTCCGGGAAATTATGAGTTCCTCTGTTCGGAACAGGTCTGTAGATCGTCAACCCCAAACTGCACGACCATTCCCTATTACGGATAAGGAGCACAGGGACAATGGCAGGAATCCATCTTCGTTCCGGGAGAATGGTGGTCAAGGATTTTTGAATAACCTCAAAAATTATTCCTCGTCCAAAGCCGTTAATATTAGCAGGGGTTTCCTAAACAAAGTTAGTCGAAGTGGTAGTACCAATGAGAGGGAACCTGTCGTTGATGATGAGCACTACGTCCTTAAGGTCATCAATCTGCCCCTAGTGGAACAAACTAGACTCACGCGGATATCCAAAAAGCTGGAAGAATCCCGTGACAAGACCGAGTTCTGGATGCCTGCCTTCCCTTGGAGGGCAATAGACTATCTCAATTACAGAGGCACAGAAACGGAAGGTCTATACAGAGTTCCAGGAAGTGGCCCTCAGATTAAGAAATGGCAAAGGAGATTTGATGAGGGTGAGTAAAGTTTTTGTGGTGCGTCAGGAAACCTTACTGACTGGATCTGCTATAGAACTCGACATCGATCTCTTCGAGCAAGAGGACCTCTACGATATTAATATCATAGGCTCTATGCTGAAGGCCTGGCTTCGTGAACTACCGGATGAACTATTTCCAAAGGCCTCACAAGACAGAATAGCAAGGGAGTGTGCTGGAGCGGTTAAAGTACCACAACTCCTCGTGGACGAGCTTTCAAACCTACGGCCCTTCAATTATTATCTCTTATTTGCCATCACATGCCATCTGAGCCTTCTTCTGGCCCACTCCGACAAAAATAAGATGGATTTCAGAAATCTGTGCATTTGCTTCCAGCCGTGCATGAAGATTGACGCTTTTTGCTTTAAATTCCTGGTTGTTGATTGGAGAGATTGCTGGAAAGGATGCAAGACGGAGGATGAATGGCTGGCGAAGGAGTACTCACACACCGACCTGCTTCCACCGTCGAGTGGAGAAGGCCGGAGCAGCACGGCAGTTGAGTCTCACGACGAGCGTAACATTTCCTCGTCCGACAGCAGCAAACCACCAAGCGTCAGTCCCGAGAATCCCGCTTCAACGAAGCCAATCCTGAAGTCCAAGCCTCAGAACTTGGCGCCGTCACAGTCAAATCATAGCATGCTTTCTAGCGAAACTTCTTCGACATCCACAACATTGACAGCCAAGGCTAGCACGCCGCCTAGCAAAAACGGAGACATGACATTACAGCCTATAGCGCCCCTATCGCCTATGACGTTCTAAGAACAAGAGCCTACGTTCTATGAACTTATTGATTATATGTGGCTCTAACTGCTCTAACCGTGGACTATACTCAGCTCTCCACGCCAGCAAGAGATGCTGCGCAGCGGGACTGAGATAACCACGGTCATCATAAGCGACTCGAAATATTTAAACCTACAAAGACGCCCTTTTCTGGGCCTATTGAGGATCATCGATTTTCCTATACCACGACTAGCATGTGCCCACCTTTGAGATCCTCCTTCTTCTTGAATGTCGACATACATTTCCCATCACCATCCCTCTTTTTCAAATTTGAACTTGAATACCCCTTTCAGCAAAACTTTGCATATTTGCATTAATACGACCGAATCTTGTCGATTGAATAACTACCTGCCTGGTTTTCTCCTTGACTAGAGATGCGAGCGAACTGATGATTGGAAGGAAGTTGGCGAAGAAAGAAGAATATGAATGTTGGACTTTAGTTGGATTATAGGCTGGCCTAGCATAGCTTAGGACACCTGGGGCAGGGCTTGCATGTGTATGATAGTGAAGAGATACTTTGTGAAGCCGATCAATGAAGATGATATGACGGTCTGTGTTCTTTTGACGTATGGTTTCACTCATTATTTGTCCATCAATGCGAGCCTTCGACCAGCCCGCTTTTCCCAAACCTCAAACGCCCTTTGACCTCGAACGCCAAACACAATGCCACACAAGCCTATCTCATCGAAGACACATAGCGCATGACCCAAACCTAACTCCTCCCCCCACCAGTCTTCCCCGCCCTCCGCTCATTAGCCCTCATCTTCCTCTCCCCGCGCTTAATCCTCTCCACCCTCTCCCTCCTACTATCCCCCCGCACCTCCGTACCCTCTTTCCTTTCCCGTTCCTTCTTCTCATCAACCTCCACTATCCAATCATTCTCCACGCCCTTGTTGGAGCCCTTATACCCCCACTTCGGAACCCACTCGCCCGTCGCTTCGTCGTATTGCATCTTTTGTCGAGCGGCCGAGGTCTTAGGTTTTATGCCCTTTTTGCGTGCGAAGCGCTCCCAGGTTGTTTCGGCCTTGGGTGGTGGGAGGGGCTGTGTAGTGTGTTTAAGTTAGTAAGGGAAATTTGGGAAAGGGCTTGGAGGCGGGGAGGGGATTTTTGGCTGTGTACCTTTTCTCGTGGTAAGGGAGTGCTTATGGGAGGGAGCGAGAGCAGGACCCCGGAAGTGGTAGACGTTATGGGGCATGTACTGAGGAGCTGGTTTAGGAGTGCTTGGGCGCCATCTCGCGCTGTGGCTGAGAGGTCATCTTCTAAATTGCCTTGTAGAAGGAGGGGATTTGGGTCGTTTGCAAGGAGTAGACCAAGGTCGAAGGTGTAAGGTGTTGGCTTTGTGACGGCCACTGGGAGCTTTGTTCTTTCTTTTGGTTCTGCCATGCTGAACACTTGTTGTTTCTGGCTCCTACAATGCCTTGATATAGAAGTTATCGTTTTCGGTTTTGGACTTGAACTTTTTGGACTTTAGGCGGCCGCATTTTAGCGTGGAAATGTCTCGAGTTCTCTCAATTTGAGCTTCATTCAGGGCAGCGAGAACTCAATTCCAACAAAGCCTGCGATGGCTTCTTCAAGCTGCTGGAAGTGCCTCACGAGGCCTTCCATGTCCTTACGGTCTTTAAATGCCAGCAACCTACCTTCGAAGCGTCCATCTCTCGTGTTGTCGTTCTCAACCTCGACAACTCGACATGCTTTAAGTAAACAGACAGCGCAAGCTATGGCAAGGAAGGTTAAGGAGCGAAGTACGCATGGGAAGAAGAGCGCTGGAGCATCCAAAACGTTGAAGATCAAGAAAAAGGCATTCGTGAAGACGGGGCGGCCTCCTGCTCCTGGAGAGCGCAAAGCTATTCGAAAGCGAATCGTTCTCAGCAATTCCAATGCACTCGAGGTTCCAACCATGGCGGATATGACAGCTGAGCTTGATGCAGCGCAAGTTGGCACGGTCATTGGGCTCCCAGGATCCCTTGTTGATCAATTGAGAGCTGCCGAGGCCTTCAAGACGACTCAATGCTGGAGTTTGTTTCGCCGTCCGGCAATATTGATTCGGGAGGAAAGTGTTGAAATCGCAAAAATGATTCAGGAGGCTCAAGACGCGAAGAAGACTCCAGTGACAATAATTGATGGGGACAGAGGAGCTGGCAAGAGTATGATGCTTTTGCAGGCTATGGCAACAGCCTTTCTAAATGGGTGGATAGTCTTGAGCATACCAGAAGGTAAGGCTTCATAAAACCCCAAGAAGACACATTATTGATACGACATCATTGAAGGACAAGACCTAACCAACGCCAACACCGCCTACTCCCCAATCCCAGGCACAAAACCAACACTCTACACCCAAAGTACATACACAGCAACTTGGCTCAGCCAAATCGCGAAGACCAACAATGCACTCCTTTTGAGCCTCGAACTTCTTCACCAACACACCCTCCCTATCCCCCTCCAATCCAACATCTCCCTTGCTCGTCTCGCGGAACTCGGCGCTCGCGACCCCGAAATCGCATGGCCTGTCTTCCTCGCCTTCTGGAAAGAAATCACTTCACCCGACCGCCCTCCCATTCTCTTCGCCTTAGACGGCCTCAGCCATATTATGAAGAACAGCGCTTATCGAAGTCCCGAATACGAACTCATCCACGCCCATGATCTCGTGCTCGTCAAGCACTTTGTAGAATATCTCTCTGGCGCGAAGACCCTTCCGAATGGAGGCGCTGTCATAGCAGCCACGACGAAGAGTAACAGCCCGCTTTCGTATGCGACAGACTTGGCACTTAAGCAACGGGAAGAGAGGCAATCTGGGAAGCAGGAGCTTACGAAGGTGGACCCGTGGGCGAAGATTGATATGCGGGCGTATGAGAGCTTGCAAGCCGCGAGGGTTATGAAGCTCAAGGGGCTCAGTAAAGCGGAAGCGAGAGGGTTGATGGAGTATTGGGCGGCGAGTGGCTTATTGCGGCAAAGGGTGGATGAGAGGACTGTTACGGAGAAGTGGGCGCTGTCTGGGAAAGGGATTGTGGGGGAAATAGAGAGGGGCGCTTTGAGGATGACCTTATAGAATCTTGTACAACATGCATTGTACAGACAATGCAAGTGTAGTGAAAAAGAAATATGTATATTATGGTACACTTATCAAAAACAAATTCGGAATATGTATTTGGTACAAGGTGGTAGCAGGTAATCACCGTTTCCGAATCCGAGCTAACTGTCTCTTGAGACCTTTCACTTCGCTCTCCAGCTTGTTCTTAGACTTCTTTAGTTGAGCCACATCGGCCGTGTGTGACGTCCCTATTAACTTTAAGACCTCTTCGATTATCTCTGCCATCTCACCATCAGCGACGGCTGCCGATCCCTTCGATGAACTGCTTGGGCTCGGCGCGTTCCCTATGGCCTCGTTCTGAATCCGCCTGATCTCCTCATCCTTATTACAGGATTTGAAGCTGAAGCCCGGATTGTGCTCGAAGTTCCAGGCTGCCCGGAATAGATCCTGGCGTAAGCTTGCGTGGTACTCACATAAGAGGTAGTGTTTGAGGTCTTTCTTGAATAGTAGCAAGCATCGGTTGTCCGTTGGTTGATTGTTCTTCCCGCAATACCTTTTGAAGTCAGCGTACGAGACAAAAGCGTCTCGAGCTCGACGGCCATCGCTTGCTCGGCCATGTTCCCAGTATGTATTCATGTAGTAGTCACATGGTGTGTTTTCTTGGTTAATGTTATCTGCGTACTGTTAGTGGCTGTGGAGGCTATTTCTTCAATGCAGAGGTGTTGTTAAGGAGTCTCTCAGGAGCAATGAAGGACGATCTCGTACCTGCATTACTTTTATTAGAGACCTCAGCGGTCAGAGTTTCTTGTCCAACCGTAAAGGTATTTTCGTTTTCCGCAACTAGCTCCTCCTTGGGAGCCGGACTTGCCAAGACAGCATCCCCATCATCACCTTGCGACCTGCTTTTGTGTCGCTTCTGCCTCCTACTCTCGGATAATTCAAAGACATCCCGGTCGATTTCGATGATATCACCTTCATCTGCTATGTCTTCATCGTCAGGAAAGGTGGGTTGACAGTCATCAATCACCTCTCTGGCGCGCTTTACGCTCTGGCCAATGCTCTTGACTTTCGTAGAAGCTTGAGTAAATGCTTTTCGCAAGGTTCTTTCCTCATATTCGGAGTCCGAATCTTCGTCTTCGCGACAATTCTCGTTAACTTGTGAGCCAATAAATGCTTTATTCGAGGAATGGCTTTCATCTCTTTGACCAGTTTGTTGATGTAAACTCTGCAACTTTTTGGTAAGATCGTTGGCTGCGGAGATTGATCGAAGTGACCGGCTAAGAATTTGCTGGAGCTTCTTTTCACTTTTCCCGGTATCGTCCTCAATGGTATTTGAGCTTTGAGGGGTTCCAGTTACGTCTCTTTGGCCACGATTTAACACGGCCTTTCCTGCTTTACCAAAGACCGCTCGGCATGGATCTTTCTGCGGAAGAATGTCATCTTCAAAATCATCATAATCGTCATTCCTGTCTTCGTCGTCAGTAGGAGAGGCACGATTAATTCCAAGATGTGCTGGCAGATTGCCGTATCTGAGCGAAGGCGATATTCCTAATAATCTGTTCGAGGCAAAAGACTTCGAGCTTTCCGTTACGGCTCTTCCAACTTCCCGGTGGAGTTTATTTGGAGGTGGAATATCGTCATCGGACCCAAAGGATGACACTGAAGGAGGACAAGCACTCAAACTCTTCAACCTTGGCATATTTGGGCGCTTCTCTGGGGGTCCAAAGCCATACTCCTCGAGCACATCTTTAGGAGCACATTGCAAACACATCAACTTGCAGCATGTTCCCTCCTTACTGGTATTGCCCTTTGCCGGTAGTAACTCTTTTGGAGTTAAAGGAGGTGTAGACACGATTCTTGTGGGGCCAGGAGGAGTCGTAATTTTTGAAGTTGATGGACGAACTTTTAGAGGCGAGAAAATCGGTGGATAGTCAGTACGTGGTTTCCTGCCGGCATTTCCATTTGCAGTTAGCTTTTCGCAATCTTTTTGTAGCTGAGACACTTTAGATACGAGTGCATACCGCTGTTGACGGGAAACAGTTGTCTTCTGAAGATTGCTCTGTCTTTCAAGGTTGGATCGCTGCTGCAAAATTGCGCTATTGCGATGTCTGCCTGCACTGCTAGAGCTCTGTTCTATGCCTTGGCTCTTTGCAGGTGCATGAAAAGCTCTTGATAAAAACTGTTGCGGCGTCGTTTGCAAAATTTTATTCGCAGGTCTTTTTGATACGTTGTTTCTTTCGGGACTTGACGCTGGCGGTGTACAGCTACTGTCAAGTACACTGTCTCTTTCATCGTTTTCATGACTAACCTCCGAGTTCACCAATAGTGCCTCTTCAACCAAATGAAGTTTCTCACGCTTGCGTTCGGGGCTTGACGCTGGTGTTGTCAGCTGGGCCGTGGATCTAGACGCTTCTCTTCGCCCGAAGTTGGCAGCTTTATAGACATGACCAGTCGGACTAGCATCATATATGTCCCCTATGGAGTCTGAAACTCTCTCAACCTTGATAGGGTTCCTAGGAGTAATTGGTGATGTCTCTAATACTGCGAAGAGGTGTTACATAGAAGTCAGTGCTAGTAAATCCCTGGAGATAACTTACGAGGCGGTGCTGGAGTGGCAGATTTGCCTGCATTTGCCTGTCGTTCCGGCAAGAGTTCTTCAATTGCTTCTAAATGTCAGCCCAATTATTTAACCGTACTTGGAAACCTTACATTGGATGAAGAGTTCATTAAGGTCGGGCTCGAATTCTGCTTCATCACGATTTTCATCGCCAGAGCTCTCACATTCTTGGTTCACAGACGTCTTTGGCCTCTTCTGATTCTGTCTCGTAGAGCTTTTGGACGCTGGTTGATCTGCAAAGATTCAGCTGTATTTAAATTAGTCCTGAGCCAATTTAACTTACTGCTCCTTGTTACAGCGCTGGTAGACCGATATCTTGATGGAGCCATACTAATAATGTCCTGACTGTTCAACGAAAGGTAAAATCCTACCTCGCAATAGAGTAAAAAGTATATCTAGGTGGGTGCTAGGGCTTTGTGATGCGGAATCCTTTTAAATGAAGTGACAAAAAGAGACGAACAGAACCAATTCGAGAGTGATTAATGCTCCTCAACGCGACGCGTATCCATGCCCGCGAGAGGGATCTAGCACGGTTAGATGTGATAGGCTTGCAGGACTATTCAATACATATTAGTCTCTTGATAACAGGACTTAAATCTGAGCTAGCCTGAATCTTGAGATTGTGGTGAATTGTGGCTGGTGGTTCGCGCCAGTTGGCCGTTCGTGAGAGGTAAATATCCAGCATGGTGACGAACACTTCGGGAAATGCTTAGACTCGTTAATGCGCACTCGATCTCTGATCAATGCGTCCGGATCTTGGGCATAAATTTTGCATTGTGCTTGTTGCCGAGTCTTATTCGACCGGAAGCTGGGATATGAGCGGAAATCAGTAGTCTGAAGGAACAAGCCAGTCTTCCACAAACCCATAACGTTCCTTGCGAACGATTTCGAGTCTGTGTCCAACATTGTCGGCTGTAATACTAGTTGATGTGAGTGCTTAGGAGATTACTCTTCACCTACGCAAGAGAGTGGACGAGACAATCGTTGACAACTTCTATACGATTGTCCTGAACTCCAGTTCCTGAAAGCCTCGTCGTTGCCGTCAATCTTGCACAATGTTAACATGAAGCCCACCATACTGTAGCAGCAGAGTTGGAGTGGCTTGGTTAATTCCCGAAGAGGCTACAAATCCATGTCGTTCACTCTCCCGAAGTCACTCAAATCCGCTTGGACCAAAACCCGATTCCGCAGCCGCGGTTCCATGCTAAACTCGTTAGAGTCTCACCATTCCCAGTCCAGAGGGTGGCGTTTATATCAAGTTTCATTGCTGTCTAGAGCCCTGTATCGTGAACATTTCTTGACTCCTCGAAAGCAAACATACGCCACACAACCGGGCGCCGTACTCCTTAATACAAAATCTGATGCAAATTACAAAAGAATTTTACAGTAGAGCTTCCAGTTCCTCGTCTCGATCAATATGTCCTGCCAATGATTCAATAAAGACCAGCCGCGTACCATTACCGGCGGTTTGCCAGATCTAAAGAAATTGTCAATTCCGACCACTATATAAAGGATATTAGGGGAAAATCTTACATCAAGTTCTGTGTACTCTTCAATCGCCTTCTGGAATTGATCGATAGTGAAGCCCTTTGCAATGATGCGCTCTTGAACTTTACGGATACTCAACTCGCCCCCCATTTCATCGTCATCGTTGGCGAGGCACGCACCAGAGTCAGCTAGAGCACGGACCAGATTGTAAATCTTGCTCGATGGGCTAAGATCTTTCCTGAAGCCGGACTGCTCAGCGTAAAGACTCTGTTTCGAAGCATCGATCAACCTTAAAGCTTCATCCACATCCTCCTGGACGACTACTTCACTGAAGCGAAGCCGAGCCAGCGCTTGCGACAGGCGGAGAACGCCTAGTAACGTCCTAGGCGATGTATGTGCAAATTGCTTCCTCGCTTTCTCGTCGCGTCCTTGCTGATCACGCATGCTCACGTACGCTTTGACCATGTACTCCGAGACGTCCTGCGGCACAGTCGGCCGGTAAGACCTGGCTTGAGCGACGTATTGTCGAACTTCGTGGGGCGAGAATACAACGCCTTCGGTATCAGGGTGACGATTGTTCATGTGGACGAATGTCACATGCTTTGCCAGCTGCTGGTCAGTATCTCGATTGGCCTTGTCAAGGATAAGGAAGAGAACATCGAAACGAGACAGTAGTGCAGCAGGAAGATTGATATTCTCAACAGGTGATATCCGAGGGTTATAACGCCCGTAGAGCGGATTGGCAGCTGCTAGGATTGATGTACGAGCGTTTAAGGTTGTAGAAATTCCAGCCTTTGAGATAGAAATCGTTTGCTGCTCCATGACTTCGTGGATGGCAGTACGGTCGCTGTCGTCCATTTTGTCAAACTCATCGATGCAGCAAATTCCGTTGTCAGCCAAAACCAAAGCACCACCTTCAAGCACCATTTCGTCCGTGACTGGATCCTTCATTACAGCCGCTGTAAGACCAACACCACTGCTTCCTCGTCCAGTAGTGTATACGCCTCGGGGAGCAACTTTCGTGATATATTTGAGCAACTGTGATTTGGCAACACCAGGGTCACCCATGAGACAAATGTTAATATCTCCTCTAATTCGCATACCATCACCCATTTCCTTATTTACACCCCCTACGAGCAGTAAGAGAAGCGCCTTCTTCACATCGAGGTGACCATATATCTCTGGTGCAATTGACTTCGCGAGGTATTCATAGATGTGCCCTGAATCTCGATATTGCTCAATGCGTCTGAAAACACGGGCGTCAACTGTCAAATCCTCGTATGCTTTCTTATGTTGGGTTACGTGCTGAGCCTCAAGGTATGTATCCGTCAAAAGTCCGGCTCTGATTGCTTTAAATCCAGTGTATGGTGTCGGTAGGAATATTCCAGCACAATCAATCACATCGCCGGGGTTGATACGTCGTACCAAAGCACCATGACATAGAATTGTCAGTGTTCTAGGAATGTGGCCAATCGGCACCTGATCAGCCATCTCTTGGATCTTTACTTCTTGAAAGGGAAGGAATTTGGATGCCCGTGTTGATGGAAATAGTTGTCCCTTTGCCTGATTGACTGTACAATCTGGTGATGGACACTCAACCATTGGCCCGTAAGTCTTGGTTCCTACCGGCTGGAAGATTTCGCAACCACATCGGTCACAACTGTAGGCATTCACTTGAACAGCAGGCTTCACGTCTGAAACTCTCGTGGCAATTCCGCGCACGATGATGAGATGACCGAGATGCTCCCCACGGACTTGTCTGACTGCTAAAGCTTTGTTCGGCTCATTATCGATCATCGTCCGAGGCTTGAAATTAAGGGAATAGCGACGAGTAAGCTCCGGTGGGAACATGGAAGGTGTGGCTGCGGGATCGTTCTCATTCTCTGCCGCAAGGCTCATGGCGTCATTTCGTTGGGTTCGCTGAGACATGATTATGTCCAAAACATCATCCTTGAAACTGCCGGGTCTTAGCATGCAATCATTGTGGTTGCTCTGGTTTACTTACCTGATCTCTCGTGTTGCTGGTGGCATAACATTGTCTATTGCTCTTGCCATTATATCCAAGTAGTGGTTCGTGTTGGTCTCGATACCGCGAATTAGTCCAAGATGCAAACCTTCCTCCACCATGAGCTTCTCATACTAGAGAAGAATACATTAGCAGAGTCACAAAATGTTGCACTCTTACATACTTCGAACAAATCGTCAAGTTCTATAGTTACTTCATCCTGCTGCCGATTGGCGACCTGCTGCAATATCTCCATGTACTTTTTGCGTGGCATCCATGCTTGTTTTCGGGCAGCTCTCCGTACTTCTTGAGCCTCCTCATCACTCTCCGCAAAGTCGTACTCGTCGCTGAGATCGTCATCGTCGATGTTCATGTCAAGTAGGCCATCGGCAACTGAGGCGGTTTGGGTGGTTTTGAACGCCCCCAAAAATGATTCGAAAGCCACTAATAAAAAATTATTCAGCATACAAGCTCTCAATTGTTCATTTAGGTAGTCGGACTTACTCTGCTGTTGGTCATACTCAACCTGCGACTTATATGTGAGAAGTGCCATCGCGCCCGATTATGTACAGCTGTTCTAGCTGGGACCCTAGCTTTCTATATTTGTCAAGAAGTACTGAGTTTTTCTGTAGGTTCCAATAGAAAAGAGTGTCCTGGCAGAAGGTATGTACTTGGTGGAGGCGGTTTCTAGAGGTGGGAGCTCCTGGAATTGGCGACGTCCAGCACACGCGACGCGACGCGACAAATTTCGCGTTCCTCGGTAAGACCGAATTCGCCAATTCGTTGGTACGTACCAAACGAATTGGCCAATTTCACCCGATTGGCCAATTCGACGATTTTTCATAATTCTGGTGATAGTTGTCTTTGGTGTTTTAGTTGATTCTTACTGGTTTGGCCTACGGCTCGGGGTCCCCGTCGGTGTCACCGAAAGCTAGGCTGACTATTGCTATTAGTTAGAACCCAATGCTTTTTACAGCAGTCTATTCTACTTGAAACTGCGTTGCCAGCTGGAATTGACCTACCGTATAATCTGTCGGACAGGACCAGGCTCCAGTAAAAGACCATACTGACCAATAAGACCGTGCACGTCCTTTTGTATCCTACGTGGTGGCGACTTTTATAAAAGACCATGGTCCACTAATTTAATTGCATGCTCTTAGCAGCACTCTAAGCCCAAAAATAGGGTAATTGGCTGCTAGGGAGATGCAAAAGTAAGGATTTAAGATGTTAGAGATCAAAATAAAATACATTATATTAAAAGTCCCGCAATTAAACTGTCTGTTACTATGAAATAAAATGGTCTCCTGTAACTAATTACTACAATATCACTTTATATTCTCGTCCTCCTCGTCCTTGTCGCCGTCAGCATCCTCATCAAAGTCAGACTGGGAATTGTAGTTTATGCATTCGTTTGAATTGTCACTTGAATTAGTAGTAACATCGTCCTCGTTCTCTTCCTTAATTGCAATGTCCCTATCCTTATACAAATAGCTATCGTTCCTGCAATCTAACTCTATAAAATCACTAATATCGTTAAGGACTATGAATGGGTTCTCTGTAGTGTCTTTAAGAGCTTGTTGCTAGTTACTAATAGTTATATGTAGGAGGTCTTGTATCTTAAGAAGGTGATCTTTTAAGCTGTCTGTTAGAAAGGATAAACTGACATTCTAAAAGGTCTTAATAATAGCGTCTTAGTGATCCTTATATAGTTTCTTCTATGCATTTACAACCTAATAGGGTAATAGAATTCGACGATCTCCTATTAAGAACTTCCTTGCTTCTTATTCGTTTAGATGTTTATTAACTTATTAATCTTTAGCGTCCTTAATATATTGCTTAATGATTTTATTAACTGCAACGTCTAAGACTTGCATATAGCTTGTACAGCCACTTAGAATAATAGAGGTTGTAACATTTAGCTTTGCAAACTAATCTTAGAGTTGTTGCAATGCCTCCTCTTTAAGTCTCTTCTCCTTTGCCTTCTCTAACTCCTTCTATAAATCCTTCTAGCCCTTATTATTATATAGAGCGAATGCGTTAAGAGAGAGGAATTGAGGCTTGTTATTGTAGAGAGGGTAGGTAGAAGCTGTAGAGTACTATTATTTAACTTAATCAATAAGGGTGAAGGTATTGGCATATGCCTTCTTATTAAAGATAACAATAACACTAAGATGATACTTCTTGCGCTTAGTCTATTAACAAGAATCTCCTTTAACTTTACCCTTAAACATTAAAATGTGACGAGAGCGGTGTGGATAGCTTTAGCCAACTGCGCCATCCGACTAAAAGGCATAAGAATTAATCGCAGATCAATTCGCTATTCTACTATTTAAGGTATACCGTGTACGGATCGCGCACGATCTGTAACACTACCCCTGCTTTTAGACAGCGGCTGCCTTCAGCCGCAGCTTCTTGGCACAGCCCTCTTAGGGTTCTAAACGGCGGTCGCCCTCGCTGCAGCTAAGCACAACCCCTAACCCACGCAGTATAGTTAACTATAAGACTGAACAAGTATTTACTTGCCTATGTCCTCGAGGGGATTGCACGTACGCGTGTCAACAGATCTCAATCCAGGGTAGGAAGAGACTTGTACCAACAGATCTCAATCTAGGGCAGGAAGAGACTTGTACTAACAGATCTCAATCCAGGGAGGAAGAGACTTGCACTAACATGCGTCAGCTACCTTCTTGGAACCATAGTATCTTTAAGCAGCTGAGTCCTTGCTAACTGAACGCTCTACACGTAACCCTGCTAATCTTAGAACTCGGCTACAAGTTAGATCAATTCTTCTGAATAGCTTTAACCAACTGCGCCATCCAGCTAAAAGGCACAAGAATTAATTGCAGATCAATTCGCTATTCTACTATTTAAGGTATACCGTGTACGGATCGCGCACGATCCGTAACATTAAGGGGATTGCAGTAAAGCTATAAATGCAATAAAACTAAAAGCTATAAATAGTGCTTAAAGCATTTAAAGCAACCCCTATTTGCTAGCTTGAGATAGAGTTGTATGTACTTCTACTAGATCTCTAGCTTAATAGGCGAATAGCACGCTTTTAAGCTAAAATGGAACACTTAAGGATTGTTGCGAACTCAGTCAATAAGTGGCACTGGGGGGCTGCGAATGGGTGAAGCCGATGCTATTAGTAGTCTTATAATACAAGAATCTAAAGCTGGGGAAAGAAGAAAAAAGAGAGAGTGGTTTACGTACAGGTTTATATAGCCCTTTACAGGTCACATGTCGCTTATAGGCCGTTTGTAAACCAAACTGCCAACTGCCCATGGCTAACCGCCTATAACCCCTGTCCGTAAGGGCAGTTTCGGGCCACTGCTCAGGCAGTTACAGACCGTTGCCTTATTTACGGTCTGTAACAGGGATAGCATAGAAGATTAAGGACGCTTATAGCATTATAAGGGCTAGAATCCTATGTCGTACAAATAAATAGTAGTAGTAGCAGCAGCAAGCTGGCGCACAGCCAGCTACTACTTTAAGGGCTATATAGAAGATACAGGTCGAAGAATGGATTAGACAACAGCTAAACTAATAGGACTAGCAGGAAAAGAAACTAGTCCTCTAAGACTAGGAAAAGTAGTAGCACGCAGAGAATAGGAGGCTAGGCCGCATTATACGACTAGGGGCAGATCTAAGGGGTTGTAAGGTAGTTCTTAAAACAATACTACTAACAAAACAAACTCTAAAGCTCTATAAGGGGCTCTAGAAAGCAGAGAGTGCATTACTAACTCAAGCCCGTACAAGGAGGATAGGGCTCGCTGAGTTCCTTTATAGAAGACGTATGCTTAGGGTAACTACTGCGACCTGCTTGTATAAGGCAAGATAGGAAACACTACGCAACATAGCCTTATACTGTATGTACAAAGCAGATAGGAGGTACTACTTGCACGTAAGCTAGAACTAGTTATACCCTCAAATGATAGGCACAAATGAAGGAGCTAGGCACTTTGTACAGTAGATAATGTGCTTAGGAAGGCTGAAGCAGTTTGCTTTAGCTAAACGCTTGCTATTTGACAGCGAGTAGCTAGCTAGCCCTCTCTTTGACAAGTAGGTAGCAGTAAGGCTACTTATTTAGTAATTACAGGCTACGAGTAGAGTATAGCTTTGCATAGAGACAAGCAGCTTAGGGTTTTTTATCCTACTATGTAAATAGTAAGGTTTTCCCTAGTTTAAGACTTTTATAGGAGACCCGCATAGCCTTAAGCTCAAACGGTGTAAGATTAATAATAATATATATAAAGTACTCTTAGAAGGATTATCGTTGTCAGATTCCTAATTACAGGCATCCCGTCCGCTCTGTTATACATGCCCAATTCTCCCTTAATCTCCCATACCTACGCGTCATTTTCCTCAGTCTATAATCGATACTCAAAAACTACGCGCCACATATTAACAGCGGTCTTCCGTTTACAGATAGCGTCTCCCAGTTGGGAGACGTGCTCCTCAACCCGGCCAACCAGAGGGCTCGAGTCATATGCATGCGCCACACTACCTAAGTAGATGCGCCAGCGCTAATCTGCCCAATCGCTTCGCATGTTCGTTGCTATCCCCTCGCCTGGTGAACTAAGGACAGCGTTAGCAGGGAAGGGTACAGGGGGTTGATTGGCACGCCACGAATGTAATTACCACTACAAATTATACCTAATTAGCATTATTTGAATGAAACTCTCACCAACACGACCCCTCCTTACAAAGCTGGATATTACAAAACTGACAACCAAATTGAGACTTCTTTAGGACTTTTTCGTCCTGTATACTAAAGGTCCTATTGCTTTTCAGCTTATAAAAGCATTATACACAAGTAGCTCGTGGCATCCGCACTAATACATGAAGGTAGGGAAGGTCAGATCCAAACGCATGCTACCTTAGCAAGGTCATCTGTAGCTGGATTTGCTGTACAGCTATAGAATATCCTAATAGCTTACAATCCAGCTTTGTGTGGAACTGTAGGTGGCTTAAAAGACGTGTCTTATGGCTGTGTTCTGTAGTATGCAGAACATATAGTCGGTAGGCATTTACACATATCACATTAATAAGCCAATAAAATAAGGGCCACCATATATAAAAGGTTGTTCTGTGCAGCTCGTACGCCTCTCAAAACTGATTTGCAAGGTCTACCCCCCTATAAAGTGGTTGTAGTTGTTAATAAAGGTTGGAATACGTAGCTCCCTTTTTGCAAGGTCTTTAAAAACCTTTTGTATAAGGGCACTATTTGTTAACGCCTTTACAGGCCGCTTTCGTATACGATTAATCTAATCTTTAGCTGTATTAACTGTATGGATGTTTATAAGAGCAAGGACAATATTGTTATCTTGCCAAGCTAGACAGAGCGTGTTTTGTATAACTTTAACAAGAAGGGTATTCCACTTAAGCCTTTTTAAGAACTAGTCTTTTAATTTCTTTATTTTAAGAGGGAATTCTAAGTGCAGACGAGTAGTTCCAGCTGCACTAAATTCACAAGAACATAGCTCTTTAAGTAGAGGAACAGATGTGAAGTA
>Ga0335074_10003730_pt1 | contig 20897 bp, 12 predicted proteins | sample Lox_Sample_23_FD_206715 | JGI IMG/M metagenome (GOLD analysis project Ga0335074, IMG submission 206715) | Soil microbial communities from Loxahatchee National Wildlife Refuge, Florida, United States - Lox_Sample_2.3 | ecosystem: Environmental > Terrestrial > Soil > Wetlands | place: USA... | reverse complement strand
CCTCAGCCCGAAAAGGAGAATCTCACATGGCTACCGTTACCGTTCAGAGCGAATACCGCGACCTGCCGCTCGAAAGCCTGGTCGAATCGCCCGCCAACCCGCGCCGCACGTTTGACGAGGAATCGCTGACCGAACTGGCGAACAGCATCCGCACCCAGGGCATCCTGTCGCCGCTGCTGGTCCGCCCGCTTGGGGAGCAGACCTATGAGATCGTGGCCGGAGCGCGGCGTTACCGCGCCGCACAACTGGCCGGTCTCGATTACGCCCCCGTGCGCATCGTGGAACTCACCGACGCACAGGCTCTCGAAACCGGAATCGTTGAGAATCTGCAACGGCGGGACGTGCATCCGCTGGAGGAAGCGCAGGGCTTCCGCGCCCTCCTGAATCTCGAATACTCGGTTGAGCAGATTGGCGCGAAGACAGCGAAATCGCCCGCCTACATCGCGGCTCGGCTAAAGCTGACCGAACTGGCTCCGGCTGTGGCCGAGGCATTCACGAAAGACCAGATCGCCCTCGGACACGCTCTGTTGCTGGCGAAATTGCCGCCCGCACAGCAGCAGGAAGCCCTCGCCGCCTGTTTTCAGGAGCAGTTTGCAAACGGGAAGGCGAAGCCGATTCTGCTGCCTGTCGGCCATCTCCGGCAATGGATCGAGCGGAACATCCTGCTGGACCTTGCCGCCGCGCCCTTCTCGAAAGAGGATGCCGCGCTGCTGCCGGAGGCGGGTTCCTGCCTGGAATGCCCGAAGCGCACCGGCCACAACGCCGTGCTCTTCGCCGAACTCAGCGGCGTGGACCGCTGCTCCGATCCGCAGTGCTACGGGGCGAAGGTCGAGGCTCACATCAAACTTACCATCGCCGCCAAACCCAAGCTGGTACAGATCAGCACGGCCTACGGCCAGCCGAAGGACGGCAGCGCGGCCATTCCTCGCAACAGGTACGTCCCGCTCCGCGATGGCAAACCCGAAAAGCACCAGCGCGACTGGCCGGAGTACAAAACCTGCCGGTACATGACCGAGGCCATCGTCACCGAAGGCGCCGAGAAAGGCGAGACGTACAAAGTGTGCGCCAACCCGGAATGCCCGGTCCACCACCCGAAGCGGCAGCAGCAGCGCAATCACGCTGACGCCGCATTCAAAGGCGAGCAGGAGAAGCGCCGCCGCGAGGAGGCACTGGCCCAAGCCACCGGGCTGCGCGTCCTCAAAGCCATCGCCGATGCCGTTCCCGTCCGGCTCATGAAACGCGACCTGCTGTTTCTCGCCCAGCGGCTCACCGCCATGCTGGACGAGCGGCGCCTCGCCGTTCTCATCCGGCAGCACGGCATGGGGAAACCGAAGGACGGCGAGGCCCCGGCAAAACTGCTGGCGGCTTTCCTGTCGAAGGCCGAGGAAAGCACGCTGGGCCACATCCTGGTGGAATCCGCGATTCTTCTGCCCGGTCACAACCAGACCGACACGGCGAAGGTTCTTCGCGAGGCCGCCCACGCGTACAAGGTGGACTTGGACGCAATCGCCGCGACCGTCAAACAGGAATTCGCGGCGAAGGAGAAGGCAAAACCGTCAAAGCCCACCCGCAAGCTGGAGGCAAAGACGGCGAAGAAGTCAGCAGCGTAGCCGCCTAACCAACGGCTGATTCCGGCGGAGCCTGCAACCACAGGCTCCGCATTTTTGTGTCCGGCCGCCCGTCCTCCCGCCCTTGTCCGATGCCCGCGTGACCGCGGGCGGCATCTGTTCGCCCGCCCGACGGGCAGCGCCTGTCACTTTCATTCTGTTCTGGAGTGAAAGTGACATCCCTCGATCGGTCCATCTCCACCAATAAAAGCAATTTGAGTCGATGAGTGTCTTACGATGGATTGAAGGTAGGAGCGAGACCGGCAAGCGAAGATGGCGGCGATCACACAAAAGACCCGGAAGCTGTTGTGGGGTGCTTCAGGAAACCGTTGCGCCATCTGCAAACGGAAATTTGTGATTAATGGCGCTTTGGATTCGCAGCCTTCGCTGGTCGGAGAAGAATGTCATATCGTGTCGGGGAAACGGAAAGGACCAAGAGCCGATCGGAACTTCCCGGCTGAGCTGATTCACCGGGTCGAGAACCTGCTTTTACTCTGCAATGTTCACCACAAAATGGTGGACGACCTACCGAAAACCTATCCTGCAGAACGATTACAGGAGATCAAACGAGAGCACGAGGCCTGGGTCGACGTCTCGCTCGAGGTGGCGCAGGAGCGATCCAATGAGCCCTCCGCATATAGGCGGGTCGCATACCGAAAGACATTTGTCAGTTATGCGGAGTTTTTTGGTTTCAAAACGCCGCGGAATTCGAATCCCATCCTCGATTTTTCCCGCGCCCTGTATGGACGGGTAAGCCATGTCGAAGCGCTGCGCGGTTTTCTTTCCTCTGACGAGCGGTCGATCTGCTTCTTTAGCGGTCGCGGCGGAGTCGGGAAATCAAAGCTCTTGCATGACTGGTGTGCGGGACTCGAAGGCTGGAATGTAGTTTTCCTGAAGGACAAGCCCGTCTGGGACGAGGACAGTGTGAACGAAATTCCTTCCGGACAGGTTGTAATCGTCGTCGACGACGCTCACCGTGCATCTCGCTTGCCGGAGGTTCTCCAGCTGCTGGCGGAACTCCGCCAACACCAGGCAATCAAACTTGTGATTTCGACGCGGCCGGGCGGGAGCCTCGAGGTCGAAAAGCTGATCTATCAGACATTCGACTCCTCAGAAGCGTTGCGTCTTCCAGACCTTGAAGAGCTAACGCGAGATGAGGCAGTGGCGCTTGCCCAGGAAGTCCTGGGCGAGAACTTCCGTATCTATGCGCGCGACTTGGCGCAGGTATCCAACAATAGTCCGCTCGTGATAGTCGCAGGAGGCAATCTCATCGCGGCACACCAGATCCTGCCGGCAGAGCTAAGCGGCACTGAAGACTTTCGGAAGAAGGTCTTCTCTCGCTTCTACGACGAACTGGAACTCACCGGACCTAAATTTGCGATTGATCCACCACGCAAGCTGCTCCAGGTCATCGCGGCCATTGGTCCGCTCGAAGCAGCCTCCGAACAAGTGCTCGAGGCGGTCAGCACGTTCCTCGGTGCCACTACCCAAGATGTCAAAGCGACGCTGGAGCAGCTGGCGGCATACGGAGTGGTCACTCCTCGCACTGAGCCGGTGAGGATCGTCCCGGATGTCTTGTCCGACTACGTTCTCGAAACCGCCTGCGTCGGCGATTCGGGTTTGAGTACCGGATATGCCGATCGGATCTTTGACGTGTTCGGAGATGCGTTCTTTGCCCGCCTCATGCAGAACCTCTCGGAGTTGGACTGGCGGCTGGAACGTGTAGGGCGCGGTCTGGATCTTCTCGGATCGGTGTGGAGCCGCATCTTCGAGATGTTCCGCGAGGTGGAAACGTATCGGCGCAGAAAGCTCCTTGAAGATTTGAGGCCCGCAGCGGTGTACCAGCCCGCAGAAGTCCTCGAATTGGCTCGCATGGCCCGGACCGAACCGCTGATCGACGGGGATATCCCGCGCCAATACGCCAGGGACCGGCGCTATCTTCTTGAGGTATTACCGGCGTTGATTGAAGCGACGGCTTATCACGTCGAGTACACAACACGAGCGGTGGACATCCTTTGGGAGTTGGCTCAAGAAGAGAACAAAGCAAAGACTGCCGGCGCAAGCGCAAAGGGAACGCTGGAGCGTATGGCGTCCTATCAGCGCTACAAATGGCCGGCATTCAACTTCTCGATGCTGCTCCACGCAATTCGCCTATGCAGGCGGGATGACGTCTTCGAAACCGACTTCTCGCCGCTGAATCTCGTGGATGCGATGCTGGAGCGCGAAGGAGAATTCGAAGAAAATCTGGGCCACGCGTTCTCCTTCGGCGGATTTGGGCTGAACTATGAGGCGGTGAGGGAGCTGAGAAGCAATGCCATCGAGTTCGTCGACTCATTGATGTACAGCCAGAACTGCGTTGTGGCAAACCGGGCAGTTAGGTCCCTTCGTTCCTTGCTCCCGAACGTGATGAACCGCGTGGGAAGAGTGTCAGGCTCGGAGGAACTTGCCTGGCAGCAGGAGGAACGGCTCAATGCGCTATCCCTGCTCGTGCGGAGACTTGGGGTTCGACCGATAGGCATCGGTGTACGCCGCTACACCATCGATGCCATTCGATCGGGGATGGCGCTCGCGTCCAGTAAAGAAGTTCGTGCGCGCTGCGAAGATGAACTATCGAAGATTGAGTGGGATCTCGATCTCTTGTTGCTCGATGCCCTCTGTTGCCGCGAAGGCGATTTTCCGATTACCGACTCTCACGACCTCGTAGGTTCGTACCAGATCCAGTCGCGAAAACAACTTCAGGAACTGGAGATTGCGTTTGACCAACGGTACCCATCGGTTCAGGTAAGAGCGCAGGCGCTCATCGAGGGGTTGAGACTAGCCTATGCATGCCAGATGCAGCCGAACGGGTTTGTGCGTGTCCTCAACCTCTATCGGGAAGATGGCGCGTTGATCTTGGAACTGGTGCGGCTCCTGAAAGACGATGAGAATTCGCTGCAAATGCAGGGCGAGTTGAGTGCCGCTCTCTTTTCACTACATATGGCGAGGCCGCAAGAGTTTCGCGAGATCGCCAGAGCGATTCTCGCCACGGGCGAACTGCATCAGGTGTTCGCCGCCGCCAATGCACTTCAGGTGGACGCCCGTCTCGCCGTAGCGGATGACATCAAGCTGATCGAGGAGTATCTGGCATTTCCGGAATCCCGCGTCGTTTGTTTGTGTCTGCATCACGTCCGTTTTCTTGGGCAGGGACTCGAATTCAGAACAAAAGTGATACGGACCGTGATCGCGGTTGAGGTCAACGGCGATCCAGAGATAGCTGCCGCCCTTGTCGAAGTGTTCGGCCCGTTCGGAATACCCATCGAACAGCTTTCGGACAGCCAGATAGAGCAAATACTCATTCAGCTCGCTCCGGTAGAAGACTTCAGCGTTTACCAGGGTCGTATACCGTCGTTCCTGACAAGCCTGACCTCGCGGGTTCCGGATCGAATCCTTCAGTTCGTTCTCAACCGAGTCGAAACGGAACAGGACCGGAGGGCTCGCGGGGACTGGAGTTACCGGGCTGTTGATTCGGTCTATGGGCACGTATCGTTCGGCTCCATTTCGGCGGACGACAAAGTCCGGCTTGTCCGGACTTGCCTTGATCGCTATTTGCGAGCCGAGGACTCCAGAGAGCTATACCGCGAATTGTTCTGGACGGTTCTGGGCGGTCTCGACGATCGAAGTCTCGCCGTGCTGTCAGACGCCGTCGTCGATGCCGACGGCGAGCGGATACTGAAGATTATTGACCTCATCCGGACCTCTCCTGGGCGTCTCGTCCTGGCCAACGAACGCTTCGTGAAAAGCTTCCTGCGCAATCTATCGGGCGGGATGAAGACTGCAGCTGTGCAAGCCTTCGTAGCGAATGCCTACTCTTTGGGAAGCTGGGGCGGCGCCGGCAACCCGAATCAGATGTACGAGAACAATCACAAGCAGATCGTCTCTGTGTTGTCTAGATATCAGGATGATCCGGATGTGCGGGAACTTTATACGGCGCTGGCTTCTGCAGAGCCACCGAAATACCCCTTTGGCAGTCACTTTGGACTGCAGCCGGAATAACGATTTTGCGTTCCTGCGAACTCCCTATGCAGCCGTTGCTGCGGCCTTCTGCTTCGCCCAGCGCTTCCGCTGCGCCGCAGCGATCTTGGCCCGTGCCTCGGCACTGAGGGTACGCTTTCCGCCGCGTCTATTGGCGCGGCCATCTATACGCTCGCCAGCCAGGAGCGTACGGGCCTGCTGGAGGCGGGAGATCTCGGAATCGATTTCGGAAATCAGTTGGGCTGTGTCCATGTCGGACAGTGTAACCCTGACAGCCTTGGCAACCTATTGCACAGGAAACAGGATGCATCGGCATGCCGCACAAAAAGCCCGCCGAAAGACGGCGGGGGCGGAAAATGAACAAGCTGATTAGAGGCTCGCAGATGCGAATGCGACGATAAAGATCATGGTCGTGCTACTTCATTACGACGGTCATGCCGGAACGCACAACTCCGGCGTATTATTCCGCACGTTGCCGACCGCCGCGCCTACCTTCCACGCCTTCATCTGATCGGCATCGAACGGCCGGAGCAGGTCAACCGGCAGTTGCGCGGGATCGGCGGGAGCCATCCAGCGGTCGTAATCCCTGGGCGCGAGCACCACCGGCATCCGATTGTGAACCGTCGCCGTCAGCTCGTTCGGCTCGGTCGTGAGGATGCGCTCTGCATCGCTGCGCCTATGGTCGTAAGTTCGCCCGACAGCTAGTTTTGAGTAAGCGAGACATCTGTTAACTCAACCCAGTCATTTGCGTTAGCGTCCACCCAGAACCCGACATACACCTGACCGTTCGACACTGTAACGTTCGGAATCTGGATGTAGGTCCAATTACCGGATCCGGCCAGGTTAATTGACGTGGAGCCTGCCGCCGACCACGTCCACATATTTGCAGAATTCTCGCCGCCGCTATCGGCCTCCCAAGCCGATAGCGTGTAGGTTCCATTAGGTAACCCATTGATAACCTGCTGCAGATCTGTTTGATACGGAACGGTATCCCACAATCCCTCGTAATCTTCGTCTCCACCATTTAACAACGAATTATTGTCATTCGTCGAGACCTGCCACCCGCTCAAGTTCAGGGCAAATTCCGGATTGATCACAAGGTTTCCTGTCACCTGCGTGCAGCCAGTTGTCTGCATATAGCAGATATTTCGCAATCCCTCACCCTGCAGGAAATTGATCCAAGTCAACGCATTGTCCGCGGTGATTATGCTGAAGGGCGTTGAAGTCGGATTAAAGTCATTTGGGTTCATTATGAAGCTCGTGCTGCCCCTCAGGTCGGCGGTGTCTGCCATTGGGGGGCCGGTGTAGAAATAGTCCGAGAGCTGTTCACACGGAGCGCAATAGCCATACTTGGAAAAGAACTCCGGAACACCGGGATTATTGGGGTCATTGTACTCGGTATAGGGGCTGAAGGTGCCGACCCTCACAGGCGTGAAAGTATTTGCGGAAGTCGTAGCGTAAAGAGCCGCCTCCCATAGATTGCCGTAAGGTTGCTTTTGGTTTACCTCTAATGCAGATATGTGTACATTGGGATTGCTCTCGTAATCGTTGATCAATCCCTCGATGGGAACGTCTCCCCCTTGATTGTTCTGGTCATAGTTGGGAAATGAACCGGGTGCGTCGTTGGCTGTACCAAAGTAGGGAAAGAGGCGCGCATAGCTGGGCCCTGGGCTTGCTGTGAAGGTGTTGGCAACCGCTGTTGGGGTCGTGAAATTCCTGGCTGCAATCTTGAAGAGCACAGAATCGTAATATGGATTGCCATTAAAGTCCTTCGAGTTGGCGACGACATTCCAGGCGGCCGCTGCCGTCGCCTGGTCCTTGATGTCGAGCGTCAAGACCATGGAGATTTTATTCTTCGTCATGTAATTGAGCACCTCCTGCAGGGTCGGCGCAAACACTGGCGAGAACTCGGCGCCGCTTGAGCAGCCTTGAACTTCGTAATCGTTATTGATCAAGCTGATAGTGTCTCTCAGCGAGGTATTGTCCCAATACCACCACCTTGTTCTTGACAACGACACGCTACTCACCGGGGCGTCCTCGGAGTCGTTGGTACTGTTGCTTCCTTGAGGCAAGAACGGGTTGAAGGGAGGGTAAACGATGCCAGCGCCATATCTTCCGCACGTCTCACGACCCCAGTTCTGGTCATGGCTCAGGATAGGGACGCCATCGGAGGTCAGCTTGATGTCCACTTCGACCATCTCTATTCCAGCTTGAGCCGCGAGGCCGATCGATTCCAGCGAGTTCTCCGGGACTCCGGGGTTCGATCCATCGACTAAAGCGTGCAGTCCGCGATGAGCTACGACCAGCGAGAGATCCGCGTGAGGATTCTCGATTTCCTGCATGATGAGGGCCGAACTGTAGTTCTCGGGGTTGTAGTTAGTACTGGTCGTGTTTGAGTAACCTGGGGATGTGTTGTCTATGAGTCCTGGAACGACAGTGGATCCCGCAGGCTCCGAAAAGGGAGTACAGGATGTACTGCCGGAGAAGCTCTGCATCTGCTGAGGCGAAGACAAATCGCCGCTGTTAGCCGCAGAACCCTGCCCGTCAACGATGCTGCTGATCTGACCGCTGCCGTTCAGGAAGACGGTGCTGAGGCCCTGAAGGTAAACAAACTCTGACGCCGGCACCTGAATCGCGGTGTCATCGACGATGTTTTGTCCCTGATCGAAGTACGAGTATACACCGAGACCATACGCGTAGTGGCTGCAGACACCTGGCGAAACGTTGTAAGACGGGTAGCCATTTCCGCCGCTGGGGTTCATCCAGGCTGCCTGATTGGGCACGTCGTATGGTTCTTCACTCTGGTAGAAGATGGTGCCGCCAGAATCGCCATTCCACACGACCTGATCCTGCTGGTAGTGCTCGACCGCGAGCCCAAGTGCGTACACATTCTCTCCGTTCACGATCAAGCCGGTGTTCGCCGTGTTGATGGTCCATCCAAATGTGCCCGGGTTGCCGTGGTCCGCACGCCAGGCCCAGATGTTGTCCAGGATGACATCATTGCTATCCACCTGCAGACTGACATTGGCCGAACCCTGTGTGCCACCACCGATCCGGAAATACACGTCGTGAAGAGACGTTGGATAGTCGTGGGTCTGGTTGACAACGCCAGGCTTACCCACTTCCACGAGCACCGGCGAGGTAACCGGCCCGGCGTCGACAATCACGCCGGCGAGTTGCACGGCATCCACATCGTCGATCACGATGGCCGGATTTCCCGCCTGCGGAACGATGGTGGGGAACCCCAGGCCCAACACCACTGTCCACGGATTGGTAACATGAATAGGCTCAGTATATTGGTAGATGCCCGGAGTGAGTATGAGATTATAGCCCGCGAGGAGTTCCTCATTAATGTCGTCGACGGAAGTGCTGGGTGTAGCGATGAAGAAGTCACTCATCGGCTCCGCGTAGCCGTTGCTGCCGGGATTCTGCGACCATGATGTTCCGGAACTGTTCGACTGGACCATGGGAACCCAGACGCTGTAATCGCCTTCGTCATAGCCGTTGTTGTCGATTTGCAGAAAGGGCTTCTCTATGCTGACCGGCGTCTCCGGGAGAACGGTAACGTTGGCGTCGCCTCCAGCTCCGCCCGGGAAGGATTGCTGAGGGACACCGTTGCCGGTATCGCCCGTAAAGACGAAGTTCCAGACATAGGACGTGGCCGCGCCGTCCATCTCGCTATTGCGGATGTACCACTGCTGTTGGGAGCAGAAGTTCGTGGTGCCCGTGATCTGAGTATCCGCAGTGAACCCGCCACTCGCCTCGGCACATGCATCCGGGGAGTTTGGGACAGGTGTAGAGTTCGCATACCACAAATTGCCGTTGATTTGCATCCGGCGTAGCGAAGCACCTTGCGAAACGCCCCAGTCCAGAGTGCCGTTGGTCGGGCCGCCGGTGGGCGTCACGGACATGTTCTCTTGGGAACGCCAGAAGTTCTGGGTTAATCCTGTGCTGTTTCCATTGCTGTCGAGAACTATCTGGTTGACATAGAACCCTCCAGTAATCTGCGTCGCTTGGGGAGTCGCACCGAGGCCCGCGATTTGCTCATAGTAGCCAACCTGCGCGGTAAGCGGAAGGCTTGTCGAACCGTAGGTGCCCGGTGCGAAGAGAACGGCGTAACGATTGGTGCTAAATTGCGCTTCCTGGTTCAACGTGTTTAACAGGGACTGGATGTCGCAGGTCCACATGTTCGGCGTAATGACATACACATTTGGCCCCAGAAAGGTTGAATTGGCGCCATTGGTAGTGCCATCATTAATGCCAGGAGCGCAAGTCTGTGCGGCAACCGTGAAGGTCATGACCGCAGACACACACACCGCACTGGCTGCCAGGAGGCATGCCCGCAGGACGTTGACACGGCGCTTTGGCAAGCCGGATGTTCGGGGGCTAAAGGAATGACAATCACTGTCAGTCGTCGCTGCGGTGACGGGCTCGTGGAGGCACGGTAGCGACGCCAATGAGCGACGTACCCACCTGGACATGCAATCCTTTAACATGGTGCGTCTCCTTTTGTGAGCAGAGCCGGAATCTACGAACATCTAGGCGATTACGCAACTTGACAGGTTCTTTCGGGACAATCGCCCTTGTTGCCACTCTCAGGAAAGAAGGCTATGGGCATATTGCTGCAGATTTGTTCTGCGCGGTTGAAAGAGTGACACGGAAATTGCACATCGGTCAGGGAGTTCACGGGAAATCCCCCCGGAAAATCCGGTGAAAGGTTCTTTCCTGTGACCGATTCGCAAGTTTTAACGTTCTTGCAATGCGGAGATATTCACGAAACCTTAAAGCGACAACTGCCGAGCCGGGCACGAAAATCGGTCGTCCATGTTGCGACGAGATCCTCTGCGCGGTTCATTCTGACTCCTGCCGGGCTCCCGATAATCGCGCCTTCAGAGGTTGCGACAATCGCAGTGAGGCACGGCAAGAACGCGTCCCCCCTATTTCTTGCTGGTGCCGGGGTAGAACCGAGTCGCGAGGATCTGTGCATCTGGGCTACTGCTCTTGAGGAAGTCCGCAGCCAACAGGATTTCGAAATTCCCGAGTCCGCCTGATTGAGAAGCCTTCCTGAGGATCGGGCCCATCTCTGAATTGTTTCTTAAGAAAGAGAGCGAAGCATGGACACCGGCAACTGTCGAGCCTTCAACCAGCAAGACCCGTCCGTTTCCATCCAAGTTCGAAGTAACGGCGATGTAGCCGAAGCCATGGGTGTAGCCACGATGAGTTGGATCTTCGCCGGCCGGAAGGTATTCGGCTGGCTCTCCATCTTCTGGTTTCTCATTGAGGACGGTGACACTGTTACGAGCGCCATCATAGTGAAGATGAAAGTTTAAACGATTATCGAACATCTCTACCCAGGGGTTATATGTTGGCGCTCCGACCAGGATCACATTGGCATTCCGGAGATCTTCCGGATGAGTGTCACGGGCAAATTTTACCGAATATAACGCCCCGCTCATCGCCGCCACCTGCCGTAGTTGATCGGCCAGTTCCAGATCGACCCAGCTGACATAGCGTCGAGACGCCAATGATGCCCATGTGTATCCACTAGGCGTTTGGGCCTGCGGTGTCGAAAGGTACGCCCCACTTGCATAATCTCCGAGATTCACCTGAGTCCGGGCGAGATTGTTGTACATGTTCAGTCCGGCGTCTCCGGCCACGAAAACCGTGGGTTTACCAGGAACAAAGACCAACGACCAAACCGGGCTCACCGCGGTCGAGTGGGCTCCGAAGCGTCGCATGATGCGTTGACCCGCCAGGGAAAGCACAACACCGCAAATCACAGCGAGACTCAACGCCAGTAAAGACCAGCGCCGGGCCAGAATTTTCCCCTCGGGATGCGGCAGTGGGAGCGCCCCATTGCCGGGCCTGGACTCAGCCTCAACCTCTGGCGCATTCACTCGGGAGTTCTCACTCGCGAAATTGACGAAGCTCGGGTGGTACCCCCCCTTCGGCACCTCAATCCGAATGTCGTCTCCGCCACCCTCTTCCTGGTAATAGAGGGCCAATCGCTGCCGGAGCTGACGAGCCGTCGTTCGAACAATATTGTCGTCACCAGGGTTGTAGTCGGCAGGTCGGCCGAAGACATGGATTCCGATTTGCTGCTCCGTGACCTCTTCGTTGCGATCTTCAAGGGCGCAACGGCAGACGTATGCGAGGAACGAACTCAACCTTCCAGACTTGGAGAAATTTTGCGATGCAAGGACACGCTGAACGAGCACCCATCTGGGATCATCGTCGATTAGGGGCGGATGTGGATCGGCACCGGTTCCGGTTTTTTCCAGTGATGGCATCGCCCACTCTCAGTTGCCCCGAAGTTTAGCAGGAGGGGGTTTCAGGTGGGTGAAATTATTGACATCAGGTTACAAGTGCCGCGTTTTCACCGAGTTTCCCTTCAGGTGTTCTCCTGTAAACCCCCTTATGGCGGAGGCCGATCCTATGCATACTTTCTGTATTCGTGCTCCCCAGGCGATCGTCGAGTGTCATTCCGACGGTGTAGCCAAGCTGTCCCCAGGCTTGAGGAAATCAGGAGAAGATTATGTTCATCCGAATCAATCTTGCGAGCTTGTTCCGGAAGTCCAACCACTGCCGAATCATCGTCGGACTCGCTTTTCTGGCCAGCATCAGCATGCTGGCGCATGCCCAAAACTCCGGGATTAATGGACACGTTACCGACTCCTCGGGTGCGCTGGTCCCGGATGCGCAAGTCGAAGTGGTCAATACCCGCACTGGCCAGAGCAAACTGTTACGTACGGATCAGGCTGGAAGGTATGAAGCGGTCACGTTGCAACCGAGCGTTTACTCCCTAATCGTGAGCCACCCCGGATTCAAGACCGAGCGACGCAATGGGGTGACCCTCGAATTGGACACCACCACAACTCTCGACTTCGTGCTCACCCCCGGATCAGTCGCAGAATCCGTGACGGTCACGGCCGATGCCAATCTCTTGCAGCCGAATTCTCCAGACATGTCTACCGAAATCACTGAGAAGGAGTACGGAAACCTTCCCCTGGTGCAAGAAAACAGGCTTCGAAACCCCGCAAGCTTCGTATACCTCGCCCCCGGCGTTCAGGGCAATATCCGTCTTGATGGGAACGAATACACGGGAGCAACGAATGTAATCGCCGTGAATGGCGGACCCATCTGGGACACCGAGTTGCTGATTGAGGGACTGCCCGGTGGTCAGACACGGATCGTCGGGAACTACACGGAAAGTTCGCCACCCGTCGATGCGGTCAGCGAGTTCAAGATCACAACGACGCTCCTCCCCGCCGATTACGGGCACACTGGATTCGCGGTCGGCAGCTTCGGCATCAAATCCGGCACCAACCGGCTTCACGGCTCTATCCTCGAATACTTCCGCAATACAGCCCTCGACGCCGCTAACTGGTACGCCAAGAACCAGGGCGCGGTCCTGACCAATCCACCGATCCATCAGAACGAGTTCGGCGGAACGGTAGGTGGCCCAGTGAACATTCCTCTCCTGTACAACGGCAAAAATAAGACGTTTTTCTTTTTCGCTTTCGACGGTTCACGGTTCTCCGGTGCCACCAGCTATGGCACCTCCACCACGCCGACGGCTCAAGAGCTGACTGTCAACGCGAACGGATACTACGACTTCAGCGATCTCAAAACCCCCATTTATGACCCCGAGACAACCGCTCCGAATCCGAAGGGGGCAGGCTACGTTCGAACCCAGTTTCCTGGAAACCTCATCCCAGCCAACCGGATCGATCCCGTGGCCAAGAAAATCTTGTCGTTCTACCCTGTCCCCAAACCTGGAACCACCACTATCGGTGCCTTTGAAGGCGACGAAGTCCTCAAACCTGACACCTATACGGCGAAGGTGGATCAAGTTCTCAATCCGGCCCAACATTTAAGCTTTGCATATGTCCACACGAAGATCCCGCGTCTCAATATCGGGAGCGCCTTTCCTATTCCACTAGCCTCCGGATACCATCAGACAGTGGCCAGTGATACCGGACGAATCAACTATACATGGACCCTGAATTCACATCTTGTCAACGCGGCCTATGCTGGTTATAACCGCTTCGTCAACCCGGAAACGCCGACAGGAACCAACTCAAACTATCCCGCTCTCCTCGGTCTCAGCGGCCTTCCCGGCGGCCTGTTCCCGACCTTCTCACTCTCAGGCTACAGCAGCTTCGGAGACACCACCGACTCCAACAAAACCGAAAATGACTTTTACTACAAAGATCAGATGTACTGGACCCTTGGCAAACATAATTTGCGCTTTGGCGGGGAATATCGCGCCATCCAGTACAACGACTACAGCCCCGCCACAACGACAGGATCCTTCTCTTTCAAAACGAATGAGACGGGGAACCCGCAATCGCAGTCCGGAACGGGCAACGCCTTTGCAAGCTTCATGCTTGGCCAGGTCGACAGCGCGACAATCGACGTACCTTTCCCGCTCTATACTCGCAAATCTTATGTCGGCTTCTTTGTGCAGGACGATTGGAAGCCATTCTCAACCCTCACAATCAATCTTGGACTGCGCGAGGAATGGCAGAATGCCCCCAAAGAGGCTCATAACAATCAGAGCATAATCAATTTGACGACACCCAATCCCGGCGCCGGAAATCTTCCAGGCGCGCTGATCTTTGCCGGCTCAGCTTCCTACGGAAACGGCAAAGCGACCCTGTTCAACACCGACTATTCAGCAGTTGGGCCACGAATTGGTCTGGCGTATCAGTTCGGCGCCAACACGGTGATCCGCGGAGGTTACGGCGTATACTATACCGACTATCTCCCTGACCTAGACATCTATAACTCCGGCTTTGCGGCGTCGGGGAAATTCACAAATACGACTGGCAACGTATATCCCGTTTTTACTTTGGGCTCCGGCGTACCAAACTACACTACCAGCCAAACTCTCACGCCTACGGCGCTCAACGGCACCACTGGTTCCTACTATGCGAGTAATGTTGGAGCGATGCCTCGTACTCAGAACTACAGCCTCAGTGTTCAGCGCCAGATTGGGTTGAATACGGCGATCGAGGTTTCCTACGTGGGCGATCACAACACGCGGCAGGTCAATCCGCATTTCGTAAACATCAATCAATTGAACCCTTCCTACCTTTCCCTCGGGGAGGCGCTACTCACTTCCACTGCGACCGCCGCAAATGTGGCCGCCATAGGGAAATCGCTCCCATATGCCGGCTTCAATGGAACCGTTGCTCAGGCGCTCCGAGCTTTTCCGCAATACAGCACGCTCACATCGCTGGGCGCTAAAGTAGGATCATCGAATTACAACGCAGGTGAAGTTGTACTTCGCCAGAGGCTCTCGCATGGATTGACTGCGAACGTTAACTATACTTATTCGAAAGCTCTCGGGTACGAATACACGACTCTTGAGGGGAATACAGGGACCGATAATTCGGTTCAAAATGCATTCAATCCGTCCGCGGACTATACCCTGTTGCCTCAGGACATCCGTCACGCCCTTGTTGGGAGCGAATCTTATGTTTTGCCGTTCGGAAATGGCCGCTGGCTGCTTCACAGTGGAAAGCTGGCAAGTGCGCTTCTTGGAAACTGGACTCTCTCTGGTATCGAGCGCTACCAGAGCGGCTATCCGCTTTCGCTCGTGATGAGCAGCAATTCTCTGCCGATCTTCAACTATTACCAACGCCCGAATCTGGTTTCCGGTATCGATCCGTCCTCACATACATCCAATGGTCGCTTCAATCCCGCGACTGGCAGCAATTACTTCAACAAAGCCGCCTTTGCCGCCCCCGGCGACAGTAGTTTTGGGAATGCGAAGCCCACCTACTCCAATCTGCGAAACTATGCCGTTCTTGCGGAGGATGCTCAACTCACCAAGCAGACACAGCTTACCGAAAGAGTGACTTGGTCCTTCTACGCTCAGGCGTTCAACGTTGCGAATCGTCATCGGTTTACTGGAATCGGAACAGCCTTCGGTTCCAGCAGCTTCGGGGAGCCGAATGCGACTAATACGGCGCGTGCGCTCCAGTTCGGAACACGCTTTGCTTTCTAAGCTCTGTTACAAGCTAGGGCGTCTAGACGAATGACTCCATCTCATCTCACCGGAGAATCGATCATGCGATTCAGGGCAATTCGATGCTTTCTCTTCAGTTCCATCGTTGTTCCGGCGACTCTGTGCGCTCAGCAGTTCCAGGGCACCACTTTGCCTCATGTTTTCACCTGTGGTCGGTCCTTCGTCGTCGAGAGCCGTGTCAAATTGCTAGGGGGAGGCCACGCAGCACTCGTTCCAATCTGGACCTGGACTCCGGACAAGAGCGAGGGAATGCCTTCGGACCTGATCAAGAACTTCTCAACGATAGACGAATGCAAGCCGGCGAGCGGTGGGTCGGAATTGCTTGTGACATCCTCACACGATGCCGTTGCCATAGTTTCAAGAAAGACCGGGGCCACCCTATTCAGCGCCAATGTCAAGAACGCCCACTCCGCAGTTTTGCTCCCCGATCGGCTGATCGCCGTGGCGTCGTCGGACGCCAAGGACGGAACGGGGGACCGCATCGTCTTCTTCGATCGCAGGGTCTCAAACGTCAGAGTGGCGGAGTTGCCTTTGCATGCTGCCCACGGCCTGATTTGGGATGAAGCGCGAAAGCTTCTTTGGGCCGACGGATTTGATCAACTCGTGAGCGTTCGAGTCATCCGGGATAAGGCCGGGCGAGTGCAGGTGAATTTTCTGAAGATTTACAATTTGCCTGAATCAACCGGCCATGATTTCCGAATGAGCTCGGACTGCTCAACTCTCTATGTGAGTACCACTCACCACGCCTATGAGTTTCCGATCGCGCAGGAGAAGTTTCTTCCCTACGCCCCCCTTGCGGACCTTCTGGATGTGAAGAGCTTTTCGGTCGACCCGCGATCAGGACAGATTGTCTACACGTTAGCCGACAAGGGAGGCTACTGGACATCAACGCTGCGTTTTGCTCTTCCGGACGGCACAGCACCGCTAAAGACCCCGATCTACAAGGCGCGTTGGGTTACGGATCTTCCGCCTACTTGTCGCGAGATCGATGTTCCTTGATCCAAGGGTGCTGATTGGCAGTCGCCATTCTGTCCCGGACGTTAGAGCTATTGTCCCGGAAAAATCCCCTGCGGCGGCTACAAAACGGGCATATAGGAAATGGCATCCGGGAAGTCCAGCTGATATCGGCGGCATCGACTGAAACTGAAAGCGCGGAGACAGAGATTGCTCGCTATCGCCGGTGAATATGCGGGTTTGTGAAGGGGAGTTCCGACGGTCTTGTAAGCCTGGGGTCCTCGGGAAAGGCAGAGGGGACGCCGCCTCTCTGAAGCGCAGTTACTGGAAACACTGATTCCTGCGAGATTGCGTGTATTAAGGAAGAATGCGCACCTTATAGGACCGAGATTGATCAGTCTAAAGGCGAAGGGTTTTGTTGATGCCGGGCAAGCTAAGGTCATGAATATTGAAGCCTTGGATGGGAACGACGGTGGTTTGATCCATCTCCATATCTGTACCCACTGCGGCTACGCGATCACCACAGCGTCTGTCATGTTCTGGATCACCGTGAGCAGCCTCGTAGCGTTCTGTGTGCGATAGATCGCGATAATTGCGGTGTACCAGGAGAGCCCATGAAGATACAACCCGGTTGAAATTCTGCACTGCCCGAAATGCGGTCTCGACGGTCCTCTGAACATCGAGACTCGACGTTTGCCGGAGTGATGTGAGCTGATAAAGCGCCAACCGGTCATGGATGCGGGCGGCAACTACAAACGATGCCCTTGGGGACTCTTCCCCGGAGTTCGTGTCTTGGAAAAAACAGAGAAACAGAGAGAGTGGAACAGTTCCCATGTATGCCCGCGTTGCGGGTCTCCGATCGACCTCGAAGAGCTTGGTCTGCGAGCAAGTACGACGGGGCTGGTCACCTGCCCGAAGTGCGAGTGGTCCGGGCCGATTGAAATTCGGATCGTCAACAAACGCCCAGCCGATTAAAACGCATTGAGCGTATAGGCTTCGAGGAAGGAATCTCGGCTCGTCCGCTTGTGGCGAAATTCATTTCACGTTGCGCGCCAAGAATGGCCGACTACGATGACGCAGCAAGAAGAGTGCTGTGTCCGTCCGAAAGCAAATGCTCTCGAGTTGCGATCCCGGAGAAACTTAGGGCGCTGTTGGCCCGTCACCGGTGTCGCTTCGACTCCGTCCAGCGCCTGGTATGACAGATCTGAATGCAGCAGACATGACTGGAATGAGTCGAGGCGATTTGCGTGATCAATAGAGAGCGAACCGGCTGGAGCAATGACATCCGAATTGGAGATTTCAGGCCGACGCGGCAACGGGAAGCGGTCGGACCCTGGTGAACGTCTCCAGCTTGCGTATGAACGCTCGCACAAGTTCGCTCACCACCTTCGATTTATCGTCGGCCCGAGACGCGAGATAAGTTTTGAGAATCAGCGACTCTTCAGCGAGCGGACGCACCGTGATCCCCTCACGCGCGATGCGAATCGCTCCCGACTTGACCACGAAAGCGACGGCTCCCGCATCGGCGATGTACGGATAAGCGTCTTCGGGGACCACGATGTGGTGAACCTTGGCCGCAGCCACGTTGCGCTTGCGAGCCAGTGCGATCACAGCATCGTAAACGGGCGGGTGCATCGCGCGCTCAAAGATGACCCATGGCCGTCCTGCCAACGCATCGAGAGTGACGGAAGGCTCGGAGGCCAGCTCATCTTCCTTCGACATGGCAATGTAGAAGGGCGCCTCTGCGATCTTGACCATGGTAAGACGCTTTGCTTCGGGCGGCTCCGTGGCTATCGCCAGATCCAGACCGCCAGCCAGAACTTCCCGGATCAGATCGCACGAGAATTGCTGCGACAGCTCGATCTTCATCTGCGGAAACAGAGGCAGCTTCACGGAGAGAAGAGTCGTGACGAGGAAGGGATCTGTGTAGGGCGAGCGCCCGATATTGAGAACGACTTCTGCGTCCTGGCTTGCCGCGCGTCCACCCTGCACGGCCCGCTCTACATGCAGAAGTGCAATCCGAGATTCCTCGACAAATTTCCTGCCGCCTTCGGTCAGCTCCACCGTTTTATGGTTGCGCTTGAAGAGCAGATAGCCGAGCTGCCCTTCGAGCTCGTCCATCCTTTTGCTCACTGTGGATTGATCGAGATGCAGTCGCTCGGCAGCCCTTGAGAAGTGCAATTCCTCGGCAAGAACAACGGCGGTTTCGAGCAATCGTATCTCTGGAAGCATGGCTGCCCTCCGGGGAAGAGAACGTGAGGCAGGATGGCGAGCAAATCGATCAGGGACACGCTGGGGACCAGGGTTTCCCAGTAGGAGATGATCGTTCGATGCCGGGGGCACGCTGTCGGTTGCACTATGGACAGTGCATCGTTATTCGGTGTTATGACCGCTGTTCATAACACACTTCTGAATTTTCATTGGACGACCCCGACACAGGCGTAGAACCTTGGTGGTACGCACGTCGCACGAGCCTGGGAAGGAGTCGCGATGCCAGAAGAGAGACAGCCGCCAGAAAGCGCGTCGGGAGGAAATCGTCTTCCCCAATCGGTAAAGGAACCACTGCTCGATAGCAACCAGGCCGCGGCCATTCTCAAGGTACATCCGAGAACTCTGCAACGGCTCGTCCATCGCGGCAAGATTCACGCGATTCAGGTGGGCAAGCTGTGGCGTTTTCGGGTCTCCGTGATCGAAGCGTGGATCGACCGATAAGCACTCTCGCAGCGCCTCAAACAGACAGCTTTTTCTTGTGATCCGGCGGCACGAGTGACATACCCTAGAGGCAGCCATTTGTGCCGCGAAGTCGAGGAGTAAAACCCTTGATGGAACGTACACGATATCAATTTGGAAGTGTCACGCTCAAGAAGCGGGCGAAGGGTGCCGACGTCTGGGAGTTTCGCTACTACGAGACGCAGGCCGATGGAGTCAGAAAGCGCAAAGCGACCTTCATCGGAACCACGAATCAGTACAGGAACAAATCCGAGGCGCGGGTTGCAGTTGAAGCCCTTCTCCTGAAACTCAACGAAGAAAAACCACAGCATCACCTGGGTGTTGTCACGTTCGGCGCAATCTGCGACCGATACATCGAGGAAGAGTTGCCAACCCGCTACTCAACCCGGAAGTCGTATCTGTCGAACATCAAGCTGCACATTCGCCCAAGGTGGGAGCGTTATCTGCTGCACCAGATCCGGCCGATGGTCGTGGAGGGATGGTTGAAGAGTCTGAACATGGCGCCGAAGTCGAAGGCCCATATCCGCGGCGTGATGCACACGATGTTCGAGTGTGCCGCGCGTTGGGAGCTTTTCAACGATCGCCGCAATCCCATCGGGATCGTTCGGATCAGGAACAGCACGAAGCGACGCCAGCGCCCGACCGTGTTGACTGTGCCCGAGTACGAAACCATCCTCTCTCAGCTGAAAGAACCGTGCCGCACGATGGTAGTGGTTGCGCAATGCCTCGGTCTGCGCGTCAGCGAGATCGCGGCGCTTCAGTGGGATGACTTCGATTTTGAGAAAAACCAGTTGCTCGTTCAACGCAGTTTTGTGAACGGGCGGGTGGATGACGTCAAGACGGAGTACTCCCGCGACTATGTACCGCTTCACGAGTCGCTGGTGGAGGTTATGCTCGCATGGAGCAAGGAAGCCCTGCCGATCGAAGAAGGCTGGGTCTTCGCTAGTCCGTGGACGAACAAGCCCTACCACCCGACCGAGATGCAGAAGCGGCACATCCGTCCAGCCGGTTGCTGTTTGGTGGCTTGCCCGAAGTGTTTGGCCCCAATCGGCGTCTGGTGCCGGCAGGAGGGGCCAACACCGAATGGCGCGCGGCTGCCAATTCACCAGGAGCGCATCACGGCGGCAGGGAGGTTCAGTTCGATCGGCTGGCACACGTTTCGGCACACCTACCGTTCCTGGCTCGATGAAACCGGAGCGCCGATGAAAGTGCAGCAGGAACTCATGCGTCACGCTTCGATTCAGACGACGATGAACATCTACGGACAGGCGATGTCGGACTCGAAGCGGAAAGCCAACAGCAAGGTCGTGGAGATGGTGCTCAAGCCGGTGCAAGGCGAGCGCCAGAAACCAGGAAATTTGCTATTGGGAGTCAGTGGGAGTGAATCTGAAGGAGCCGGCAACCGAAAATCAACTGCAAGTTGTTGATTTATTTGGTTGCGGGGGGTGGATTTGAACCACCGACCTTTGGGTTATGAGCCCAACGAGCTACCGGGCTGCTCCACCCCGCACTCCCATCTTATCAAGCGGATGCGTGAGGGTCAACGACCCTGGAGATGC
>Ga0335074_10003728_pt1 | contig 20904 bp, 16 predicted proteins | sample Lox_Sample_23_FD_206715 | JGI IMG/M metagenome (GOLD analysis project Ga0335074, IMG submission 206715) | Soil microbial communities from Loxahatchee National Wildlife Refuge, Florida, United States - Lox_Sample_2.3 | ecosystem: Environmental > Terrestrial > Soil > Wetlands | place: USA... | reverse complement strand
AGATGGCTCTTTGCGCGCACATGTCGGGGCGCGGAGGCGATGCTCGCGTGGTACCTGAACCGGCCGCCGGCGCTCGGCGCGCTCGGACCGTGGTGGGTGACGCGGCTCTCGACCGTAGTGACGCGGACGTTCACCGTAGTGCCCGCCTTGCCCGGCGGTGCGAGCGCGTCCACCTCGGTGCTGCTGCCGTTGGTCAGGATCTGCGGCGCGTTCGAGGCTTCCGCCACCCGCTTGCCGAACGTGACCAGAACCGCGTCCGCCAGGTTGTGGCCATGAATCACGACCCGTGTCCCGCCGGAAGCCGGCCCCGCCTTCACCGACAGTGACGTGACCCTCGGCGTCCCTCGCTGGTAGAAGTCGAACAGCGTGTCGTGCAGCGACTTCTTGGAGGTTGCCACCGAGCAACCGGTCAGCGTGCAGGCTTGCGCGGCGAACGCGCCGGGGTTGTTGCCCGGCGTCTTCCCGGTGATCTTGGTGTCGCTCGCCACGGTGTAGCCGGACAGCTGCACGGTCGAGGAGTTGAACGGCAGGTAGCCGAAGGAGAGCTCGCCACCGTCGGCAACGGCGACGCCGTCGAAGCCGGTGCCGGTCATGGTCACGTGCGTGCCACCGGTGTCGGGTCCGGCGTTCGGTGTGATCTTGGAGATCCTCGGCACTCCGGCGTAGCGGATCGGCCACCCCGACGACCGGCCGGCAAGCGTCTGCACGGTGAGCGCCTTTGTGACCGCCTCGTGCGTGCGATGGCTCGGGTTCAGCGCGATCTCGAACTGGGTTGCGCCGTCGGTCTGGATGATGCTGAAGTCCTGGTTGTTAGCCACGGACGGCGACCCGATGTTCGCGTACTCCAACCCGAGGTAGTCGAAGCCGGTGCCATTGACGAACGCCAGGGTCGTGCCGTTCTCCGACGCCCAGGTCGTCGGGTCGGTCGCATCGGTAGTCGTCACTGAGGTGATGGTCGGCTTGGGGAAGTAGTCGTACTCGGTGACCGCGGCCACGATCTCGCAGGTGTGTCCGGTCACGCAGTCAGGCAGGCTCGTCTCACCGCTGACGCCGCCATACTCCGCACCTTCGTAGGGCGGCTCGATCGTCGCGACCTGGCTGGACCCGTTCGCATTCGTCACGACCAGCTGGGCCTGGCAGATGTCAGTGGTCGGGTCGTCTCCGGCCGCGCACTGGGTGGTTCCTGACTGGTACGGCGGAATCGTCACCTCGAGCAGGCTCGGGGTCTTCACCGTCCAGCCGAGGGCGGGCACGCCGCCGACCGTGACGCTGGTGATGGGATCCGGCGCGCTCGAGGCGAAGCCCGACCCGAAGACGGTGACCGTGTTGCCGCCCGCCTTCGCACCGCCGTACGCCGAGATCCCGCCAACCGACGGGACCGGAGCCGCCGAGGTGCCGTCGACGTACAGCATGGTGGCGTCCGCGTTGACGGCGGAGGTCGCGCCACCGCTCCCGGTGACAGTGACCACCGCGCGACCGGTGCCGTCGGAGCCGTCGGCAGAGGAGGTGCCCAGTCCCGATGCGGTGCCGACCTGAAGTGCGGTCGGGATCGGCGAGACCGTGATCTGGGTGTCGCTGTTCACCGTCCAGTCGGCGCTCGGCACCGCGTACGCGTCGATCGACAGCGCCTGCGCGCCGGTGAATCCGGAGCCGGTGACGGTCAGGCTGCCGGTCGTGGTCGGGCCGACCGCCTCCGGCGAGACCCCGCTCACCACCGGGGGCGGCGTGCTCGGCGCCTTCATCGTGCAGAGGTTGGCGGTCAGTCCCCTCACCCGCGGCGAACCGAGCCCGGTGGCCATGTCGTACCCGGTGAGCGCCCGGAAGGTCGCGCCGCCGTTCAGGTCGAACACGTCGTTGTCGCCGCTCTTGATGTCGTTGAACGACGCCTTGTACTCCGCGGGGATCGCCGCGATCGCGTACAGGGACGGGTCGACGAAACCGATCGGCCCGGCGGCCTGGCACGCGGCGGAGGCGTTGATCACCGCGAGCATGCCCGCCCACAGCGGCGCGGAGGACGACGTACCGCCTTCCGTGGTCCAGCCACCGAAGGCCTTCGTGTAGATCGTGATCGCGCCGGTGTATTCGTCGGCCTGCGCGGACACGTCCGGCGCCTCGCGGCACAGGCTGCCATCCGGCGACTGGGCGCAGGGCGTCATCCCATCGGTGACCGCGTCCTCGGCGAGCTGCTTGTCGGTGCCGGTGATGAACGGCTGCTGCCAGGACGGGGCGCCCCAGATCGACGACGGGCCGCCGCCGCTGCCGCCACCCGTGCTGCCGTCGTTCCAGACCTGCTCCTCGGGCGGGTTGGTGGCGTCGATGATCGTGGTGCCGCCGACGCCGAGCACGAAGGGCTCGCTCGCCGGGTCGCTCTGCGAGAGGTACGGCTGCACCGGCGTCGGGCTGTCGTACGCGCACTCGTCGGAGCCGGAGTCGCCCGAGGAGTTCAGCACGGTCTGGCCTTGCAGCGCGGCCTGCTCGAACAACGCGTTCTCTGCGTCGATGTAGCCCGGCTGCAGGTTGATCTCGTCGATCTCGCAGAAGCCCCAGCTGCTGGTGATGACCTGGTCGGTGTCGTCCTCGACCATCTGGTCGAGCTCGTCCATGCCGCCCGCGGTCGTGTTGGGCGCCTCCCAGACGTCGATGGTGGCCTGCGGCGCCATCGCGGACACATCCTCGATGTCGAGGATCGACTCGCCGCTGCCGGGCCCGTCGCCACCGCCACCGTCGACGTCGATCGTGCGCAGCCGCTTGGCCATCTGCGTCGCCCGCGTCGCACCGAAGAAGCACTTGTCGAAGGTCGCGACGTCCGTGGTCGAGAACGGCTCGAGCTCGTAGATGCCGACATGCTGGCCGGCACCGAAGTCACCGGCCTCGTAGGAGCTGGCCAACCCGTAGGAGTGCGCGATCTGGGCGTCGGTGAGGCCGCCGAAGTCGGCCGCGGCATCCTTCGCGCCCTTGCAACCCGAGGGCGCTCCCGGGATCGCGGGCGCGGCCGGTGCTTTCGCCTTGACCGCCGCGGGATGCGTGGCGTGCTCGAGGTTCGTCGTCGCGTGCACCAAGGTGTCGAGCCCGATCACCGACGTGACCTGGCCGGCAATGTTCGCGGGCAGGGACACCGGGCCGGTCGTGTCGATCCCGGTCCGCCCGTCCGGCAGCCGCACGTTGGAGATCGACGTACGAAATGCTCGCCCGGCGTCGGATGCGGTCCCGCGGAAGTTCACGAGCAGCCCATTGGAGGACACCGACGTGACCGACAGGCCGCTTCTCGAGAGCGCGGTCCGCACGGCGGCGATGGTCGCGGCGGTCGGCCCGAACCGGGCGCGGAACGCGCCCTTCGCCAGGTAGTGGTGGTAGCCGGGCGAGCGCGGCTCCGACACCGCTTGCGCGGCGGCAGTGAGCTCGGCCGGGTTTCGCGGCCGCAGGACGACGGCGCCGGAGACCGGCCGGTCGGCGCGCACCAGGCCGAGCCGGCGCGCGCCGGAGGGCAGGTGGACGGCCGGCGACACCCGGGCGTACGCCGAGGACAACGGGACCGGCGCGGGCGCCGGCCGGCCGGAGGCAAAAGCGGCGACCGGCGACCCGAGACCTGCGACGATCAGCCCCGCGAGCGCGCAGGGCAACGCCAGGCGTGCGCTCCTCACGGGCAGCTCCCAAGCCATACGGCTTACGGCCGCGCGAGAAACCGGTGGGCTCGGCCGAAAAAGTCGCTCTAACGACACCACATGTAACGCCTGTAAGTCTGCTGGACAGGCGTCCCTGACGTAACGATTTGGTGATAGTTCGGCCAAATGCCACGGCCGCCGGGCCGATCAGCCCAGCGGCCGTGGCGTTGGTCAGGCCGGATCGGTGATGAATACGTACGGGTCGCTGCCGCGCTCGCCGGCCAACCCGTCCCCCTTCTTGGTGACCGCCTCCACCTTGATCTTGTACGTCCAGCCGCCTCGCAGGCCGGTCAGGACCGCACTGTGCGTCGAGGCGTGCTTGGTCTTCACCACCACGTTCGGCGGCTTCTTCGCGCCCTTCTTGAAGCTGTTCGGCTGCGAGACGGCGATCACCCGGTAATGCAGGATCGGGCTCCCGCCGTCGGTGTAAGGCGCCTTCCACGTCACCGAGACCGCCGTACCGTGCTTCGTGAAGGTGACCTCCTGCGGCGGTGATGCCACGCTCGGCTTGTAGGTGAAGGCCGAAGCGGCGTTCGCAGCACTCGGTGCGGACCCCGTGAAGAACGACTCCGCCGTCACGACTCTGACATGCACGGTGGAGTTCGGCTTGCCCGGCGGCACGATCACCTTGATCTCGGTCGTGTTGCCGTTGGTCAGGATCTGGAAGGGGTTCTGCGGGTCGATCCCGTCCTGCTTGCCGAACGTGACGTCCAGAACGTCGCCGAGGTTCTGCCCGGTGATCGTGAGGTGCGTGCCACCGGAGGCCGGGCCCGAGCTGGCCGACATCTTCGTGACCAGCGGAGCGCCGGGTTCGAAGAAGTCGAACAACGAGTCGTTGAACGCCTTCTCGGTGTTCGGGAACGAGCAGTCCGTCACCGTGCAGACCTGGACGAGGAAGTCACCAGGGTTGTTCTGCGGTGTGGTGGCCGTCAGCTGCGTGTCGCTGTCGGCGGTGTACCCGGAGAGCTGAACCGTCGGTACCCCGAAGTTGAGGTACGTGTACAGCAGCGCGCCACCGTCGGCCGGCGCGACGCCTTCAAAGGCAGCTCCGGTCGCGGTGATCTGCGTGCCGCCCAGGTCGGGCCCGCCTTGCGGTGTGAGCCCGGTGAGCTTGGGCTGCCCGGCGTACTTGAACTGGGTGGACGCCGAGATGCCCGCGAGCGTCTGGACGCTCAGGCTCTTCAAGACCGGGTTCAGGGTCTCGTTGTGTGCGGGGATGACGACCTGGATCTCGGTCGGGCTGACGCTGACGGTCGAGAAGTCCTGGCTGTCGTTGCTCGCCGGGTTGCCGACCAACGTCCACAGGTAGCCGAGCGAGTCGAACCCGGATCCGTCGATCGTGGCGATCGTGTCGCCGAACTCGCTGGCCCACACGGTGGAGTCATCCGCCGAGGTCGTCGTCACCGACGTGATCATCGGTGTCGGCAGGTAGTCGTACTCCGTCTCCGCCGGCACGACCTCGCAGGTGTCGGCACCGACGCAGGACGGCAGGCTGGCGCCGCCGATCGTGCCCTCGAAGATCGCTCCGGTGTACGGCACCCGGATCGTGTCCGTCGAGCTCGAACCGGTGCCGTTGGTCACCACGACCTGCACCTGGCAGACGTCGGTGTTCGGGTCGGCAGCGGTCGCGCAGGTCGTCGTACCGGAGTCGTACGCCGGGACGGTGACGTGCAGCTCGTTGTCGTTGATGACGGTGACGTTCGTGCCCGCGACGCCGCCGAAGGTGACCCCGGTGGTGCCGGTGAAGCCGGACCCGAAGACCGCAACCGTGTTGCCGCCGGCCTGCGAGCCGCCGAAGGACGTCACACCTTCGACCGTGGGGTCGGAGGCCGAGGCGGTCTTGTGGTAGAGCAGCTCGGCGTCGGGATCCATGCCGACCGAGCTCGCGCCGTCACTCCCGGTCACGCTGACGAACGCCCGGCCGGTGCCGTCCTGCGGACCGAGGGTGCCGGTCAGCGCCTGGGCGCCGGTCGGGATAGTGGTCACATGGATCGTGGTGTCGTCGGCCACCGACCAGTCGGCGCTCGGCACCGCGTAGGCGCCGATCGACAGGCCGGTCGCACCGGTGAAGCCCGAGCCGCTGATCGTGAGCGTCCCTGATGGCGAACCGGCCGCGACAGAAGTCGGCGACAGGCCGGTGATCGACGGCCGCGCGGACGCGGGCGCCAACGAGCACAGGTAGCTCGCCAGGCCGGCCTGGCCGGTCGGTCCGGTGAGGACCGGCGTGCCCAGGCCGGACGCCATGTCGTACCCGGTCCTGGTTGCGTAGTTCTGCCCGTTGCTCAGGCTGTAGACGTCGTTGTTGCCCTGACCGGTTCCCAGGTCGGAGAACGACGCCGAGTAGTCGGCCGGCACCGAGGCCACCGCGTAGAGCGACGGGCTCGCGAAGCCGATGTTGCCCGAGCTCTGGCAGCCGCTCGATGCGTTGATCAGCGCGGTCATGGCCGCCCACAGCGGAGCCGCCGACGACGTACCGCCGATCGTGGTCCAGCCACCGAACGCCGCGATGTAGATCGTGATGCCGCCGGTGTATTCATCGGCCTGCGCCGTAACGTCCGGAACCTCACGGCACAACGCACCGTTGGAAGGGGACTCCGCACACGGCGGGAGACCGTCCGCGACGGCATCGGCCGCCGCCTGGGTGTCGAGGAACGGCTGCTGCCAGCTCGGCGCACCCCACGTCGAGGAGACGCCACCGCCGGTGCCGCCGCCGAGGTTGCCGTCGTTCCAGACCTGCTGCGTGGGCGGCTCCTGGGCGTTGGTCGTCGTGGTGCCGCCGACCGATGTGACGAACGGCTGGCTGGTCGGGTCGTCAACCGAGAGGGTCGGCGTCACCGGGTTCGGTGCTTCCTCTGCACAGTCGTCGGACCCGGAGTCACCGGCCGAGGCGAACACCGACTGACCCTGCAACGCGGCCTGCTGGAACAGCTCGTTCTCGACGTTGACCACGCCGGGCTCGGAGGACTGAGCGAGCGCCTCGCACTCGCCCCAGCTGGTCGAGATGATGTTCGCGGTGTCGTCCTGGACCATCTGGTCGTAGTCGTCGAGCGGGCCGGCGACCCCGTTGGGCGCCTGGTAGACCTCGATGTTGGCGCCCGGCGCGACCGCGGAGACGTTCTCGATGTCGAGGATGGACTCGCCGCCGCCGGAACCCGTGCCGGGCCCGCCGTCGACGTTCTTGACCGAGACGTGCGAGGTCATCGTCGCGGCCTCGCCGGCGTTGAAGTAGCAGGTGTCGAAGGTGGTGAGGTCGGAGAGCGAGAACGGCTCGAGCTCGTAGATGCCGACGGTCTGACCGGCGCCGAAGTCGCCGACGCCGTACAGGCCGTCCGCACCGTAGGAGTGGACGATCTGGTCGTCGGTGAGGCCACCATAGGCACCCGCGGTCGAGGTCGCGTCGGAGCAGGGGTTGGCCGCACCGGTCGGGTGCGTGAAGTGGTGGCCGATCGCCTTGACCGTGGCCGGGTGGGTCGCGCGCTCGAGGTTGCTCCGCGGCTCGACCATCGTGTTCAGGCCGACGACGGCAGTGACGTCCGAGGCGAGCGACGCCGGGAAGGACACGGCCTTCGTGGTGGCGAGCGCCATCCGGCCGCTGGCCAGCCGCACGTTCGAGACCTGCGTGCGGAACGCATCCTCGGCATCACCGATCGATCCGCTGAACCGGACCAGCAGGTGGTTGCCCGACAGCGACGTCACCTTCAAGTGCGACGTCTTGAGGGTCGCCTCGACGGCGTCGATCATCGCCCGAGTAGGCCCGTACGCCGCGGCGAACTTCCCCTTCCCGAGGTAGTGGTGATAGGTCTTCGAGCGCGGGTTGGAAACCGCCTCGGCAGCCTTCGTCAGCGCGGCCGGGTTGCGCGGAGCGAGCGCGACCTCACCGCTGATCGTCTGGCTGCGGCGCGCGGCACCGGCGAGACGGGCGCCTCTCGGAAGCACGGCGGGACGGCTCACCCGCGCGTAGTTCGACGAGATCCTCGCCATCGGAGCAGCACCGTGAGCGGCTGCCGGAGCGGCAGCCATGAAGCCCACGACGACCGCGCTCGTGGCGACGAAGGTCACGAGCCGTGCGAAATGCTGACGCACAGAACCTCTGTTCACGAAATCGACCCTTTGCTTGTCGGATGTCCCATTGCCCGTCGGCGGCACGCTAGCCCCACCGGGCGCGATTGTCTCTACCTGACACCTGCTTCTTTTTGGCTGACACGCAGCGCGGCCGGCAAAGTTCACCTCTTTGCCAGTCCGACGAACGAAACCTCGGTCTGGTTGTCGATCCCTCGGTAGTGAGAGCGTCGTCCTGGTGTCGGGTCCGGTTCGCGGGCCCGGGACTGGCGATCGGGTTCGCGAGCCGGACCCGTACCGGAAAGGAAAGCGCACCATGTCGCAGTACCTGGTCCTGATCTACGAAGACGAAGCCGAGTACGCGACCGGCGGCCCCGAGCTCTGGGGCGAGGTCGGCGCCGAGCACACGAAGTTCTGGGAGAACAACACGAAGGCGGTCGCCGGCGGCAATGCGTTGCAGCCGACCGGGACAGCGACCTCGATCCGGCCGGGCGTCGACGGCCCGGTCGTGACCGACGGGCCGTTCGCCGAGACCAAGGAGGCGCTCGGCGGCTACTACCTCATCGAGGCGGCCGACCTCGACGAGGCGATCGCGGTGGCCAAGCAGGTGCCGGCCCGCTTCGGCGGCGTCGAGGTCCGCCCGATCATGGTGATGGGGTAGCGCTGACCAACGCCCCGAGCCACGCCGACGTCGCGGCTGCGGTCGCGGACGCGCATCGTCGCGAGTGGGGATTCGTCCTCGCTGCGACGCTGCGCGTCACCGGCGACGTGGACCGGGCCGAGGAGTGCGTGCAGGACGCCTACGCGCAAGCCCTGTCGGTCTGGGAGTCCAGAGGGATCCCGGAGCGAACCGGAGCCTGGCTCACGACGGTCGCTCGCCGGCGGGCGCTCGATCTGAAGCGGCGGGACGCGACCTTCGTCCGCGCAATGCCGCAGCTCGCCGAGCCCGAGACCGAGCCCGACCTCGATCTGGACGACGGCGAGATCCCCGACGACCGGCTGCGGCTGATCTGCACCTGCTGCCACCCTGCGCTCGCGCCCGAAGCGCAGGTCGCTCTGACGCTGCGACTGCTCTGCGGGTTGACGACCGCCGAGGTCGCCAAGGCGTTCCTCGTGAGCGAGCCGACGATGGCCGCCCGGATCACCCGGGCGAAGAAGAAGATCGCCGCCGCTCATATCCCCTACCGGGTGCCCCCCGCCCACGAGCTGCCCGAGCGGCTGGTCGCCGTACTCGGGGTGATCCATCTGGTCTTCACGACCGGGCACACCGCGCCGGTGAGTGCCGACCTCGTCCGCCGGGACCTGGTGGAGCGCGCGCTCGACCTCGCCCGGATGTTGCGACTGCTGTTGCCTCATGACCCCGATGTCGCCGGCTTGCTCGCCCTGATCCTGTTGACCGACGCACGCCGCGACACCCGCGTCGACCGGACCGGCCGGCTGTTGCTCCTGGAGGAGCAGGATCGCTCGCGTTGGGATGCGGCGGAGATCCGCGAAGGGCTGATGCTGGTCCGCGACGCCTGCGCCCGCCGGCCACCGGGTCGCTACGCGTTGCAGGCGGCGATCGCGGCGGTTCATGCCAGCGCCACGACATGGGAGGCAACCGACTGGGACGAGGTGGTCGCCCTCTACGACGAGCTCTGCGCGATCTGGCCGTCCCCCGTGGTCGCCCTCAACCGCGCGGTCGCCGTCGGGATGGCGCACGGACCGCAGGCCGGGCTGGCCGCGATCGATGCGGTAGCAAGCGAACCCGAGCTGCGCGGCTACCGCTACCTGCCGGCCGCTCGGGCTGACTTCCTGCGCCGGGCCGGCCGGTGGCCCGAGGCCCGAGCCGAGTACGCCGCGGCGCTCGCGCTGACCGACAACGCCGTCGAGCGCGACTTCCTCGCGGCACGGGTCCGGGAGCTCGATCGGCTCCAGACGATGTCGTAGCCGGTCACTAGCCTGCGAGGGATGAGCGGGGAGAGTTATGCGATCGCCGAGACCGTGATCGGCCCGGTCGGCATCGTGTGGGGCCCGGACGGCGTGCGCGGCGTGCAGCTGCCGGAGCGGACCGCTGCCGCCACGCGGGACCGGATGCTGAAGCTGCACCCGGACGCCCAACCGGCGACACCGCCCGAGTCGGTGCAGCACGCGATCGATGGGATCTCGGCTCTGGTCGAGGGCCGGCCGGACGACCTGCGCGACATCGAGGTCGATCTGGCGGACGTCCCCGAGTTCGATCGAAAGGTCTACGCGCTGGCGCGCGAGTGCGGGCCCGGCCAGACCACGACCTACGGCGAGATCGCCGGCCGGCTCGGCGATCCCGGCGCCGCCCGGGCGGTCGGGCAGGCGCTCGGACACAACCCGGTCCCGCTGATCGTGCCGTGCCACCGCGTGCTGGCGGCCGGCGGACGGCTGGGCGGCTTCTCGGCGCGCGGCGGAGTCACGACCAAGCTGCGGCTGCTCGACATCGAAGGTGCCGAGCCGGGCGGGCAACCAGCGCTGTTCTGAGCGGTCAGTGGTGGGTGACCGAGAGCCCGAGCGAGACGCAGTCCTTGATCACCTTGAGGTCGGCACTCGAGCCCATCGACTCCGCGCCGGCGAGCGCATCGAGGCCGCTGTCGTCTGAGGATGAGCCGTCGGACTCGGCTTGCTCCTGGCTGGCCTCGTTGGCCGCGAGTGCATTCTCGTCGGTCGCGAGTTGGACGTACTTGCCGTTGAGCTTCGCCGCCTGATCGGCCAGGGAGGCGGCCTGCGCCCCGCCGGACTGGCAGGCCGACGCTGCCTGCGCCGCCCCCGGTGCCGGCGTGCTGTGGCCGCAGCCGGCGACGAGCGCCAGCGATGCGGCGCAGAGCACGGCGGCGAGGGTTGTACGCATACCGAGGAGTTCGGCATCCGCGACCGCGGAATGAAGCCGAGTGGCGCTTTCGTGCGATTTGCGTGCGCCGGCCGGCCCGGTTCGAAACACCCACCGGCATACTGCGCGGATGATCGTGAAGCAGCCGGTGGCCCTCATCGGCCTCGCGCTGCTGGCGACGGTGAGCAACGCCGGTGCCGCCGCTGCGGTCCGAGCGTCACCCGCACAAGCCGCGGTCGCCGCCGGGCATTACCACTACTCCCGCGTGCACGTCCCGTCGGTGCACGACCCGCACCGGCTCGCTGCCGTCGTCGCCGGGCTCACGTCCTCCGGCGATGTCGTCGGATCCGTGAGCGGTCCGGGACCGAACGCCAGCCGGACCTTCATCAAGGCGCCGGGCGACCACCTCACCTGGGTCAAGGTTCCCGGTTACCCCAGCATCCAGGTCGATGCGGTGTCCCCTGGTGGCGAGCTGCTGGTGTCGGCGTTCAACCCGAAAGGGCACGGCGCCCCGCGGCTGTACCTGCGCACCCCGGACGGGACGCTTCGCCGGGTCAGGGTGCCGAAGCTCAACCCCAGCTCGGTCATCGCGAGCGGAGTGAACGACAACGGCGAGGTCGTGGGCTCCGGCTTCACGATGAGCGGGAGGCCACGATCGTTCGCGGGACCGCCCGGAGCGGTCCACCTGCTGTCGCTGTCGATCAAGAAGGCGACGGCGATCTTCGCGTCCGGCGTCAACGACAACGGCGTCATCGTCGGCAGCTACGCCGACCGCCACGACGTCACGTACGGGTTCGTCGACCGCGCCGGAAACGTGCACTCGATCCGGCTACCCCGCGCCGGCACGTCGCTCGGTCGCGGCTCGGCGATCGTCGCCGTCGCGGACAACGGAAGCTGGGTGGGCACGGCGACGACCGGCTCCGCCGCCGCCGCAACGATCGTTTACCTGCACGTTCCCGGCCATCGACTCGTGCGGCTGCGCTATCCCAAGGCGAGGGCGCAGACCGAGGTGAACTTCGTGAACTCCGACGGCGTTGTGACCGGAACCTTCGGCCGGCCGGGAAAGCCGACCACCGGATTCCTCGCCCGGCCGCTGGGGTAGCAACCTGCGGCGCCTCAGGCGCCGGGGTCGGGAACCAGCCGAAGCACGACCTCGAGCGTTGCGTCGGAGCGCCGCTCCGACCGCACGAAGACCCGCAGATCGGGCTCGTGCCGCTCGAGGTGTTCGAGGTCGATGACGGATGCGCTTCGAGAGCTGCCGGGATCGGCCTGCCGGACGTCGACCGGGAAGGCCTCGACACGGGCGGCCGGCGGCTCGCCTTCAGCCATCCGGTCGATGCGACCGGTTCTCGGCGACGATCCGCGGGGCGCCACGAGCCGGAGAGTACCGGCGCACTCGGCCGCGCAGGCCTGAATCGGGCAAGAGGCGCCGGCCACCGCTCGGCGCGGTGGCTGCGCCTCAGCGCGCGAGCCGGTCGGCGCGGAAGCACCACGACCGGATCGGGAACTCGACCTCGGCCACCCCGGGAAACCGCCGATCGAGCGCGGCCCGGGCGTTGCCCAGCACGGTCCGCCGGACGTCCGGCGGGGCGGTGATGACCGCGCTGTAGGTGCCGGCCATCTCGACCACGTCGTCCTTGCGCATCCGCCGCGTGTCCGGGAACGACATCTGCTCGACCGCCGTAAAGAAGGACGCGCCGCCCAGGGTGAGGTCGAGCTCGCGCCGCCTGCGGTGCCGGCCTTCGGCTTCGCCGTCCCAGGGCGGCTCGCCCGGCAGCCGGTCGAGGTCTCGGACCCACTCCACGTCGCGGTCCCGGCTGGTCCACAGCACGCCCAGCCGGCCGCCGTCGCGAAGCACCCGGGCGATCTCCGGAAGCGCCCGCGCGGGGTCCAGCCAGTGCCACGCCGAGGAGACGAACAGCGCGTCCGCTCCGGCGTCCGGAAGCGGGATCGCCTCGCCGGTACCTTCCACCAGCTCGACGCCCGGCGAGCGCAGGGCGAGGACCGAGCGCATCTTCGGGTCAGGCTCCACCGCAATCACCCGAGGGACGCGCTCGGCCAGTGGCCGGGTGAACAACCCGGTTCCCGCCGCGAGGTCGACCGCGACCGTGCAGCCGGACGGCACGAGCCAGTCCAGCGCCCCCGGCGCGGGCGCCGGGCGCAGCCGGTCGTACGACGTCGCGACCGACCCGAAGGACTGAGCGCGTTCCTGTCGGGTCACCATGAGGTCACGCTATTGGGTGCCGGATCGGGCCCATCCCCCGGTCGGTGCGGCCTGTTCGGCGGGCGGTCCGATCTCGCCCGGCGGCTACCCTCGCCACGGTGAGTGGATCCGGCGCTGATGCCGCACCCTGCGGCAAGGCGCACCGTCCGATCGCACCGAACCTCAGCGGCGCGGAACCGGCCACGACCTTCGCCGGCGACTGCGACGAAGACGTCTCGGACCTGTGGCTCGCGGGCGCCCGGGTGCTCGAGCTGTCCCTCGACCGACCGGAGCTGGTCGACCTCCGTCTCGACGGATGCGACCTTTCCGGCATCGTGGCTCGCGACTTCATCGCCCGCCGGCTGGCCCTCACCGACACCCGGCTGCGCGGCGTCACGTTCGCCAACGGGCTGCTCGAGGAGACCGTGGTCGAGGGCGGGGTGACCGACGAGCTGTCCCTGCGCTTCAGCCGGCTGCGGCGAGTGACCTTCCGCGACTGCGACCTGTCAGGCGCCGACTTCACGAACACCACGTTCGAGCACGTGAGCATCACCGGCTGCTCGATGCGCCGCGCCCGCTTCGACGCGGCGACGGTCGAGTGTCTGGTGATCTCCGACTGCGACCTCGGCGGCGTCACCGGCGCGCTCCACCTGAAGGGCGCGCAGATCGACGCGAGCGACCTGCCCTCGCTGGCGATCTCGCTGGCTCGCGAGGCCGGCATCGCGATCCGCGACCAGTAGCGGTCGCGTCGCGCACCGTCCCAGCTCGCGCTACCCGCCTCCGCGGCGAAGCGCGAGCGCTCGCTTGGGGCACATGTCGACCGCCTCCTGCACCTTGTCGAGCAGCTCCTCCGGCGGGTTCGGCATGAGGACGTTCATGAAGTTGTCGTCGTCGACCTGGAAGACCTGCGGCAGGATGCTCTCGCACACTGCGTTGCCTTCGCACTGATCCCAGTCGACCACGATCTCGGCATCGCTCACGGCCGAAGTAGAACACGGTCCGGGCGCGGCGCGGTGCAGCCCCTCGCCACCGGCTGCCGGGTTGCGCGGCATACTCGCCCGGTGGCGCCGCGTCCGCAGGTCGATCGGTGAGCTCGGCGCGCGATCCGGTCGCCGATCTTCGCGAGATCGCCTACCTGCTCGAACGCACCGGAGCGGCGACGCCGCGGGTGAAGGCGTTCCGCACGGCCGCGTCGGTCGCGGAGTCGCTCGGCATCGAAGAGCTCACCCGCCGGGCGGCGAACGGCACTCTCACCCAGCTGGCCGGCATCGGTGACTCGACCGCCGGAGCGATCGCGGACTCGATCGCGGGCCGGCGTCCGGCCTACCTCGCCAAGGTCGAACCGGACCTGCCGCCGGACGAGCCCCCGAGCCGGATGCGGCGGGCGCTGCGTGGCGACCTGCATATGCACAGCGACTGGAGCGACGGCGGGTCCCCCATCGAGGAGATGGTGCGTGCGGCCCGCGACCTCGGCCACGAGTACGTCGCGCTGACCGACCACTCGCCGCGGCTGACGGTCGCGCGCGGGCTCAGCCCGGAGCGGCTTCGCGAGCAGCTCGACGTCGTACGCCGGTTGAACGAGGAGATGGCGCCGTTCCGGATCCTCACCGGCATCGAGGTCGACATCCTCGAGGACGGCGCGCTCGACCAGGAGGACGAGCTACTCGGCGAGCTCGACATCGTGGTCGCGTCCGTGCACTCGAAGCTGCGCATGGACCGCGCCCCGATGACCCGGCGGATGGTGACGGCGATCGCGAACCCGCACACCGACATCCTCGGCCACTGCACGGGCCGGCTGCTGGCCGGACGTGGCCGGCCCGAGTCGGAGTTCGACGCCGAGATCGTCTTCGAGGCCTGCCGCCAGTTCGGGGTCGCGGTCGAGATCAACTCCCGCCCGGAGCGGCTGGACCCGCCACGCCGGCTGCTCCGCCAGGCGGTTGAGTCCGGCTGCGTGTTCTCCATCGACACCGACGCGCACGCGCCCGGGCAGCTCGAGTGGCAGCGCAACGGGTGCGAGCGGGCCGAGGAGTGCGGTGTCGAGCCGGCTCGGGTGATCAACACGCTTGCAGTGGCGGATCTCCTGTCCCGCCCGCGTTGAAAACCTCGTCGAGGCGCGGCGCGCTGCGAATCGACGGGCTGAGCGTCGCCCAGCCCGCCAGCACGGCCGATACGGCGACGAACACGCTGACCGTGATCCGTGGCGTCGTGACACTGAGCAGGTAGCCGGCAAGCAAGGGTCCGAACGGCGCGATCGCGAGGGACAACGTGGAGCGCACCGACTCGGACCGGCTGAGCAGCCGGTCCGGGGTCATCGCGATCCGATAGGCATGCACGACGGAGTCCGATGCCGGAATCGCCAGCCCGGCCGGGACCAGGCTGGCGGCCAGGACGAACACGTTGGGCCAGAAGAGAAACACCGCCGAACCGAGATAGGTCCAGAGCTCGAGCAGCAGCACTCCGCGCACCGGAAGCGCGCGCCGGATCGACGATGCGATCATCGCGCCGACCAAGACGCTCGCGCCGAACGATGCAACGAGCAGCCCCACCTCGCCACCGGACAGATGGCGCCGGTGCGCCAGCACCACGACGGCGAGCAGCAAGCCCGGAACGATGAAGTTGGTGAGCCCGAACAGCAGGGCACAGGTTCGAAGGAACCGCTGCTTCCACAGGTAGCGAAGACCTTCGGCAGCCCGCGCGCGCAACGACCCGCGGTTCCGCTCGGCGCTCTGCTGGAACGGCGCACGGATGGCGAGCAACGAGCCGGTCGAGAACAGGTACGACGCCGCGTCGACGGCGAACGGTAGGACGTTGGCCACCGCGAACAGTGCGCCGCCGAGCGGCGGCCCGGCCAGCCGGACCGCGGCCTCGCGGCCGTCCAACGAGCTCATCGCCTCGGGCAGCTGCGGGAGCGGGACGATCGCCCGCAGCGCGCCGGCCTGGGCGGCCAGGAACATCGCGTTGCCGGCTCCTTCGACAAAGGCCACGACCGGGAGGACCCAGAAGCTCGCGTGGCCGGCGGCGATCAACGCGGCGAGCACTCCGACCGCGCCGGCCCGGATGACGTCCGCGCCGACCATGACCCATTTGCGGTTCCAGCGGTCGGCCAGGACACCCGCCGGGATGGCCAGCAAGGCGAGCGGAAGCGTGCGGGCGAAGCCGACGATGCCGGCGCGCGCCGGAGAGCCCGTGAGGACCAGGACGAGGAGCGGATAGGCGACGGCGGTCGATGCGCTCCCGGCGTCCGACAGCAGCTGGCCGCCCTGGAAGAGCATCCACCGGCGGTTGCGGCGCAGCGCGACGGGTGAGGATTCAGCCAACCGGGCGCACCATCGGATGATCGGGCCAGCCCACGGCGTACCAGGGATCGCCGCCGAGCGCGATCCGCGCCCGGCGCAGCAGCTCACGGATCACACCGCTGCTTCCCATCGCCCATCCCGTGCGCGGCTCGAGAATGCTCGGCGTCGCGCGATGCTCGATGTTCGACCAACGGACGCCGCCGCTGTCGTCGATCGCCAACCCGACGAGGTCCGCGACAAGGACATCGACGAACCCGGGGTCGTCGCCCGCCTCGACCAGCCGGTCGCAGCCGAGTGCCAGCACTCCGGCCGTGCCGCAGCAGCGACCGACGTTGTCCCAGAACCCCGCCCGCCGCTGTGCCGGCAGTCCCGAGCCGAGCACGGTGTGCCAGCAGCGGTCGGCGAGCCCCGCCCATTGCGGATCACCGGTGACCATGCCGAGCTTGCGAAACACCTGAGCGTCCCCGGCCGGGCCGTGACACCAGCCATAGCTGAACCGCTCGACGGCGTCCGGGCGGAACTGCGGGTCGGAGTGCGGAACGAGAAACCCGTCGTCATCTGTAATGTGTCGACTCACCACGTCAGCGGCGCCGGCGAGTGCGAGCTGGACGAAGTCCGTGCGGCCGGTTGCCGCGCCCACGCTCGCAAGCGCGAGCACGATGCCGAGCGTTCCGTGCGAGATGTGGTGGAAGCGCGACTCATATCCGGTCCGCACCTCCCAGTTCACGCCGCGCTCGGTCGGTTCGGCGGTTCGCAGGTACGGCGTGGCCGCCGTGACCGCGAGGTCGAGCTCGCCGATCGCCAGCGCACCGAGAGCGACGCCGGCGTTGCCGCCGAACAGCTCGAACTGGTCGGACCATCGCTCGCCGTCGAAGCGGTCGCGAACCATGGCCAACGCCCGCGCCGCCGCAGTCCCGCATCCCGGATCATCGAAGGCTTCGTGAACGGCGTGCAGGGCGAACGCGATGCCGCTGAGCCCGACGTACAGCCCGCACGGCCATTCCGGATCGAGGGTCGCGGCGAGCTCGCGCGCGCCGCGCAACGCGGCCTCGGCGTACCGCTCGTCTCCGTAGTGCGCGTGCGCCTCCAGCAGCGTGACGATGATGCCGGCCGACCCGCTGTACAGGATCGGGTTGAGCTCCGCCTCGCTCGGATAGCCGCGCCAACCGAGCCCGTGGTCGGTCTCAACGCCGGCATCGAGCAACCAGTCGAGCGCTCGATCGCAGAACGCGTCGAGCTCGCTCACCCCAACGATGGCGGTCGCCATCGGTCTCCTTTCACCGCGACCATCCTCGCCGATCTCGCGGGCCCACCAGGCCTCGGGTGATAGGACATCGCGGTATGGCGCTCGCGAGCTACTTCGACAACACCGGTCGCGACGACGTTCTCGCCGGCGGCGTGCGAATGATCCCGGTCAGCACGCCGAAGGGCGAGTTCAAGGTCTGGACCAAGCGGGTCGGCAACAACCCCGACATCAAGCTGCTGCTCCTGCACGGAGGGCCCGGCTGCACGCACGAGCAGTACGAACCGTTCGACAGCTACCTACCGGCTGCGGGCGTGGAGTACTACTACTACGACCAGCTCGGGTCGACGTACAGCGACCAACCCGACGAGCCCGACCTCTGGGAGGTGGATCGCTTCGTCGACGAGGTCGAGCAGGTCCGGATCGCACTCGGCCTGGACCCGACCAACTTCTTCCTGATGGGCCAGTCCTGGGGCGGCATCCTCGCGATCGAGTACGCGCTCGCGCACCAAGACGCGCTCAAGGGTCTGGTGATCTCGAGCATGATGTCCTCGATTCCGGCCTACAACCGGTACGCCGAGGACGTGCTGATGCCGCAGATGGACCAAGCAGCACTGGCCGAGATCAAGCGGCTCGAGGCGAGCGGGCAGACGCACGACCCGCGCTACATGGAGCTACTGATCGAGCAGCACTACTCGCACCACGTGCTGCGCATCCCGCAGAAGGACTGGCCGGAGCCGGTCGGGCGAATGTTCAGCCACATCAACGAACAGATCTACGTGTCGATGCAGGGCCCGAGCGAGCTCGGGGCATCCGGCAAGCTCGCCGAGTGGGACCGCACCGCGGACCTGCACCGGATCACCGTCCCCACCCTGGTGATGGGCGCCGAACACGACACGATGGATCCCTCGCATCTGCGCTGGATGGCGGAGCAGCTGCCCAACGGGCGGTACTGGCACTCGCCGAACGGCAGCCACCTCGCGCAGTACGACGACCAGGCGACGTACATGAAAGGACTGATCGACTTCCTCACCGGGTGAGCCTCTCGGTCTGGTCAACCTTCGCCAGCCCCCGAGCGTTGAGTGGGCGTCCGTGGGTCTTCAGCGGGGAGGGAATCGGGATGAGGTCACGTCGGGTCCGCTGGTTCGCCGTCATCGGGGTCATGGCGTGCGGTCTGTTCGCCGCACTGCCACTGGCAAGTGCAACCGCACATGGCGCCAAGAAACCGGCGCATCCCACCGGCTTCTTCGTGTCCGGACAAGGTGCGGTAGTTAAGGGCACGAACGCCGCTGCCTTCGTGCGCGATCACAACGGCGGCGAGCACGTCGTCTCCAGCGTCGCGAGCCCGTCAGCTCCCGGCGACCAGGGCCACATCGTGTACCGCACCAGGCGACCGGGCGCGACCAAATGGGTCTCCCGGGCCATCCCGGGGCTCCGGCCGATGGCCGGCGGCATCCGGGTAGAGCTTCATCTCAGCTACAACGGCTCACGCGTGTTCGCGGTCATCGACGAGTGCGACGGCGTCTTCGTCACTGACACCTCGTTGCTGTCGCAGCGCCTTCCGGAACCCACTCTCGTCGAGCCGCTCGCCGACTGCACCGATCCACCGGCGGCGCGGCCCGGGCTGAGCCAGACCGCGTTCTCCGTGCCGGGATCCCCGGACCAGATCGGCGTCATGCTGCCCGACCCGGACGCGACCAACGCGACCACGATCTTTTTCGGAAGCCCGGGCGGCAGCTTCAACTCCTCGGGTGCGCTCCCCACCGATGATGACTTCACCCCGGTGCAGCTCGCGTTCGACCCGCGAAGCGAGAAGATGACCGTCGTCGGCTACGGCAGCGACGGCACGAACGAGGGCGTCTACGTGACGACGTCGGACTACTACTACTACGACTACACGAACTGGTCGACGCCGACGCTGATCGCCAGCCTCGGTCAGCCTTCGGCCGACTACACGATCGAGTCGATCGCGGCCTACAACGACGCCATCTGGGTCGGTCTGCTCAAGCCGGCCACTACCGGCGTCACGCGCAAGCATGCCTTGTTCGTTCAGCACTGGAGCAGCTCGAACCAGTGGATCGGCACCATCCCGCTGGCGCACACGACCGGTCATGACACCGGGCTGCGGCTGTCGTTCAACCCGGCCAGCGGTCATCTGCACGCCGCCTACACCCGGGTCATCAAGAGCTCGAAGTCGGTGAAGAGCGGGATCTTCATGCAGACCCGGGTCAACGGAGCGTGGACCGGGGTGACTCATCTCACCCATTGGTACCGCGACCGGGCGATGGAGTTCGGCTACACGAGCGCCGGCCGCGCGGTCATCGGGTACGAGCGGGGCTGACCGGCACCCTGTCGGAGGCACAGCCCGCCCCGGACGCCCCGACGGCCGGTTAGACTCCGCGCGCTGTGAAGGGGTTCGACCGCGACACGCTCGCCGAGCGAGTGGGCGGCTTCGAGCGCCGCGCACACGAGCTGGGCGCCCTGAAGGATGCCGCGGTCGCGCTCGCGGTCGTCGAGGACGAACGCGGCCCCGGGATCCTGGTGACCAAACGCCCGCAGTCGATGCGCGCACACTCCGGGCAATGGGCCCTTCCCGGCGGGCGGGTCGATCCCGGCGAGTCGGCCGGGGACGCCGCCCGCCGGGAGCTGTCGGAAGAGCTCGGTCTCGACGTCGCCGCCGACGCCGTACTCGGCCGGCTCGATGACTACCCCACCCGCTCGGGCTACCGGATCACGCCGGTCGTGATGTGGGCGGGCGCCGTCACGGATCGCATCACCCCGAACCCGGCGGAGGTCGCTCGGGTGCACATAGCACGCGCCGACGTACTGTCCGTTGCGCCGCGGTTCAAGCGGATCCGCCAGTCCAGCCGGCCGGTGATCCAGCTGTTGATGTTCGGGACGCTCATCCACGCGCCGACTGCGGCGGTCATCTACCAGTTCCGGGAGCTTGCGCTGTACGGGCGAACGGTCCGGGTCGACGAGCTGGAGCAGCCGGTTTTCGCCTGGCGCTGAGCCCGCGGCGACGCCTTGCTGCGCGTACCGGCGCGGCGTACGGTCGAGCCGCGGGTGACCTTCGCCGCCTCGCGCTGAGCCAGGGGGAGGCCGACAGCATGGACACCAACCACGACACGAGCCGGCGAACGGTTCTCAAGGGTGGTGCGCTCGGCGCCGGAGCGCTCCTGGGCGCGGCCGGCCTGCCGGGCACGGCGCATGCCTCGACCACGGCGCCCGACCTGGTCGGCCGGGCCGGATCGGTCGAGTACTTCGTCACCTTGGGCAACGGGTCGCCGATCCTCGCCACCAGCGTCAGCTTTGGCAGCGGCGAGCACGCCGTTCATGGTCGAGCCGGTCGGGGCGAGCCCAGCCCGTCCACGGTCACCTTCACCGCCCCGGCAAGCAACAGCTCGCCGACGCTGTTCCTCGCGATGCTGGAGGGCAAGGTCTACTCGACCGTCCAGATCACCATCCAGGACGTCGGCACCAGCGCCAAGTTTGTCAAGATCGAGCTGTCCGACGCCGTGATCAGCTCGTACCGGCTGGAGACGACGGGCGACGAGGCACCGATCGACGCCATCACGCTGTCCTACGAGAAGATCTCGTACTCT
>Ga0335074_10003727_pt1 | contig 20906 bp, 18 predicted proteins | sample Lox_Sample_23_FD_206715 | JGI IMG/M metagenome (GOLD analysis project Ga0335074, IMG submission 206715) | Soil microbial communities from Loxahatchee National Wildlife Refuge, Florida, United States - Lox_Sample_2.3 | ecosystem: Environmental > Terrestrial > Soil > Wetlands | place: USA... | reverse complement strand
CCGACGGACGATCATGGACTGGCCTCGTTCGACGGCACCGCGCTCTACGAGCATGGTGATCCCCGCGAAGGCTTTCATCCCGAGTGGAATACCGCACTCTACAACCTCGGGCGGCGCGAGGTGCACCCCTTTCTCCTCTCGAGCGCCTTGCACTGGCTCGAGCGCTATCACATTGACGGTCTGCGCGTGGACGCGGTGGCCTCGCTCCTTTATCGCGACTACGCGCGCAGGCAGGGCGAGTGGGTCCCGAATCGCTACGGCGGGCGTGAAAACATCGAGGCGATCGATTTCCTGCGGCATCTGAACGAGGCGGTCGCCGAGCGCCATCCCGGGGTGTTGATGATCGCCGAGGAATCCACCGCCTGGCCCGGCGTCACGCAAGCGACCCGCTACGGCGGTTTGGGCTTTTCGTTCAAGTGGAATATGGGGTGGATGCACGACACGCTGCGCTACATGTCGCACGACCCGCTGTATCGTTCCTACGATCACCACGACATGACGTTCGGGCTCTTGTACGCATTCTTCGAGCGATTCGTATTGCCGCTTTCGCACGATGAGGTCGTGCACGGCAAGGGTTCCTTGATCGGGCGCATGCCCGGGGATACCTGGCAACGCTTTGCGAATCTGCGGGCTTACTTCGGCTTCATGTGGACGCAGCCCGGCAAGAAGCTGCTGTTCATGGGTGGTGAGTTCGGGCAGGACTGGGAATGGAATCACGAGGGTGAGATCGACTGGGCGGCGCTCGAGCACCCCTTGCATCGCGGCGTGCAGCGGCTCATCGCCGATCTCAATCGCCTGTATGCCGCAGAGCCGGCGCTGCACGTCCTCGACAACGAGGGTTCCGGGTTCGGCTGGCTCGTGGTCGACGATTATCAGAACAGCGTCTACGCCTATTGCCGCAGCGGCGGTCCGGAGACGGCAATGGTCATCGTGCTCTCGAACTTCACGCCCGTGCCGCGCCCGCGCTATCGCTTCGGGGTGCCGCGCGGTGGCGTGTGGCGTGAGATCCTCAACACCGACGCCGAGTTCTACGGCGGCTCGAACCTCGGCAATGGCGGTTGGGCGGCTGCGAACACACCGGGCTCGCACGGCCAGCCGTTCTCGCTCGAGCTGACCTTGCCGCCGCTCGCCACGTTGATCCTGCGCCATGACGCGTGAGGCCGCAGGCGCTTGCGCACTTAGCGGAACTCCTGTTCCGCTCGGAGCGCGCTGGGACGGCCACGGGACGAACTTCGCGGTATTTGCCGAGCACGCCGAGAAGATGCAGCTCTGTCTGTTCGATCCGAGCGGCCGGCAGGAGCTGGCACAAGTGACTCTGCCCGAGTGCACCGACGGCGTCTGGCATGGGTATTTGCGCGACGTCGCTCCGGGACAGCTCTACGGCTATCGCGCGCACGGACCCTATCGACCCGAGCACGGCCACCGCTACAACCCGAACAAGCTGCTACTCGATCCGTATGCGCGTCGGCTCGCCGGCGCACTGCGCTGGAGCGATGCGCTCTTCGGCTACCGCATGAGCTCACCGCGCGCGGATCTGTCCTATGACCGGCGTGACAGCGCATCGGCCGTGCCGAAGGGCGTCGTGACCGCCGAGCGCTTCGATTGGGGTGAAGATCGCCGGCCGCAAATCCCTTGGTCCGAGAGCGTCATCTACGAGACGCATCTGCGCGGACTGACCATGCGCCTCGAGGCAGTTCCCGAGCGCCTGCGCGGCACTGCGGCGGCGCTGGGCCACGAGTGCACCGTCGCTCACCTGCGCAGTCTCGGGGTCACCGCAGTGGAGTTGCTGCCGGTCTTCGCGTTCGTAAACGACCGCCTTCTGCTCGAGCGCAAGCTCGCCAATTACTGGGGCTACAACACGTTGAGCTATTTCGCGCCCGAGCCGCGTTATCTTGCGGACGGAGACCCGGCGGAGCTCAAAGGCGCCATCAAGGCACTGCACTCCGCGGGCATCGAAGTGCTGCTCGATGTGGTCTATAACCACACTTGCGAGGGTAGCGAACGGGGTCCGACCCTGAGCCTGCGCGGTCTCGACAATGCGGCGTACTACCGACTCCAGTCGGGCAACGCGCGCTACTGCGTCAACGACACGGGCTGCGGCAACACGGTCAATTTTTCCCACCCGCGCGTGATCCAGCTGGCGCTCGATTCGCTGCGTTACTGGGTCGACGAGTATCACGTCGATGGCTTCCGCTTCGATCTCGGCGTGACCCTGGGGCGCGAACAGAACGGCTTTGACCCCGGCGCCGGCTTCTTCGATGCCCTGCTACAGGATCCGACGCTGTCGCAGGTCAAGCTCATTTCGGAGCCCTGGGACCTCGGGCCGGGCGGCTATCAACTCGGACATCAACCTCCGGGCATGGCGGAATGGAACGCCAGCTTCCGCGATGACGTGCGCAGGTTCTGGCGCGGGGACTCGGGGTTGCGCGGCGCGCTCGCGGCGCGCCTGCAAGGATCCGCCGACCTATTCGATCATCAGCGTCGCAGGCCGTGGGCGTCGCTCAATTTCGTCACCGCGCACGATGGTTTCACGCTGCAGGATCTTGTTAGCTACAACCAGAAGCACAACGAGGCGAACGGCGAGGACAATCAGGACGGCAGCAACGACAACCAAAGCAACAACTGTGGCGTGGAGGGGCCCACCGATGACGCGCAGGTGCTCGAGCGGCGCGAGCGCGTGAAGCGGGCCATGCTCGCGACGCTGCTCTTCTCGCATGGCACGCCGATGCTGCTCGGCGGAGATGAATTCGGACGCACGCAGCGCGGGAACAATAACGCCTTCTGCCAGGACTCGGAGCTTTCCTGGCACGACTGGTCGCTCGCGCGGTCGCCAGCCGGGCGCATGCAGCAGGCGTTCGTGGCCCGCCTGACGAGTCTGCGTCGGGAGCTCGGCACGCTGCGCTGCGACTATTTCCAGCACGGTCTGCTCGAGCCATTGCCGCAAGTGCGCGACATCGAGTGGTTCGATGAGAACGGTGACTCGATGCGGCTCGAGGACTGGCAGTATTGGGAAGGGCGATTGCTGTGCGTGCGGCGCGCGCGGCGCCTGGATGATAGGCGCGCGGAGTTGTGCTTGCTGCTCGCCAACAACACGGTCGACGAGCTGCCGTTTCAATTGCCGCAGCCGCTCGTGCGTTGGCTCGTGCGTGTCGATACGGCGGACCCGGGTCGTATCGACCAGCCGATCGACGAACAGTCGGTGCGCGTCGCAGCGCACAGCGTGCAGCTGCTTTCGGCCGTGGTCGAGGCACGCGCACCCGAATGGATGGCGCACGTGGCGACGGCTACGACGATCCAGCCCGAAAGTGCCTCGTCGCCGGTGCCACCCAGAGCGCCGACGGGTCCGTAGCATGCTTGACTTCTAAAGACTCGCAGCGGTGCACGCTCTCTCGCGGAATGCGCAGCAGATTCGCCCGGGGTTCGGCATGTGCTTCAACGGGCAGGCTGCGGAAACGTCTCCTCGATCCTGCGCTCAGCGCTCGAATATGCCGGGGGCCGGACCAGCGGGAAATTTCCCCCGTATCCCAGCGTACGTACCATTGGCCAAGACGAGGCGTACCGACGCTTGGGTTCATCTGTCTCTACCCCTCTCGCTCATCTACGTTAGCGCTACGGCACGCTGGTGGTCGACGGAACAGATGAAATTGCGAAACAGCGAGCCGACGCGAATTCGTATTCAACCCAAAACGCAACCGATGGCGCTTCGCGACTCGTACGGAGATTTCTCGAGCGCCTCAGGCGACGCCTTCTTGAAAGTCGATCGACGTGATGATCTCCACGCATTCGACATCGCGCTTGATGTCAACATCGGGTTTCATTGGCTTCTTCGGTGGTGGGTTGAGAGCACCCCGCGCACGCGGGGCGGGATACGAAATCGTCAACACCTCTTCAATCGCTGCACCGACTGGGCGTCTCGTCATCGCGGCCAGGAAGCGCGCGCTCGATGTCTCGTTCGGCTTGCAACCAGTCGTCGAGCTCGTAGCCGGGCTCGAAACCGCGTTGCTCGACACGGTAATAGGCGGCTTCCGCGATCATCGCGCGCCGTTGGTCGGGGCCTGCCGTCGGTGGCCCCGGTGGCGGGATCGGTTCCAGCTCGCGAGCCGTGCCCCGGGGGTGCATGGGACTTCTCCACATGATGAGTCCGGCGTGCCAGCTTTGGACTGCGTTCGTGCTTTCGATCACGTCGATCGTGACCGGACCGCGTGCTCGTCCGTGCCTCTGAAACGGGGACAGAGTGGTGGGGCGGACGCCCGGGCAGGGCGTGGCCGCCCCTTCAAACGATGATGCGATCTGAGTACTGCAGGGCCTCGCTACTGCACCTTGATCTCGACCGGCTTCTGCTTTTGAATTTCCTTCTTCGGAATGTGAACCGTGAGCACGCCGTCCTTGCTCTCGCACTTGATGCTCCCCGTGTCCACGTTCTGGGGCAGGGAGAAGCTGCGCGAGAACCCGCCATAGAAGCGCTCGACGCGGTGGAATTTCTCGTTCTTCTCTTCCTTCTCCTGCTTGCGCTCGCCCTCGATCGTGATCATGCCACTGTCCACCGTCACCTTGACGTCCTCTTTCTTGACGGCGGGCAGCTCGGCGCGGACCAGGTATTCCTTGTCTGTCTCGCTGATGTCCGCCGACGGTGACCACTCGAACTTCGTGCCGCCCTCATCGCTCCAGCCACGCCCCGGCCACGACCGGAAAGAGCGCGACATGAGGCGGTCGAAGAAGCGATCCGTGTCGCTGAAGGGATCCCAACGTAGTACCGCATTGGCCATGAGCGCTCTCCCACAATTGTTGGCGCGCCGCGCGCAAGAATCGATCCCCGCGAAGTTTCGACGCGTGACTGCGCTCACGCCATCCGAAAATGTACCTATCCGCCTCAGCGCTGCGCAACACTCCGCATGGAAAAGCACCCAGCCCATGAGCTATCCGCGTTACGAGAGGAGGGTCGATCTGCGAAAGCGAGTACCCAACGAGCAGCTTGAGCGAACCGATCCAAGCTCAAGCCAGTGCGATACCGCAGCGCGCAAGCACCTCTGGAGGCGCGCCGGGCCAGAGGACGCGTCTCGGAACGGCGCGGCATTGAGTACATTCGCGTATTCCACGGGATGCGGTGAGCGGATCAGGCTGTGCCTGCAACCGCGAGGTGACGCCATGCCCTGGAATGCCGAGTACTATCCCCGCTCGATGAACAATTTGCCCCCTACCGTGCGCGAGAAGGCGATCGAGATTGCCAACGCATTACTCGAGCAAGGCTGCGACGACGGCAAGGCGATTCGCATTGGCATCGCGCAGGCCAAGCGCTGGGCAAGCGCGCACGGCTCGAGCCGCCCCATTGTTTGACCGAATAGCCTCGCCCCCCGAGATAGCTGACCCGGGTGCACAGGGTGAGCACAAACCGCGACGCTCCGAAGAGGCGCGCGGCGGGTCGCCGGTTCTGCTTCAGGAAGAGCGCTGCGCCAGCTCGGCGAGCCAGGCATCTGCGGGAGCATCGCTCGGGGCACGCCAGTCTGCGCGCGGGGAGAGTGAGCCACCGGAGCCAATCTTAGGTCCGTTCGGCAGCGCCGATCGCTTGAACTGGCTCGTTTGAATGAACCGCACGAGAAACAGCTCGAGGCACCTGCGGATGGCGGCAGGCTCGTAGTCCACCCGCTCGGCTTGCGGCACGGTGTCGGGCCACTCGCCGCAAGTCCGGTCCGACCATGCCCGTTCCGCAAGGAAGGCGACCTTGCTCGGGCGAAACCCGAAGCGGCTGATGAAGTAAAGAAAGAAGTCCTGCAGTGCATACGGACCGACCGTCGCCTCTGCGGTATGCGGCTTGTCTTGGTCCACGGCTGGAATCAGCTCGGGGCTGCTCGGCTCGGCAAGTACATCGCTCAGCACCGCGGCGGCGCCCGCGCCGAGCTCGCCGCTCTCCTTGAGCCAATGCAACAGATGCCGCAGGAGGGTTTTAGGAACGGAGGCGTTCACGGCGTAATGCGACATCTGATCGCCGATGCCGTAAGTAGTGTACCCGAGTGCGAGCTCCGACAGATCGCTCGTGCCGACGACGAGCCCCCCATGCCGGTTGGCGAGACGAAACAGGTGGGAGCTGCGCTCGCCCGCCTGAACGTTCTCGAACGTCACGTCATAGACCGGCTCGCCGCGGGCGAACGGGTGATCGATGTCGCGCAGCATCTGCATGACAGAGGCGCGAATGTCGATCTCGCTCAAGGTGACCCGAAGCTCGCGCGCAAGGCGCACCGCGTTCGCGTGCGTGCGGACACCGGTCGCCGGCCCTGGCAGTGTGTAGGCGAGCACGTTCGAGCGCGGTAGCTTGAGCTCATCGACGGCCTTGCAGGCAACGAGCAGCGCCTGGCTAGAGTCGAGGCCGCCCGAGATACCGAGGACCGGTTTGGCGAGACCCGTGAACTCCATGCGCCGTACGAGCCCTTGGGTCTGAATCCGATAGACCTCGCGGCAGCGCTCCGCGAGTACTCGCCGCTCGCTCGGGACGTACGGAAAGCGCGCGACCGGGCGCTCGAGGGGCACCGGAGGTTCAGGCAGATGAAATTCAAAACCGATCCGCCGAAAGCGCTCGAGGCGCTCGTGATTGAGCTGCACACAGTCGTTGAAGCTCGTCATACGCATTCGTTCCTGTCGCAACCGCTCGAGGTCGAGATCGGCCTGGATCAACCCGTCCTGGAACGCAAAGCGCGGCGATTCCGCGAGCAGCTCGCCGTTCTCGCAGACGATTGCCTGGCCGTCCCACGCAAGGTCGGTCGTGGACTCGCCGTAGCCTGCAGCCGCGTAGAGATAAGCGGCGACACACTTGGCCGATTGCGACGTGCAGAGCTCCCGGCGGTATGCGGCTTTGCCAATTGTCGCGTCGCTCGCGGAGAGGTTGGCGAGCACCGTCGCTCCCGCGAGTGCCCCGAAACTGCTGAGCGGCAGCGGTACCCACAGATCCTCGCAGAGCTCGACGCTCAGCACGAAGTCCGGGTAGTTCCTCGCTTGGAAAAGCAGCTCGTTGCCGAAGGGGGCCCGCTGGCCCGCCACCGTGATGGAATACGTCAGAGCCTGAGCGGCGCTCGAGAACTGGCGCTTCTCGTAGAATTCACGGTAATTCGGCAGGTAAGTCTTCGGCACCACCCCGAGCAGCTCTCCGCGGCGAACGACGAGCGCGCAGTTGAAGAGTCTGCCCTCAGAGCGCAGCGGCGCTCCGAGGACCAGGAGTGGCTCGAGCCCGCGGGTCTCCTCGAGCACTTCGCGCAGCGCCGCCTCGACCGCATCGAGAAGCGCATCCTGATGGAAGAGGTCCTCGTTCGAGTAACCGGACAGTCCAAGCTCGGGGAACAAGACGAGAAGAGCGTGTCGATCCGCAGCCTGGCGAGCGAGCTCGAGGGTACGGCGCGCATTTTGCGCGGGCGAGCTGAGTGCCACTCTCGGAGTACCCACGGCAATGCGAAGAAATCCGTGAGCGTAGATCGAACCGGAGGGCGTCATTGCCTGCGGATTCAGCTCTCAACGGCCGCGGGCGGCGTGCCGGAGGCGCGGACGAGCAGAACCGGGACGGGACTGGAGCGCACGATGTGCTCGGCGTCGCTACCGAGGATCAGCCGGCGGATGCCGCGCCGGCCATGAGTCCCGCAGACGATCAGCTCCGCGGGCCACGAGGTGGCCTCCTGCATGATGTACTCGCCCGCCCCGGCACCGAGGGCCTCGATCAGGCGACCGTCGGCTCGCAAGCCCGCCTCGCGCGCGGCTGACTCCGCATCGTGGAGGATGCACTCGCCCGTCCCGCGCAGATCGTCGATGAGGTGCTGGAGGTCGCTCTGGTCGGCGCCCGGAGAGATCCACGGCGTCTTGTTCACCACGTGCACGAGACGCAGCGAACTTCCGAGGCTGCGGGCGAGAAGGATGGCCTCCTCGAGGCCGCGCCGGGACGTTTGACTTCCATCGATTGCGACGAGGATGCGCTTGTACATTTGAAGCTCAGTGTGTACACCCACGCTGCTTCTGCCGGGAATACGCAGATGCCGCAACCGCCACGGGTGTGGCCCGATCGGCGCCGCGGTGAGGACGCGAAATCCGGGAGCCGGGCGGATTGTCTCTGAGGGTCAAAGGCCCCCTCTCCGGCTGCGGGAAACTTCCGCTCAGCCGGCTCTCTCGGCGCGAGTCGACCGAAGCATTGGAGTAGCTCTACGAAGGGCTTCTGCAGCTCGATTTCTATTGCGTCATCCTGCAAGGGTAGGAGCAGTATCTGCGCGTATTGCCGGTGCCCGAAGGGGGCGACCTTGTGACTCCGGAGCACGTGTCCGAAGTATTGAAGAACCACGCGCCTTCGAGGAGGTGCCTCGACTCGTCGACTTTTTCGGATGCGTTTGAGGGCGCAGCAATCACGTGGCCAACGATTGCAGCCGGGGGATCGTGGGGCGCAAGCTCGAGTTGGGAGCTTGGGTGCGTGTCACGCGCGGGTCTCGGTGGCAGCGCTCCAAAGTTGTGTACGATACGCCGCGGCGAACTGCAGGGTACGGATGAGCGGCCATTGCTCCGGGACGAGCGCGCTTCTCGGATCGACTTGCGCAAATTGGCTGACAATATCGGCGAGCAGCTCAGAAAGGAGCAGCACCCGCCCTCCGCCGATCGTATGCGGATGCTCATCGTCGCTCGCGAGCACCAGGGCGGCCTGCTCCACGTGCAGGCCGGCCGCATGACCAAACATGCGATGGAGGTATTTCTTGCCCGCGTCGAACTTCAACTGAAAGTGTTGCTCCTTCTCCGCCGTGGGCAACAGATCGAGGCTCGGCTCGAGGTGTACGAGATGGTGCCGCAGCGGGTGATACGCCACTACATCCAGCTGGCATTCGTAGCTCCCATCCGCCTCGAGTCCCACCCACAGATCGCGGCGCACGAAGTAGCCCCGGTACTCGTACCATTCGCGCGCGAGCTGTTCGAGGAATTCCATACGTGGTGGCGCTACGTTCGCGAGGATGCGGCTGCACGGCTCCACGTCAGCCGATCCAGCGGATCACCGCCGGCTTTCGCGGCACGGTGGGCGGCGGCGATTTCGGGTGGCCCACGATGATCGGAGCCACCGGCAGGTGGCTCTGCGATAAGCCCAGCGTGGCGAGACCTTCACGGGTGCCGAGCCAACTCTGCGCAAAGCCGATCCAGCACGTACCGAGACCATCCGCACAGGCGGCGAGCATCAGGTTCTCGGCGGCCAGCGCGCAATTCTCGAGCGCCCACTGGTCGCGAACGGTGCTCGATATCACGATGAGCGCCGGTGCGTGATAGAAGATGTGGAACTCGGGATCGCCAAGAATCTGACTGAAATGCTCCAGATGGTTCGGATGCATTCCCGCTGGCGGGGTCGTGAGCAGGTGCGTCTTGGCCTCGATCGAGATGGAACCAAGCAGTCCCTGATCTTGCACCACGGTGAAATGCCACGGCTGCTCATTAACCGCGCTCGGCGCCTGGATCGCCGAATCGATCAGCCACTCGAGTGCCGACCTGCTCACGGGCTCCTTGCTGAACTCGCGCACCGCGCGCCTGGAGCGGATTGCCTGCTGGAGATCCATTGCGCGCACCTCTCATCGCGAGGACTTGAACTACGAGTGCTCTTGCCCAGCACCCACGGGGACAACCTAATACGGCGGGCGAGGCTCTCCTACCGTGAGTTCTACCTACATTCGTACAAGTCACGGTTCTCACTCGCTCGGCCGGTGAGCTAGCCTCTACGAGAGGTTCGGGCTACGCAGCTCTGGGCAGTGCACAGCTGCTTTCCCGAGCGAGCGACCCACGCACTGGAAGACGGAACGGGGATTCGACGGAAGCAGGGGTAGGCAGATGAGTATTACTTTCGCACAAGCCGAGATCGCTCAGTGGTATACGCGCGCAGACAAGGGGGAGCTGTTTCGGGTCGTCGGTCGCGACGCGAGCTCGCGCACCATTGAGATCCAATCGTTCGATGGCGACGTCGATGAAGTCGATAGCGACGGGTGGGCGACGCTTGCCCCCGAGCCCGCGGAGGCTCCCGAGGACTGGACCGCCCCGATGGATGACATCGAGAGGGACGATCTCGGGTATTCGGAGACCGAGATGACCGTGAAGGACTGGAACGAGCGATTGCACCAAAGGATCGTTGTACACGTGCGATTCGTGTCGCGCCGCAACGCGCTCGAGAACACCCTCGGCGCGGCACCTCTCGGAGTAGCTCGGCGCGTAGCCCGCGAACGTCACCTTGACGGCCATATTGTTCTAATCGATGTCGAGCAGTCAACGCGGTTCGGCCTCCACATCCCGCCGCGTATCGATATCGGCTCTCATGAATTCGAACCTCCATCACGATGAGTCGAGAGGCGTTGCTCGCTTGACTCATCCGCGCCCATCAGTCGGTCTCTCGCTCGCTATCGCAACAGTGCGCGTTGCGCTCGCAGGAGGGGTGCTCCGATTCGGTAAGGACTCCCGGACGTGCCTCTTCCCGAAAGACGGTGCAGCCCTTGAGGTGTAACCGATACGCGGTCTCGAAGATCTCCTGCGCGGCGCCCGCGGGCGCATTGCTCGGGAGGCTCACCGTCTTCGAGATCGAGCCGTCGATGAGCGGTTGAAGCGCGGCTTGCATGAGCAGGTGATCTCGCGGCGAAATCTGCGATTGATCGACGAGCGCAGGTGGCAGGGCGGCGGAGCGGCCCTTGAGCTCGTGCCAGCATCGATACGCATAATCGGTGACGTTAAAATAATAGTATGCGCCGTCGCTATCAAGCACGCGCCGACGCGCCTCGCAGTGGAAGATTGGCTCGATGCCGCTGCTCACATTATGCGCAAGCAGGCTGATCGTTCCGGCGGGAGCGATTGCGAGCAGATGGCTGTTGCGAATTCCGTGGCGGCGCAGTTGCGATTGAATCTTCGGCGGTAGGCGGCGGATGAACGGTCGCTCAAGGTACTCGGCGGCACGGTAGGCCTCGAACGGTCCGCGCTCTTCAGCGAGCGCGATCGAGGCCTCGTACGCCGCGTCGCGGATGGTCTGCATCACCTGCGCAGCGGCATCGCGTCCTGCATCCGAGTCGTAACGCACCCCGAGCATCGCGAGCGCATCTGCAAGTCCGGTCAGCCCCAGACCGACGCGGCGCGAGCGATGCGCCTCACTTCGCTGGCGGAACAGCGGGAAACGGGCGGTTTCGATCACATCGTCCAGAAATCTCACGGCCAGCCGCGCGGTATGTGCGACCGCCCCACGATCGAGTCGCGCGGAGGCGGTAAAGGCATCCGTGACGAACGCCGCGAGATTGATCGACCCGAGGCAGCAGGCACCATAAGGCGGGAGCGGCTCCTCGGCGCAGGGATTGGTAGCGCTCAGTATCTCTGCGTACCCGAGATTGTTCTCGGCATTGATACGGTCGATGAAAAGCACGCCCGGCTCAGCGCACGCCTGCGCGTTCGCACCAAGGCGCGTCCACAGCTCGCGCGCGCGGATGACCTTCCACACTCGGCATGAGACCGGCTTCGAGCTGCCGCCCCAGGTGGCCTCGATGCGCTCCGCGCCAGCTGCATCCTCATCGCCCTCCTGCGGAAAGACAAGCGGCCAGGCGGCGTCCTTCCGAACCGCCTGCATAAGCGCATCGGTCACGAGCACGGAGATGTTGAAGTGGCGCAGGGACTCGGGGTCCCGCTTCGCATCGACGAACTCGAAGATATCCGGATGATCGCAGCGCAAGGTCCCCATCATGGCGCCGCGACGCGCCCCCGTGGACATCACCGTCGCGCACATGGCATCCCACACGCGCATGAACGATACCGGTCCGGATGCAATCATCCCGGTCGCGCGAGCTCGGCCGCCGCGGGGGCGCAGCGTCGAGAAGTCGTAGCCGATGCCGCCTCCCTGCTGCATCGTTACGGCGCCTTCCTTAAGCGCCTCAAAGATCCCGGGAATCGAATCCTCGATGATCCCGGCGACGAAGCAGTTGAAGAGCGTAGTTTGGCGGGCGAGGCCGGCGCCCGCGAGAATTCGCCCGGCCGGCAGAAAGTGAAAATCGCGGAGGATGCTCTCGAAGCGATCGCCCCACGCGGCTGGATCCTTCTCAATCGCTGCGACGCCGCGCGCCACGCGCTCGAAGGTGTCCGAGACCGCCCGTTCGGCAAGAGGGCCGTCTCCGCGATAGCGCGTGCGCCAGATGAAGTTCGAGAGGCTTTCGTTGACCGAATTCACATCTCGGGCTCGGCGGGGACATGGTCCTTCGGCTTCTCCGGCTTTTCGGTCATCGTCGCCTCGGTGAGCATCAGGGTGCTCGCGACGGACACCGCATTCTCGAGTGCCGTCCGCACGACCTTGACCGGGTCCACGATCCCCGCCTCGAAGAGATCGACGAACTGCTTGCGCGCCGCGTCGAAACCGACGTTTCCCGCCCCACTCAGCATGCGATCGACCACGACGCCGCCGTCGGCTGCGGAATTCTCGGCAATTTGCCGGGTAGGCGCCTCGAGCGCGCGACGCAGGATCTGCACACCGGTGCGCTCATCGCCCGAGCACTGGGCCTCGACTGCCGAGACGGCACCGATCGCGCGCAGCAGGGCGAGACCGCCTCCGGGCACGATGCCTTCGGCCACGGCCGCCTTGGTCGAGCTGATCGCATCGTCGAGCGCTTCCTTCTTGGCCTTCATTTCCGATTCCGAAGGTGCGCCCACGCGAATGACCGCGACCCCGCCCGCGAGCTTCGCGAGCCGTTCCTCGAGCTTTTCCCTATCGTAGTCGCTCGTCGTCTTTTCGAGCTCCTTGCGGATCATCTGGATGCGTCCATCGATATCGCGCTTGTTGCCGGCTCCGCCGATGATCGTCGTGTTGTCCTTGTCAACGACGATGCGCTTGCATCGCCCAAGCTGGGCGAGCTTCACGTCCTCGAGCTTGATGCCGAGCTCCTCGGAGATCACCTGCCCGCCGGTCAGGGTGGCGATGTCCTGCAGCACCGCCTTGCGGCGATCGCCGAATCCGGGCGCCTTCACTGCGGCGCTCTTGAGCACACCACGGATCTGATTGACGATAAGCGTTGCGAGCGCCTCGCCTTCGATCTCCTCGGCGATGAAGAGGATCGGCTTGGCGGTCTTGGCGACCTGCTCGAGCAGAGGAATGATGTCCTTGATGATGTTGAGCTTGCGATCGGAGACGAGCACGTACGCATCCTCCAGGACCGCCTCCATCGCCCCCGTATCCGTCACAAAATATGGGGAGAGATAGCCGCGGTCGAACTGCAGACCCTCGACCACCTCGAGCGTTGTCTCCGTGGTCTTCGACTCCTCCACCGTGATGACGCCGTCTCCACCGACCTTTTCCATGGCATCCGCGACGAGCTCGCCGATCACGGGATCGTTGTGCGCCGAGACGGTCGCCACCTGAGCCTTTTCCTTGCGACTGACCACCGGCTTCGCCATGGCCTTGAGCGCCTTCACTGCAGCCGCGAGCCCGCGATCGAGCCCACGCTTGAGATCGATGGCGCTCGCTCCGGCGGCGACGTTGCGCACTCCGTCGGCGTAGATGGTCTGCGCAAGGATGGTGGCGGTGCTGGTGCCGTCGCCGACCACGTCGCTCGTCTTCTCCGCAGCCTGGCGCAGCATCTGAGCGCCGAGGTTCTCCTCCGGATCCTCGAGCTCCATCTCCTTGGCAATGGTCACGCCGTCGTTGCACACGATCGGTACGCCCCATTTCTTCTGAATGAGCACGGACTTCGATTTCGGGCCGAGCGTGATACGTACCGCATCGGCGAGCTGGACGGCGCCGCGCAGCACCTTCTCGCGCGCGGCGGATCTGAACAGAACCTGTTTGGCGGTCATCGCATTGCTCCATAAGACGTATGTGTCTCAAGCGCTCGAGGGCACAAGCGATTCTTGCGTGCCAAGGGGAGTTTTCGCGGTGCGCCGGTGGCGCGCTATACGCATTTGCCGCGATCGCAGGGCGAGCGCTCGGAAATCCCGTATGCGCGTGCGGATCATGCGACTGCCGGTGGCGATCGAAGCCTGGGAGGCTTTTAATCGTGCATCACCACCGGAATTGTCGACGGAGGGACCTTGCGATGTCGATTCAGCGCTCGAAACCGCTTTCATACTACTCCATCGGGTCAACGGGACAGTGGTTGCGTTTTGCGATCGCGGTCGTCGATCAGGCCGCCGCGGTGTTGTGCTGGCGCCAGTGGCAACCGGCGCGGGTTCACGTTGCGGCGCCGGAATCCCACGCGCTCGCGGGAAGGCGCGCTGCGCACCGTGGTACTGATCGGAGTCGGGGCTGATCGCACGGTGAGTCCATTCGCCGACCGCGCCTCGGCGGGGACGCGAGCCTGCGCACAAGCTCGGGGAGCGGAAATGGCGGCGGCTACCGCTCGATTTCGGGGCGAAGACCGTCTTTTTCGCGGACGACGGTCTTGCAAGCGGCTCGACAATGGTTGCGGCAGTGTGCGCTGCGCACCGGGCGGGCGCTCGGGCGGCCATCGCGGCGGCCCCGATCGCGCATCCGCGGAAGCTGTGGAGCGGGTCAGCGCCGAGACGGACGATGTCGTGGTGTTCGCAATTCCGCAGATGCTGTCGGCGATCGGGGAATGGCACGATCCATTCGAGCGGTTGAGCGGCAGCGAAGTGTCGCGTTTCCTCCTGTCACATTCCGAGTCGTCGTCCGCAGAGAATAACTGAGAGAGCGTTCCCCGGGCTTCGTCAGAGCGGCATCGCCATGACGCCCTTGGCGGAGGCTGACCGCGAGTTCGATGCCGCCCGCAGCCGATGGGTGAACTTTTCGTGGGACGACTTTGGCGGGTGCGTCATGCATTTCAAGCGCTTGCTCGCCGCCGAGGCGTCGCCCGAGAGCCCTGACGGACGTCGATCCCGTGACACAGCGCTTAGCCGATCGACGGCTCGACCCAATCGACGAATTCCACAATGCACATCCTCGCCTCTCGCATCCGAGTCCTCGGTGGGTCGGCGGGCGCGAGCGGAAGCACCTGCCATTGGGCTTCATTCAGCGTGGAGCGACCGCCACCGAAGGCTTCGCGACTGATCGTGGCGCCTCCTTCGCGGTCGCAGTTCATCACCTGGAAAAGCTCGCCAGTGTCCCAGCGCGCATACCACCGACCTACCTCAGGTGCGCTTGTATTGGAATTCATGTGCTCCTCGCAGAGTCGATGTGGTTGAGTACTCAGCCCGAAGGCCCCTGGGCATCCGGGTCGAGGACCTTCTTTCGCTCGAGGTACTCCTCGGTCGAGATTTCCCCGGCGGCGTAGCGGCTCCGCAAGATCTCAAGGGGTGCCCGCTGCCACAAGATCTTCCGCGGGGTCGTGAGCAGCAGGGTGACGAGTACGATGGTGAGCGGCACCCACAAGAGCCACCACAACACGTGCATCCCCAGGGGCGACCCATTGTGCATCGAGTAGAAGGACATGATATCGGAGCCCACGTCCATGAGTTGCCTAGATCGAAGGGTAATGGCACCTCGCCGGATCCGGTATCGGCATGAATACCTAAGACGATCGACGCTTCGGCGGGAACCGGGGCGCGCGGGAAGCAGCTCGGCGCGTCGTCGTTCTCGGACTCGATCCGCGCGGGGCGAGTTCCTCGCTTGAGATGCTGTTTGATGCAATTGAGCGTAGCGAGCGGCCTTTCATCAAGAAATCCTCCCGCGGCGCGCTCCGGGGCACCAGCACCTGGGACTGCCGTCGCAAAGTGTCGGACGAGAGCAGCGGCCCCCCCGCGCCCGAGTGGCAGTACCTTTCTAATCGGGGAGGACGACAGCGGTTCACCGTTCAGGCCCGACAATCCACGATATCTCACTCTACGCTGTAACCGCGTCCTTTGAGGCACGCCGCATAGGCATGCAGGTAGCCCTGATGCTTCGCGAGCGCCGTGCTCGCGCTCGTACCGGTCGCAGGAGTGTAGCCGGTCTGACCGCTCGCCCAATTGCTGCACTCACCCTAGTCTTTCGCTCGTTGCTGCGGCGTCTGCCCATTCGTCGGGTAAGCGAACGTGCGACTCTCTGTCGGAGCCTGCGCGGATTGGCTGACGTCAACTATTTCTTTCGTCGTGTTGCCTCACCAATGTATGTTACTCGATTGCCTCACGCGCGATGTTACCGGACCTTTTCCATTCCTCGCCCTTTTATATCGAGTCTTCGGCCATTCAGCGGCGAAGCCGACGCGCGGTCTGCCAGGCCGCAGGCCGGGCAGAAGGCTCTGATGAGCTGGCCGCGCGACCTATTGCTGTCCAGCGATTCGTTCTGCCTGGATCGCGGCGTTGGTCTGGCTCACCTCCGCGGCGGACCGTTCATTGATCAGCGCGTGCGATAGGGCCTCGAGACCAGCGGCGACGGCACCGTTGTGGATACCGAAGATCATTTTCCGCGCTCGTTGAAGCCGCCACTGACGCGTTCTCCTTTGTAGCGTGCGCAGCTGGGCTCGATCGAACTGTCCCGGGTACTCGCTCTGGAGTCGAGCAAACAGCATGGTCGTGGTTTGGTCCGGCCTCTCCTCGAGCCAGCTCAGCATTATCGGCCACACCGTCTCGAACGGATCCGGGCGCGTGCGCCAGTCATGCGGTTTGCGTTTCCGGACCCGATGAGTCGGTCGTACTTCGCCGGCCTGCCACGCGGTCGCGAGACCCATCAGGAAGCGCTGCAGATCCTCCCGCTGGGTGGCAGGGAGCGAGGCAACCCCCTCGTCGGCTAGACAGACGAGCTGATGCTGTGTAACGCGGATCTCGTCGAGGAGCCGGAGCGGGTCGAGAGTTCGAAGCGATTCCTCCAGCATCGCGCGTACCGACGCCGGCACGGTCGACAACGCGAGCAGCCGTGCACAAGGGGTTTTCGGAGCGTCGTAGCGCTTGATCGTTCGTCCGCCGACGCGGAGCTTCTCCTTGAGCTTGAAGGAAGGCTGGAAGAAGTTCACGAACAGCCGCGAGGCCGCATAGAGGCGGGCGAGGGTCGCCGCCGCCGTGCTGCCGTCCAGACGCCGATAGCCGACGAGCCGCCGCACCACCGATCCGTTCTTCTGCTCTACCCACGCCTGATCGTTCTTGCGATACGGCCGGGATCGGGTGAGTTCGATCGCACGGTCGCGGCAGTACCCGACCAGCGCCTCATTGAGGAACTCAGCTCCATTGTCGACATCCAGCCCGCGCAGTGGAAAGGGCAGCGCCGGCTGCAGGTGCTCGATCGCTTCAATGACCAGCGCGCTGTCACGCACGACGAGCGGTACGCACTCCGTCCAACCGCTCGCGATATCAGTCAGCGTCAGCGTGTGCACAAAGGCACCGGAAAGCACCTCGCCGCAATGCGCGACGAGATCGGCCTCCATGAACCCTGGCGGTGGTGCATTCCAGTCGGCATACGTGCGGATCGGTACGCTGCGACGAAGCGCCGTCGGCATCCGCCGTGGAGAGCGGCGATCGCTCAACCCGCGCGCCTCTCGGAGCAGCCGATCGATGGAAGCGGGGCTGATCGCCATGAGCTTCCCTCGGGTTGCCGAGTCGATCGTCAGATGTCCGTGGTGCTCGAGCGCTGGAACCAACGTCGGCAGAAGTGCCCCAAGGCGTTTGCCGCAGACCCGGTCTGATGCCTCCCACAACACGACGAGCGTGCGGCGAAACGTCTCATCGTAGACCCGCGGCCGTGCGGGACGAGACGCTGCGGCATCCGCAGCCTCCACGCGGTTCAGCACGCGGATGGCGGACTTCGGGTGATAGCCCGCGATCGCGGAAAACTCGTGCAGGATCAGCCGCTTTTCTGCTCTGCCTGCAATCCGATATCGCGCCCGGACCGCCTCGATCAGTTCACGGCGGGCTACCCCGCTCAAGGTCTTCGCCATGTTGCCCCCTCCGCGCCTTACCGGCACTCCCGGTAACAATCAGTGTGAGGCAACGGCCTCTCATCGGTAACCGATGAGCCGCGGCAATGCGCCCGAAAGTTTTAATTGTCGCCAGCCAGCGGATTCTTGCTGTGCGATCTGCGCCGGCGGCCGTACCTGCTCATATGCACCCGCATCGCCGTTCCAGACGTAATCATCGCCATTGAGGTAGTAGTACGGTATGCCGTCCCACCAGTAGGTCTCGTAGTCCCAGGGGAGTGTCGCTAGATACAGGTCCAGGCCGAACCACTCCGGACCCCACCACCAGCCAGAGAATCCACGACCGTAAAAGCGACCGGGAAAGCCACCACCGAAGCCACCGCCGCGGAATCCCCCAACGGCACCGCCGCGGAAACCACCGCCACCACCGCCGCGAGCGGCTCCGCCGGAAGGGCCACCACCGCGACCGCCAGGATCTGCAAGCGCAAGTCGCATGCGCACGATCTGCGCGAACACCTCGCGCTGGTTCTGATCGAGCACGTTCTGCAGTTTGGACCCGACGCCAGCTACTTGCTCGAACTTCCGTGCCCGACTCACCGTCCTCCGGGCGCTCAAGCGTAGCAGCGCGGCGCCGCTTTCCTTCTCGCTCGAGGCCCCGGCTGCTGCACCCGGTTGAGCAGCGGCTGCAGCCATCGCTTTGAGCGCATCCGCGAAACCCTCCCACTCCGGTTCCTGCGACGCCCGAATTTGCAGTCGCGCCGCCGCCTCGTCGAGCGCAGCCTGCGTGTTCTCCGCACTCAGGCGCTGAAGTTGTACCGCGTCCTAGTCCGCTCGACTGCCCGACGCGTCTGCAGCGGACTGCGCCTCGTTCGTGGCGCTCTGTGCACGAAAGGCAATCAACGCGTGCAAGCCGATGCTTCCCGCCAAGGTGATTGCCGCAACAGCGAGACCTCGGTCCAGGTTCTTCGTGCCATCAAAACTTCCTCCCTCACGCGCGCGCGAGTCACAAAATCATGCTGCGACCTGCAGGATGCCCGGGTAATCACGACACAGACGCAGTCGCCGCTGGCAATTACCCATGGACGCCGGTCGGAGGTTGCCGCAAGACGCGCGCGGGTGGACGCCCAATCCCATCCCGGTCTCTACGCTATGCCCCGATGGAGCCCCTATGAGTGGTGGGGCTACCATTACCGGGGGAGCGCGGTGGATATGCGGGAGTACCGCGAGGAGACGTTTTCGATCGCGGTATTCGAGGGACGCATGGCCCTTCGTGGAACAGTCGGCAATGCACTCAGTGCTGGAGAGACGGTCAGATCGACTCGGGTGATGACCCCAGATGCCGTTCGAACCAAACGGCTGCGAGCCGCGCAGCCGATCGGGCGAGGCTCATTCCCTCCGACGCCACGTCATTAGCGACCGCCAACCGCGACGTGCTTTTCCCCAGTCGGGCGAGCGCGCGCTCGTGGTTTGCTGCAGCCGCGTGGTCGTTGCGGCTCAGGATGAGGAGCGTCGGAGCACGCACCACTTCAAGGTCCGGACCTGCGAATTCGAGGCGACCGTCGGCGCAGACTACCGCGCGGACGGCGGGTGCGCGCGCTGCACTACTCAATGCGGCGGCTGCGACCGCGCCTGAAGCGAGATAGCCGAGCGGGAGCCGCTGCAGCGGTGACTGTGCGAGCGCCCAGCGGGTGGCTGCGAGCCAGCGTTTGCGAAGGAACGGAATGTCGAAACCCAGATAGCCACTCTGCTCATGGCCCGGTCTCTCGCACGGGGTGAGGAATCCGAAGCACAGGACGGCGAGTTCACGTCCGCGTAACTCCTGCATCCATACTGTGCTCCAAGGCTCGGCGCTGCCACAGACGTCGATCGAAACCAAGACGACTCCGCGTGCGCCAATCGGCAGGTCGAGCGCGCCCGTGAGTTTCACGGGGCCGGCGGCAATTGACGTGACCCCATTGGAGCCAGTCCCGGCGCGAGTTCTCAGCAGCATGGATATCGTCTCTCCCGATGAACAGATCAAGAAGCCCTAAAGTGAGCCAATCAGCTTCTTGACTCCCCGGAGGTTCGTCGCGTTCGCGGGACCTTCCAATCCGAGACTGTACCTACGCGGGAGCGGCAGCAAGCGCAGCATCAGCACATCGCTCAGTGCCGGCGGCCGGCTGCTGGTCATCGACGACAGGGGAATCTCGGCGCCTCTCGGACATTTTGGCCCGCGACTCTACGGCACATCGCCAATGACGGGTGGCGAAGCGGGGCGATTGAGGAAGTGCATTGCTCCCGGTTGCCGCTCGTGTCCGGCGGCAAGTCGACGCTACGCTTGCATGGACTGCGCGCCGGGGCTACCGCGTGCCGTGGTGCCATCTTTTGCATTTGCAGGCGCTGCTGAGTTTTGAAGCTCAGGGCCGCCGCCGAATGCTGCCTCTCTCGAAGCGGTAGTACTTTGGCCGCTGCCAAGCAGCTCGAACCACAGGCGCCCAATGTTGTGTTGCGTTTCGGTCGCGACGAAGCAGTATTCACCCTCGGCGCCGTAGAACGAGGTGCCGACGGGGGCTCCAACCCGATGCAATGATTCGTCGATCAGATTGAGGCAACTGATCACCTGCTCTGGGCTCTGAAGTCGTGTATGGTGCTGGATGTCTGAAAGTCGATAGGCTTGCAGTCGACCCTGCGCGCAGCTGATGCCGTTACGACCCAGTTCGAAGAATACATTGACGGCGGGGAACACACCCTGAATCCCCGACAGCATGGCGACCAACTCATCGTGGCTGCAGGCTGCAAGCTGGGGAAACTGACGCTGGGAGTCTGCAGCCCGTGGTTGGAAACCGAGCGATGTTGCAACTTCGTGCTCGATCCACCGCCGAACCTCTGGCGGGGCTCTTCGGATCTGCTCAGAACTCAGTGTAAAGCCGGTCATGATGACACCTGCGTTGAATTGGCAACGACTCGATGAAAGCTAGTGTCGACCGCTTGCGATCGTCCCGCCAATAGGGAGAAACCGAATGTATTGGAGACGGTCCTCGGAAGAGGGAAGAGGTCCATGGCACATTTACGTTCGCGAGTGTGGGAACGATCGTGCACCGAACGAACCACGGTTTTCGATGCCACGACGGAACGTGATCGCCC
>Ga0335074_10003726_pt1 | contig 20912 bp, 20 predicted proteins | sample Lox_Sample_23_FD_206715 | JGI IMG/M metagenome (GOLD analysis project Ga0335074, IMG submission 206715) | Soil microbial communities from Loxahatchee National Wildlife Refuge, Florida, United States - Lox_Sample_2.3 | ecosystem: Environmental > Terrestrial > Soil > Wetlands | place: USA... | reverse complement strand
TCTTCATGGGGCAGGAGTATGACGAGTCAGCGCCCTTCCAGTTCTTCGCCGATTTTCAGGATCCGGCTCTGAAGACAGCGGTAAGCGAAGGCCGGCGCAGCGAGTTCAAGGACTTCGATTTCAAGGATGTGCCCGATCCGGAAGACCCGGCGACGTTTGAGCGTTCCAAGCTCACGTGGGCAGATGGACCGCAGAACCGCGAAATGCTGGACTGGTATAAGCGGCTGCTGGAGCTCCGAAAACAGTATGTGACGCCCGGCGAGCGTAGCGCGAATTGCACATCTCGGGACGGTATCCTCGCCATATCCGTCCCCGCGGGTGAATCGCGAATACGCGTAGAGGCGGCGTTACGGCCCGGTGCGCAAATGGCGGATATCGAACCCGGCTGGCAGAAGCGCTTGTTCTCCGGCGAAGACGGCTATTGGGTACGAGTGCTCACTGCGGGGTGAAAAGGCCGAGACTACAGCGCCCCGCTTGATGAGCCCCGCCCTTGGTGTTACGGGTAGCGGTCGCTAGTTCAGCAGTACCTCAGGGCTTTTGCGCGCCACGTGCAGCAGCTTCAGGGTAGCTTGGCGCGGCTGGCGGATGCCCTGTTCCCAGCTTTCCACGGCGTTGGAGCTGACGTTCAGCAGCCTCGCAAATAGCGCCTGGCTGGCGTTCAGGTTCTCGCGCAGGGCACGGATATCAGCCGGCTTCATGGGTTTGGGACGCGGCGGGATTTCCACAGCGCGCAAATCGACTTTGCCGCCGTTTTCCGCGGCTGCAGGTGGGTGCTGCTCATCGCGATGTTTTTTCTTTTTTTCCCGCTTGTCCTTCTTGCTCATGACCGGTTCCTCCCCTTTTGTGGGCGTCCCACATTGTAGGAATGAGAAGGTGAAATCGTAAATGGCCCTTAAGCGGCGGCGCTTTAGAGCACCTTTGGCGTGTTGTGATGCAGCACTGGGCGTCCCTTTTCTCCCATCTGCAGATGCGCCCAAGGTCGTTGATGGTCGTGGGTGAAGATCACCAGCCACTGGCCGGGAATAGCTTGCTGGTAAAAACGGTGTTTGCTGGCGATGGTTTCGAGCGGGTAAAGATCGTAACCCAGAACCCAGGTCGGGTCGAGATGCTTGGCGTCGCACAGAATGTCGCTCGGATAGGCGGCCGTCCTGCCGCCGCTTTGGATAACGACGATCTGCATGTTGCGGGTGTGCCCGGGATAGACCTGGACGGAAATGCCGGGCACAATTTCGGCATCGCCTTCCAACAGCTTCATCTGACCGCTGGTAATCAGGGGATCGTAGTTGTCGGTCATGTAGCTGACATAGTCGCGCTCGTGCTGCTCGTGGGCGTGTTCTACTTCGCCGCGCTGCACGTAATAGGTTGCCCGCGGGAATGTCGGCACCGGCTTGCCGTTCCGATAATGCGTGTTCCAGCCGCAGTGGTCGAAGTGCAAGTGCGTGTTGATGACAATGTCGATCTCGTCGGGCGATATGCCGGCTTCGTCGAAGCTTTTCATCAGCTGGGGTTCGTGCCGATATATGGCCCGGCGCTTCTCGCTCAGTTTGTCCCCGATGCCGGTCTCGATAAGCACGTTTTCACGGCCGGTCCGGACCATCACGGAATTGGTTCCCATCGGGATATTGTTGTACTCGTCGGCGGCGATGCGCTTCTCCCACATGACTTTGGGGATGATGCCGAACATGGCGCCGCCATCGATGTAGTAATTGCCATCCGAGAGGATGGTCAGCTCAAAATCGCCGAGCGTCAGTCGATGCACGCAAGCTTCTCCTGAAAACAGTGTGAACTGCGATGATATCGAATGTTAGCCGCAGAACGGGGGACGGATCATGGTTCGACAAATAGTTTTCGTACTCATCATGGGATCGGCGCTAATGGCGCAGCGCACGCCAGCACCGCAGCCCCAAGGGCCGCAGACTCAAACGGGATCGTCCCAGGCGAACGATGCCCTGTCGCAGATGCGCGCCGACCTGAACCGGCTGGAAAGCCTGAATTTAAACATGAGCAGCGAGATTGAGTTCCTGCGCGATCAAAACCTGCAAATCCTGCTGCGAACAAACTCGCAGATGTGGACGGTCCTGATCCACGATCTTCGCCGCCAGATCGAGCGCGAAGAACAGCAGCGTGGGATCTCGCCGCGCAGCGGCGATCACGGCAGCGCGCCCCAGGGCGATCGCTGACGCGGTTGATCAGATTCTGCGATACTGGAACAGGCGCCGTGGTACGGGCTGAATCGCCAGAATATGGACCAAGTTGCCGATCCAAAATCCGTCAAAGTGAACGTCACCACCGGTACCGGCATGGAGATCGAGTGGAAGGACGGGCATATCAGCGTGTACAGCTTTCCGTATCTGCGTGATGCCTGTCCGTGCGCGCTGTGTAATGAGGAACGCGAGAAGGATGGCCGCCAGCCGGGCGATCCGCTGAAGCCAATCGCCGGGCAGTTGCCGATCTTCAAGGCTGCCGCGCGTCCCACCGAGGTTAAACCGGTTGGCAAGTACGCTATCAGCTTTGCCTGGAACGATGGCCACCAGCACGGCATCTTCTCCTGGCAATACCTGCGCGAGCATTGTCCCTGTCCGGAGTGCAAGGCGCGAAGGGCGATGGAAGAGACTGCAGTCGGCAGTAAACCGAATTAACCCCGGAGACCCAGAGGTGTTTTGATCCTGGTTTCCTCTGTGCCTCGGTGTCTCTGTGGTTCAAAAATTCCGATTCGAGTAACCTGAAGTTTGCCCTCGTATTTGTCCCAACTCAATCCGCAGCAGCGTGAAGCCGTCGAGGCAGCGGACGGACCGGTGTTGATTCTGGCCGGCGCCGGCAGCGGCAAGACGCGCGTCATCACCTACCGCATTGCGCATCTGATCGACCAAATCGGCGTTCAACCGGATTCGATTCTTGCCGTCACCTTTACCAATAAAGCCGCCTCCGAAATGGCCAGTCGCGTCGAGTCGCTGGTGGGTAGGCGCTCGGTAACCAAGCCGCTGATCTCGACGTTTCATTCGTTCTGCGTGCGCCTGCTGCGGCGTGACATCGAGACGCTCCAGATCGGCGGCCAAGGGTATCGCACGGACTTCGTCATCTATGACGAAACCGATCAGCAGAACGTCGTCAAAGCGGCGATGAAGCGGCTGGGCATCGATACCAAGCAACTCACGCCGAGCAGCGTTCTGGGGCGGATTTCCTGGGCCAAGAACCACATGCTCGATCCGCAGCAGGTCTATCTCGAATCGGCCGATCCCAAGATCGAGCGCATAGCGCACATCTACGAAATCTACCGGCAGGAGCTGGCGAAATCGAACGCGCTCGATTTCGACGATCTGCTGCTCTACGCGGTGAAGGTATTGAAATCGTCGAGCGAGGTGCGCGAGCGCTACAACCGGCGCTTCCGCTACATCCTGGTTGATGAATATCAGGACACCAATCGCCCGCAGTATGAGTTGATGCGGATGCTGGCGGGCAGCGAGCACAATGTATGCGCGGTCGGCGATGAAGACCAGAGCATTTATTCGTGGCGAGGCGCCGACATCCGCAACATCCTCGAGTTCGAACAGGATTTCTCCGAGGCGCGCATCATTCGTCTGGAGCAGAACTACCGCTCCACGCAGAACATTCTGCAAGCCGCGTCCGCCGTCGTATCGCGGAATGTGAAACGCAAAGGCAAGAATCTTTGGACGGATCGCTCAGGCGGTGCGCAGATCGGCTATTACGAGGCGCCTGACGGCGAGAACGAGGCTTTGTTTGTAGCTGACTATATCTCGAAGTACCTACGACAAGCCCACGCGGAACAGGGAGAAACACCGCGAGCGGCGGTGCTGTATCGCACCAACTCGCAGTCGCGGCTGCTGGAAGAAGCGATGCGGCGCTACCAGATGAAGTACCACGTCGTGGGAGGTTTCAGCTTCTACGAGCGCGCCGAAGTCAAGGACATGATCTCGTATCTGAAGGTCATCGGCAATCCCGATGATTCGATAGCGCTGCAACGGGTGATCAATACTCCGCCGCGTGGAATCGGCAAGACGACCATGGAGACAGTGGAGCGGATTGCGCTGGAAACGGGAACCTCACTGTGGAGCGCAATCGGCGAGACGATTCGACGCCAGCTGCTGCCGCCGCGAGCGCTGTCGTCGTTGAACGGCTTTCGCGAGCTGATTGAAGATGCGCGGGCAATGCATCTGGGAGCATTTCGCAAACGGATAGCGGAAACGGCTGCGCCGGCGGCTGCTGATAAAAACGTCTCGGCCGACGAAGAGGATCTGCAGCACGCGATGGATTTCTCGCCAGAGATGTTTGAAGAAGACGGTGCGGAGATTGAAGTTACGGAGGCGGAACGCAGTTCCTTCGCCTCCGGCGCGCAAAACACGCGCGCCTTCGCGCAGGATGACACTGTTGTGGAAAGCCGACCCGAGCAGGAGCAAGTCGAAGGCTTTCGCGCGCCCGGCGATCCGGCGAACACCGCCGAGTTGCTGAAGTTTCTTCTCGATCGCACCGGCTACATCAAGCTACTCGAGCAAGAGGACACGCCGGAATCTTTGGCGCGCATCGACAACCTGCGCGAACTGGTGAATGCGGCGATGGATTCGCGCGATCGTGGCGAAACCCTGGCGGAATTTCTCGACCACGCTGCACTGGTCAGCGATGCCGACGATTATGACGAGAACTCGCGGGTCACGCTCATGACGCTGCACTCGGCAAAAGGATTGGAGTTCCCGCTGGTCTTCCTGATCGGTCTGGAGGAAGGCCTGTTTCCGCATTCGCGCACGTTGCTCGCCCCGGACGACATCGAAGAGGAGCGGCGGCTGTGCTATGTGGGCATGACCCGCGCGATGGACACGCTGGTGTTGACTCGAGCGCGCTATCGCCGGCGCTACGGAACGGACATGCCGGAGGCGAGCGTTCCATCGCGCTTCCTGGAAGAGGTGCCGCAAGAGCTGATGCAGGACCTTGGCTCACCGCAGCGGCCCCAATACGCCCATGATCCCGGCTTTCGGGATTCTAGATGGACATCGGGATCAAGATCTGCTCAAGCCAGCGACCCCGGCGCGGAGCGCCATTATGCGTATGAAGATGAGGATCAGCGGCCGCAGTATGGGCGCCGCAACTCGCAGCCGCGAGGCTCCTATGCCGGTTCGACCTACAACTCTATCGACAACATCGCCGAGTTCTTTGCATCACGCGGCAAGAAGTTCGCCCGGCCGAAGGTCGACGTGCCGGCACCAACCGGCCGAACCGGATTTCGTCCCGGGCAGCGCGTGCGGCATCCCAAGTACGGCGAAGGTACGGTGTACCGGCGTGAAGGCGATGGGGAAGACGCGAAGATTACGGTACAATTTCCAAGATTCGGTTTAAAAAAGCTGGTGGAAAAATACGCCCAACTGGAAAAGGCGTAACTGAGGAAATACAGAATTCATGGCAAATACAAAAGCAGTCTCCGACAAGTTAGAACGCAAGAAGATCAAGCGCACGGCGCGAAAAAAAGCCGCGCCCAAGGCGCCGCGCAGCTATGCGCGCGGCTCGCAGAAACGCAAGGTGAAGAAGCTGGCGCGCGGGCAATCGAAGCGTTAAAGCCGCTATTGGCTTTTTCGCGCTCGCGAGGCCGCCCGCAAACCCTGCTCTGCAGATGGATCGCCAGAACATCCCGCTCCCGTCCGGAACTGGGGCGGGATGTTTGTTACTACACGCCGACCGTTGCACCCGCCCCGGCGATCGTCAGCCTAGAGTTCGTCAACGGTTTGGGCCGCCCGGTTGATGGCGTCGGCGATGCTTGTAATTTGCTCCGGCGTTACGGCGCCGCGTGAAACCCGGGCGATTACCGCGCCGCGCAGGTTCTGGAACGCTTTCATGATCTCCGGCGAACGGCCGCGCCGAAATCCTTGCTCCGCCTCTTCCAGACGCTCGAATAACGCCTCGACGCGGCGTTTGTTCTCCTCCAGATACTGCGTTCCAAGGGGAGTTACGGAATACACTTTTTTGTTGTTCTCCACCGCCGATGTTGCCAGGCCTTCCTCTTCCAGCATCGTCAGCGTGGGATATATGATGCCGGCGCTCGGCGTGTATCCGCCCGCCAGCCGCTCCTCCATCGTCTTCATCAACTGGTATCCGTAGCTGGGCTGCTCTGACAGCAGCTTGAGGATGACGAGCTTCACATCGCCGGGATCGAACATGCGCTCGCGGCCGCCGCCGTGCCGGTGTTCGTGGCGCCAGCCGCCGAAGCCGCGCCGCCCCTGTCCACAGGGCCCGTGACCGCGCTCCGCGAATCGCTCGCCATATGTCTCTTGTTCCTGAATTCGAAAAACAATCATGGAAAATCTCCTTCAGAAAAGATATATCGTAAGATATATCTCATGTCAAGATATATCTTAATAAATATGCATAGCATTGATAAAACTATAGTTACTTGTATCGTTCCGACTATTTCTTGGCGGGGCTGTCCTGGCCTTCGGGCGAGCCCGAGGTTCCCGCTTGAGCGGCAGCCGCCTGATTGGCCTGAGGCTGGTCGAGATTGACCAATTGCGAGCCGGCTGGCTGTTGCAGCGCAAACTGATCATCCCGCAGCGGCTCGTTGATGACGAGCTTGTCCACCGTCAGGCGGATGGAATACTCCTCCTGCGGCCGCTTGATTTCGATCACGCGCGGGAAATTTACATCGTTGTAATCCTGGTAGACCTGGTAGGTTGCCTCCGTGGCGACTGCGCCATGGTCGTCGTAGATCAGCTGCTGGTGCACCGTGAGGTTGGTGCGATCGAATACGATCTGCCGGGCCAGCGCCCAGCCACTGTCGCCGCGATGGACCACGTCGATGATGTAGTCCGGCTGCTGCAGAGTACGCTTCTTTTTCGCGTCGTAAACTTCCTCTTCTCCCTGCTGCAGCACCGTGATATCGGTCTGAGGATTAAGGTCCGGCAGCAATAAGGCTTCGTAAATGATCTCCGGACGGATGTTCTCCAGCGGATTCTTGCCTGAGTAAATGACAGCGTTGTGTCCGATGTAAAACTTGTTCTTCGACGGTATGGATAATTCGAAGGTCGTGCCGTTGCTGACCATATCGAACGCTTTGTTGCGCACAATGGGAAACAGCCCAATCATTCGCAGCATGTTCGGCTTGCGTACCAGAATGTAGCCGCGAATCTCCTGATATTCGGTCACCTTGCCTTTTTTTTCGCCGCCTACTGAGGCTGCGATATCCACTGTCGCATTCAGGGTCCTGATTTTGGCTGCTTCGGTGTTGATGTAATCCACCAATTGGTCCTTCGTTGCCGTTTCCAGCTTGGCCGTGCTGGTCCGTGGTTCCACAACTCGCGTGCGGAACAGGCAGGCGCTCTCGCCGAAGGTCAATGCGAGCAGGCAAAGTGTGGTAGTCAGGAACCTTGTCATGTAGCGTCGGTTTTAACGAACCGTAGTATAAGGCAGATGCAGAGGCCTGCTATACCGACTCACGGCGCCTGCAAAAAGCATGACGGCGAGATGTTGGCAAAAATTGGAGCTGTTCTCGTTTGCCCTTATCATTCTAGAGGGAATCGGCCCGATCTGCTTCAGCACGCCCCTGAATTCCACTCACTGCGATCGTCCTGCGCCGGTAGCTGCTGACCAAAATGTCTCACCTGCATTCATCAACTCTCAATTTGACGGCACCAAGAGGGAATGCTAACTTCGAAATACACTGGAAAGGAGGGTGATCCAAAATATGATATCTGATTGTCCGTGTAGTTTCTCAAGTGAGGTGGCTGAGGCTTAGGGCTTCCGCTCTAATTCCTCGCAAGACAGCTGATTTCCACCCCATTGCGCCAAAGACGGTGCCGTGTGGGTTTGGATCGTGTCTGCCGCTGGGGCCACGAAGGGTGGACAGCCTCAGGCCAATCCCAACAGCTAACCGGAAGAGACCCGCTGGCGCGGTGCGCTGCGGGTCTTTTTCATTTTAGCCGGAAATGTTGAACCACAGAGGCACTGAGGAAACAAATCCCAGCAGCACTATGCCTCGGTGCTTTAACTTGGTGACGTGAGACTCACGGACAGAGGTGATCCATGAGCCAATCGGTGCGTTTGACGGTTGACGTTCCCGTCCTTGAAACCGAGCGCTTGCGCCTGCGCGGCCATCGCCCGTCCGATCTCGACGCTTGCTGTGCGATGTGGGCCGATCCTGCGGTGGTTGTGCACACCACCGGCAAATTGCAGACCCGCGAAGAAGTCTGGGCGCGAATTTTGCGTTACGTCGGGCATTGGACGCTGAGGGGCTACGGCCTTTGGGCCATCGAAGAAAAAATGAGCGAAAATTTCATCGGCGAGGCAGGCTTCGCTGACTTCAAGCGCGAGATCGATCCTCCGATCCAGGACACGCCCGAGATCGGATGGATCCTGTGCTCCGGCTTTCATGGCAGGGGCTACGGGACGGAGGCAGTTCGCGCCATGGTGGCATGGGGCGATCAGCATTTTGGCCAGGCACGCACGGTGTGCCTGATTCATCCCGACAATGCTGCATCGATTCGTCTGGCGCAAAAGTGCGGGTATCGCGAGTATGGGCGCTCGACGTACCGCGAAAAAGAAATTCTGATGCTGGAGCGCATTCCCGACGCCGCAACCCAGTCGAGCGAACCTCATTGAAAGAAACCTCGCCAAGCATGGTCAAGGCGTCGGTTGCGGCGGGTTGGATTGCGTTCCGCCCGGCGGCGGCGATGAAGGCCCGTTCGGTGTGTCCTCGCTCGCCGGGAAACCGTGCTTGCCAATGGGCGCTTCCCCGTGCCGCAGCCTGCGGCAGCAACCGCTCACAATGTCACCGGTTGGCAGGTTCGCCTGGGCGGAGTAGGGATAGGTCCGCTTCGTAGTCGAATCGGTGCATGTTCCTTTCTTGATGGAGGCGGAAAGTGCAAACTGACCGTTCGATTCCGGCAGTCCATTCTGGCGATGCCAATCCCACTCGCGCTCGTTCGGAATCCAGTAGAAGCTGCCGCGGAAATACTGATCGGGCTGGTTGACTCCAAGATAGCGGGCATCGCCGTTGACGAACTGAATGCTCCAGCTAGGACCGTAGCCGAAGCACACCATGTCGGGCGGCCTTGGTGTGCTGGGTGGATTGTGTGGGCCTTGCACCGGAACCGGCTGGCTGGGCGCCTCTGGTCCCTGCGAAGTTTCCCTTTGCGATGGAGTACCAGCCTGTGCGGCTGCCAGATTCGCAATGCAGCACCACAACAGGATCACGCTTGCTACCGAGATCGACCGTCGCATCCGCTCCTCCGCAAAAATACTCTCCGCTAAGGGCAGCACGAGTCAACTGATAATTGCACGGTGCGCTGCGGCCGCCGGCGAGTGCGAGGCAAATTGTTCGCTTTCGAACGCACAAGTTCATGGGCGAACAGGCCACGGGCTGGGGCGGTCCTGCGCCTTCTGTAAGCCTCTCATTCCATATGGGCTTCTAGTCGTAACCCGGCATCAGGATTGCTTATTACTCTTACCGGAGTTTCAATGAACGGCCTGCTTCAGGACCTGCAACACGCGGTGCGGCACATGAGAAAGTCGCCCGGCTTCGCCATCGTTGCGGTTCTCACGCTGGCGCTGGGCATCGGGGCCAACACGGCCATTTTCTCGGTCGTCAATGGAGTGCTGCTCAATCCGCTGCCTTATCCCGCCGCTGAGCGCCTGGTCACGCTGTTTCATCACAAGCCGAACTTCGTCAATGGTTCGATTTCCTACCTCAATTTTCTGGACTGGCAGCGCGACAACCGCGCCTTCGACGCAATGGCTGCCTACCGCGAGGACACGTTCAAATTGACCGGTCTGGGTGAGGCCGAGAACCTGCGTGCGGAGATGCTTTCGGCAGGTTTCTTCGAGATTTTAGGCGTCAAACCGGTACTGGGCCGGACGTTCGGCGCCGATGACGACCGGCTCGGCGCTGATCCGACGGTGATGATATCGGAGGGACTGTGGAAGCGGAAGTTTGGCTCGGACCCTCACATTGTAGGACGAGCGATCGTCCTCGATGGAAAACCTCGCACGGTAATCGGCATCGTGCCGGCGAGCTTTCAATTGCGCCAATGGAACTTCCGTCCATCCGAAGTCTACACGCCAATCGGTGAATTCTCCGAGCCGCAGTTCCGCAATCGCAGTTCGGCCTGGGGCACAGACGCCCTCGCGCGCCTGAAACCGGGTGTGACTCTGGCGATGGCGCGCCAGGATATGGAACGCGTTAATCGCGGATTGCAGGCTGAGTACCCTGACGTCGACGCCGGCATCGCAACCACCATCGTTCCGCTCAAGGACGAGATTGTGGGCGATGTGCGACCCGCTCTCTGGGTACTTATGGGCGCCGTGCTGATTGTGTTGCTGATCGCGTGCGTGAATGTCGCCAACCTGCAACTGGCCCGCTCGACGACAAGACAACGCGAGTTCGCCGTGCGTGTAGCTTTGGGCGCGCGTCAGTTCCGCTTAGTCCGCCAGCTTCTAACCGAGAGCCTGGTTATGGCCTGCACCGGCGGCGCCGTCGGATTGTTGTTTGCTTTCTGGGGGGCAAAAGCTGCGGTCGCGGCTATCCCAACCATGCTGCCCCGCGCAGACAACGTTGCGATTGACGGACGCGTCCTGCTATTTACGTTGCTCATTTCCGTTGTGGCTGGAGTCGTGTTTGGACTTGCTCCCGCCCTCCGCATTTCGCGCCCCGATGTGAACGCGACACTCAACCAGACGGGACGCTCGCTTGCCGGCGCTCATCCCAAAGCTCAGGCGGTCTTCGTAACCGTTGAAATGGCGTTAGCGCTGGTGCTGCTGATTGGCGCCGGGCTTATGATCCGCACATTGCAGCGGCTTTGGGATGTCGACCCCGGCTTTGATCCGCGCGGCGTTATCGTGTTCGACATTACGCCTTCAATTTCTCTCTCGCGGCAACCTCCCGCGGCCATTCTCAACTCATTTCGTGAGATGGAATCAGCGGCGCGTTCAGTGCCGGGCGTGGAAAGCGCTTCGCTTGAAACAGGCGCCCTTCCCCTGCGCAGCGATGACGAGGAGCCGTTCTGGACCGACGAAATGCCGCGCCCCGAGCACGAGGCCGATCTTCCGCTCACGCTTCGTTATTCGGTGGATCCAGCGTATCGGAAGCTCATGCGGCTGCCGCTACTCCGCGGGCGCTTCTTCACCGATGCCGATAACGAACAGGCCGCGCGCGTGATCGTAGTAGATGAGAGTTTTGCGAACCGCTACTTCCCCGGTCAGAATCCGGTTGGCAAATATGTGCATTTCTCGCCGCAATCCACTGGCGGAGAACGCACGGATCAGATCGTCGGTGTGGTCGGCCACCTTAAACAGTTCGGTCTTGCTCCCGACAAATTCAACCTGGTCGAAGCCGAAGTCTATGAACCCTTCCAGCAGATTGCCCCTACCAACCTCGCCATGGTTGCCCAGAGCGCGCATATGTTCGTTCGTAGCAGCGGTACGGTTGCACCGGAGTCCGTATTTCCGGGCATGCGCCACGCGCTGACGCAACTGGACAGTCAGATGGTGGTGGACGATCTTCAACCCATGCAAAAAATGGTTGCCGATTCTATTGCTCGCCAGCGCTTCGCGATGACCTTGTTTTCGATTTTCGCGGCTATCGCGCTTTTGCTGGCCAGCCTCGGTGTCTATGGCGTTTTGTCTTACATCGTAGGACAGCGCACTCGGGAGGTCGGCATCCGTATGGCCTTGGGCGCCCAGAAAGCAAACGTGGTAGGCTCCGTGCTGCGCGATGGCGCGAGGATGACTCTGCCGGGCATCGGCATCGGCCTGCTGGCGGCGTTAGTCATGACGCGTCTTATGTCCACCATGCTCTTTGGCGTGACGCCAACAGATTTTGTGACCTTTACCTCGGTGCCGCTGATCCTGACCGCCGTCGCGCTGCTTGCGTGTTACCTGCCGGCGCGACGCGCCGCCTCGCTCGACCCCGTGCAGGCTTTGCGGGCGGAGTAGCCGAATCTCCAACCGGGCGAGGGGTTTTTCGGCAGATCATTTCGAGAAAGAAAAGAATAATGGTGGGCGCTACAGGATTCGAACCTGTGACTTCCACCGTGTGAAGATGGCACTCTACCGCTGAGTTAAGCGCCCAACTGCGGTGTCTGCATTGTAACAAACAGGCGCGCGGTGGCTGGCGGCGCGGAAGTCGCGTTGATCTTCGCCGCCAGGCCAATTTTGCCTACACCTACCGCGACACCGCCGCGAACAGGTCTGACTTCAGCAGCGCCTGAAAACGCTGGTCGTCGGTTTTGAAGTGCATGGTCACCACGTCGTTGGAACTGTCTACGGTGGTGTTCTCCAGCGCCAGCTTCTCGGTCGGCGTGCCGCTCATGCGCTTGTACAGTACGCCCGCCTGCATCAGACCGGAGAGTGTTGCCGCGGTCACCGTGTCGGAGGTTTTCACGTTCAGGTCGAAGGTGACGCCGTTATTGAAGTTCATCAAGTAATCGGAGGCCAACAGCCGCTTCTTCACCGAGTCGAAGTTCGTGATCGAGCCGGCCTCGCCCAGCGCCGAGCGCACCATGTTCTGCGTGCCCTGCTGATCGAGCACGCTCCAGATGGTGGCGCTGTTCTCGATCGAGGTGATCAGGTCGTTGATGGTGTTGTTGGAGGCCAGCGACTCAGCGCCGTTATCGCGCACATCGAGCGCGCCCTTCAGGGCCATGGTCTCGCCGAACAGGATCGTGCTGGGATCCAGCCACACCATCTGCATGCCTGTGCCCATGGGATAAATGTCAGCCAGCTGATATTTTGCCGGCTTGATTTTTCTGGCTTTCGCCTTGGATAGAAAATCCTTCTGGTTGAAAGGGCCCTGCGCGATGCCGATGGCCAGCAGACCGTTCTTCGGTCCGCGATAGCTCACGAACGTCAGTTGCTCGGCGTCTTTGTCGGGATTTATGCCGACGCTGCGCAGCGCGTTCTCGAATTGCTTGACGTTGTCAGGCATCACCCGATCGCGCAGTGCCTGCGCCGTCTGCGAGTCGCGCAGGTCGCGATAATCCACCGAAATGATCTGCTGTATGGCGGACGGAATCACCGTGCGCGCGCTGGTGCTCAACGGCGCCGCCGCGGCCGGCAGGCCTAGAACGCCCACCAGGAGAATTGCGAAAAGCTGCTTCATGGCACTCCTATTTTACTCGACCCTCCCAGCAGAGATGCTGCCGGAATTTGCGCTGTTGCCCTCATTAGACGGGTGAGCTGCCGGGAGGGCATCGGAGAAGTCGCTATTCGTTTTTCGCTCTTCGCCAGAACAGACCAGGCTGACGGGCGGCTGCCGACAACTGAGCGCCGGCGTTATTGCCCTTGGCGCTTGCCGAACATCAGACCGGCGCGACCCAGCAAGAATGCTTTGACGGCCGCAGCCGAGCCGCATTGCCCGCAAGCGACGGTGTCATGGGCCGAGCCAACATCTGGGGCAGCAAGAGCGAACGGCCAACAGCGTTTCTCACTGCCGCCGCAGCACCGCGATGATATTCGACTGCAATCGCCCGCGCGCGACCGTCGACATGCCTTTGGTCAACACGGCATCGACCCATCCCACCGGCCCCAGGCGCTCGAAGATGCGGTTAGAACCGGCCATCATGAGCTCTTCGACCTGAAAGCCCGCCGCGCGAGCCAGCCGCTCGATCCGCCACGGCGTGTTCAGCGTGTAATGCGTGGGAAAGACGTCGTCGGCATGGCGTCGCTCCAGCCGCCAGACAATCGGTTTCTTGATCGCGTCGGGCGTGAAGTACGAAACGAACGTCATCCAGAAAAGAAAATTCGGCGTGTGGAAGAGAAGTCTTCCGCCGGAACGCAACACGCGGTACATGTCGGCGAGAAATTTTTCCGGCTGCCGAATATGCTCGATCACCATGTTGGCAGTGATCAGGTCGAAGCTCTGATCGCGAAACGGCAGTGCGCCCCCCAGCGCTGAGACGCGATAAGTCAGCAGCGGATGCTCCGCGATGCGTGGGTCGACATCGATGCCGGTGAGCGATGCGACGGACGCGACCAGCTCGCGCTGGGCGTCTTCCGCCAGCGCCCACTCCGGCAGGATCTGATAGCCGCATCCGACATCCAGCCAGCGGATTCCCGGCGTCACATAGCGCTGGAGCGCGCGGCCATAGTACACCTGCGGATGCGTCAGGTCGAGGCGAATGGCCCGCGCAATCGCGTTTCTGCCGTTGATCCAGTTCATGGTCGCGCGCGCTGCGCCATCAGCGATTCATAGAGTTGTTCCAGCTGGCCGATGGTTTTGCCGACCTCAAACAATTCCTGACAGCGGCGAAATCCGGCGGCGCTCAGTTGCGCGCGCAATGGCTCGTTGCGCAGCAGCTCGAGGATCGGCTTCGCGAAAGCCTCTGGCGAACGCTCGCGAACGAGGTAGCCGGTTTCGCCGTCGACGATTGCATCGCGGTTGCCGCCGACATCGATGGCCACCACCGGCAGGCCCGCCGCCATGTACTCGATGATCGCGTTAGAAAACCCTTCGCTGAACGAGGTGAGGCAGCCGATCGACATCGACGCCAGCCAGTCCATCACCTGGCCTTCGCCATGGGTAAAGAAAACGCGGTCGCCGATGCCGAGTTCGCCGGCATAGCTGCGCAGCTCGTCATACAAGTCGCCGCGGCCGACAAGCAGAAACGCAGCGTCGCTGACTTGGTTGGCGACGACTCTCGCCGCGTTTAGAAAAAGGCGGTGATCTTTCACCGGACGCAAGTTCGCCACGATGCCGACGACAGGCGCGTTCGCCGGAATCCCGAGCCGTTGCGCCGCCGCGCGATCGCCCAGCCCAATGCTGAACCGGCCCATGTCCACGCCCTGATAGACCACGGCGACGCGATCTTCAGCCAAGCCCTCGGTTTCGACCGCAATCCGCTTGGCCTCCTGCGAATTCGCCATGATGCTGTCGGTGCGCCGATTGAGCACGCGGAACATCTGCCGCAATGTGGGAGTGTACCAATAGCCGGTGTTGAGGCGGCTGGTGATCACGATGCGATCTGAGCCGATCGACGACATGACCGCGAACGCCGCCGTCTTGTTCATGTAAGCGTGAACAATATCGATGCGATGCTGCTTCAGATATTTGCGGAAGCGGCTCGCCTGCACCAGGCCGCTCCACGAGTTGGCACTCAGCGTCGGAAACAGTCCGACATGACACACGCCCTCCAGGCTGCGCAACTGCGGGCTGTCCTCCAGGCAAACGACGTGAACTTCGAAGCGGTGCGGATCGAGCCGCCGGGCAGTCTCCATCACCTGCCGCTCGGTGCCGGCATCGAGTCCCACAGTGTCGGATAGAAGGCAAACGCCGATGCGGCCGGCCTCTGCCCCTAGGCGGTCTTCCATTCCGCAGGCTTTCCTTTGGCGATACGGACGACGTTGCGTTGTACCGTGCCCAGCGAGCGGAAAAAATCCAGCGTCGGCTGGTCGTACCACTCCAGCGACGGGTAGCGCGCGGGATGGGAGTTGAGCTCGAGATGCAAGATGCCACCATCGGCCAGGCGCGCGAGTGCGTCGTCCACCCAGAAGTGCCACTCCTCGACGCCCCACTCGTCGCGCTGCTGATGCCGGTTGAAGCAGATCCAGAACGCGGTCATCAGGTCGAATCCGTCGGCGGGAAGCTGCATGGGCTGGAAGCGCTGGATGAGCAGCGGGCTCACGCGCTCGGAGAGCGACAAGGCGGCCAGCAGTTCGCTATAGACGCGCGCTTCCACGTCGGTCAGCACGCCGACAGGCGCGTCGATGCCGTAGCAATCGTGACCGCAAGCTGCTGCCGAAGCCATAAAATATCCCGGGCCGCAGCCAAGGTCGAGAATCCGCAGCGGCCGCGAGCGATGCAGTCCCAGCGCGCCAATGCGCAAGGCATTGAACGGCAGCCAGAAGTTGCAATCTATGTACTTGGCGGCGGATTCGGGATCGCAATCGGCGATAGCGGCCATTTCTTCGCCCAGCCGCTGGATGCGCGCCAGATCGGCAGCGGCGCAGACGCGCCCCGGCAAGCGGCACAACTCCAGCGAGCGGTGCCGGCCGAGCGCAATCCAGATTTTCGCCAGCTCCAGCCGCCGCTCGGCCGAGTCCTGCGAGAGCACCGAGCGGGTGATCGATCCCAGCAGAGACTGCGGCGCGGAAGCGGCACGCGTCTCCAACATGGAAGAACTGTTCACGCCTTTGCTTTCAGCAGCTGGTATTCCTTGGACGCGGCGAGCTGGAACGCAGCCGAAAGTCCCATAATGGCGTACAGAATGCCGCTATACGCAATGCTGAGGAAGAACGCTCCCACGGCTGACATCACCACAGCGATCTGAATACAGAGCGCTGCGCGCCGCACGATCGCTCGCGGGAAGTGGCTTCGGTAACGCGACAACCCGTGGTAGGAGTAGAACATCGCGAGCACGAAGATGATCAGGCCGGGAATGCCGGTCTCGCTGGAAACCTCGGTGTAGGCGTTGTGGGTATAACGCCACGCCGCCTTCTTACCCGCGGCCGTCGCTTCTTTGGCCTCCGCGTCGATAAACTCGCCCGGTCCCACGCCGACCAGCGGATGTTCCAATGTCAATTTGACTCCGAGTTTCAGCATCTCCTCACGGGCCGCGGCTGATTCTGCCGCTTCCTCCTGCGCGGAATTGTTGGCCTGGAAATAAGTAGTGAACCGGTCGAGGATCCTTTGCGGCACCAGGAACGGCGCCAGAGACAGGCAGAGAATGCCGCCAAGGATGAGGAAGGCTCTCTGTTTATTATTGGCGAAGACCATGAAGAAGAGAATTCCGATTCCCAGCGACAGCAGTCCCATGCGCGATCCCGTGCGGCCCAGCGACACCAGCAGCGGCAACACCATCAGCATCAGCCCGAGCTTGACGAATCCTTTTTTCCACGTGGTCGTGAAGTAAATGAACGGCAGTCCCACAACCAGGTACAAGGCCAGGAAGTTCGCATCCGCCAGCGTATCGTTCTTGCTGCCAAGTCCCAGGCGCGGGTCGCCCGCGTGCAAACTGCTGCTGCCAAAAAACAGCGACAGCACGCCGATGGCGGCAATGCCCAGGGCAATGGAGTACATCGCCCGATAACAGTCTTCCGCCGTCCGCAGGAACGCCGCCATGAAAAACATCAGCAGCAGCGCCTGCACCGCCAGCTGCCAGGTGGTGAAGCTGCCGAAGCGCCAGGTGCTGAAGGGAACGCAGAAGGTCACCCAGAGGGTGAACACCGTCATGACCTTGCCGATATCGGTCTTGAAGATCGTCTTGGTCGTGCCGGTCATGATCATGCCGGCCAACAGGATGGGCTGCAGCAGCACGCCGACGTGGAGATATGGCACCAACTCCGGGATGCGGCTGCAATAGAAAAACAAGTACGCCAGCAGGAGGTAATGGAAGGGCTTGTAGAACTCGGGCCGCTTGGCGCGGCGCACCGGCCTGACCGGCTCCTGCGCTGCCGGTTCCGGCGCAACCGCCACCGCCTCGGGATAGATACTGTAGTCGTCGATCGCCGGAGGCGGCGGCATTTTTGGATACGTGGACATATGCACTTCCTTACCCCATTAACCCGATACAGCGAGTGAGTTTTCCTTGATGACGCGTGCGGGATTGCCCACCGCGACGACCTGCGCCGCCATGGGCCGAACGACCACGGAACCGGCCCCAATCGTGCTGCCGTTTCCAATGGGAGCCATTATGATCGAAGAGGCCCCAATCCAGCAATCGGCACCAATCTCGATCCACTCAAATTCCCCCTCAGCCGAACCCGTAATCTGACCCGTTTCGTCGCGGCTATGCTGCCGCCGCCCGCTTAGAACCTGCACCTGCGACGCGATCTGCGTGCGATCGCCAATTGCGCAGCGCCCCAGGATGCAATAGGACCCGATGTACACCCCCGGCCCCAGCACCGCGTCGCTGTGCGCGAAAAACGAGCCGAACGACACCCGGCTGTGTAGCGAACATTGCTTGAGCGTCAGCTTGTAATAGGCGATCCGAAAGTAATCTCCCAGAATGCCCGGCACCATGGCGGCCCCATGCGCGCCAATGGCGAATGTCGCAGGGATGCGCCCGAATCCGGCAATCGCCGCCGCCGGCAACGCCAGCACCAGGAACACTCCGTGCAACGCAGTCTTGAACGCTTGTTTCATTCCCCGCGTGGGACCGACCACCCCATCCCGCACCGATTCGACGCGCGTGGGGGTCCGGTTTCAATGGCTGGGGGTTAGCCGAGGTGAGTATAGCACTGATGTCCGGGCAATCAGATTTTTTCTGTCTCTAATCCAGCCTCACCAGAAAAACTCCACCTTCTTTCACATGCGTCCGGCTGGCCACTTCTTCGGCTTTGTGCTTGTTGTCGCCCTCGGGACGGATGCGCACCCACTCACCGGTCGGTCCGGTGAACTGGATAACGTTCGCATCTTCATAGCGGTCCTGCAATTTTTCTTTCAGCTTGCGGGCTTCGCGCTCGCTGTGGAAAGCGCCGATCTGCACGCACCAGCGTCCGCCCTGGAAGATCGGCGCGGGAGAAGACAAGACCTCCAGCTTGACCTCGGCCGTCCCCGGACGCCAGACGTCGACTGCTTTGGCCGCGGCGAGCGAAAGATCGATGATGCGGTCTTCGACGAATGGGCCGCGATCGGTGATGCGCACCAGTGCTGTATGCCCGGTGCTGAGGTTCGTAACGCGTACCACGGAGTTCAGGGGCAGCGTGCGATGCGCCGCGGTCATCGCGTTCTGGTCGTAGATTTCGCCGTTGGCGCCGCGGCGCCGGTTGTAGGGAGGACCGTACCAGCTCGCATATCCGGTCTCAACGTAGATTGGCTTGAGGTTGTGCCCGAGCCGCGGGATGGATTCGGAACTCGCCGAATTGGAGGATGCCGATTCGGAAGGACCAATCGTCGGCGGAGGTGGCACCGGCTGGCTGCGTGCGGTTTTGTGTCCGCCGCAACCCGACAACAGCAAGGTCGTCGCGAAGACCACGACCAGCGGCAGCGATTTGCGGTTTCCAGTTTCGAGTTTCAAAGAGTACCCACTACACATCCAACTCGAAATTTGAAACTGGAAACGCGAAACTGGCCCTAACGCCTGGTCTGTTTGCTCGAGTCCATGTGGTCGGCGGCCTTGGCCAGCTTCTCGCTGGCAATCCGCAGGGCCCGGCTCGACCCTTCTCGAATCGACGGAACCAGTTCGTCGTTGATGTACTTGATCAGCAACTGGGTTTCTTCCTCGATACGGGTCGAGGCGTCGCCCAGCATGTCGTCGAGCCGCTCCCCGGCCGTCTGGAAAGGACGGCGGGCGTTCCTGTTCTCCTCGTTCACAGCAAGCCACCTTGTGAGTAGCGGTAACCGTCAGGCACACAAATTATGAGACGTGCCGGGCGCGCGGGTCAATGGCGAGGAGGGTGCGGGCGGCGCCGGGCCCTTTCCCGGAGAAACTTGTGGGTTCATCTAAAATCAAAGCGACCGATCACGCCAGCCCGGATCAAGCGCCAACTCGCGGGAACTGTGATGTGATCACCCGCAAACCGGCGAGATCACGGCGACGTCGTGAGCCATGTCCGCAGGTTGCGCTGCCCGTGCGGCCGGTGTGCGCCTCGGGCCGAAGGAGCCCATTCGATTGCCACTGCACTTAGGTCGGGCGCTGTTCTTATTTGTTGCAGCAGGAATTGCCGGAACTCTGAATGCAATCGCCGGAGGCGGGACTTTTGTATCGTTTCCCGCGGTTTTGTCCACCGGCCTCCCGGCGGTGCAAGCCAACGCGACCAACACGGTGGCTTTGTGGCCGGGGCTGGCGGCCAGTGCGGGAGCCTATCTGAAGCGGCTGGACTTCCCCCGCCGGCTGCTGGTGCCGCTGATTGTGACCAGCGTGATCGGAGGATTCGCCGGCTCCTGGCTGCTGCTCAACACGCCGCAAAAGGTGTTTTTGCACCTGGTGCCATGGCTGTTGCTTACCGGCACGCTGCTGTTCGCCTTCGGACCCAACATTCGAACCCTTGCCGGTAAGACCGCCGCCATTGCCGATTGGCGCCGGGTGTCGTGGCGCGTGGTTGCCGTGGCCTCGGTGATCGAGCTGCTGATCGGTGTCTACGGCGGCTATTTCGGCGCAGGCATCGGCTTCATCACCCTCGGCATGCTGGCGGCGATCGGCATGCGCGACATGAACGCGATGAGCGCCATCCGCACTCTGCTGGCCGCGGTGATCAATGCCGCGGCCGTGCTCATTTTCATTCTCGGCCGGGCGGTCTTCTGGCCCGAGTGCCTGGTGATGGTCGCGGGCGCAATCACCGGAGGGTGGTTCGGCGCGCATTTCGCGCAAAGAGCCAATCCCACGATCATGCGCCGCATCGTGATCGCCATCGGCGTCGGCATGACCGCGTATTACTTCGTCAAGATCGGTTAGGCGACCGCCATCTGCTTGCGCAGATCCGGCGCGAACAGGTTCTTGGGAATCATGGCGTGCACGCCGCGCGTGATGTCCACCACCTGCGTTACCCGGAAGCTGACCGCGATGCTGCACAGCGCGTAGGCATCGAGCTTGGTCAAGCCGGCACGCGCGGACAGGAAATCGATCGCATTGCGCGCTGCCTGCGCCATCGCGACATTCAGGTCTTTGTCCATGGCCAAAGGAATCCAGTGCGTCGGCGTCTCCGCAATTGGCCAGGCAAAATTCTTCTGCTTGTGGAGGATGACCTGAATGCGCAACTCCTTCATGCCGGTCTCGAGCGCGGTGAGACATATTTCGCCGTCGCCCTGTACCGCGTGCGAGTCACCGGTGAAGATCAGCGCGCCGGGCTTCCACACCGGAATGAACATGGTCGTGCCTTCCGACATCTCGCTCAAATCGACGTTGCCGGCGTGCGGCCCCGGCGGAACCGAGCTGGTCACGCCGGGTCTTAATGGAGGATAAAATCCATCCGGCGGCGCCAGTCCCAGCGTGCCCTGAAATGGTTTCAGAGGCACATGAATTTTGGGATTGAACTCCGCCGTCATC
>Ga0335074_10003725_pt1 | contig 20915 bp, 23 predicted proteins | sample Lox_Sample_23_FD_206715 | JGI IMG/M metagenome (GOLD analysis project Ga0335074, IMG submission 206715) | Soil microbial communities from Loxahatchee National Wildlife Refuge, Florida, United States - Lox_Sample_2.3 | ecosystem: Environmental > Terrestrial > Soil > Wetlands | place: USA... | reverse complement strand
AGCCACGCCCGCTCTCCGAACACGACAACCCCGCAAACCACTAAGAACCAGGCACAGGAACAGCAGAACCTTGACGAGTCGCTTCATATGAGTGCGCAAAATCAGCTTTCGCAAACCACGAACCCGCAGGTCACGACACCGCGCAAGACCAGGACCTCAATTAGTGAGCCAACTCAGGGTATGGCTGCGCTGACTAGTCGCTCCTCACTGGCGTGCCGCGTTGAATCGTTGGCGAGTTGTCGCGAGCCAGTTTCGCGGCGTACATCCGGGCTCTGTCCAACGCAACAGCGCTCGTCGGCTCCATCACGTGCTCGTCCAGCCACTTGTCTAGGCGGACGTCGTCAAGCTTCACGAATTCCACAGGGGGTGCGGTGTTACTGGTCGCCGATTCCCAGTTGATGCGACATTCGGCGATCAGCCACTCGAAGAACTTGTGCGAGGTGAAGTGCGCGATCAGGGTGCAGTTGAGGCTGCCATCATTGAGTCCAACCAGGAAGGCGGTACGGCTAAGTAGCAGCCGGTGCTGGGATGCCTCCCTGACTACGGCACGGGCCGGCGGCAGCTGGAAGATCCAGTCGGGCTCGGCTCGGCGGGCCTCCATTACCTGGACGAGCTCCTCCAGGTCGAAGAACTCCTCGCAGAACTCGCGCACAAAGTTGTAGAAGGTTAAGCCGTATGTGCTCTCTCGCTGGCCTAGGGCGTGGCACTCCATACCGAATAGCGGAAGTACCGATATTGTTCCAGGGCCGTTCAGCACCTGCTCGGAGCGTCTGGCGACAGCCACGTACAGCCCATCGCTGCCTGTCAGGAGCGTCGCGACCGCGCAACCCAGGGCTTGTGGCTGGAGTCCGTTCGCCAGAGCGGCGTCGAAGGACCTCAGGTGTCGATGATGCATCTGCCCACGGCGGCGGCGCGAGGAGATATCGCGTTGCAGGCGATACGACAGTGTCGCGTAGGGGAAATAATTGACCTGGCCGACGCGCAGCTCGATTAGCCGGCCATCAGTAATATTCGCGGACCGCAATGCCAGCAACTTGCCATCAAAAAGCCGGACGCCACGCCTTCGATACCGACGGACAATGCGGGCGCTCGAGGGGAGGATCTGGAGTTCATGGTCGCACTGCATGAGCGGATCGGTTCGGATGTCGACAACTTCCGGGAAGCTGGTACGCCTCGAGTGCAGCGCGGGCACCGGCGCACTAGGAGTGCCGATCAGCTCGAGCTGATACAGCGACGCTTCCAAGTTCCACTGCCGGTATGCGGCTATGGCGCGAGACCACTCTCGGCTAACCTCGAACTGGCGTCCGAGCCTGGCCCGGCGGACTGAGGCCAGCCACTGGGCAGCACGATCGGCGACAGTTCCATACCATCGGCCCACGATCGCACCCAGAACCGCGCCGACGCACAAGAATACGATCTGCTCGATCACGGTTCCTCAAGATTGCCGAATTCGGGCTTTGCGCAGCACGCTAACGGCCTTGGTACTACTCTGCCAGCGGTGGTGGTGAGTTGACCGGGACCGTGCCGCTGTGATCATCGCTGACGTGTCCTCCGTAGTTTGGCAGCGCGGTCGCGGATCTCGGCTGGGCGAAGCCGTGGACCGATGGCTGGCCACTGGGCGGGTCGGAGCATGATGCGGTCTGCCTGGACGAGCGCTTCCAGCTAAGGACGCCGGATGCGTAGAAGTCCGTGTTGCAGGACTGAGTTAGCTCCGCTGAGGCTGGCGGGGTCGGCGAGGGCGGCTAGGTCGGTGACGGCGTCTGTGACTGCGACGGCTGACTGGTCGGTCAGGCGGAGCACGACGACGCCGGCGTGGCTGCCGGGAGGGTAGGCGCGGATGTCGCCGAGGCCTCGGTCCAGGGAGACGAGCACGCGCCCGGCTGCGGTGGCGGCGGCTAAGACGGCCGGGTCGGGTGCACCGGTCAGCCGTTCGGCGATGACGGTATCGACATCGTGGCCGCCGGCCTGGAGAACGCTGGCGGAGGATGCCGGCAGGTTCTCATCGAGCTTGAACTTCACCGGTTGTGCGGGATTGGCAGAAGTTCTTCGCGGGCCAGTGCTGCGCCGTAGGCCGCCGCGGCGCGGACTCCGTCGGGCGTTAGGGAAGGGTACTCGGTGGTGATCTGGTCAGCGGTCATCCCTGCGGCCAGGCAGTCCAGGACTACGCTGACCGGGACGCGAGTGCCTGCGATTACTGCCTGCCCGTGCATGACCTGCGGATCGGTGGAGATCATCTCAAGCTGCTCGGACGTCATGAGCCTAGTCTGCCCTGTCCTGGCATTAGGCGCGAATCATCTGCGCCTGCCATCCTGGCCCGGGCGGCGGCCTCTCGCAGCCGCTCTCTGGGCGGTCGGGGAGAGCCAAACGGAGAGCCAACACCAGCAGTCGCCGGACGTCGCTGTACGTCGGCTGACGTCGATCACTGCAGGTCAGCTCGACGCCGCGCGTCGCCTGACGTGGCCTGGCGTCGTTCGGGTTTGCCTCCTAAGCAGTAGGCCGCAGGTTCGAGTCCTGCTCGGGGCGCAGAATCAGAAGCGTGTTTGCGGATCATGAACGGGTCCGCCGCGAGGTCACCGGTAGGACCAAGCGGGAAGTCCGGGACAAGCTCAAGGCGTTGCACGCGGAGTGGACCCTGGCGTTGTTCGGGCCGCCGAGCACGACACCTGGTGGCTCTACCCGCCTCTAGCCCGTACTGGCGCGGTTCTGGCCTTGACTTGCGGCCGCCTCGATGAGGTCGAGGATGCCGGTGATGTCCGCCAGGAACTCCGCGTCTGGGTCGGCGTGGGTGTCGCGGACGGCTGCGACGTTGTCGCGGGCTGGCATCTCGTCCGGTCCGAGCAGGTTCCGCCGTTCGGTGCGGCTCAGCCGGCTTGCCGCGAACCGGCCGCTTGCCTCGGACAGTGACCAGCCCATGACGAAGGTGGAGACGAAGCGTTCTAGCCGCGGTACCTCCGCGCGCGGCACGCCGGCGTCCAGCAGCGCCTGGTAGGTGAACTCGACTACGCGCATCGCGTACGGGGTCTCGGCGGGCTTGGTGAACGCGTACTGGATCAGCGACGGGTGCTCGCGCGCCACGGCGCGCGCCAGCTCGGCCGCGGCCAGCAGCCGGTCCCGCCACCCGGCCAGTGCGAGATCGGGGCCGGGGAAAGCTTCGCCGATCACTCGGTCGGCCATCGCATCCAGCAGGCTGTCCTTGTCCGGGAAGTAGCCATACAGCGCCATCGCGGTGACGCCAACCCGCCGCGCGACGGCGCGCAGCGTCACGGCCGTCAGGCCCTCGGCATCCGCAAGCGCGATCGCGGTGTCAAGGATCTCGGCCGTGCGCTCGGCCTTGGGCCTGCGCAATGCCATGCCCGGGCCTCCGATACTCGTGGTGGACACCACAAACTATACAGGGTAGAGTATCTATACATTGTATAGATAGATACTCAAAGGGTGACTGCAATGCTGGAGGCGATAGGGCTGGTCAAGCGGTACGGGCAGGTCACCGCCCTGGACGGGTTCACGCTCAGCGTGGCGCCCGGCGAGATCACCGGGCTGGTCGGGCACAACGGCGCGGGCAAGACCACGTTCACCCGGATCGTGGCGGGCCTGGCCGCGCCCGACGCCGGCCACATCACCGTCGCCGGGTTGGCGCCGAGGCGGGCGGCCCGACTCATCGGCGTGGCACCGCAGGAGATCTCGCTGTACCCAGCCGTTACCGTCCGGGAGTCGCTATGCATGTTCGGAGGCTTGCACGGGCTGCGGCGCAAATCACTGGCAGCCGCGATCGGGGAGGTGAGCGATGCGCTGTGCCTGGGCGGCTTCCTGGACACGCGGATCGCTAGCCTGTCCGGCGGGCAGCAACGGCGCGCCCAGGCGGCGGTAGCGCTGTTGCACCGGCCGCCGCTGGTACTGCTGGACGAGCCGACCGCTGGCGTGGACCCGCAGACCCGCCGTGCCTTGCTCGCCGCGCTACGACAGCGTGCTGCTGACGGCGCGGCGATCGTCTACACCACGCACTACCTGCCCGAGCTGGCGGACCTGCAGGCCACCCTTGCGGTCGCGCGCGGCGGCCGGATAATCGCGCGCGGCACCGCGCAGCAGCTGATGGCCGGCCTGCCCGGCCAGATCACCCTCGACCTCGGCGACGAAGTACTAACTGTGCCCGCCACCGACACCGCCGCCACGCTGGCCCAGCTCCTGACAACGATCAACAAGCCGCTGCGCGGCGTATCGGTCACCGAGCCATCGCTCGACGATCTGTACCAGGCGGTCGCCAGTCATGCCTGACGACTCCAGCCTGCGCACGCGCGCGCTCCGGGTGACCGCGCTGACCCGCCATAATTTGCTGCTCCGCCGCCGCGATCCGGCGAACCTCATCACCTACGTGATCACGCCAATGGTCCTCATCGCGCTGTTCAAGCCCGTACTCACCCGCCTGATGCCCTACGGCGGCACTGCGCAGGATGTGACCGGCATGCTCGTGCTGACCTCCACCCTGACGCTGCAGATTGTCGGCATGTCACTGCTGTCGGAGCGGACCTGGCGGACCTGGGAGATGCTTAGGTCGACGCCCGCCACCGCCGCCGAACTGCTCATCGGCAAGGCTCTGCCGGTACTCGCAGTGCTGCTTCTGCAGCAAGTCGTCGTAATCGGCTACGGCGTCGCAGTGGCCGGCCTCAGGATGAGCGGCCTGCCGGTCCTGCTCCTGCTCGCGCTGCTGGTCTGGAGCATCACGCTGCTGGCGGCCGGGTCACTGCTCGCCACCCTGGTGCGCAGCCACAGCCAGCTCACCGTCCTCACCGACATCGGCGCGATAGTGCTCAGCACCCTCGCCGGTGCGCTGTTGCCGCTGAGCATGATGCCGTCCATCGCCCGGCACATCGCGCCCGCCTCGCCTGGTTACTGGGCGATCAGCATGCTCAAGGCCGCTATCCGCGGCGACGCCGCCGGAACGCTCGCCCCCGCCGCCATCCTGGGCGGGATCGCCCTAGTGGCCGGCGCAATCGCCTGCATGCGGCTTCGCCGCGGCCTGGCCCTGCTCAGATCCTGACTCCGGGCGGTCAGAGCTTGCTCGCCACGGGGCTTAGGCGGCGTCAGGTTGCCCGCCCGGCTACTGGTCGGCTGCGGTGCCTGCCCGCCGGGGCGGCGGGCTGCATGCTGGCAGTTAGCTCGGCCGCCGTCTCGCGGATACGGTCGGCCAGGCTCGCGCGTTCCGGCTGCTCCGCCCAGCGGTCGAACGCGGCACGGAAGATGGCGGTGCCGACCGGCGCGAGGAGCGCGGCGGTCGCCGCCTCGGCCCCCCGCTGCTCGAGCGCCGCGGCCAGTGCGCTGGTGACCTCGGCGTACTTGGTCAGCCCCCGCTCCTGCAGCTCCGGGCTGGCCTGGACGATGGCGCGGCGCTCGGCGGCGTGCTCGTCTGCGACTAGGTCGCCAACTTCGGTGAGTGCGGTCAGCATTGCCGTGAACGGCGCGAGGTCCGAGTCGGCCCGCCCGACGGCGGCGGCCAGAACCGCCGGGAGCTGCTCGGAGCCGGCGAACAGCACGTCGCGCTTGTCGGTGAAGTAGCGCGAGAACGTCCGCCGGGTCAGCCCGGCCCGCTCGGTGATCTGGGCGACGGTGATGTTGTCGAAGCCGTGCGCGAGGAACAGCTCGAGAGCGGCATCGCGGAGCCGGTCCCTGGCTTGAGGTTCCCATCGCGGCATGAGCCCGATCTTACAGTGATGTCTCATTGGGTCATCGCATTCGATAAACTGATGACTCAGTGAGACATCACTGGACCGGATACGGAGGACGGACGATGGATCTTGAAGGCAAGCGCGTTGTGATCATCGGCGGCAGCTCGGGAATGGGACTGGCCACCGCGGCCGGCGCGGCGGCGGTGGGAGCGAAGGTCACGATCGCGTCAAGCGGCCAGAACCGGCTCGACGCCGCCCTGGCCGGGCTGCCCGGCGGCTGCAGCGGAGTCGTCGTAGACGTCCGCAGCGAGGCGTCGGTGGCCGAGGCGCTCGCCCAGATCGGCGAGCTGGATCACCTGGTGTACACCGCTGGAGACAGCGTCGTCCCGCGGCCGCTGGCCCAGATGCCGCTGGACGAGGCCCGCCGGCTGTTCGACGTCCGCTTCTGGGGCGCGGTCGCCGCGGTCAGGCACGCAGCCCCCCGGATCAGGGCGGGCGGCTCGGTCGTGCTGACGTCCGGGACGGTCGCGGTCCGGCCGTCCGCTGGCGCCGCCCTGATGGCCGGCGGTGCCGCCGCGATCGAGGGGCTGACCCGGGGACTGGCCGTTGAGCTGGCTCCGGTGCGGGTGAACGCGGTCCGGCCGGGAGCGGTTCACACCCCGATGTGGGACGCAGCACCGGAACCGCAGCGCTCGGCGCTGCTCGGCGCGCTGGCCGAGCGGACCATCACCAAGACGGTCGGCGAGCCGGGCCAGATCGCCGCCGCCCACCTCTACCTGATGGACAACCGCTTCGTCACCGGCACCGTGCTCACCGTCGACGGCGGTGCCGTCCTGCTCTGACACAGTCCGGCAGATGCGGAGCCAGCGGCCGGCGGCGGATGACACCAAGGCTCTCTACGAGGGCCTGGGCGATCCGTGCAGATCAGTCTGGAGTGCTGGCGTGTGCGGCCGCTAGGTGGCTCATGGGGCAAGGATCCTTTGCGCAATGGCGGTGTAGACGAGCATGCCGCCGGGCACGGCCGACAGCTGGGCCGCGAGCGGTTCCGGGATCGTGACCTGCCACTTGGGGTGACCGTCTGACATGCGGAAGGCGGCGAGCAGATCCGAGCCGTCCGGGCTAGCTGCTGCCAAGACCAGGAGTCGACCGGTCGGCAGAACCGGCAGGGCCTGGGAGGCTAGCGGGGCCTGGGGGATCGGCGGGTTCGGGAACGTCGTCAGAGCCTGGGACACAGCGGCATTGCCGTGAGCCGCGACGCAGCCGATGGCACCTGCCTGGAGCCGACTATTTGTTGTGCGCGCCCGCTGCGGCGCCCCGTGCTGGCTAGAAGGCACCCTCAGGACTGGCTGCCGCCAGATTCCTGAGGGTGCCCCGCCGTGCGTCTCCAGGATTGCTAGAGAGCAACCCTTGGAGGCGTCTGACGATTAGCGAACATCGCGGGCACCTCCTTCCTGGTACAGAGGACATCTCTTGCCGCGCGGCGGGGCCACTGTAGGACTGCACACCGACGGGCAGCAACGTATTTCCGGTGGCCAAGATCGTCACACGCGCGTCAGCCACGTCAGGTTGCCGCCGGCCACGCTCGCGGCGAAGCGCTCAGCCCCAAGCCGCTGCAGCGCCGAGGTCATCACTTTGGTGGGCATCTCACCGGGCCGCTCGCCCGGTACTGTTCCCATGTCGGTCAGGTCGGAGGATGCCCTGCGCCGCGGAGCAGGCCGGCGGGATTGACGAGGAGGTCACGGTTACCGCGTCCAGGGAAACAGGCCGCAGGCCCATTGCCTCCAATAGGCGGGCCCGGCATGAGTACACGATTCTCAAGACGTACGAGGCCGGGATAGTACTGGTCGGCAGCGAAGTGAGGTCCCTGCGCGCCGGCCACGCGTCGCTGGTCGGAGCGTTCGTTCAGGAGCACGACGGCGAGCTGATGCTCCACGGCCTGCACATCCCCGAGCACGTGTATGGCCGCCACGGCACTCGCGTCCTCGATCAGCCCCGGCGGACCCGCAAGCTGCTCATGCACCGCAGCGAGATCGACAAGATCATCGCGAGACTGGGCGACGCCGGCGTCACCCTCGTGCCGTTGTCACTGTACTTCCAGAACGGCTGGGCGAAGGTCGAGATCGCTTTGGCGCGCGGCCGGCGGTCCTTTGACAAGCGGCAGGCAATCGCCCAGCGGGACGCCGACCGGGAGGTTGCCCGCGAGCTCAGCGATCGGCTACGTGGCCGACGGCGACGGACCCGCGGGTCGAGCTGAGGCGTTGACAGGACAGGCAACGCCCGTACGCTTTGGGCCGCCTTGTGCTTGTCCTTGGGATTTGTAAATCTTGCTTATAGATGCTCATCACGCGGCCATTTCCGTACGGCGAAGAAGATTCTATGGATGAAGCGAAAGACCGCGGTGCCGTGGATGGCGATTGTGGCTTTCCGCGCCGCTGGTTAATAACGAGGTTGGGCGGGGGGCTGGTCGTGGTCGGCGCTGCGATGTTACTCGCAGGCTGCCACAGCACGACCTCGAATGACGATCACGACGAACACGGCGAAGACGGTGACTTCGACGGCGACGGCAGCGACGACAACGGTGACGGCAACGACGACAACGGTGACGGCAACGACGACAACGGTGACGGTGACGGTGACGGTGGGGAAGGGGGCGGCGGCGAAGGGGGCGGCGGCGAGTAGCTGCCAATCAGCCAATGACGGGCGCACCAGCGGTTGACAACCCCAATCATGCTTGAGCTGCAGGGCAACAGGCCTGGGCTTGGGTGCGAAACGTTCTGCTAAGCCATAGGCCGCAGGTTCGGGTCCTGCTCGTCGCCGTAGAGCCGCTCTTGCCTGGCTGGCTTCCAGGCTCGGTGTTGGAACCAAGCGAGCGTTGCCAGGACCGCCACGCTCACAAGCCCGTATGTGGTGAAGCCGTGGATCAGCGAGCGGCCGAACACGGCCTCGTCGAACATGGCCGCAGCGCCGCCGGCAATGACCGCGGTGACCAAGCCGATCATCGCGGCTGCCGTTCGAAAGACGCGCACGCGCGGATCGCGCGAGCCGTGGACGGCAAGCTGCCGCGAGGACGAGACGCTGGCCAGGTACCGCGACAACTCCGGCGCGAACTCGAGGTAACAGGCGCGCAGTTGTTCGATGCGTGCGGCATACCGATGGTCTTCGATCCCGGACTGGAGCACCCAGTCGAAGGTGGTGAGGCCGATAACGGACAGCACAGACAGCAAGATCACGCCCAGAACATAGAACGCAGTGGTGAGGTGAGTCGCTGTGGCGATCAGGCCGAGGGCGATCATTCCACCCGTTACCGAGCCGATGAAGATTGTCACCCTGCCGGTCGACTCTGCAATCGCAGCCGCCCGCGCGCTCTGGAGCGTGGAGTGCTCGGTGGTCATGAACATGACAGCGACCGAGCGCGGCTCCCCGTCGCCTGGCCCATTCGTCACTTTGCCGTCACTTTCTGTAACCAGGCGTAGCTTAGCCTGGGCCCGGCCGTGGCGGTCGCGCGGTGTTAGCTTCCGCTCTGCAGGCTCATGGGGGATCAGTGCCGCAGGGCCGTGGGGTGACGGCGTCGATGACTTGTTGCGGCCAGATGCCCCCGTCTCTACCTACGAGGACGGTCTGGATCCGAGCGTAGGCAGGGCCGCCTGCGGGGCAGCGCACGGAGCCGGAAGCGATCAGTACCACGGGGTAAGACTGGTAATCGCCGACGGCGCAGTCCTGCGGGACGAACTCGCACATGTTCAAAATGGCGGTGCCGGTGGCGGTGGCGACCGGCGTGCCCCACCCTGACCATTTCAGCTCCTGGGCGACCATGCTGCCGTCGATGCACCGGACTTCCACGACGGCGGGACGGACGCGGGGGATGCCGGTGCAGTCGGCTAGGCGCTGCGGTCCACGGGCGGATGTGGCGGGGTGGGGTGTGCTGCAGCCGGCGGCGAGTAACGCTGCTGCCGCGAGGGCTGTGATGGCGGTCAGGTATCGGCGGTTCACGGCTCCCCAGGTGCTCCAGGTGGGTGGTCAGACACGCGGGCTAGATTCCAGCCTGCGCTCCCACGATTTCGCCGCAGCCTAACTATGGCGACGGTTACGTCACTGCCGGTGGATGAGCGCGGTGCCTGACAAGTCCCGCAGACAGGGGTCCGCGTATCTTCGCGCACGCGGCTCGCGTGCCGTCGGCACACCCGTAGAGGGTCGGCGGGCGTACCGCGACCAGGGTTAACCCGTCCCCAGGCCGCCAGTTAGCCTGGTTTGAGGTAGTCCTTGTCCGGTTTCAGTCGCTGGGCAGCAGTGTGCCGGTAGGCGGTCGGGATCTCGATGCTGGCACATACGCGAAGCACGTTACGAGACAGGACGAAGGGATCCAGGCAAATGGTGCTGATCCGGAAGCGCATGCTTACCGTGATAGCGACTGGTTTTGCGGTCGGTGCCCTAGCCGGCGGCGGCGCGGCGTTCGCGTCGGGCGCCAGTTCGGAGCACTCGCCTGCAAGGCCAGCGGCGACGGCCCTCGCCTCGTCCGGGCGGGACGGCGGCTGCGGCGACATCGGCAAGATTTGGTCCGGCCACGATCCGGTCACGAGGGCTGCCGCTGACTACGTTGGTCTGAGCCAGGCCCAGCTGCGCAGCGAACTGCAGTCTGGGAAGTCGCTCGCCGACGTGGCTAGGGCACAAGGAAAGTCGGTATCTGGGTTGAAAGGCGCGATTCTCACGGCCGCTACGAGGTGGGTCAACGCCAGCAGCAAGCTGAGCGCTTCCCAGAAGGCCGATGTGATCAGCGAGGTGAAGAGCCACCTCGATGTGATCGTGAACATGAGGTGCCAGCCCGGCATGGGCATGCACCCGACGAGCTAAACCGCGTGGCAACCCGGACGCGGATCCATCGACGTCTCCTTGGTCATCAGGGCCGTTTGGTCATGATGGCCGTGCACGCCTGCCGATGTCCTTGGCCCGGAAGGTGCGCAGCCGCAGGCTGTTGGACACCACGAACACTGAGCTGAAGGCCATGGCCGCGCCGGAGATAAGCGGATTGAGGAATCCCAGCGCGGCCAGCGGCACCGCGGCCAGGTTGTAGGCGAACGCCCAGAACAGGTTGCCCTGGATTATCTGCAGGGTACGGCGGGACAGCGCGACGGCCTCGGGCACGGTCCGCAGGTCGCCGCGGACCAGTGTCAAGTCGGATGCCTCGATCGCGACGTCGGTACCGGTACCCATCGCCATGCCGAGATCTGACTGGGCCAGCGCAGCCGCGTCGTTCACTCCGTCGCCGACCATGGCGACGACCCGGCCGGCGTCCTGCAGTCGCCTGATCGCCTCAACCTTGCCTGCGGGCAGCACCCCGGCGATGACCTCTTCGATACCGACCTTGGCGGCGACCGCCGCGGCGGCGCGTGGGTTGTCGCCGGTGAGCAGCACCGGCTGCAGCCCCAGCGCCCGCAATTCGGCGATCGCCTCAGCTGAGGTGGCCTTGATGGTGTCGGAGACCACCAGCAGGCCGCGGACCTGCCCGTCCCAGCCCGCGTAAATCGCCGTCTGGCCGGCCGCCTCGGCCTGCTCTGCGCGGGCCGCCAGGGCGGGCGGGACGGGCGAGGCCATCTCCTGCTCCAGCCAGGACCGCCGGCCAGCCACTACAGCGTGCCCGGCGGTCGTGCCAGACACGCCGAGTCCCTGATGGCTGGCAAACTCGGTTACGACGGGCAGGCCGCCGCCCAGCCGGTGGACCGCGCCCGCGGCGATCGCTGCGGCGATCGGGTGCTCGGAGGCGTCCTCCACCGCCCCGGCCAGCCGCAGCAGCTCACCGGCATCCTGGCCGGGCGCGGGGACCACGTCCATGAGGCTCATCCGCCCAGTTGTAACGGTGCCCGTTTTGTCCAGGACGACGGTGTCGATCTTCCGGGTCGACTCCAGCACCTCGGGTCCGGAGATCAGGATGCCGAGCTGGGCGCCCCGGCCGGTCCCGACCAGCAGCGCTGTCGGCGTGGCCAGCCCTAGAGCGCAGGGGCAGGCGATGATCAGCACGGCCACCGCCGCGGTGAGCGCTCCCGCCGCAGATCGGCCGGCCGCCAGCCAGGCGATCAGCGTCACGACCGAGATGCCGATAACCACGGGAACGAACACTGCCGAGACCCGGTCGGCCAGCCGCTGCACGGCGGCCTTCCCGTTCTGTGCCTGCTCCACCAGCCGGGCCATCTGGGCCAGCTGCGTATCCGCCCCTACCTGAGTTGCGCGGACCACCAGCCTGCCGCCGGCATTCACGGTCGCTCCGGTCACCGGATCACCGACCGTGACCTCGGCTGGGACGGGTTCGCCGGTAAGCATCGAGGTATCCACCGCTGAGCTGCCGGCCTCGACGACACCGTCGGTCGCGATCTTCTCACCGGGCCGGACTACGAACCGGTCGCCGACGGCGAGGTGGCTGACCGGCACGCGGACTTCTGCGCCGCCGCGCACTACGCCAACGTCTTTGGCGCCCATCGACAGAAGCGCCCGAAGCGCGGCGCCCGACCGCCGCCTGGCGCGCGCCTCGAGGTAGCGGCCGGCCAGGACCAGCACCGTCACCCCGGCGGCCACGTCCAGGTAGGTCGCGTTCGCTGCCGCGTCGCGCGCGACCAGGACGAAGCTCGTACGAAGGCCAGGTGTGCCCGCAGCGCCGAACACCAGCGCATACAACGACCACAGGTAAGCGGCGGTGACCCCCGTCGAGATCAGGGTGTCCATCGTCGCCGTCCGGTGCCGGGCATTGGACCAGGCGGCCTCGTGGAACGGCCACGCGCCCCAGGCCCAGACCGGCGTGGCCAGCACCAGGGAGAGCCACTGGTAGTAGCGGAACTGCAGCGCGGGCAGGAACGCCAGCACTACCACTGGCGCGGTCAGCACTGCGCAGATCACCAGCCGCTGACGCAACGAGCTGGCCTCGTCTATCTCTCCTGCCGCCGGGCCGGGCCCGGCCTGCTCGGCCGAGCTCGTGGTCGGCAGGACAGCGGTGTAGCCTGCTTGCTCTACCACCCTGACAAGATCTTCATGAGTGACGCCGTCCGGGACGCTCGCCCGTGCCCTCGCGGTGGCGAAGTTGACCGTGGCGGTGACCCCGTCGAGCTTGTTGAGCCTCTTCTCGATCCGCACCGCGCACGACGCGCAGGTCATCCCTCTGATCGCCAGCTCCACAGCCCGGCCGGCCTGGTCCGCCGCCGCACGCCGGGCCACGGCCGTCCGGTCATCGGTGGCCGTGCTCATTCAGTCCCCGGCCAGCCGGTAATCGCCGGCCTCACGCAGTGCCGCGCGGACCGCCTGCTCCGCCGGCGGCGCTGCGCTGGTGACGGTCACCGTCGACTCGCCGCCCGGAACCAGATCGACGGCCACCCCGGTGACGCCGCCGAGTCTGGCCAGCTCCTCGGTGACCGCGCGCACGCAGTGGGCGCAGGTCATCCCGGTCACCGCATAGGTCGTCGCTGTCATGCGATTCCTCTCCGGTCGTCATAGTCGGTAGTCATGACCTGACCAGGCGGGCGATCGCGTCGGAGGCCTCGCGGACCTTAGCAGCCGCGTTGTCGCCGCCTTCGGAGACCGCCTGCGTGACACAGTGGCCCATATGCTCATCCAGCAGGCCAAGGGCCACCGACTGCAGCGCCCTTGTCACCGCCGAGACCTGGGTCAGGATGTCGATGCAGTACTTGTCCTGCTCGACCATCCGCTGCAGGCCCCGGACCTGGCCCTCGATCCGTCGCAGCCGTGTCAGGTAGTCGTCCTTGTTGTGGCTGTATCCGTGCACCCGGTCCTCCAGCCTCCGCGGGCACCTGCCGCCTATCCGCTTACTATACCCCGGCATGGTATAGCAGCCTGAGGAGGGTCACCGCCGGAAGCCCTCGGCGAGGCGGGCAAGCGTCTCTGACGCGGCTCCGGCCGGGCTAGGCCGCAGCGGGCCGTCCGAACCAGCTGGTCAGTGCGTCAGTGAGCCCAGTGTCGGTACCCTCGCCCACCCAGGCGACGTGCCCGTCGGGTCGAACCAGCACAGCGGTGGGAGGAGCGACTGCACCCAGTACCGGAAGCTCCCAGGTGCCTACGTATTCAGCATGGACCAGCCGGACGCGATCGGCCCACTGCGCAATCTGGAGGCTGCCGGCCTCTCCAAGGTTGATCAGCACGGGCCGGGCATCGCGCAGCAGGCTGAAGACGCGCAGCGGGCCGGCCGCGGTGACCAGGTCGAGATCCGGCATCCGGCGGCCGAGCAGAGGATGTCCCTCACCGAGGTCGTAGTGAATGTCCAGCCCGGAGATCATCGCGGCGAACCGCTTACGCGGCTCGTCCATGGCCAGCAGCTCGGAGATGGTTCCCCTCAGAGCGTTGGTCCGCTCGTCGCCGCGGGTAAGCACGGTTTGCGCCATGGTGTTCTGCAACACGCGCGCGGCGACCGGGTGCCGCTCGGCATGGTAGGTATCGAGGAGGCTCCCCGGCGATGTGCGCTTGACCACCTGGGCGAGCTTCCATCCCAGGTTCACCGCATCCTGCACGCCGATGTTTAGCCCCTGCCCGCCGACGGGGTAATGGACATGCGCGGCGTCACCGGCCACGAGCACGCGCCCCTTCCGGTAGGTCGCCGCCTGCCGGGTCATATCGGTGAACCGGGAGATCGATGTCGGGCTGTGCACTCCGTAATCCGTTCCCCATATGGCGATGAGCGCGCGCCGGAGATCACCCAGGGTCGGCTCACCGGTTTGGTTGGCGTACCGTTCGGTTACTACTAGTCCTACCCGCTTCCCGTCCTCCAGCCTGGCCATGGCTTGGGTGCCCGGGCCGTGATAGCGGAGGCCCCATTCCGGCTCCTCGCTCATCTCGGCCTCAGCGATCAGAGAGCTGACCGACGGGTCCCAGCCGGGGAACGCGATGCCGGCAGCCTTACGGATCAGGCTGCGCCCTCCGTCACAGCCGACGAGGTACTCCGCTTGCAGCGCCCCGCCGTCGGAAAGATCGACGTCAATGCCGGCACTGTGCTCCGCGAATCCTGTCACCTCCCGTTCGCGATAGATCGGCACCCGCAGGTCGCTCACCCAGCCGCCAAGGATGCGCTCGAAGTCCTGCTGTCCCAGCGCGAGACCGTAGTTATGGCGGGCGGGGAAGTCGCCGATGTCCAGCCGGCTGCCGGCGAACACCTGGACCTGCATGGACTGCCCCGCCGAGAGGAAACGGTCGGCGATTCCGCGCTGATCGAGCACCTCGATGGTGCGTGAGTGCAGACCACGGGATCGCGAGCCAACGAGGTCCTGGCTGGCGCGCCGTTCGACAATCCCAACGTCAATCCCAGCCAGCGCCAGCTCGCCCGCCAGCATCAGCCCGGTAGGACCTGCTCCGGCGATTACGACTGCATGCTCTGGCACATCCCCACGCTTCCAGTTCCTGACCGAGCCCGGATTTACCACTCCCGCGAACGGCGCCGGCGCCTGCGCTTCGGACCTTGTCCATCCGGGGTCGGGCCGTTCGTTGTCGCACCAGAGACCCCAGGTTCTGGGGCGTACATAATGGCCCTGCCGAACGGCCAGCAAAGGAGCACGAAATGGACACACCAGGTGCGGGCACACGAATCTTGGGCAGCCTGCGATCGGCAGCTGGCAAGGGCGTCGTGCGCATGGAAGATCGCCTTGACGCCCGCGTTGACGAGGTATGGTCGGCGCTCACGGATCGCTCACGTCTCGCGCTCTGGTATGGCGAGGTGGAGGGCGACTTGCGGCTTGGCGGAGAGTATCGGGCGCACCTTCATGCCAGCGGATGGCAGGGCACGGGGCGCGTGGACGCTTGCGAGCCGCCACGGCGGCTGCTTCTCACGATCAAGGGTCTGGACGATCCGGAAGACGGCGTCATCGAGGTCACCCTGGCTGCCGACGACGACCAGGCAGTCGTGGTCTGGGAGGAACGGGGCATGCCCGTGAACCTGCTCGCCGCCTACGGGGCAGGAATCCAGGTCCACGTCGAGGATCTCGCCGCCCATATCGCCGGACGGGAACGGTGCGACAGCAAGACTCGGTGGGATGAGCTCTTTCCTGCCTATCGGGACCTGGCGGCGGACGTCGGCGCCTAACCGCGTCAGTCGTTCGTCATCGCGGGGCTGGTCACAGGTCCTCGGCCACGCTCGCTCCTGCTGGTTCGGCGTGGTTCGGACCAGATTCCCGCGCCAGGGGCAGCAAGAGCCCGCGGGCTTGCAGCTGGCACAGCAGGTCCGCTTGCACTTCTGCCTCGGGGCGGTCAGTGCTCACCTCTAGCAGGATGCCGCGGCCGCGGTAATAGTCGATTAGCGGTGCGGTTTCCCTGGAGAACACGGCGAGTCGGTGCCGAATCACGCTGAGTGTGTCGTCGGCCCGGCCGTCGCGTCGCGCCCGGTCGAGCAGTCGGCTGACGAGTTCTTGCTCTGGCGCTGTTAGATAGATCACGGCGTTGCTTGTCAGCGCGAGGTCAGCGCCGAACTGAGCCGCGCGCAGCGCTTGCGGCATCGTTCGCGGGAACCCGTCGAGCACGTAACCGCCGGTGTCGCGGGCCGCGGCGACGACGGCTGGCGCGAGAATCCGGAAGATCAGGTCATCCGGGACAAGATCGCCGCGCTCGGTGTACTCGACGACCTGCCGGCCCAGGTCGGAACCGCGCCCGACCTCCGCCCGCAGCATGTCGCCCGAGGAGATGTGCCTCGCCCCCGTGTGCAGCGTCAGCCACTTGCTGTGCGTGCCCTTCCCGGCGCCCGGCGGCGACAGCATGATCACCCGGACCATAACGACCCACCCACCTCCAGCCCGTCATCGGCCCTGCCTGCACAGTATCCCTCGCCAGATCTCCCGACGATGTGGACGTGATAGCCGAAACTCCCTGAGCGGGCAAGGTATGCCCGGCCGGCCCCGCGGTCAGTCTCAGCTCGAGGTCGGCGCCCCAGGGCCCGATAAGCGGACGCGCTCGACGTAGATTTGAAACTCGTTCGCCTGAGATCGGGCTCTCTACCGCGCGCCGACCACGGAATGAATAGATGGAACATTTCACGACAGCCCGGCTTACTGCCAGAGACTGGACCGCCGCCGACCTGGACGCCGCCTTCGCGATTTACGGCCGCGACGAAGTGACTCGCTGGCTGGGTCCGCAGCCACGGCGGCCAGTCGAGACGCTTGCGCAAATGCGGCAGGTTCTGGACCAGCGGATCGCGCGCGCACGCGAGCAGCCCGACTACGGTCTGTGGGCCATTGAGCTTCGGGCCACCGGCCAGGTTGTCGGCGCGGTGCTGTTGTCGCCACTGCCGGGAGAGGACGCGCGCGTAGAGATCGGCTGGCACCTCAATCCCGATCACTGGGGAGCGGGCTATGCGACGGAGGCCGGCCGTGGCGCGGTCGCCCTTGCCTTCGGCCTGAACAGAGTGGGCTCGGACGGGGTCGGGCCGGTCCGGGCGAGCCGGCCAGCCAGGCCAGTGCTGGACAGCGTTCATGCTCTTGTCGATCCAGACAACATCAGGTCCTGGCGAGTGTGCCGGCGCTTGGGCATGCGGCACCTTGGCCAGACCGGCCAGTACTTCGGACTCGCGCTCGAGCTTTTCGAGCTCACTCGCGCCGAGGCCGGCTGAGCGAGCTCCGTACGACGTTTCGTGGCGCGAAGGCCGGAGATGGCACGATAGCGACGGCAGTCCTGCGAGAATTTCGATCACATTGCCGTGATCACGCCGGCCCTGATCCGTCCGGGCCGCGGCAGGAGCGAAGCCTATGGACGCCAGGCACGCCATCTTGTTCGAGCCGGTCAGGATCGGCCCGAAGACACTGCCGAACCGGTTCTATCAGGTCCCGCACGCGTCGGGGTTCGGGTCGGCCAAGCCGAGGACGCAAGCGGCGTTCCGGGCCATAAAGGCCGAAGGCGGCTGGGGCGGAGTGTGCGTGGAGTATGCGCCCATCTCTCCGGACTCGGACGAGACCCCGGCAATCGCCGCGGATATCTGGGACGATCGCGACGCTCAGGCACTGGGGCTGTCCGCTGACGCCATCCATGCCCACGGATCGCTGGCCGGGCTCGAGCTCTACCATGGCGGCGGGTCCAGCCCCAACGGAAGCTCACGCGCGGTCCGGCTGGCCCCGAGCCAGATGACCTCCGAGGTGCAGTGGGGCGGGCTGGCAAAGGAGATGGACACCGCTGACATCGCCCGCATCCAGCGTGACTGGGCGCGGGCCGCCCGGCGCGCCGCCGACGTGGGCTTCGACATCGTCTACGTGTACGGGGCGCACGGCTACCTCATGACCCAGTTCCTGTCCGCGCATTCCAACCGCAGGACCGATGGCTACGGCGGATCCGTGGCGAACCGCGGTCGGTTCTGGCTGGAGACGCTGGCGGCGGTGCGGGATGCAGTCGGCAGCGACTGCGCGATCGCTACCAGGATCGCCATCCACGGCGACTCCGGGGTGCCAGGGGCCGAGGGGCTTCCCGGCATTCACATCGACGACATGCTGACGCTGGTGCGGCTGGCCGACGACCTGGTCGATCTGTGGGACGTGATAGTCGGGTCCTGGCCTGAGGACTCGGGTACTTCCCGGTACTACCCGGAGGGTCACGAGCGGCCGTGGGCGCACCGGGTCAGAGAGGCGACCGCCAAGCCCGTGGTCGCAGTGGGCCGCTATTCAAGCCCGGACCTGATGGCTGAGGTGATCCGGTCGGGCGCAGTAGACCTGATCGGCTCGGCACGGCAGGCTATCGCCGACCCGTTCCTGCCGCGAAAAATCGCGGAGGGCCGGCTCGATGAGATCCGCGAGTGCACTGGCTCGAACGTCTGCATCCTGCGGGAAGAAACCTTCGGCCACGTCGGCTGCGTGCAGAACGCCACCGCAGGAGAGGAGTTCCGTCGCGCCTGGCACCCTGAGTCCTTCGCACCCGCAGCCGACCCTGACCGGTCAGTGCTCATCGTGGGCGCCGGACCGGCCGGCCTGGAGTGCGCCGTTGTCCTCGGTAAGCGTGGCTTCACTGCCGTGCATCTAGTGGAGGCCGAGGCCGAGATCGGGGGCAGGCTGCGCTGGGCCAGGCGGCTGCCGACCATAGGTGACTGGGGGCGGATCATCGACTGGCGCGCGGTCCAGCTCGCCAGACTGCCGGGCGTCGAGGTAATCACCGGGCGACGGCTTACCGCGGCAGACGTGCTGGAGTACGGCGCCGACATGGTCGTCATCGCCACTGGCTCTAGGTGGCGCCGCGACGGCGTCCAGCCTGGCTACCCTGACCCGATGCCAGGAGCGGGCTCAGGCCTGCCGTACGTGCTGACGCCCGAACAGGTCTGCGCGGGCAGCAGGCCGCCGGGCCGACGGGTTGTCGTCTACGACACCGACGGTTACTACGTTGCTCCCGGCGTGGCCGAGTTGCTGGCCGCCGACGGGTTCGAGGTGATCGTGATCACCACATTCGCTGTTCTGTCCCCGGTCAGCGACGAGACCCTCGAGGGCGACATGCTCCGCGCTCACCTGCACCGTGCCGGAGTGAGCGTCCGCCATGCGACGACCATTACCGGCATCGGACCCACGTCGGTCTCGGGCCATGACCGTTACGGTGCGCCCTGGTCCGCCGCCTGCGACGGGATCGTTCTGGTCACCCAGCAGGAATCGCAGGACACCCTGTATCGCGAACTGGCCGGCAATGAGGCTGCGCTGACGGCCGCCGGCATCGGCGGGCTGTACCGCATCGGCGACGCCGTCACGCCGCGGATGATCTCGGAGGTGATCTTCGACGGGCACCGGCTGGCACGGGAAATCGACCAGGACGACCCCGGCAGGCCGGCCCCGTTCCTGAGGGAACGAGCAGATCTTAGGTAGCCGGGTAACGCAGTGTCGCGGCCCGGTGGAACGCGATTAGCGATGGTGGTGTGATCGGTGATGCCGGGAGCCGCGGCGGTGGCGCCGAGCCGATGCCGCAGCCGGTTGGTGACGATGTCCCGCCACGACGGACAGGTGCCGCGCTTTCGCCAGCTCGAGGGTGAGGGCCTGCAGCGGCACTCGGTAAACGGTCGTCCCGCCGATCAGGTTGAACCCGCGCACCCGGATCACCGGCGCCTTCGACTGACGTCGGCGGTTCCCGCCCTTTTCGCTGTTAGCGCCCAGGACGGAGAAGCCGCCAAGCTCCACCTCCATGGTGTCGGGTACATAGATGTTGACGACGCCCATCAGCGAGAACACCTTGATGATCAGCTCGCCGCCGTCCATCTTGGCCTCTCGCAGGTCGATATTGTCACCGCCCATGACAGCAATGGCGCTGAAGTTACGGACCACCCGGAACGGTCCGCGCCGGCTAGCGCCGCCCATGATGGCCACCGTCCTGCGAACCGGCCGATGAGCCTCGACCAGGGCCGAGGCCTCGGCTGACGCTGATGCCGTGTCCTGCGGCAGGTCGCTCGTTAGCGCGGTGAGCTCGCCGCGGGTTCGGGCGGCGAGCGCCCGGTCGGAGCGCTCCTCGAGTTCGTCCATGCTCAGCCGGCCAACCGCAGCGTGATCGCCGAGGATCTTTAACGTCGCATCGCGCTCGGCGTCGGAGCAGAGCATGCTGTCGTCGTGAACGCCCACCAACGCCTCCCCCTGGCTCGCGGCCCGAAAACGTTGCGTAGCGCTACGATACGGCAGTAATGCCGCAGGCGCACCGTTGCCGAAGGTGGTCTAATCACAGCATGTCCGACGATATCGAGCAGCGGCTGGCCGCCGCCGCTCAGGCAGCGCGCGAGCTCGAGGTAACCCGTCAGCGGTCTGCGGACCTGCAGGCGCGGCAGGACCATCTGGGCAGCGAGCTTGCGGTCCTGCAAGCGCAGTATCAGCACGAGCAGAAGGACGTCGATCGGCTGGAGCATCTGTCGCTCAGCCGTGTCTTCGCGTCAATGAAGGGCTCGCGGGAGGACGCTCTGACCCGGGAGCAAGCCGAGGCAAACGCCGTGCGGGTGAGAGTCGCCGACGCGCAGGCGAGGCTGGAGGCAGTCCGCAGCGAGCTTCAAGCCGCGCAGAACCGCCTTGGTCAGCTGGCGTCGGCCCCACAGGCTTACGCCGCGATGCTGGCCGAGAAGGAACGGCACCTGACCGAGTCCGGCGACCCGCGCCGCGCCACGCTCTTGAGCCTTGCCGATGAGCGAGGCCGGCTCAACGCTGAGCTCGCCGAGATGAACCAGGCGATGGCGGCCGCGGATGCCGCCCGGCAGGCGCTCTCGGTAGTCGAAGACAGACTCGGCAGCGCGTCAGGATGGAACACCTACGACACCTTCTTTCGCGGCGGCATGCTCGCCACCGCCATGGA
>Ga0335074_10003723_pt1 | contig 20919 bp, 20 predicted proteins | sample Lox_Sample_23_FD_206715 | JGI IMG/M metagenome (GOLD analysis project Ga0335074, IMG submission 206715) | Soil microbial communities from Loxahatchee National Wildlife Refuge, Florida, United States - Lox_Sample_2.3 | ecosystem: Environmental > Terrestrial > Soil > Wetlands | place: USA... | reverse complement strand
CCTCCGCCCTTGCCGGGGAGGCGATGAGAAAAAGCGCTCACGATGCCGGCTTTACCAAATCGGTAAAGCCGTAATGCTCGAAAATCGTCTTGGCGGCTGGCGTCTGCAGGAAAGCAAGATAAGCCGCTGCGTCAGGCTTGGCGTTCGCCGTCATCGCCACCGGATAGATAATCGGCGGGTGGGAGTGCTCGGGAAATATGCCGACGATTTTCACGCCCGGATCGACCTTGGCGTCGGTCTCGTAGACGATGCCGAGCGGCGCCTCGCCGCGCGCGACCAGGACGAGCGCGGCGCGCACATTCTCGGCCATGGCCAATTTGGGTTCCACGGCGGCCCATATTCCGAGCTTCTCCAGCGCGGCCTTGGCGTAAAGCCCGGCGGGGACGGCGCGCACATCGCCGACCGCGATGCGGCCGCCGCCGGCAAGCGCAGCGAGATCGAAGCCCGGCGCGATCGTTACGTCGCCGATCTTGGAATCCTTGGGTGCGATAAGCACCAGCCGGTTGCCGAGAAGATCAAAGCGCGTATCGGTCTTGATGAGATGGCGCTGCGCGCCGTAGTCCATCCATTTGATGTTGGCGGAAAGGTACACGTCGGCGGGAGCACCCTGCTCGATCTGCTTCATCAAGGCCGAGCTCGCCGCATAGCTGGCGACAACATTGACGCCGCTTTGCTTGGCGAAAGCGGCGTCAACGTCGTCGAGCGCGTTCTTCATCGAGGCGGCGGCGAAGACGGTGATTGATTTTTCCTGCGTCGGCGCAGGCTGCGACGCCGACACGATCGCAACGGCGGCGACTAAGGCCGCGAGGACGAGCCTTCTTCCGAGCACGACGGTTCTCCGAACAAGAGCAATTTAACGCGACCGCCCAGGGGAACCGTCGTTCCAGGCTAGTGCCGTACGCGCGCAACGTACCGCACCTCGCTTTTCAACCATAGCAGCCGGTCCATCATGTGGCAAAGCCGGACGGACCGGCTATCATTCAGCCAATCTTCTAGGAGCGAAACATGGCCCGGGCCGAGGCGATCGACGGCGCGTACGACTACATCATCGTCGGTGCGGGATCGGCCGGCTGCCTGCTCGCCAATCGGCTGTCGGCCGACGCCGAACGGCGCGTCCTTCTCCTCGAAGCGGGCGGCCGCGACAATTGGATTTGGTTTCATATCCCGGTCGGCTATTTGTTCGCGATCGGCAATCCGCGTTCGGATTGGTGTTTTAGGACCGAGCCGGAGCAGGGCCTTAACGGCCGCAGTCTCAATTATCCGCGCGGCAAGGTGATCGGCGGATCTTCCTCCATCAACGCCATGGTCTATATGCGCGGCCAGGCGGCCGATTACGACCACTGGCGGCAACTCGGGCTTACCGGTTGGGGCTGGGACGACGTGCTGCCCTATTTCAAGCGGCACGAAAATCATTTCCTGGGCGAGAGCGACGCGCATGGCGTCGGCGGCGAATTGCGTGTCGAGGCGGCGCGCGTGCGTTGGGACCTGCTCGACGCGTTCCGCGCCGCTGCGGCGCAGGCCAACATCAAATCGGTCACCGACTTCAATACCGGCGACAATGAGGGCTGCTGCGCCTTTCACGTCAACCAGAAGCGCGGTCGGCGCTGGTCGGCGGCGACCGCCTTCCTCAAGCCGGTGCTCGGTCGCGGCAATCTGCGGCTCGAAACCGCGTGCCTGGTGCAAGACGTCGTGTTTGAGGGCCGCCGCGCCGCCGCGGTGCGCTGGTGGCAGGGCGGTGAAATGCGCAGGGCGCATTGCCGCGGCGAGATCATTCTCGCTGCCGGCTCGATCGGCTCGGCGCAGATCATGCTGTTGTCCGGCATCGGGCCGGCGCACCACTTGCGCGAGCGTGGCATTGCCGTTATCGCCGACAGGCCGGGCGTCGGCGGAAATTTGCAAGACCACTTGCAGCTTCGACTGATCTACAAGGTCGACGGCATCGCCACGCTCAATGAGCGCTATCACTCCCCGCTCGGGCTCGCCCGCATGCTCGCGCAATACGCGCTGTTCCGGCGCGGACCGTTGACCATGGCGCCGTCGCAACTCGGCCTTTTCACGCGCTCCGATCCCGATCAGGCGCGTGCCAACCTGCAATATCACGTCCAGCCGCTGTCGCTCGACCGCTTCGGCGAACCGCTGCACAAATTCCCCGCTTTCACCGCCAGCGTCGCCAATTTGCGTCCGACCAGCCGCGGATACGTGCGGCTGCGCTCGCGCGAGGCGACCGATGCGCCGGCGATCAAGCCGAATTATTTGTCGACCGACGAGGATCGCTGCGTCGCGGCGAATGCCATTCGTCTGACGCGCCGCATCGTGGCGCAACCGGCGCTGGCGCCGTTTCATCCCGTTGAATATCTGCCGGGCGCCGCGTTTCGCGATGACGATGGGCAAGCCTTGGTGAAGGCGGCAGGCGACATCGGCACCACCATCTTTCACCCGGTCGGCACCGCCAAAATGGGTCTTGCCAGCGACCCGCTGATGGTGGTCGACGAGCGCTTGCGCGTCGCTGGCGTCGAGCGGCTGCGCGTCGTCGATGCGTCCGTCATGCCGATGATCACTTCCGGCAACACCAATGCCCCGACCATGATGATCGCTGAAAAAGGCGCGGCCCTTATCCGCGCCGCCGCCAAAGGCGCCGCGGCATGAACGCGGCGTGGCGCGCGGGGAGGATCCTGGCCGATCCGTCCGGCGCGTGGACGAAGATCGAGAAAGAATCCGGCGATGCAGCTTATTTGTTGAGCGGCTACGTCGCGCCGCTGGCAGTCATCCCGGCCGCGTTCGGCTTTATCGGCGCGTGTATCGTCGGCGTGGCGGTGCCGGGAGCCGGCACGGTGCGAGCGCCGGTCATCGACGGTGTGTTCGCCGCCATCTTCGGCTACGTGATGAGCTGCGCGACGGTGCTCGCACTCGGCCTCCTGATTGACCTTCTGGCGCCGCTGTTCCACGGGCGAAGAAATTTCGACAGCGCGTTCAAGCTCGCAGTCTATGCCTACACGCCGGTCTGGCTGACCGGGATTTTCTTGCTGGCGCCCGGGCTTTGGTTCATCGGCCTCATCGGTTTCTACGGCGCCTATCTGTTGTGGGCGGGCTTGCCGCAGCTGATGAAGGTGCCGGTGGCGAAAGTCGCAAGCTACACCGCGGTCATCGTCGCTTGCGCAGGCGCGCTGATCCTTGTCGTTGGCGCCGCGCAACACGCGCTGTTCGGTTTGGCTTGGTTTTGACGTGCCTCATGGCGCTTTCAGCACCTTGCGGCACGCGGCCGGCAATTGCGCCATGGTGGGCCCTGGTTTCGGTCCGGTCGGCGGTTTCGGGTGCAACACGCCCTCCGAGAACCAATAGTCCAGCGCGTGTCCGCAGCCGTCACCCGGCGACGGCGGCGGTTGCGGCTTGCATTGCGGGCTGTCGGCCGGGCAACTGATGCGGATGTGAAAATGCTCGGCGTGTCCCCACCACGGCCGTATCTTCGCGAGCCACGCCCTATCCGATCCGGCCTCCTTGCATATTTCCTTCTTGATCGCCGCGTTGACGAAGATGCGCGTCACCACGGGATCCTCCGCGGCGATGCGCAAAAGCTCGGTGCGCTGGTGCGTCCACACCTTGGGATCGACGCTCAGGCGATCCTCGGCAACCATGTTGACCGCCGGGTCGAACTCGCGTTCCGCGCGGGACAGCACGTGACGAGGCATCGGCGTGAACCAGATATCGGCATCGAGTCCGATCTGATGGCTGCTATGGCCGGTGAGCATGGGACCGCCGCGCGGCTGCGACATGTCGCCGACCAGAAGGCCATTCCACACCGTCTTGGCGTTGCTTGCGAAGCGCTCGAGGAAGGCGATGAGCTTCGGATTGCCCCAGTTGCGATTGCGCGACAGTCGCATCACTTGCCAAGCGGGGCCGGTGATCGGCAGCGCCACGGCTCCGGCAAGGCAGCCGTCGGCGTAAGAGCCGATCGACCGCGCAGGTCCGGCAAGCGGGGACGTCTTGCGCGCGAACAGCTCCTTGGCGGGAGTCGACGGCGAGTTGGGATCGGCGAGCGGCGGCAGCGGCTGCGGATCGAGCGTACCCGGCGGTGTCGGATCGGGAGAGCCGGCATCCTGCGCCAACGCCGGACCAATGGCGGCGACGAGAAGAGCCGAGAACAGGACAAGCCAAAGCCGCATTCATCGATTCTCCACCGCGCGGCGCGGCGCGGGAACTTTTTGCCGAAAGGCGACGGCGCGGGCGCGGCGGCGATACGCTGCCGCGAGTCTCTGCAGCTGTCCAGCCGCAAACAAGTCGCAGCCTTCGCCGTCGAGCGCCAACAATCGCCGTTCGGTTGCCGCATGCGGCTCGATCGTGCCACCGTGCAGGATGTGGCCGGCGGCAAGCCCGCGCTCGGCGAGGCTGCGTGCGACAAGCAGAAAGCGATGGCAGTCAAGCGGCTCGCGCTCCGCGCACATCAGGCAGACGCGTGAGCGCGATACAGCGTCGACCAAGCGATCAAGGCCCGCGCGAAATTCCGGCTGCATCGCCATCGCTTCGTAATCAGCGATGCCGTCACGATAGAGACTGTTATTGCCCGGACGGCCGCCGAGTGTGTCACCCATCGCCGCATACCCGATGCCCGCCGCCGCGAGCCGCGCTGCAAGGTTTCTCTTCGAAAACCACGGGGCATGCCGCGAACTCGGTACCGAGCGCACGTCGGCGATCGTATCCACTTCGGCGGCTTGCAGCGTGGCAAGGAAGCGCTCGATCGCAATATTGGAGTGGCCGATGCTGAATAGATCGAAGACAGGCATGTTTTGCGTACCCGCTTTACACCTCCCGATAGGTACCACAATAATGTTCCCGTTATGCGCAGAGTAAGGCTGGGCTGGCCAGCGCCGTTGCGTTTTTGCTGCCTTGTTGGCCGCGTTGTGGTTTGCGTTCTTGCCGGCGGCTACGCCCGCCGAGGCTCGCGTGCGCGTCGAGGTTGACCGCGTCCGTCAGACCATGGCCGTGATCGTTGACGGCGAGCACCTTTACACTTGGCGAGTGTCGACCGGCCGGCGCGGTTACGGCACGCCGGCGGGCACTTTCCATCCGCATTTTCTGGCACGGCGCTGGTTCTCGCGCGTCTACTACGACGCGCCGATGCCGTATTCGATCTTCTTCTACGGCGGTTTCGCCATTCACGGCAGTTATGAGATTGCCCGGATCGGCAGACCGGCCTCGCACGGTTGCATCCGTCTGCATCCGGCGGATGCGGCGATCCTGTTTGGATTGGTGCAACGGCAAGGCATGCGCAACACCACGATCGTCGTGCAGTAGAGGCCTTGTTCAACCGAACGCGCGTTTGCGAATGGTATCGGTATAGAACGACGCCTGCGGCATCGGCGCGATGATCTTGGCTTTGACCATCAGCTCGTAGGCGGAAGCCCAGCCGGCGGCCGCCGAGGCGAGTTTGTCGCGATAAACCGGCCGATAGGCATCGATGGTCAGTGCCAGCACACCTTCGCCGCCGTCCGGTTTGTTGCGTTCGACGATCGGATATTTCGCGTCCATCGACGCGATGATGGGCTTGAGGTCCTTCGCAGCGGTCATGACGCCGAGGGCGTCGTAGACGCCGCGCAGGAAGTTCGCCAACTCTTGCGGCCGTTCGGCGATCGATTTTTTCGAGGCGATGTAGACCTGTCCAGGCGAGGGCGCGACCTTGTCGACGCTCCAGGCGACAAAGGGCTTTTTGTCGGCCTTGAGCTGGCCGACAGTCGCGTAGGTCGCGATGTAGGCGTCGATGCGACCTTGGGCGATGAACTCGAACGGGCCGGGGCCTTCGCCGGTCGGCTCGCGCTTGACGTTGTCTGCGGCAATCCCCTCTTTTGCCAGCATCATGTTGAGGATGTTCTCGGTGGCGCCGCCGGTGGACACGACGCCGATAGTCTTGCCGACGAATTGGTGCGGATCGGTCAGCGGTTTGTCCGCCGAGCTGATGACGAAAAACAGGTCGCGCTGGAAAATCTCGGCAAAGGCGACGATGTCCGAATCTTTCGCTACCGCCTTGATCATGTCGGTGCCGCCGGTGCGGGATATCAGCACGTTGCCGGCGGCGATCTGCTGCACCGCCATGGCCGAGCCGCGGCCGCCGTGGATTTCGACGTCGAGATCGTGCTTGGCGAAGAAACCGCCGGTTTGCGCATACATCGTTTCGGCGAAACCCATGAGGTAGCCGAAAGGTGTCAGATAGACGATCTTGTCCGCGGCGGCGGCGTCTTTCGAGACGAGCGGCGGAGCCGCCAGCGCCAATCCAAGGCTCGCGGCGGTCTGCAAAGCGTGCCGCCGGCTTATGATCGATGTCGGGAATTGCTTGGGCAACGTCAGGGTCCTTTCATGGGTCTATGGCAAATCAAGCCGGCGCAGACATTCGGCCAGGTTCTCGACAGCTGCGAAGCCGAAAGCCATGGCCGCCAGCGAAGCGTGGTGTCGGTCCTCGTCGAAATCGCCGCAGGCTTCACGAGCGACAACCACCTCGTAATCGCGCTGCCCGAGATCGCGGACTGTCGATTCGACGCACATCGAGGTGGTGACGCCGCCGACGACAATACAAGCGATCTGCCTGGCGCGTAGCGCGATTTCGAGCGCCGTGCCGTACAGCGCCGAATAGCGCGCTTTTTCGATCAGGGTGTCGCCCGGCCGGTAACCGATCCCCTCGACCAGTTCGGCGTCGAACGTTCCCGCCCGGAGCGCGCCGACCTTCGCGAGATTGGGCCGCATGTCGCGGATGAGGCGGCCGCCGTCGGCGTAATCGGCACGAAACTGCATGCGCGTCCAGATTACCGGGATTTTTGTCCGATGGGCTGCGTCCGCAAGTCGCGCGCAACATCGCGCGGCTTCCTGCATCGCCGCGATCGGCCTGCCCAGCTTCGCCATCGAACCAGCGTCGTCGCAAAACGAGCGTTGCAGGTCGATCAGCAGCAAAGCCGTTTGGCGCGCGGGCATGCCGTTCATCAAGCTCGCGCTGGAAGCAGAGCCAAGAGCTCGCTTTTGATTGCCTTGCCGGCGCTATTGCGGGGCATCGCATCGACGACAGTGACGATCTTGGGCCGCTTGTAGGGTGCAAGCCTCTCCGCGCACCATGTGCGCAAGGCCGCCGTATTGACCGCTTCGCGCAGCTGCACAAAGGCTGCAACTTCCTCGCCGAATTCCGCGGAGGGAATGGCACACACTGCCGCCTCGGCGACGGCCGGATGCACCATCAGCGTGGCCTCGATTTCGGCCGGATAGATGTTGACGCCGCCGCGCAAGATCACATCCTTTCGGCGTCCGCGCAAAAATATGTAGCCGTGCTCGTCGAGCGCCGCGAGATCCCCGGGATAGAACCAGCCGTCGCGAAAGGCCTCACGCGAGGCCTCTGCATCACGGTAATAGCCCTCGGCGACGCCCGGTCCGCGATAGCGCAAGGCACCCACCTGCCCGGCCGGCAACGGCCGATGGGCATCGTCGACCACTTCCACATCCACCGAAAAAATCGGCCGGCCCACCGAATCCGGATGCAACGCATGATCCTCGGGCGAAAGCAGCGAGATTCCGCCGCCTTCGGTCGAAGCGTAGTATTCAAAGAAGTTGCCGCACAGGCGCTCCTTGATATCGCGCCGTTCTGCCGGCGTCAGCGGCGCGCCGCTCGAGATCAAAAGATCGAGCCTGTGCAGAGGCGCGAGATCTGCATCGCTCAGCTCGAGCAGCCGCCGCAACGACGTCGGTACCAGGAACAGGCTGGTCGTGCGCGACTGCTCCACCGCGGCGATCAACTCGGGCGGCTGGTACGGCGGCGGGTTCATAACGACCGTCCCGCCGCTGAACAGAACTGACATCGCAAAAGTACGGCCGCCGCCGAAATAAAGCGGCGTCGCCGACATGAACCGCTGTCGGCCGTTCAAGCCGAGATTGATCCAGTGGGTCATGAACCGGCGGAAGAAATGCCTATGCTGGATCAATGGGCCTTTAGGGCGCCCGGTGGTGCCGGACGAGAGTGAAAGCAATAACGGCGTGTCGCCGCTGGAGGCAAATGCGCGGGTGACCTGCAGGTCTTTTACGTTTGCCAGCCAATCATCGTCCACGATCTCCGTGGCGATATCGGGCGCCAACGCGTCGCCGCTTTCGCAAAGTACGAGACTGGCGCCAAAATGCCGCGCTACGCGCTCTTTCTCGACGGCGGTCCACCGGCAGTCCATCGGCAAGATAACCAAGCCCGCCTGCGCGAGCCCGTAGAGGATGCTCAAATGCAGGCCGGTATCGTACAGCGCGACGCCGACAATGGCGTGCGGCGGCAATGCCTTGGTGGAAAAATATGTCGCAATCTTGCGCACCCGCTCGAACAGCTCGCCATAGCCGAGCGATATTCCCCGCTCCGTGATCGCCTCACGATCGGGAATATTCCGCGCGTGACTTGCCAGCGCGTCGGCGAGATTCATCACGTCAGGGGTTCCTTGCGCGACCGCCACAATATCGCGTTTGCGCGTTCATCGAGGACTTCCGGGAATCATTCCAGCGCGCGAGCCCGAGCGCGGACAAAAGTGCGCTGTCCAGTCGGTCACCGGTGATGGCGCCAACATTTCCGATCATCTGTCGCACGCTTGAGCGCCGCCATCATTTGAGCTGGATGCGTCAGACATCCACCTTCAGCGCGGCGATAAAGGCCTCCTGCGGGATGTCCACCTTGCCGAATTGGCGCATGCGCTTCTTGCCCTCCTTCTGTTTTTCCAGCAGCTTGCGCTTGCGCGTCACGTCGCCGCCGTAGCATTTCGCGGTGACGTCTTTGCGGAACGCGCGCACGGTTTCGCGGGCGATGATCTTGCCGCCGATTGCCGCCTGGATCGGCACCTGGAACATGTGCGGCGGAATGAGCTCTTTGAGCTTCTCCGCCATGGCGCGGCCGCGGCTCTCGGCACGGGTGCGGTGCACCAGCATGGCCAGCGCATCGACCGGATCGCCGTTGACCAGCATTTGCAGCTTGACCAGATCGGCCGGCCGGTACTCGGTGAGGTGATAGTCGAACGAGGCGTAGCCGCGCGATACCGATTTGAGCCGATCATAGAAATCGAACACCACCTCGTTAAGCGGCAGGTTGTATTTGACCATGGCGCGGTTGCCGACATAGGTCAGCTCTTTTTGCTCGCCGCGGCGGTCCTGGCAGAGCTTGAGCACCGCGCCGAGATATTCGTCCGGCGTCAAAATGGTGGCCTCGATCCACGGTTCCTGCATTTCCTCGATGTGGTTCGGATCCGGCATGTCGACGGGATTATGAATCTCGAGCTGCCGGCCGTTGCGCAGCTTGATCTTGTAGATGACCGACGGCGCGGTGGCGATCAGGTCGAGATTGAACTCGCGTTCGAGCCGCTCCTGGATGATTTCGAGGTGCAGCAGGCCGAGGAAGCCGCAACGGAAGCCGAAGCCGAGCGCGGCCGATGTCTCCATCTCATAGCTGAAGCTTGCGTCATTGAGCCGGAGCTTGCCCATCGCGGCACGTAAGTCCTCGAAGTCGGCGGCGTCGACCGGAAACAGGCCGCAGAACACCACAGGGATCGCCGGACGAAAGCCGGGCAACGGCGCCGCGACCGGCTTCTTCTCGTCAGTAATGGTGTCGCCGACGCGGGTGTCGGCGACTTCCTTGATCGAGGCGGTGAGAAAGCCGATCTCGCCCGGCCCCAGTTCGTCAAGTTCGACGCGCTTTGGCGTAAACACGCCGACACGGTCAACCTCGTAGGTGGCGCCGCTGCCCATCATGCGGATGTGTTGGCCCTTCTTCAGCACGCCGTCGACGACGCGGAACAAGACCACGACGCCCAGATAGGCGTCGTACCAGCTGTCGACGAGCAGCGCCTTGAGCGGCGCCGCGGCATCGCCCTTCGGTGGCGGCAGGCGCTGCACGATCGCTTCCAGCACCTCCGGCACATTGCGCCCGGTCTTGGCTGAAATGAGGATCGCATCGGAAGCGTCGAGCCCGATCACGTTCTCGATTTGCTCCCGCACTTTGTCGGGTTCGGCGGCCGGCAGGTCGACCTTGTTGAGCACCGGAACGATTTCGAGGTTGTTGTCGATCGCCTGATAGACGTTGGCCAGCGTCTGCGCCTCGACGCCTTGGCTGGCATCGACAACCAAGAGCGCACCCTCGCAGGCGGCAAGCGAGCGGTTGACCTCGTAGGCGAAGTCGACGTGCCCCGGCGTGTCGATCAGGTTGAGCACGTAGTCCTTGCCGTCGCGGGCGCGGTAATTCAGCCGCACGGTCTGCGCCTTGATGGTGATGCCGCGCTCGCGCTCGATATCCATGGAATCGAGCACCTGATCAACCATCTCGCGTTCGGACAGGCCGCCGGTGAGCTGAATCAGCCGATCGGCGAGCGTCGATTTGCCGTGGTCGATGTGGGCGATGATCGCGAAATTGCGGATGTTTTCTTGCGGGACCGCGGTCATGCGGCGCAGATAACACCCGCACCCCCAAGCGGCAAGCGGGTCAAGTGCGAGCCTAGCGTTGCCGCCAAACGAAGGCGGCGCTGACGACGAAATTCCAAACCGTGCCGATCATCGCCCCGCCGAGGCCGGCGATCCACCACACGCTGTCATAATCGTAGATCCAGGTGGCGATGCCGACGTTGGAGATGGCGCCGATGGCGCAGATCACCTGAAAGCGGATGAGGCCGGTGAGGAAATGCCAGCCGGTGAGCCGCTGGTCGCGATAGGTGAAGAGGTTGTTGAGCACGAAATTCCAGGCGATGGCGCCGACGGTGGCGAACGCTTGCGCCGCGCTGAACGACAACGCGGCCGCGAGCAAGAGGCGCAATACACCAAGATGGATGCCGATGCCGGTCATGCCGACCAGGCAGAACAGCAGGAAACGCGCTGACACCGCGTCGTTGGTGAGTTTGGCCGTCAGCAGTGCGGCAAAATCGAGCGCGATCTTCGAGTCGAGCTTGCTCTCGCCGTGTTGGCGCTCACGAAAGTCCGACGGCAACTCGATAGCGCGTAGTCGGCCGCGCGCCGTCGCCATGATATCAAGCAAAATCTTGAAGCCTTGAGAGGACAGCTCCGGCGCCAGCGTTTCAAAGGCGTCGCGCCGGATCATGAAATGGCCGCTCATCGGATCGGTGAGGTTGATGCCGAGAAGATGACGCACAAGCGCATTCGACGAGCGGCTCACGCGCGAGCGTTGTTTCGACAGGCCCACCGTCGATCCGGCCTCGAGATAGCGGCTCGCGACGACGAGGTCGGCACGGGCGGAGCGCAAAGTCTCGAGCATGGGCACGAGCAGCGCCTCGTCGTGCTGCAGATCGGCGTCCATCACCGCCACGTAGCGGGCTTGGCTCGCCAGCATGCCCTCCAAACAGGCGCCGGCGAGGCCGCGGCGGCCGATGCGGCGAATGCAACGCACACGGCTATCGGTTTCGCCGATGAGGCGGGCGGCGGCGGCGGTACCGTCGGGAGAATTGTCGTCGACGAATACGATTTCCCAGTCGCAGGACACAAGCAGGCCGGCAAGCCGCTCCACTAGGATCGGAATATTGGCCCGTTCATTGAAGGTCGGCACGATGATGCTGAGTTCCGGCGCCGGGCGCACCTTGCCCGGGGGCGCCCGCGTCGGCGAACTTGCTGCTGAAATATCGTCCATCGCCGAGCCCGACAACGCGGAACGTCTCCCGATTGAGGCACCCTTATTGCTCTATCCTTGGGCCCACGCTAGTAGCTTTCTCAAGCCTCGGAAAAGGCTCCCGCAATCCCCGTAACGGCGCACTGAGCGACCAAATCCTGAGAAAACGAGTGTCCGTCGCCAGGCACGATCCCACCGATCAAGCCCGCTCGCGCCTCGGCGGCTTCGCCGAGCGGCTTGACTGGTGGGCGGAACATCTTGTTGCCGAAACCGCCGAGGGCACGATCGTCGTCGCGGTGCTCGCGGCTTTCGTCGTGTTGTGGATGGTCTTTTGGGCGATCACCACGGCGCCGCTCGACGCTCACATCGACGCCAGCGAAGCCGTCGTGTGGGCGCAGCATTTCGCGTTCGGCTACAAGCACCCGCCGATGACGGCGTGGCTATTCAAGCTGTGGTTTGCGGTATTTCCGCACGAGCGTTGGGCGTCCGATCTGTTGACGGTGACGACGGCCGCCGCGGGTCTCGCCGTCACCTGGCGGCTGTCGCGCGATCATCTCGACAGAAATCGCGCGTTGCTCGGCCTCATCGCTCTCATTCTTATTCCGCTCTACGACGTCAAGGCGGAAGTGCTCAACGCCAACACGGTGATGATTCCGTTCTGGGCGGCGACGCTGTTGTTCTACCTGCGCGCCCGCCGTGGGCTCGGCGTTCTCGACGCTTTCTTGGCCGGCGCATTCGCCAGTCTGACGGTGCTCGGCAAATACTGGGCAGTGTTTCTGCTTGCCGGAATGGCGGTCGCCGCTTTTGTCGGTCCGGGCACGCGGCGCTTCTGGCGTTCACCGGCGCCTTATGTGATGGCGGCCGGCGCTGTCCTTACCATTGCTCCGCACGTCTGGTGGTGTCTGAGCGACAGCGCGAGCCTCAAATTCGCGGCAAGCGTCATCAAGTCCGCACCCTTCGTCGACACGTTGTTCAAGTCCGTCAGTTATGTTGTCGGCGCGGCGGCTTATATTGTCGTTCCGCTGATCTTTCTCGCGGCGCTGCGGCCGAGTCGGGCGGCGTTGGCCGACATCGCCTGGCCCGCTGACGAAGACCGTCGCCAGGCGTTTGTGCTGCTGTTGGTGCCGCTCATCCTGCCGGCGCTGGTCAATCTGGCGGTTCCCTACCGGTTGACGCCGGACTGGACCTTTCCCAACTGGGCTCTTCTGCCGATCGTGCTCTACGGTTCGCCCTATCTCACGGTCGACGAACGCGCCGCGCCGCGCGCAGGGCTCGTCGCGCTGGCAATGATCTTGGTGCTGATCGCCATTTCGCCCGTTATTGCCTACGTCAGGCTGACGAGTACGCACGACCACGATCGAATGTATTCTCGGCAAATCGCAGAAGTGGCGAAAAGGCTCGCAGACCAGCCGATCCGGCTGATCTCGGGATCGCCACAGATTGTTGCGGGCCTGCCGTTCTATTTGCCGCAAGCGCGGCCGCTTTCCGCCGGCGGACGCGGCATGCTCCTGATTGTCTGCTTGAATGACGACAGGGCCTGTCGGAAATCCGCGGCCGCGCTCGCCAAGGGCGGCAAAGGCAAAGCGCATACCGCCACCACTACGCTAGTGCGTAGTTTCCTGGGATTGTCCGGACCGCCGGAAACTTTCCAGATCACCGTGGTGCCGCCGGCGCAAGCCGGCGGCTAGATCCACGAAAATGATCGATCAATAGCGATATTGATCCGTCTTGAACGGCCCGTTGACCGGGATGCCGATATAGGTCGACTGTTTGTCGGACAGCTTGGTGAGCTTGACGCCGATTTTGTCGAGATGCAGCCGCGCGACCTTCTCGTCGAGCTGTTTCGGCAACGTATAGACTTTCTTCTGATATTTGCCCGGGTTGGTCCACAGCTCGATCTGCGCCAGCGTTTGGTTGGTGAAGGACGACGACATCACGAAGCTCGGGTGGCCCATAGCGTTGCCGAGATTAACCAGACGCCCTTCGGAGAGAAGGATGATTCGCTTGCCGTCGGGGAACTCGATCTCGTCCACCTGCGGCTTGATGTTGTCCCATTTGAGGTTCTTCAGCGCCGCCACCTGGATCTCGCTGTCGAAGTGGCCGATGTTGCAGACAATGGCGCGGTGCTTCATCTGGCGCATGTGGTCGATGGTGATGACATCGACATTGCCGGTGGCGGTACAGAAAATGTCGGCACGCGGAGCAGCTTCCTCCATCGTCACCACTTCGTAGCCTTCCATCGCCGCCTGCAGCGCGCAGATCGGATCGATCTCCGACACCAGCACGCGGCAGCCGGCCTGGCGCAACGAGGCAGCTGAGCCCTTGCCGACATCGCCGAAGCCGGCGATCATCGCCACCTTGCCTGCCATCATCACGTCAGTGCCGCGGCGGATGCCGTCGACCAGCGATTCGCGGCAGCCATAGAGATTGTCGAACTTCGACTTGGTGACACTGTCGTTGACGTTGATGGCGGGGAACAGCAACCGGCCTTCCTTCTCCATCTGATAGAGCCGATGCACGCCGGTGGTCGTCTCCTCGCTGACGCCGCGGATATCCTTGGCGGTCTTGGAGTACCAGCCGGGCTGTTCCCTGAGCCGTTTTTTGATGGCGGCGAACAGCACCTCCTCCTCCTCGTTATTCGGGTGGTGGAGCACGGTCGGAGTCTTTTCCGCCTGAATGCCGAGATGCAGGAGCAGCGTGGCATCGCCGCCGTCGTCAAGGATCATGTTCGGCGCACCGCCGTCGGCCCATTCGAAGATGCGATGGGTGTAGTCCCAGTATTCCGTGAGCGTTTCGCCTTTGACCGCGAAAACCGGCGTGCCCGCGGCGGCAATAGCGGCGGCGGCATGGTCCTGCGTCGAATAGATATTGCACGACGCCCAGCGCACATCGGCGCCGAGCGCCTTGAGCGTCTCGATCAGCACGCCGGTCTGAATGGTCATATGCAGCGAGCCGGCAATGCGGGCGCCGCGCAGCGGCTGCTCCGGTCCGTATTCCTCGCGCGTCGCCATCAGGCCGGGCATTTCTGTCTCGGCGATCGCGAGTTCCTTACGCCCCCATTCGGCGAGGCCGATATCCTTGACGACGTAATCGGTGGACGAAACTTTCGGCTTGGTCGACGTGCTCATGACAATCCTTGGCGCTCCTTGGCGGTGCTGTTGCGCGGCGATCGCGCGTTGCGGAAGATTTAGAGCGTGTCCGGCAAAAGCTTGCCCGCCGATTTGATCCGGGGGCGGAAAGCGGTTGTGCGTCCGGACATGCGACAAACAAGCGTTTAGAGCCGGATGACGATAAGTCGTCCTACTCCAACGCCCGGCCGAACTTCTCCGGCGCGGTGGCACTAAAGACATAAAGATAGCTTTATGTCCATGCCCGAGCCGTGTCGGCTGCAAGCCAGGCGGTGCCCGACGAGGCCGGCTTCACTTAGCCGGTGGACGGTTCGTCACCGGCGCGCTGCGTCGTCCTGGGAGCGCCAGGCTGTTTGAGTGCGGCGCCAATCTGCTGCATCCGGTTGATGAGATCCAACGCCGCCGCCGGCGACAGCGCGAGACGGCAGGCCGGATAACGGCGGCCGGTGATCGGCGTATTCGGCTTGACCTCGTCGAGCCGCGTGACAGCGAATTCGATACGCAGCGTCTGGCCGTCGAATACCAGGCCGCTGACGGCATCGGCGAACGTCTCCATGACGTCCGCACGATCGACGTAGCGGATGGTTGCCGACGACCGGCTGCCTTGCGCCGGCGGCTCTCTTGCCGCGGGCGGATTGTCCTGTTCTGGAGCCATCTGCTTTTCTCCTCGGCAAGAGCGTTGCAGCTGTCGAGCAAAAGTGGAAGCCGGGTTTGCGTCCGGACACACGACAAAACAAATACGTGGAGCAGGATGACGATTCGAAGATAAATAAATCAACCTGCAGGAGTGTCGTCATTGCGAAGTTCGCAACAGCTTCCGGAGCGCTGCGATGTGAACTTCGGAATCAAAAGGACACTAGCAAATCTATGGTTCCGGAAGTCTCCAAGGAACTTCAAATTCACCGCACTAGCGCGGCCGATTCAATCGTCCTCGCCGAAGCGGGAATCGATCAGCGTGGTCAAAGCATCGATGACTTCGGCCGCCTCTTTGCCCGTTGCTTCGACCGTGATCGAGGTGCCGGGTGACGCTGCGAGCATCATCAGGCCCATGATCGAAGTGCCGCCGACGGTCTCGCCACAGCGCATGACGCGCACGTCGGCGTCAAATTTTTCCACCGTCTGCACGAACTTCGCCGATGCCCGCGCGTGCAGGCCCTTGCGGTTGCAGATGGCGAGCTTGCGAACCACTGCACCGTCGCGGAATCGCCCTTCGTCGGGCAGGCATTCATCGTTGCGGTGGGCCTGGGCGCTCATTTACCGGTCAGCACGCGGCTGGCGATAGTCACGTATTTGCGTCCGGCATCCTGGGCCGCCGCGACCGCCTCTGCGAGCGGACACTCGTCGCGCACTTTGGCGAGCTTGACCAGCATCGGCAAATTGATGCCGGCAAGCACTTCGACCTTGGGCCGGCTCATCACCGAAATAGCGAGATTGGACGGCGTGCCGCCGAACATATCCGTGAGGATGGCAACCCCGTCGCCGCTGTCGACCCGCTTCACCGCTTCGATAATGTCCTTGCGGCGCTCCTCGACGTCGTCGTCGGGGCCGATGGTGACCGCCTCGATCTGATGCTGCGGGCCAACCACGTGCTCCAAGGCCGCGCGGAACTCGACAGCCAGCCGCCCGTGGGTCACAAGCACAAGACCGATCATGAAACTCCCCGCGGGCGCGCCCCGGTTGCACCGCACGAAAGGGTGCTCATCTTGACCATCCGAAGCCCAAGCGCAAGGGGCATTTTCGACGGAATCGAGCGGCTGTTGCATTGCGGTATCGCCAACCGGAATTGGATTCCCGGCGCCGCTTGGGCCGGCTGCAAGCGGTCGAGCCTCGGAAGGCGGCGCGGCACTTAGTCTACGAGTGTTAAGGTTAACCAATTCACAAAAGCTTCAGAATCGCCGTTATACCCAATGGTCGTGGGGCGAATTGAGGAAAGCTAAGACACGCGGCAAGGCAGCGACATCGGATGCGACGGCGAGTCGCGGTACAAAAATACCCTCAATCTCCGCGTTGCGCTGATCCGCGTCCGGCAATCGGGTCGCATCCGCTGCGGCAAGGTCGACGACGAGACCGACCAGTGCACTCGGCTCGTGAGCCATGCGGAGCAACCCGACGCCGTGTACCTCGATCAGCCCGGCAAGCGCTTCGGCGGGACGCGCCAGCAATCGGCCACCCGCGGCGTCCACATGGACGCGATCGTCGGCGACAAGTCTGGCAAAGAGCAACGCTCCGGCGCGCGCCGCTTCAATCAGCTCAAGCGCAAGCCGCGACTTGCCCGCTCCCGAGGGTCCGCGGATCAGTGCCGCGCGCGCGCCAACCAACACCGCAGATGCGTGAATGCTCGCAGAGGTCATCCGGGGACGAGCGAGAAAAAAACGGCCATCACGGTACCGGCAGACGCACGACAAAGCGCGCGCCGGCAAGCGTCGGGTGGCCGTCCGCGCCCGCCGGACCATTGCGATTTTCCACCCAGATCGCGCCGCCATGCGCTTCGACGATCTGCTTGGAGATGGAAAGCCCGAGGCCGGAATTTTGGCCGAAGCCTTGATGCGGGCGATCGGTGTAGAAGCGTTCAAAAACTTTATCGAGAGCATCGGGTCGCACGCCCGGGCCGTCGTCATCGACGACAATATCGACGCTGCTCTTCAGTCGCCGGCAGGTGATGCGCACCGAGCCGCCCGGCGGGGAGAACGAGCGGGCATTCTCGATCAGATTGTCGACCACTTGGCCGAGCCGAGAATCGTGTCCCGGAACCTGGAAGGCGCGCGTACCGCCGCCTTCGAACCGCAATGTGACTTTTACGCAATCGTCCCGCTTCACTTCATTGGCGACTGCAACCAGCGTGTTGAGCAGCTTGGCGACGTCAACCGGCGCCGCGTCTTGGCGCTGCAATTCGGCATCGAGGCGGCTCGCATCGGAAATGTCCGAGATCAAACGATCGAGCCGCTTGACGTCGTGCTGGATGATGGCCAGCAGCCGTCCGCGGCTTTCTTCCGTCTTGGCGACCGGCAATGTCTCGACGGCGGAGCGCAGCGACGTGAGCGGATTCTTCAATTCGTGCGCGACATCGGCGGCAAAGCTTTCGATCGCCTCGATGCGGCTATAGAGGGCGTTGGTCATTTCGCGCAGGGCGCCGGACAAGTGCCCGATCTCATCGCGCCGGCGCGTGAAATCGGGGATTTGCACGCGCGAGCGGATGCGGTGGCGGACGCTCTCAGCCGCGTCGGCGAGCCGCCGCACCGGCTCGGCGATGGTGCCGGCTAACAAGATAGAAAGCACGACCATGACGCCGGCGGCGACAAAAAAGATCTTAAGGATGGCGAGCCGCTCCGCCTCCACCATGTCGTCGATGTCCGCGCCTTGCGTTGACAGCATGAGTGCGCCGCGCACGGCGCGGAAGCGCTGCACCGGCACTGCCACCGAGACGATGACGTCGCCGCGATCGTTAATGCGCACCATGCTGGCATCTTGACCGCTCAGCGCCTGCGCGACCTCGGGATAGCCGCGACCGTTGGCGGCGCCGCGATCGTGGTAAAGCGGCAGATCGCCGCGTCCGAGCCATCGGCGTGCGGCAATGAAGGCCCGTTCGAACAGGCCCGGCTTTTCGGCGTTGGGCGGCGGCAAATCGTAACGCAGCACGTCGCCGCGGCCGAACAGGTTGCGGCTGTCTACCAACAACACACCGTCGCGATCGTAGATGCGTGCGCGCGTCTTGGTCGGCGAGACGAGGCGCCGCAGCACCGGAGCCACGCGCTCCGGGTTGATCGGAAAATCGATGCCGTAGAGCGCGTCCTCGGATGGGCCGTAGCTTTCACCCGGATGCAGATTGAGCAATTTATCCGGATCAACGGTGAGCGATGAATCGGTCTCGACCGTCGCCGAAGCCGCGATCGCCCCGGCAATGATTTGCCCCTGTACCAACAAGCTCTGAATGCGTGCGTCGATCAGTCCGGCGCGGAACTGCGAAAGGAAGGTGATGCCGATGGACAGCGCCAAGAGTCCGGCGACGTTGAGAAAAACGATGCGGCGGGTGAGGCTCGAAAAGCTCTGGGTGATAAAGAATTGCCAGGCGCGCTCGACCCAGTCGCCAATCCGTCCGAGACCGTACGGCCGCCGGCGCGCCGGAGCTTCTTCGAGGGTGTTGGCCTCGATTTGAGCTTCGACCTCGGTCGGTAGCTGGGGCTCTCTGCCGGCCCCTGCGATTTCTGCGGTTCGATCGAGCACGTGGTCTGCCGGGGTTCCGATCACGCCCACACCGGACCGGGCGTGACGCCATTACTACCGCACGTCAGCCGTCCCAGTCAGGGGCCGAATCTCGGGCCGTGGATCACATTTTAACGGTCCACTGATAACGGTGCACTAACCATCACGGCCTGTTGTCGCGCCGACCACCGGCGCTTATTCCTTAAAGCGATAACCGACGCCGTAGAGCGTCTCGATCATATCGAACTCCACGTCGCTCGCCTTGAACTTTTTGCGCAGTCGTTTGATGTGACTGTCGATCGTGCGGTCGTCAACATAGACCTGATCGTCGTAGGCCGCATCCATCAGCGCATTGCGGCTTTTCACCACTCCGGGTCGGCTTGCCAAGGCCTGAAGGATGAGAAATTCGGTCACAGTGAGCGTCACCGCCTCGTTCTTCCAGGTGCAGGTGTGGCGTTCGGGATCCATGCGCAGTTGCCCGCGCTCCAGCACCTTACTGTCGGCTTCCTTCGGCGTGGTGCCGTCCTTCGGCGAGACGCGGCGCAGCACGGCCTTGACCCGCTCGACCAGGAGCCGCTGCGAAAACGGTTTGCGGATGAAGTCGTCGGCCCCCATTTTCAGGCCGAACAATTCGTCGATCTCTTCGTCCTTCGAGGTGAGAAAAATCACCGGCAGGTCCGATTTCTGCCGCAGCCGGCGCAAGGTTTCCATGCCGTCCATCCGCGGCATCTTGATATCAAGAATGGCGAGATCGGGCGGGGCGGTCTTAAAACCGTCGAGCGCCGAAGCGCCGTCGGTATACGTCGTGATCCGATATCCCTCGGCCTCGAGCGCAATGGACACCGAGGTCAGGATATTGCGGTCGTCATCGACGAGAGCGATGGTCGGCATGGCGGCCTTCTAGCATGAGTCGGCCGCAAGCATCATCAGCCCCGGCCCCATAGGCCTTTGAAAACCCATGTAGGGGCGGAAGTGTGACAAGACAAGGCAAAATCGGGGCAATTGCCGCGGCGGCCGGGGAACCGAGGAAGCTAATGGCTGAGGCTAACAAGAAGCTGATGGCTGAGGCTAACAAGATGTCTGCTTTACCGGGCATGATGCCCGATCGCTTGCCGGAGAATGCGCCGGCGGCGGACTTCGACGCGCGGTTGGTTGCCAAGACGTTGTTGCGGATGACGCGGGCGGGCGCGCTTGCCACCATCGACCGCAACACCGGCCATCCGGTTGCATCGTTGGTTAATGTTGCGACCGATGCCGACGGTTCGCCGTTGATCTTGGTGTCGCGGCTTTCCACCCATACTGCCAATCTGGAAAAGGACGGCCGCGCTTCGCTGTTGCTTGCAGCGGGCGGCCGCGGCGATCCGCTCGCGCATCCGCGGTTGACGGTGCTTGGCGCCTTCACGCAAATCGGCCGCGACCGGCGTGACGAGCCGCGCCTGCGCCGGCGCTTCCTCGCCCGCCATCCGAAGGCGGAGCTTTATGCGGGCTTTGCCGATTTCGCGTTCTGGCGCCTGAACGTCGCTTCCGTCCATCTCAATGCCGGCTTCGCCCGCGCTGCCGATCTGAAAGCTGCCGACGTGATCAGTGAAATCTCCGGCGCCGAGAATCTGATCGAGGCGGAAGCAGATGCGGTGGCCCACATGAATGACGATCATGCCGAAGCCGTTCGGCTCTATGCAACAAAGCTACTTGGCGCCGAAGACGGAGCGTGGCGGCTCACCGGGCTCGATCCGGAAGGTCTCGATCTTGCGCTTGGCGACGAAACTTTGCGCTTGGCTTTCACCGAACGAGTGGTCAGCCCGGAGCAATTGCGCAAAGTGCTGGTCGAGCTGGCGGGGGCAGCACGGGCCAAATAGGCGCCAGGTCGCCGCGCTCAAGTCAAAAAGTTCACGCTTGCTGCACTGCAGCGGCAGGGAACGTACGCCGTTTCCTTCCGTTAGCCCTGTCATGGGAGTCGGTCTTGGCAGCCGCCGGGATGCTCGCTATAGGATCACG
>Ga0335074_10003722_pt1 | contig 20920 bp, 19 predicted proteins | sample Lox_Sample_23_FD_206715 | JGI IMG/M metagenome (GOLD analysis project Ga0335074, IMG submission 206715) | Soil microbial communities from Loxahatchee National Wildlife Refuge, Florida, United States - Lox_Sample_2.3 | ecosystem: Environmental > Terrestrial > Soil > Wetlands | place: USA... | reverse complement strand
CTTGCCGCTCCCGGTCGCCATCTTTGCCGCCATGCGCCGGAGAGGAACCATGCTGTTCTCGGGCGATGGGTCGATGAGACGTGGGAAAAACTCCTGGCCGGCGAAACTGAAAGACGGCCTCTCGCCCGCGAGTAGCAGAGCCAGATCGCCGTCGGTTAGGGCGGGTTTGAAGGGCAGCCGCTTCGTTTTCCAGATGCGAAACTCGAACAGGTACAAGATCGTTTCTACGGCTTCCCGCTGGCAGAAGAACAACAGCCGCCCCCGGTCCGGACGTGCCCAGTGTTGCAGCAGGTCGCGTGTGATCTTCGGCCATGCCTTATAGTCGTGCTCCCGAAGCCGGCGCACATCCTCCCGCAGCAAGTTCACGAGCGGAAGGTCGTCACGTTCTTCTTCCGCGAGCAGACTCATCTGCGCACTGCCCGTGCGCTCGCTCTTGTACCAGTAGCTCGCCGGCCGGCGGATTCCGGCGCGGCTGGCTGCCCCGGTCTCCTTGTCGTAAATCCAGTGGTCCTGCGGCTCCTCGTAGGGCTTACAGATGATTGGGTTCTCGACCGGCTGTACCGGCAGTTGTTCCTGCGCGGCCGCCATGCCATTAGTCCGCCGGGGCATCTATTCAGCCTCCAGCGAATGGACGCTCATGACCTCGTTGCCACGCGGGTCGATCACCTTCACGGCAGCGCACTTGTGCCCCTCAGCGGGAAACGCCAAGGACACGGTGCCGGAGAACGCTTCGAACCGATCTGGATCGATCACTCCGTCCAGGGCTTTACTCAGTTTGTCCCAAGCGCTCCTGTCTGGGAAAAACGCCTGCGTGATGCAGAAGGTGCGCCCGTCGTAATCGCTGTCCACAAACCACGCGGCGACCTTGGTGGCGCCGGTGTCCACGATTGCGTTCGTAACGGGATCGTAGATATCGACGCCCTCCATCGTCAGCCGGTACATCCCCTCGCCGTCCGGACCATCAAGAGTGGTGCGGGGCCGTCCGAACACTGTGAACAACTGGCTGCCTGGTTGCTCCTTCAGCAGGCCGTTCATGCCGGGGTTCACGTCGGGACGGATGTGGGCGAGGTGCATTCGGAGGCGTGGATGGCCTTCGTCGATCACGGCCTGCGCGGGGCCGTCGAAGCTGAACCCGGCAAAGACCAGATCCTCATACCGGCGCGCGGCGGGCCGGATGACCTCCTCGATCATTTTCGCGGTGATCGGGCCGTACTGGGGGCCGAACACCACGCCGACCGTGGCCTCGCCTTCCAGATCGTCATCGGTTTCGCCAACATTCACCCAACGCCCTTCGGCATGGATGCCGGCGGAACTGCCTGTGGCGTAAATCGGGTCCAGGCGCGTGAACTTCTTCTGCTTATTATCGGGGAAACGGACGCCGTCCATCCGGAGCAGATCTACCATCTTGCTCAGGTAGGCTTCGAGGTTTTGCGTCGACTCGCCCATCTGGACTTCGCGGATCACGAACGTTTCGCCCAGTTTCTCTGGTTCACCGGCGAACTGGCCGGTGTCGACCTCGATGGCATCGCCCAAGGACATTTCCGGTGGCTGGACTGCTTCCACTGTGAACGGCCCGGTAACGCGCGTGATCTTGCGGTCTACCTCTGGCTGGTCTACCAATTCCTCTTGATCGGCGCTTGCGGCAATGCAGGCATTGACCTCGTCCATCTTGGCCCGCCAGGCCGTGCGGTATTCCTCGATGGCTTTCGTTAAATCGGCGGAGTAATCGGGATCAGTATCGAACGGAACTTCCCAATGTTCCCAGGGCTTACTTATCGCCGGCAGGTCCCACCGGCGGCGGTCAGCGTCCGTAATAGCCTTCTTGCCTTCCTGCCTCTGTTTGAGCGCGAGCTTGGAACGAATGTCATTGCGGAGGCGAGGCGAGACGTTGGCAAGTGCTGCGTTTACAGCGGCGAGTTTCTCTTCCAGTACCCTTTCGTGCTTGGCGAAGACTAGATCGAGATTCGGGTTCTGCGCGATGCCTTTGAGACTGATGTGGGGAACGCTCTTGTACCTGAACCCCCCAACAACACCATTTAACTCTTCCTTCAATTTGAAGAAGTCGTACCGCGATGTGAGCAACCGCTGCCGGGCAATTGCGACGGCCACTCGACTTGTGTCAATCGTGATCCGCTCCGGTTGCTGGACCTGTACGGCGTGGCCGCATTGCGCCGGGCCGTTCGAGAAGCGCTGGAACGGAATACGCCGCGCGCCTCGTCGGTCGCCTTCCGGCTGCGCCGCCAGCATCGCTCCACGCCGCTGCCGGCGCTGGATCTCAGCCCTCATCGGGAGGCTCAGGCGCTGGATGTCCGTCCCCACGATCTGGAGACCTACGATGAACTCGCCCACCCGCGCGACGACCACTCCGAGCCATAGCCTGCCGGTGCAACTGGAGCAACTCGGCTTGCATGCCCTCGCCACGGAAGTGGACGACTTTCTGGCGCGGGCCACCAAACAGCGCTGGTCTCCGCGCCAGATCCTGGAACATCTGGCGCAGACCGAGGCCGCCGAACGCGCCCACCGCAGCCTGGAACGGCGACTGCGTCTCTCCGAGATCAAGAAGTTTAAGCCGATGGCTGACTTCAACTGGTCCTGGCCCACTAAGATCGAACGTGACGTCATTGAACGGGCTCTGACGTTGGACTTCCTTCCCGAAGCTCGCAACCTGATTCTGGTCGGCACCAACGGTTTGGGCAAGACGATGATTGCCCAGAACGTCTGCCACCAGGCGGTACTGGCGGGCCACTCCGTGCTGTTCCGCTCCGCCGCGGCCCTCCTGGAAGAGCTGCATCGCCAGACTCCCGAGGGCCGCCACCGCAAGCTGCGTACCTACGCCAATGTAGGCTTACTTTGCGTCGATGAGGTAGGTTACTTGTCCTTGTCCTTCGATGATAAGTCCGCCGACTTACTTTATGAAGTCATCAATCGGCGTTACGAGCGAAAGTCCGTGATCTTGACAACCAACCGGCCGTTCAAAGAGTGGAACGAAGTCTTTCCCAACGCCGCTTGCATCGTGACTCTGCTGGACCGCCTGCTGCACCATGCCGATGTGACGGTGATCGAAGGCGACAGTTACCGGATCCGCGAAAGCGAGCAGGAGACTGCGGCCCGGCGGAGGAAGAAATGACTTCTGATGGCAGCGCGGACTCACCCTCACGACGCAGGCCATCGGCCGTCAACTCGCCGCCATGCCCTACGACCTGTATCGGTTGCGTCTGATTCACCAGCAGACCCGCCGGCCCTTGCCCGGACAACGACTGTGGACTCCGGCCGAGTTGCTCCATCCGGCTACCGTACCTTTCCTGCGCATCCGCAACCGCGAGGAGTTCGATGTCTATATTCACCCTGGCAACTTCGACCAGAACGCGGGCTATATTCTGCTCGATCTGGACGGTCCCGTTCCCGGGGTGCTCCACCGCATGCGGGACCACGGCCATCAGCCCTGCCTGGTCCTCCAGACCAGCCCCGGTCACCTGCAAGCCTGGGTTCACGTCAGCACCTCTTCTCTGGAGCCGTTCCTCGCCACAGCCATCGCCCGGCCGTTATCCGGCATGTACGGCGGTGACCTCGCCAGTGCCGACTGGCGGCATCTGGGCCGTCTCGCCGGCTTCACCAATCCAAAACCGGCCCGCCGCACTCTTCTCGGCTATGCTCCCTGGGTGAAGATCGTGCATGCTGGTGCGGGTCTCGCCCCTCAGGCCAGCGCACTGGTGGAGTGGGCCGGGAGGTGTCCGGGTTTAGAGTTCGCCGGAAGATCTTCTTTCCAATCCCAGGATTCTGCTCACCGGTCTGCTCTCCTGACCGCGGCGGAGGCCCATCGGATTTACCACAACTGCGCACGCCGCTGGAGGATCGCTCAGCGTTTCCCGCGCTCCGACTGGAGTATCGTGGACCTCTGGGTCGTTAGGCACCTGTTATCGCTGGGCTTGCCCACCGCCCATGTCGAGGATGTCGTCCGCTTCGGCAGCCCGCGGTTCCCCCGACAGCACGGCGATCCCGATGACTACCTGCGCCGCACCCTCGCTCGCGCCGCTCTCCCTTTTCCCCCCTCCCGGGGGCACTGTGTGACCGCTGACCGCCGTCCAGAAATCTACGTTTTCTGGTGACCGCTAACAGCTGTTCCAAGGCGGCTTAGGATTCGTCTAGCAGCTGCGCGTCTTTGGCCCGAATTGCGGCGAACCTTTAGCCGGGGACTCACGCGTGGGTGTTTCATTCCCTTCGGACATCGAATGGGGCAACCGATGCGCCAAGAGTGTCCAGTCGGTTTCGCTGTCGGCGCCGAACCCGTAAGTAACTGTTGCATGGCGAGATCTACGGCGCCCCTGAGTGAAACTCCCCGGTGCCGGCTTGTCGGAAACCAGACGAACTTTCGACGCCCTGACGGAATACACTACATACTTCGTCGCGAATCGCATTCTCGTCCCCTAGCGAGAAGAGCCAGGTGGGCACCGCAGTCACTGGCCGCGATCGTCAATGGAGCGAGTGTAGGGGGCAGATTGCCGATGTCCCTATCCACCGCCCACTACTTTGATGAACAATACTGGAGTCCATCGTGCGCCAGGTTTCGCACCATCCGGCAGCGGCAAGGCGCCAACCCTGGAGCATCGGCATACTGTCGGTCATCGCGACGGAGGGTTGTCAGTGTCGGATATCCGCCTCCAGTTCGTCAGACATCGGCGGAAAAACTTCACGTTCCGGGGTCGAATATCTCCAGGTGGCGGAATGACTTGGACATAACTTCGTGCTCCAAATAAAGCCTCACCCCTTCGGCCATTGGGGTGCGTAACGCCAGTCAATTTCCGATGACACGCAGTTTTCGTGGCCCAGGCAACATGTCTCCGCGCTGGACTTCGTTGTGTCCTTGAATATGAAACATCAGGCGGGGGATGTATCGCGGGTTCTGGACGGGTCCGTTCCCACGAAGTAATGGCGCTGCAAGATGAGTATGAGCCCAGAAGAGTCTTTCATCTTCGTCGTCGACGACGATTCACGGGTGCGCGAGGCCCTGTGCAGCCTTCTGGAATTCGCCGGATTTCGCAATGCTGCTTTCGCAACCGCGACGGGCTTCCTCGAATTCGAAAAGCCCGATTGTCCGAGCTGCGTGATACTCGATCTGGAATTGCCTGACTTAAATGGCCTCGAAGTTCAGGAACAACTTTCAGGTATGGATGGACCGCCGATCGTATTCCTTACGGCACATGGAGACGTTCCCTCTTCGGTCCGGGCGATAAAAGCGGGTGCCATCGGTTTTCTATTGAAACCGGTACGGAAACAAGAGTTGCTCGAAGCGATAGACGAGGCCCTGGAACGCGATCGCCGGGCACGAGCCGCCCGGATTACGACCGCCGAATTGCGGAAACGATACGGCCTGCTGACACCGAGAGAACAAGAAGTCCTTCCGCTAGTCGTCGGGGGCTTTGCGAACAAACAGACAGCAGCGGAACTCGGAAACAGCGAGTTCACGGTAGCGATCCAGCGCGGACACATCATGCACAAAATGGGGGCGCGTTCTTTAGCCGAATTAATCCGGCTGGCCGACAGACTCGGAATCGCGAGGCGGGACCCGCCGTAACGAAATGAATACCCAAAGATCCTCCGATAAAGGGACCTCCGGAGCAAGCTTTTCGATCGGCAGAGACGCTCCCGCGGTCCGGCATTCGGATGTACCCGCCACTCCCGTGGTATTGGTCAGTTCCCAGAACCACCCGCCCATTTATACTCTGTGGGGGCAGAAAACGGGAGCAGCCATGGAGCCTGGACCGCACGGCGGTCCTCGTTGCTCATCATGAAGGCTACTCTGTGGCTCTAACCATGACCAGGAGCACAAACTCGCGGCGCTTGAAGAAGTTGCTAACCATTGTTCTTGGTATCGTGGCCGTTTGGCCGCTAGCAAGCGGCCCCCGCGCCGTTGCAGCTCTCAGCTCGTCCAACTACGTCCGCACCGCCTTTGGCCCAAGTAGCGGGATTCCGGAGACCATCATTAACCGCATCACGCAATCGCGGCAAGGATTTCTGTGGATGGCGGACGGGAACCAGCATCTGATGCGATTCGACGGCCAGTCCTTTTACGAAGCTCCCGCGCCGTTGGCGGATTCGTTGGCTCTAGCCCCGAATGGCGACCTTTGGGCATCGCGGGCAAGCCCGCCACTATTAATGCATATAGCGGCAAAAGACCTGGATCGGTTCGGAGATCTGCCGGCAACTACATATTCACTCCCTATCGAATCGGTATTGCAGGTAACTTCTCTCCAGTTCAGCCGCAGCGGCGTGTTCTGGCTGACGACTAGCCGCGGACTGTATCGTTTCGATAACGGCCAGTTAAGCGTAGTAATCCCGGATATTCTGATCGCGCGCATCAAGGAGGCATCGAACGGTCATCTTCTCATCGTTAGCAATAAAGGTTATCGCGAATGGGACGGCAGCCGATTGATCGCTCACCCGGACGTTGAGATGGAATTGGGAGTGAAGGCAAACGAAATCTTTGACGTATTAGAGGACGGCAGTGGTCAGATGTGGTACTGCACGGCCTTTGGAGTGGCCCGAAAGGCCAAGGGGCGGCTTCAGAGGCTGGGACCATACGGGCCGGGGCATGCGGCGTATCGAGTTTATCAAGACGCGCGGGGTGTTATCTGGTTCGCTCGAGAGGATGGTGTCTATCGAGAGACAGAAAACGGCTTGGAACTTATCGATCCGGAAAAGAACGCCCGATGGCTGTTCACCGACCGAGACGGGCAATTGTGGATTGGCACAAATGGAAACGGAGTGATCCGTTTGCGCGACGGGCACGTCCGCACCTTCACCACGGCGGAAGGTTTGCCAGGCAACATGATCATGAGCGTTGTCGTGCGGGCGGACGGCAGTGTGTGGACTGGGGCTAATTGCGGGGGAATTTCGCGCATCGATGGCGAACACATCAAAACCTATGCCGAAAAGGACGGTCTGCGAAACTCCTGCGTCTTCAGTCTCGCAGAAGACATGGGCCACGATCTTTGGATCGGCACCTACGGAGGCGGCGCATTTCGATTGCATGACGGTGTTTTCACCCAGTTTTCGACTGCGCAAGGAGTGCCGAGCGATATCGTCACGGCCGTCTTCGCGGCCGATGACCGCTCCGTTTGGCTGGGTACCGCCGCGGGAGCAGCCCGAATCCTGAACGGCGAGATTCAGAGGTATTCAATCGATGGCGGTTCACCGCGTGTGTTGAACTTCTATTTGGACCGGAGCGGAGGGTTGTGGGCGGGTACCGCTGTCGGGCCGGCACGACTGAACGGAGATCGCTTTGTCGTGGCAGTCACTCCGTCACCAGGTATGGTTCTTCCCATCGGAGAAGATGAGGCTGGCCGCATCTATCTGTCTCGTAGCACGGAGAAGGGACTCTTCATGCTGGAAGGCAATCGAATCGTCAGTTCGGAGCCTCACTTCAATGCGCAGAACATACTGAGGGATCGCGAGGGAACGGAGTGGTTCATCGGCCCAAATCTCATAGGTCCGCACCTCGTGGGCGTGGCGCCCAAAACGCTAAGCGAACCTCGGCTGGCCGACGAACCGCTAAGCTATCGAGTCGTCAACCAGGATGACGGTCTCCCGAGGGAGGCTTGCAGCTTCAGTTTCCCCTGTTCGGCGGTGGATCACCAAGGGCGGCTTTGGCTCGCCACTCTGGGAGGGCTGGTGGCTGTCGATCTACCCCAAATGCCGACGACCGACCAGAAGCCCCAGCTTTATATGAAGGAAGTGCGGTACGGCCGGACTCTCCAAGCGCCTGGCCGGGAATTGGTGCTCGCTCCTGGTACAACTCACATCGATTTGCAGTTTGATGCAATTGAACTGGTTGCACCCGATAAAATACGACTCCAATATCGCATGGACGGCGTCGACAAGGAATGGATGGATGCGGATCCGCCAGGCATGGCCACATATAATTACCTTCCCACCGGGACCCATGCGTTTCATATGAGGGCCTGCAATCGTGACGGTGTCTGGGATCCAGTGGGAGTGGTTTATCGCGTCACGCAGCGGCCTTACTTCTACCAGACAATGGCCTTTGAGTTGTCCGTCGCCGGAATGCTTGGTCTCCTGCTGGTGGCGGGATACCGGCTCCGAATCCGCCAAATTGCCAACGAGATCAACGCACGTTTCGATGAGCGCTTGGATGAGCGTACTCGCCTGGCACGCGAGATTCACGATACACTCTTGCAAACCATCCAGGCATGTAGCCTTGTAGCTGAAGTTGCCCTGGAACAGCGGGGCGACCCAAGTCGCCTGGAGAACTCACTAGCAAAACTATCGGGCTGGCTGGGACAAGCCGCTCACGAGAGCCGCAGAGTAGTCCATGCCCTGCGGGCCTCCACTATTGAAACGAAGGACTTGGCGGCTGCCCTGAGGCGCGCTTTGGAAGACTGCCAGCTGCATCGTTCGATGGAGACGGTGTTTTCTGTAAGAGGCGATATTCGAGAAATGCATCCGATCATGCGGGATGAAGTTTACACCATCGCCTACGAAGCAATCCGCAATGCATGCACACATTCAAAGGGCAATCGTGTCGAAGTAGTCCTGCGATACGGAAACACACTTTCTCTCTCCATCCGCGACAACGGAACTGGTATTGATCCAGCGGTCGTTGAGAAGGGAAGGGACGGACATTTCGGCCTGATGGGCATGCGCGAGCGGGCTACTCGTATCGGCGCAGAGATCACGATTTCCAGTCCGGCGGGTTCCGGCGCTACGGTCGAATTGGTCGTTCCCGGCCACATCGTCTTCCGAGCGGCTCATAGATCCCCCCTTGAAATGGCCAGGAAACTTTTCCATCGAACCGGCCGCAAACGCGATTGGCCGGGTGAAGTTGGTGGACCGAATCGGCAAAGTTAGCCGGGCCGGCCACATGGGTCGTCTTTTTTGCTGAAAACGTGGACTTCCATCTACGGCGGATTCGGAGCCCAACGCTTGGAGCGGCTGACGGCAAGGCCGCGGTGAGAGCCGCTCGACGATATTCCCCTTCGCGCCCTCCCTCTGACCTATGCAACGTTTCGATGTGCGACTGCCGAGCACTCGGGCGTTCCCCCGATGTTAGGGATTGCAGTGACGGCCGTTGTGACAGAAGACAGTCACCAGTCGGAAGACCGTCTCCAAATCTTCGGACATAGCGCGAGGAGCGGTGCCTCTTGGATCGAACAATCTTCTACGAGCGGCTTGGGCACAACTCAGCCCGCCACCCGAAACGAGACACTCCGCTTCCGTCAAGTCTTCTGTATCGGCTGGCCGGGTCGAGCATGGGGCGTCTCACCGCGCATGATGGTCGCTCAGTACGGAGTGCAATTGTGGCTGGAATCCACTCATACTCCCGAACCCACCGTACCGAATCCGCTCATTCCCCAGTTTGGATACATGGGTACTCTCAAAGAAACGGTGTCGGCCCAGGTTGCATTTTTGCTCGATGAACAAGCGCACAGCGATGGAGTGAAACTTGTTCCGGCATGATGCGCGAGGGCACCAAAAGGAAACAACCAGCCGCGTGATGTACGGTAGATGTCCGGAAGATCCCCCAGTACCTTTTTTCAGTTGCTGCCTCCGTACCAGGATCCCTCAAGCGCTCGGGATGCCGCGGGATTCGCGGGAATAGAGACTGGCATCTGCTCTCCGCCGGGGAAGGAGCCTGACGCGCGGTGCTCGTCAACAAACCATTGACCGCAACGTCGATACAAAACTTCGGAGTGGCGCGCGGGAACTGTTGTCTCGGTTCGGCTTATGTCGAGATTATTGTTGACTAAGCCCTGCAGGGTTTGTGCCAATGGCAAAGGTTAGGACCGCTGAACTTCGACCAATTTCAGGAACTGCGAAGCGCGGTTGGCGCCTTTGCCTTCAGCCTGGCGAACATCGGAATTGATTGGCTACACAAGTGCTAAATGGTTCACTGCGAGACAACCCATGTCCAAAGAGGCCTACGACGACCTCCCGATACCACATTCGCTAGCGCTACGGCTCACGCGACATTCGGGCGCTCGCGCTGCGTCAGCCTCCGAACCGAGCGATTCCACCGAGAGACGACGAACCGCAACCCAACTCAGGAGAACAATGATGACCATCTTCACGCAATACACCATGGAAACCGCCCCGGCCAACTCCAAACCAGGCCTTGAAGGAGCCAAGAAGGCCTTTGGATTCCTGCCGAATTTGCAGAGCTTCATGGCAGAGTCGCTGGCACTGCTGAACAGCTATGGGGCAGTATGGGACGTGTTTCACAAACAGACCAGCCTGACGCGCATTGAGCAGCAGGTGGTGTTGCTCACAGTGAATTACGAGAACAACTGCCATTACTGCATGGCGGGCCATTCCACCTTAGCGAGAATGATCAAGATGGACGAGGCAACTCTTACCGCGTTGCGCGATGGTCAGCCTATTCCCGACGCCAAGGTGCAGGTGCTCCGCGAATTCACCCGTAAGGTCGTGACCGAGCGCGGCTTCGTGAGCGACAGCGATATCGAGGCCTTCCTGAAGGCAGGCTACAGCAAGGCGAACGTGTTCGATGTCATCGCTGGCGTGGCCTTGAAGGTGATGAGCAATTACACCAACCACATCACACACACGCCGCTGGACGACTTTATGAAGGCGACTGCCTGGACGCATCCCTCGAAACGCGATCAGGCCGCTTAGAACGAATGCCATACGGAAGGAGCATGCCATGTCGCTTCAGCAGGATCCAGGACGGGTCCACGAGGAGTTCAGTGCCAAACAGCTCAAAGAAGTATTGACTACTATGGAACGAGCCAACGACGAATTGCTCGAACTGAGGGTTCCGCATGAAGCATTCCAGACTCGATGACTTGGCACCTGATCCTTCTATGCCGATGATACCGGGAGGCCGGTAGCGCTGTGCGAAGAATTGTAGCTGAGGCCAGCCATCTTGTTTTACCCTGGCGATGGTGCCCTTATTGCAACTTGACCCTACGCGCCTATCAGCGGTTGTTGCCGGCATACGCGACTGCTGATTGCCCCGGCGCCAGCGGAGCCACGCTCGCCAGCCACGCACCGCCCTGCCATTTGCAACGCTCGGTATCCCGCCGGTTCGCGGACGTGACTTTACGGCTCTCGAAAAGCCAGCGTGGCGCTCCGGTATTCGAGACGTTTGTCACCACCAAGGAGAAGGGCCTGGTGATGGGGCTTGCCATTTCACGCTCAATCATCGGGGCGCATGGCGGCAAGTTTGTGGCTGGATCTTGCCACAGACGGTCCCGGATCGATATTCGATTACCGGTCGAGCGAGCGTCGGATGCCTTCGCAAGGCCAGTCTGAGACTCAGAAAGCATCTCATCTCTTGACGACACCGCTCCGGGTGTTGCCGTCTTGCAGTGAGGCTCTGAGAACCGCAGGACTCCTTCGGGCGGAGCTGGATGTCTGGAGGCGTGAACCGCTGTCTCGCGCAGCGACCACCCGAGCCCCACGTGCAGCAGAAGCGTGCGAAACAAGTTGTTCAGGGACTCGAAGCCACGCAACCGCGTGACCGCACCTGTACTCCGCCCCAAATCTTCCCAGCCGTCGGGAAACAAATCGCATAGCACTTGCCACTCCTCACGCATTGCCGACATGCCCTGAGGTTAACCGGGACTGATTGCCATGTCAATCCTTATCTTAGCGCTTATGGGGGCTGGCCCGTGCGTCTTCGGTTTCGAGGACCAACACGATTCGAGAATACGCTGCAACCGGAAACATTCACACACCCGAAACTCCCACGCCGCGATCATCCTTTCAGGTGAGAAGGGGATCGTCTTCTGCCTGATTGATCTGCGAATTCGGCGGACAACTCACAACCGCTCTTGATCGAAGCGTCGCTTCCGTCGAAGTGATGGCGCGTAGCCCGCACGACTACGCCGGCCGGGCGCGGGTTCACACTATCCGACTGTCGTGCTGAAGGCTCTCAGGGGACTGGCCTCCTGCGCTCGCCCTATTGAGCTGCGCTCCTCGCTGCAGAGCGCCTTGGGTCGCTGCCATCATCGGACGTGGTTAGTTTTGCGCGGCCGAATGCCTGAAACACACCCTCCCTATATCTAACGTTGCGCTGCATTTCCGCGAATCCTCGTGTTTTCATGGTTAACCGGTATTTCCTGACGGAGCGGCGAAATTCCTCGCGGATCCCGCGGTGTGGATACCGCAACGCTAGAACGCGTGGGGCAGAAGTCGGCCTCGCCACGCGATGGCTGACGGAAGGAGGACGGATTTCAAACGCGATGACTGATATCGGTCACTACTGAGTCGTCAAAATACGCCGACTGACATCCTCACGAGGGCGCGCCAGAGGGCTCTTCGCGGTCAATCGCGGCGGATGACAGCTTTTCGAATCCTGTACCGCAGAAGTCCTCTTCATGGCGACCATACGCAGATCGGCGTCGTCTTCCACGAACTTGCGCGGGCTGCCCTTCTGGGCTCGGTTGCACAAGGAACCGCCGCACATAAATAAACATGTTATATGCGACCGAACAACTCTCTCCTACAATCGAAGACGTAATCGCGGTTTCTCGCCAGGGTTAGCCGCCTGAAGCAAAGCATGGCAGCGAGAATCTTTGGTGATAATCCTGCAACGTTATTTCGAAAGAGACCGTTGAAAGGGCACTCGCCGATTAAGCAACGGTTTAGATGTGAACATCAAGACAAGGAGAACTTGAAAATATGAAGAGTCGAACGAATTCCCTGGTCCTGGCAGCTGCCTTCACCGGCTTGCTCGGCGGCACAGTAGGCCGTTTGAACGCAAACCCCTTCAATCCAAACCCCCGAGACGTACAAAGCGGCACCGCCCAGGCGTCGGCGAAACATTCGTGCGCCGGCAAGAATTCCTGCAAAGGTACGGGTGGTTGCGCCACCGACGGCTCGCAAAAGAATAAGGCCAACGTGAAGAAGGCTGAGGAAAAGCACGCCTGCGCCGGCAAGAATTCCTGCAAAGGCAAGGGCGGGTGCGCCACCGACGGCTCTGTCAAGAACGTCAGTCAGAAGCAGTCTTAAGAAATGCAATAGTCGGGGCGACGTCGCTCCCGGCGGTTCAATGTCGAAGTAAAACCGCGGACCTCCTTTGTTAGTGTCGCGAAATCGGGGAGACATCAGCTCTCCGGTTTCGCTTTTTTGCTATGCCTGCCAACAGATTCAACGCACATACCGACTACGGCATCGGGATCGGGCTCCGGATTCCGCACTATCAGCACATCTTCGATAAGCGGCCGGTGGTGGATTGGTTCGAAATCATCTCGGAAAATTTCATGGTCGATGGAGGGCGGGCACTGGCGAACCTCGATCAAATTCTCGAACGGTATCGTGTCGTGCAGCACGGGGTGTCGATGTATTTCGGATCGGCCGAGCCCTTGAACAAAGGTCACTTGCGAAAGCTGAAGAGTCTCGTTAAACGCACCGGGACCCCGTGGCTCTCCGATCATCTGTGTTGGGGGAGCGTCGACGGGACGTACAGCCACGATCTTCTTCCAATGCCCTACACCTTCGAAGCCGCGAAGATTACTGCCCGAAAGGTACGGGAAGCGCGCGATTTCCTGGAACTGCCGATTGCCGTCGAAAACGTGAGCAGTTATGCCGAGTTTCACATGTCGGAAATGAGGGAATGGGAGTTTCTGAACGAAGTTGTGGATCAGGCTGATTGCGGGATTCTTCTGGATGTGAATAATATCTACGTTTCATCCCGAAACCACGATTTTAATCCTAACGAGTATTTGGACAGTGTCACCGCGGAGCGCGTGGCCCAGATCCACATCGCCGGCCACTCAAAATTTCGTAAGTACATCCTCGATACCCATGATCATCCCGTAATCGATCCTGTCTGGAAGCTGTATGAACGCGCCATCGGCCGCATTGGCCCCACGGCGACCCTGCTCGAATGGGACGATCGAATTCCGTCCTTTGATGAAGTCCACGCTGAGGCACTCAAGGCGAACAAGTACCTCCACAGTCCGGCCGTGATGACGTTATGACTCTGCTCGAAGTGCAGACTCGCATGGCGCGTGCCATTTTCGCGCCGCTCACCGGCTCCGGCCGAGTCGATCCCGGCGCTGACGCGGCGTATATCAAACCCAACCGGCGAATGACCTCACTGCAGCGCCTCGAAATCTACAGCCGCAGTTACTGGTTCCGCATTCTGGATTCACTCCACGCGGACTTCCCCGGCCTTCGATCCCTGATCGGGGAACGCGCATTTCATGGCCTCTCGCGCGCTTACCTTGCCGAGTGCCCGTCGCGTTCCTTTACTCTGCGGGACCTGGGTTCGCGTCTTGTCGAGTGGCTGGAGCGTAGTCCGCTTTATGGGGGAAGATGCCGGGCGCTGGCGATCGACATGGCGCGACTCGAATGGGCTCATATCGAAGCGTTGGACAATGCTGCTGAAAAGCCATTGGGGCCGGAGGATTTGCTGGAACTGGGTGTTGACTTTCAGGCACGCCTTCAACCGTACATCCGTTTGCTTGCGCTGAAGTATCCGGTGGACGACCTGCGCATTCAAGTGAACTCGACCGACGAAGAGCGCGGGACCGCAAGCAACACCGTCCTCCAGCAGAAGCGCGACAAAGCGACCGGACGTGCGGTTTTGCTGAAGCCCGACCGGATCTTCGTCGCAGTACACCGGCTGGATGGCATTGTTTACTACCGCCGCCTGGCGCACGAAGAATACCTGGTCTTGGAAGCGATCAGCCGGGAGGCGCCCATCGCGGAAGCCATAGAGGGGGCATTTGAAGGCGGTTCCGCGTCGGTCGAGAAACAGCAGTCAATGCTTGAAGAGTGGTTCGCAAATTGGGCACGACTGGGGTGGTTGTGCCCGGTCAATTCAACGAAGAGTGATGAGTCATTATGAGACAACTTGCAGAGAAGTATTACCGGCTGTTGATTCGCGCCGCTTCGGCCCTGCAATCGCCATTCCTGCTCGCCGTACGGCTGTACTGGGGATGGCAATTCGTGCAGACCGGATGGGGAAAGTTGTCCAACATCGATAAGGTCGTGGGCTTCTTCACGAACCTCGGTATACCTGCACCCGCGCTCAATGCGTGGTTCGTCTCTGGCCTGGAGTTCGGCGGAGGGATGTTGCTCATTGCCGGCGTGGGATCCCGCCTGATCGCACTACCCCTCGCCATTGACATGATCGTCGCTTACATTACCGCAGATCGCGAGGCCCTGTTCTCGATCGTTTCCAGCCCCGATAAGTTTACGGCAGCGACGCCTTTTATGTTCCTCGCCGCTTCTTTGATTATTTTGATTTTTGGTCCCGGCAAGGCTTCCGTCGATGCCCTGCTTGCCGGGCGCCTTTGGGGGCGTGGCATCGACCGCGGCTTCAGCGGGGCGCAGGCGTTGGCGCACAACTGAAGATGTGACGACCAAGTGGGTTACGGAAAAATGGATCGCCGCGAAGCGTTGTATGGACTGCTAGGCTTGGCCGGTTCGGGGGAAATACTGCGAGCGGCGGAAACGCCGCAGCACCTCGATCTGGGCGGCGCGAGTCTCGAAGTTTATATCAGCTCCGGCGATTTTGCCCTCGGCAATGCCGCACTGCTTGACTGGGTGAGGCGGTCGGCCCACGCCGTGATGGCCTATTTCGGCCGGTTTCCCGTCGCACAAGCCCGCCTGTACATTACGCTGGCCCAGCGCGGACGCGTGTCCAACGGGGTGACCTACGGCGACGACGGGGCGCACATCACCATATCGGTAGGCCGTAATGCAACCATAGACGATCTGTACAGGGACTGGGAGCTTACCCATGAAATGGTTCACCTCGGCTTCCCCTCGGTGGACCGCTCGCATCACTGGATCGAAGAGGGAATCGCCACCTATGTCGAACCGATCGCCCGGGCCTCTATCGGGGTCCTTACCGCGGAAGAGGTTTGGGGCGGGATGCGCCGCGATATGCCCCAGGGACTGCCGCAGGCCGGGGATCGAGGGCTTGACCGCACGCATACATGGGGCCGGACCTACTGGGGCGGCGCCCTGTTCTGTCTGGCGGCGGACGTAGAAATCCACCGGCGCACCGGCAACGCCAAGGGTCTGCGAGACGCGTTGCGGGCTATTAACCACGCCGGGGGAACCATCGAATCCGAGTGGCCCCTCGATCGGGCGTTACGCATCGGTGACGAAGCGACTCAGGGACAAACATTGGCCGAACTTTATCGCAAGATGGCTTCAGAGCCGTTTGCCGTGGACCTGGACCATTTATGGGAACAACTTGGCGTGGGTGAGAATGGCGGCAGAAGCGTCCTCGACGATCGAGCGCCATGGGCCGGCACGCGTGAGGCGATTTGCGGCGCCGCAACTAGCAGAAAAGAAGAAGGGTTTTCTGGCCCACATGACCAACTAGCTGCTTCCGTTCGGGGTCGGCGATGAACTCCCGATTCTCGAGACAGGTTCTCATCGGGACAATCGGAGGTGGCTTGGCAAGCCTGTCTTTGGTACCAGTGCTTCATCAAATCCTCTTGAGCGTGCTTCTTGGCGTAGCCCTTGGTGCGGCATATTCCTTAGCTGTAATCCCGTCACGTGAAACGTTCGTCGATAGACTTACGTCCGGCGCCGCCATTGGCGTCTTGCTCTGGGGCTTGATAAGCGTCATTGCCGTGCCTGTGCTGTCCGGCGAAATGCCGCACTGGGGTGCAGAACAAATGCGCGCCCATTTTCCGGCACTCATCGGATGGGTATTCTATGGAGCGAGCCTGGGTGTCCTCGTCAAAGCTACCGATGCGCTCGTTCAGTTCCTTGCCGGCGTACAAACCGAGCCGGAAAAAGGAAAACCAGAAGCCGCGACGCACATTCTGGTCCTGGGCGGTGGGTTTGCTGGTATGCGCACCGCCGCATGTCTGGAAGAGGAGTTCAAGGCAGACCCCTCCGTCGCGATCACGCTGGTGAGCGAGACTAATGCGCTACTATTCACTCCGATGCTGGCCGAAGTGGCCGGCGGCAGCCTCGAAGCAAGCCATATCAGCACACCGTTGCGCAGCGTTCTACACCGCACCGCTTTTATCCGAGGCTGCATAAGCGAGATCGATTTGAATGGGCGTATCGTTAAGGTCGAGGGCCGCGAATTGTCCTACGACCATATGGTCATTGCGCTCGGGGCGGTCTCGAACTACTTCGGAATGCCGAATATCGAAAAGCTCGCTGCGAACTTCAAAAGCCTGCTGGACGCGATCCGCATCCGCAATCACATCATAGAAATGTTCGAGCGCGCCGACCGGGAGATGGAGTCTTCGGTCCGGGCGCCACTGCTGACTTTCGTCGTCGCTGGTGGCGGCTTTGCCGGAGTCGAACTGGCCGGGGCCATCAATGACTTTGCCCACGGCATAGTTGCCGATTACCCAAGCCTGAGCCCTGGCGAACTAAAGACGATCCTGGTGCACTCTGGAAACAGGATCTTGCCGGAGTTGAGCGAATCGCTGGCGCGCTACGCCCAGCAGAAGATGGAAGCACGCGGTGTTCAGTTCCGGTTAAATACTCGGCTGAAGGACGCCCAGCCCGGACTCGCCGTCTTAGGGGATGCAACGATTGCCACAGAAACCCTGGTGTGGACTGCCGGGACCGCCCCACACCCCCTCTTGCGATCTCTTCAACTGGAGCGAGACAAGCGCGGAGCCGTGGTTGTGGACAGTACCATGGCAGTGCAGGGCCGCCCGGGACTTTGGGCACTTGGCGATTGTGCTGCTCTCGCCGACGCACGGACGGGTAAACCATGTCCGCCGACAGCACAGTTCGCCTTGCGCGAGGCCGAAGCGCTAGCCCGAAATCTTCACGCTACACTTCATGGCAAACCCGCTGAGCCCTTCCATTTCGACTCATTGGGCGCGCTGTGCGTTGTCGGGTATCAGACTGCTTGTGCGGAACTGACCTTGCCGCTCTTTCGCTCCAGGCGAATCCGTTTTTCCGGTCTCCTCGCTTGGCTCATGTGGCGAGGGATTTATCTCTCCAAGCTCCCTGGGCTGGAACGTAAGATCCGCGTGCTGATTGATTGGACGATCGAGCTCTTCTTTCCACGTGACATTGTGCAGACTATCGATCTGAAATAAGACCCACATTATGCCAGCATTTACGACCACCGCCTTCAAGTCCACGCTCGGGGACATGCTTACCGGTCTCATGCTTGGCATTGTCGGCGGAGCCACCGCCAGCTTGGTTTTGGCCGTCTCTGCGAGCGAGTCCACGATCTGGGGCGGTGTTTTCGGGGCGGTTTTTGGCCTCTTTTTCGCAAGACGCGCGACCAGTTCTGGAGCCGGCCTCATCTGGGGATTGAGTTCCGCCTTTCTTGTGTGGCTCGTGCTGATCGCGAAGCCGTTCCACTCGACGAATATGCTCCACGGGGCTCGCGACCGCTTCCCCGAGCTCGTTGGCGTACTCGTTTGTTTGGGATCGCCCGTCGGAGTGGGACTTGGTATACGCAGTCGCGTTCTTCGCGAGGGCAGAAAGCCCGAACTCAGTTGGGCGAGAGCTTTGGTGGGGGGAGGATTCGCCGGCACCGTGAGCAGTTTGATTTTCAGCCAATGGATGTATGCGGGAAACTTCTTTCCTCTCGTGGCGACTCTCGCGCTAAGTTCTCGCGGCGCTGCCATTTTGAGCCAATTCTTGATGGCGCTCCTGATCGGCGCAACTTTCGGAGTGCTCTTTCAGAGCGATGTTTTGAGCTGCGGATCTTCGATGGGCTGGGGCCTTGCTTATGGCGTGTTTTGGTGGTTTTTCGGTGAAGTTACCGTGCTGCCTATCATTGGCGGTGCGCGGCCCGATTGGTCGGCGCAGCGGGGGAGTGAACTATTCGGCTCGCTGGTCGGGCACATCATCTATGGTCTGATCCTCGGCATTGTATATGCAATCGTAGACCGGGTATGGGTCCGGCTGACGATCGAATCCGATCCATTGAATCGAGAGCGCGAAGGGCCAGGGTTTCGCTTTCTGCGATCATTGCGGTGGGGAGCCGTTTCTGGCCTGTCCGGAGGGCTTGTGTCGAGCCCCCTCATGTTGGCAACCGGCATTTTCCCGCACATCGCCGGACTCGGCAGCGGCCTATCCACACTCATTGGCTTTCTGCTACACCTTCTCATTAGCATCTTGCTGGGAATGAGTTACGGATTTCTATTCAGATATGAAGCGCCGGCGGCGGAGTGGGGAGCCTTATGGGGGGCGTCCTTCGGCCTCATATGGTGGTATCTCGGGCCGATGACCTTGCTCCCTTTGATTCTGACGGGTGAATGCGACTGGAGTGCCGATGCAGCCTCACAGTTGTTGCCCTCGCTTATCGGACACCTCGTGTATGGGGCCGTCATGGCTCTCACTTTCTTTCTGTTTGAGCACCACTACACAAAACAGGTATTGGCCGATCCGAGAACTGCGGCCAGGGAGATGCGCAAAATTCGGCCGGTCGGTACGCCGGCGCCGGCTTTATGGCTGTTTGCATTGGGATTGGGCGTTCTGCTTCCCATTTTGCTGGGAGGTGAGTAAGATATTCCGCACTGTAGTGCGGCTGTACTGGCGAGGCTCCTCCGCCGGGTCCCGCGTTTCCTCCATGAGCGAGTTGGTACAGACGATGCATCTGACGAGCTTCCGTAATAGGAGCGTTATGCTGTCCGCACTGGTTTGTGTGGCATTGACCGCACCTGTTCTGACTGCCGCACCCATCGCGCTCTCAGTTTGGAGTTCGGGGCTCACGGAATTAAATCAGGGTTGGCGCGAGCATGAAGGTGACAGGGCCCAGTGGTCCCGTCCGGACTTCGATGATAGCTCGTGGGATGTCGTAGATCTGGAGAACCAGGGGCCCGCTCTGGATGGCTCGCGCTGGTATCGCCGCAGGGTCAGCTTCGACTCCGACCTACACGACCTGCACTTGTTGATTGCCGGTGGCGAAGGGACGTATGAGCTGTTTGTCAACGGGATCCGGGTGGCCGGTCCGACTCTGCTCCCGTCTCTTCTCGTTCGCCGCACCGTTGAGGCCGTCTTCCCGATCCATTCCTCCGCCGGGATTTTCGACCTCGCTCTCAGAACGCGAATTCCCCCCGGCTATAGCGCGTGGCACTTGCCCCAATTCACGAACGTGACAGCAGGGCTCCCCGCCGCTGTCGAGTATGAGAGGCAGGCGTTGGAGGGCCAGCGCCTCTATGGCCTTGGACCTTCTCTTGTAATCAATCTACTGCTTTGCCTCGCTGGCGTGAGTTCTTTGGCCGTGTTTATAGCGCAACGAAAGAAACGGGAGTATCTTTTTCTGGGTTTGTACCTACTGCTTGTAGGGGTCTCCAACGGTCTTTCCACTGTCCAGGCGTCAGGACTGATGCCGCTGTCTGCGAATGTTCTGATCGCCGACCCCCTGATTTACGCCTGGGTTATCGTGCAGGTAGAGTTTACTTACAGCTTTACAGGCCGGCGTGTGAGCCGGGCTTGGCGAATCTATGAAGCCGCGCTTGTCATAATGCCGCTGCTTGCGATTCTAGTCTGGGAGGGTCGTTTTGCAAGCGACACCTATGTGCTGATTGAGGCAGCGGCGACTGCGCCGGTGGGACTGCTTCTATCAGTCTTGCTTTGCATTTGGTATTTTCGGGGCAACCGGGAGGCTGGCTGGCTGGTCCTCCCAAGTCTGGCGCCCGCCCTCTCAACTGCACTTTTCGATCTTGGTACGGCTTCCATCAACCTGGGGTGGCAGCCGTTCAATTTTCTGGTCGATGCCATCCGCATAGGCCCAATCGGTATACAAATGGGGGACGCCGGGAGCCTGGTATTCCTGCTTTCCATAGCGGCTGTGATGTCCTTCCGGTTCAGCCGCGTGAGCCGGGAGCAGGCGCGTACCGCAGCTGAACTGGCTGCGGCGCGCGAAATCCAGCGGCACCTGGTTCCGGCCGAGCTTCCGTCAAACCCGAATTACGCGATCGAGGCCGCATATCTGCCGGCCCTTGAGGTGGGGGGCGATTTCTATCAGGTTCTTCCTCAATCG
>Ga0335074_10003721_pt1 | contig 20921 bp, 13 predicted proteins | sample Lox_Sample_23_FD_206715 | JGI IMG/M metagenome (GOLD analysis project Ga0335074, IMG submission 206715) | Soil microbial communities from Loxahatchee National Wildlife Refuge, Florida, United States - Lox_Sample_2.3 | ecosystem: Environmental > Terrestrial > Soil > Wetlands | place: USA... | reverse complement strand
CGTCGCGCGGCGCGCGCGTGGCGACGACCAGGCGGTGTTTCAGGCAGCAGCCCGGCTGACCGGTCGCGATCGCTACCTGGTTCGCGTCGTCGCTGAACATCGGGTGCTGACCACCGACCAACTCGCTGCTCTCGCGTTCGACAGCACCATCACGGCGCGGCACAGGCTCGATGCGCTCGCGCGACTCGGCGCGCTGAACCGCTTCCGGCCGCATCGCGCCACCGGCTCGGCACCGTGGCACTACCTGCTCGGCCCGCTCGGCGCCGCGCTGCTAGGCGCCGAAGACCGCGACGACAAGAGATGGCTGGCGCAGGTGCGCGCCGGACGGCAGGTCGCGCTGCAGCGCTCCCAACGGCTCGCCCACATGATCGGGACCAACTGGTTCTTCGTTGCACTTGCCGCCCAAGCCCGCCAGTGCGCCGGGGAACTGCGGACCTGGCTGACCGAGAGCCACACCGCCGAACTCTTCTACCAGTACCCGATCAGCCTGTCTGCGCTCGCGTCGCTCCCGCAGCCGGACGGGGCTGGCGTTTGGGCCGACGGTTGCCGGGAGATCGCGTTCATGCTCGAGTACGACACCGGCAGCGAGCACCAGGCCCAACTGGCGGCCAAGCTCGACGGTTACGCCAGGCTGGCCGAGGCGATGCTCCGCTACCACCAGCAGTTGCCGCCGCTGCTGTTCTGCTTCCTGACTCCGCGCCGGGAGCAGACAGCCCGCCGCGCCCTCGCCGCCAGTGCCGATTCGCACAGCTTGCGCATCGCCACCGCCGTTATCGATCCGCGCGTGACCTGCCCGGCCGGGCAGGTCTGGATGCCGCTGCATTGACCATACGGCCAGGTCCGGCTCATCGACCTGGATGGCAATCCCTTCGAGGCCGCCTCGTCCGCCTGCGCGGCGGACCTGTACCGCTAGCCAACCACCAGAGTCGAGTTCGCCTAGGAGGATGCCATCGACACCGTCCCGCTGACCGTCAGCCAGCTCGCCAGCCTGCCCGTCACCATCGACCTGATGATCGCCGCGAAGATCCTCGGCATCGGCCGAACCAAGGCATACGAGCTGGCTCGCCGCGGTGAGTTCCCGTGCCTAGTGATCCGCGTCGGGGATCTCTACCGTGTATCCACTTCCGACCTGCTGCGGCTGCTGGGCATCTCCAGAGCAGAGATCCAGGTTCCGCAAACTGCCGCATGGGGACGCGAATGAACACGTGGTCGCGTCTGATCGCACGGTCAAACGACGGTCAAACGATCAAGAGCCGGATCGTCGCTCATGGGCGATCCGGCTCTGACCTGCACATACCTGGTAGCGGGGGCGGGATTTGAACCCGCGACCTCTGGGTTATGAGCCCAGCGAGCTACCGAACTGCTCCACCCCGCGTCGCTGTCCCTTTACTGTAGGGGCACCCGGTGCCGGTGGCAAATCGCGCCGGGGTTCAGCCGTCGCCGGGCTGGCCGGCATCAGGTACCAACCCCTGGAGTGACGGGCGAGGTCATCCAGACCTGGAAGTGCACGTGCTGCGGCACCGTCGGCACCTGGACAAGCTCGTGCGGATCCTCGGTAGTGGAGAGGTCGAGCACCCGGACCGGCGACCCGCCGTATCCGGCCAGAGCGCGCTCCGATCCGGCGATCAGCAGCGGATGCCGCCCCTTCGTGGCGATCGCGCCCAGGACGTTGTCGACGTCCGCAACCGAACGGCCGGTCATCCACGCCACCGGCACGCCGCACATCCCCCTGAGTACCTGAGCGAAGCCGGAGGCAGTCGGCCAGCCCACGATCACGATCGAGGCGCCGTGCGGAATCTGCGCGCACATGGACGCCACCGCGGCGTTCTCACCGGCTCCGGTCTTGGTCAGCGCGAGGCCCTGAGCGACCGGTTTGAGCCCGCCGGACCGCCCGCTATGGCTGAACCCGAGCCCGAATGTGGTCGCCACCGTCGGCACCAGCATCGCCGCGACGCAGAACGCGCTCGCCAGCGCGGCGGTCAGCGGCCTCGCGCCGCGGTCTCGAGCCCGGCGGCCAAGCCAGGAAGCGGCCCACAGCGCGAACAGGATCAAGCCCGGAATAACCATCACCACGAGCCGCCTGCTCGCCCACGGCTGATCCGGGGAGATGTCGGGCGCCCACAGCGCAACGGCGGACCCACCGCAGATGACTGCCAGCGGCAGGCCCCATTCCCGCCATGCTCCGGCCGGGTCGCGCCAGGTCACCAGCGCACGCAGGCTGCGCCGCAGCACGATCACGAGGCCGACCGCGCCGAGCAGGACCGTCGGCAGGCCGATGTACCAGATGACCCAATAGAAGGTCTGCTCCGAGTACACCCTCGTCGGATCGACCCGCAGGCCCTGCAGCCGCTGCAGCGCCGCCACGAACTTGTACTCGGCCAGGCTGGGGTGCCCGTGCACGGTCTGGACGTAAGGCCGGATCGCGAAGCAGGCCAGCACGGCGAGAGCAAGCAGCGCGCCGGCCTCAGGGAGCCACCTCAGCGGCCGCTTCGCGAGCCACGCAGGCACCAGCCGGCGGACGCGTCCGAGCCGTGCGAGCTGCGTCGCAGCAATGGCCAGCGCGATCAGCCACACGGCGAGGACGCCGGACAGCGCGACGGTCTCGCCGACCGAATCGAAGAACGGCCGGTCAAGCAGGAAGCAGCCGAGGATGCCATAGCAAACCCCCAAGCCACTTCCGATAAGAAACGGCAAGGCCTGTTGCCGGCGCCCGACCAGCAGTACGCAGGCGAACGGGATAGCCGCGACCAGGTACACCAGCCCGGTCAGGCTGATGACCAGGCCGAAGCTGAGCGAGAGGCCCGCCAGCAGCGCAAGTGCGCCGGGCGGCGTGCTGATCCAGGCCCAGTGTCGCGGCTCTGTGAGCTGGCGCAGCGCCACAAGCCACTGCGCTTGCAGGCCCGGCGTTAGCTCACGGAGGGGCGGAGCTGCGATAGGCGCCGGGAGCACGGCCGTATCGCCACCAGCCGTGGCTTCCTCCCCGGAGGGTCCGGGGCTGGCAGGCCCGGCCGCCGCTGCGCCGGCTGCCGGCGCGGCAGTCCCGGGCGGCCCGGCTTGCGCTGTCTCGCCCGCGGTCTTACCGCCTGCTGCCGCACGCGCCGCGGCCGGCCGGAAGCCGCGCAGCGCGAGCGAGTCAGCCAGCAGGCAGAGCCCGCCAAACAGCATGATCTCCAGCGCTGTCTCAGGCAGCGAGGTCCGGCTCACGTACTGCTGCGGCAGGCTGAGCCCCAGCACGAGCGCTCCGGCAGGTGCCCACTGCGAGCCGACGAGCCGCGCCACGAGGCCTGCGAACGCAAGGGTCGCCAGCCCGCCGAGGACCGGCGGGAATGCCGTCGCGCTGCCGGTGCCGTGCACCCAGAATGCCCCGGCCAGCAGTGCTGGCAGGCCGGGCGCGCCCGCCGGGTACAGCGAGGTGCCGCGGGCGAGGAAGCCGGTGGTGGCGAAGTGCATACCGGGATGGGCGCCGCCGAAAGCCGCCAGCGCGTCTGGGATCGGCAGCGAGCCATGGTTCGCGATCCAGTAGGCAGCCTGGGTATAGGTGCCGGGGTCACGCAGCACGACCAGCGCCTGCGATCCTTCGGTGAGCTGCCACCCGGTCAGCCCGGCGACGATAGCGACCGTCGCCAGCAGGCCGAACCACGCGGTCCAGCCAGCCTCGCGCGTGCGGCCAGCTGATAGCAGCCGCGGCCAGCTCGCCGGAACCACCCGCAGGCCGTTCACGCACAGTGCCACCGCCAGCGGCACCGAGATCAGCAGCATCGGCACCGGGCTGAAGTCGCCGGCAAGCAGCAACGGCACCGCAGGGATCAGCCAGGCCAGGATCAGCACCGCGGGCAGCACGCTCAGCCGGGCAAAGACCCCGCGCGCGATGTCTGCGGAGAACGCTCCGGCGAGCCGGCCCGGCGCGCGCTGCTGCCGCGGGACCGGACTGCCCGAGCCCGGGCCGCCCGTGCTTGTGGCTGCTCCGGCCGACGCTGGCGAACGGCCGGCGCGCCGTGGGATCAGCCGCCGGAACGCCTGGCCGGCCGCAGCCGCCGGACCTCGCGCTGCCGCCGAGGCCTGAGTGCCCCCCTCGCCGCCAGACTCCGCACCGCTGCGAGAGCGGCCAGCTGCCGACGGGCTGGCGCTCTCCGCGGCGCCTGTCCGCAGGCCGTCTGCCTCGGCCGCGCTGCCGACGACGGCCGGCTCCTCGCGGTCGGCCGCATCCGCTGGCTGCTGGTCGACCCCGCGGCTTCCGCGCGCGCCGTTAGGTGGGAGCACGGGTCAACTGTAAAGGTGTAGCGCGACGATCGGCCCGGCCGCTCTGCTTCCCGAGTCGACCGCGCCCGGCGTGCCCCGGGTGATCAGTGAGCCGAACGTGGTCTTCCGCGCATCCAGAGCCAGGCTCTGAGCCACCCCGCCCCTCAGCCGTCAGCTCGCACTCAGGTTCGCAGACGTTACTAAACCACTTGAAACCACGCATACGATGGGCCGCAATCTGGCCGCTGATCAGGCCGGTTAGCGCCTGAGGCCTGAGGAGCTATGAGCCGCCACCGACAAGCCGACGAGCCGAACCTGCCGGAACCGCGCGTCCGTCGACTGACCTGGCTGACCTGGCTGCCTCAGCGCGGCCGCCGATCGCGATTCGTGCTGCGGGGGCTCGCAGTGCTGCTGGCTGTAGCGGTCACTGGCGGTTCGCTTGCCGCATACGCCGAGTACAGCTCGCTCTGGAACGGCATCAAGCGCGTCAACGTCCAGGCCGACCTGACCGGCAAGCGACCGCCGGCCGACCCGAACGCGCTGAATGTCCTCGTTATCGGCTCGGACAGCAGGGCTGGCGTCAACGGCAAGATCGGCGGCAGTAAGGGCATCTACGGCGCCCGCTCCGACACGGTCATGGTCCTGCACATCGCACCCGGCGCTCACCAGGTCGTGGCCCTCAGCATTCCGCGCGACTCGGTGGTGCCGATACTCAGCTGCGCGCCCGAGGCTGGCACCGGCGGCCAGACGGCACAGCCGGCTAACCAGATCGAGCAGGTCAACGCCAGCTTCGCCAACGGCGGCCCCGGCTGCCTCTGGAAGACGGTCGAGCAGACGACCGGTATCCGGATCAACGACTTCGTCGAGCTGACCTTCGTCGGCTTCGAGAAGGTCATCGACGATCTCGGCGGCGTCAACGTCTGCCTGCCAGAGCCGGTCGACGACCCGATGTCCGGGCTGCATCTGAAGGCTGGCCGCCATCACGTCTGGGGTGCGCAGGCGCTGGCCTTCTGGCGGACCAGGGAGGATCTCGGCATGGGCTCCGACCCGCAGCGCATTCAGCGCGATCAGTTCCTGATGGCGGGTCTGCTGCAGGGTCTCGAGCACAGCAAGCTCATCAAGAGCCCGACCACGCTCCTTCGCGTGATCGAGACCCTGACCAGCCACGGCTACGTCACCACTGACACCGGCCTGACCGCGGAGGGAATGCTGCGCCTCGGCGAGGACCTGCGTGGGATCTCCACCGACTCTGTGCAGTTCGTCACAGTCCCGTGGACCATCTACACCGGCAACGCGCAGTGGATCAGCTCGTCCGAGACTCCCACCTACGGCGAGCCGGAGTGGGTGCAGTGGGTGCAGCCGCAGGCAAACAGCCTGTTCTCCGCGATCTCGCACGACAACAAGCTGCCCAAGGCGACGAAGAGCAGGGTCAAGACCGTCAGCCCGGCGGATGTAGATGTCCGGGTGCTCAACGGGACGCAGACCGCCGGCCTGGCCACGTCCGCGTCCGCGTCCCTCACGAGCCGCGGCTTTCACGTCGTCGGCGCGCCGGCCGATGCGCCGTCCGACACCTACACCAGCACGGTGATCGAGTACCGGAGCGCGGCCGAGCTGCCCTCGGCGCACACGCTGGCGAACCTGTTCAGCCACGTCACGCTGCAGCAGGACCCGGGCCTCACAGGTTCGGCCCTCAGCCTCATCCTCGGCTCTACCTTCACCACGCTGGCGGCTCCGAGCGACAGTGCTGGCTCAAGTGACAGGTCAAGTGCTTCGAGTGACAATGCGGCGATCTCCAACCTGGCCGGAACCTACGGCGGAATCAGAGGGAGCACCAATATCTGCTCAGACAGCAGCGCCTTCGCCGGTCCCGACGGGAGCTAGGACCCGCGGCCGACAGCGAGCGCAGAGTACCTGGTAGCCAGGCGGAGTAGCCGGACACCACCGCGGCCATACGAAGATCGCCGAGAAGTACGATCACAGCCATGGGGGAACGGTCAGTCGGTACTGGCAGCGAGGCGGCTCGGCCGCGGGTCCGCTGGGGCTCCTCGCCTGGCTCGCTGGGCATCGCGGTGGTGATCACGGCGGCGCTAACGGGCGCCATCGTGTCGCTGTTGTCCCGCACGGATCCAGGCGTGGCTCTGGGGGCGTTCGTGATAGCCGGCACCCTGGCCGGCGCGACGATCGTCCGCGCCACCCGGGCGTACCTGCTCATCCCGGTCCCCGCCCCGGCCTACGTTGTCGCGGCCGTAGTCGCCGGGCTCGTCCACGACCGAGCGGCGGACACCTCGCGGACAGCGGTGGCGCTCAACGGAGTGCGGTGGCTGGCCGCTGGCTTCGTGGCGATGGCCGTCGCGACCGTCCTCGCAGCCGTAGTCGCGGCAATCCGCTGGGCCATGTGGAGGTCAGCTCAGACTCGGTCAGCCCAGACTCTGTCAGCGCGGGAAGGGTCAGCTGGCACTGCTGATGCCTCTGACGCGGCTCACCAGGCCGCCATCGGAACCACTCGGGAGGAAACCGAGACGCCGCTGACAGGCAGCCGCGGGTCCGAGCAGCCGCTGAGCTAGTTCACAGGGCTGCCAGGCTGGCGGCCCTATCGCGGTCAGTCCGCCCAATCCGGAGCATCAGTTCACGCAAGGTATGCCGTTCTTCGCGGCGACGGCGGACCCCTGCGGGCCAGTCGTTGGTATCGCCGGACCCGGGGATGGATTTTGCTGGCTGACCACACTGCCGGTAGTCGCCGTCGGCATTCCCGCGCGGACGGCGAGCAGTTTCCGTACCTGCCCGGCCGCCCGCGCGGCGCTGCCCTTCGGGCGACCCCGTGCCGGACCGGAGTAGAACGCGGTGCGGACGATCTGCTGGATGTAGGCAGGGTCGACCTGGTTGGCGTCCTGCCCGTCGATCGTGGCGTAGCCCTCGATCGGCAGCGTGTAAAAGACGAGGCGCGAACTGGTCAGGTTCCGGGCCTCGGCGGCGAAGTCGAGCAGGTTCCAGCCCGAGTCTGTCACCGCGTACTGCCTGACGGCGTTCAGCAGTGCCTGAATCTTGGTGAGATCGCTGAGCACGCCGTCGGTCCGCAACTGGTGCATGACCGAATCGAGAAACGCCTGCTGGCGGTGCGTACGGTCCAGGTCCCCGTTAGGCAGGCCGTCGCGCTGGCGCACGAAGGCCAGGGCTTGCGCAGCGTCCAGGTGCTGGTAGCCGGCCGGGAAGTTCGCGCCCGAGTTGACGTCGTGGACGGAATGATTCAGGCAGACCTCGACGCCGCCGAGCACCTTGGCGATCTCGTAGAAGCCGTAGAGGTTCAGGGCGGCGAAGTGGTCGACGTGAACGCCGGTGAGTTTCTCGACTGTTGCCACCGCCGCAGCCTGGCCGGCCTCATTACCAAGCGCGGCCAGCCTGTCCTGGCTGATGCCGGGGTCGGTCTGGCTGAGCTGCTGCTCTCGGTAAAACATGCTGACCCCGTAGGCCTGGTCGATCTTGCCGGACTGTTGCGGCCCGATTGTGCCGGCGAACTGGACCCAGTCGTCGCGCGGGATCGAGAATCCGACCGCTTTCCGACCGTCGGCGAAGATATGAATAAGAATGAGCGTGTTCGTGTCGTTTCCGCCGACGCCGTTCGCGACCGCCTGTGCGCTGCCCGCGTGCAGCTTCGCCAGGATGGCAGGTGGCAGGATGTCGCCGTTCCAGTACCTGCGGCTCTCGATTCCCATCAGCAGAATGTTCTGCGCGCCCGTCGACGGCCCGCTCGGGATCGCGTCCGAACTGGCTATGCCGTCCAGGGTGCGCAAGCCGACCCAGGCGAACCCGCTCGCCACCAGGATCAGCGTGGCAGCTATACAGCACCCGACGTAAGCAATTCCGGGCCGCTTGCGGCGGCGATACTGGTCCGGGTGTCCGCTCCGACCCGGCGAGCCCGGCTGCCAGTTCCGCGCTGCATCGCCGGACCTATCGCGGTCATCGGACACCGGGCGTGCCTCCCCGCTCGCGTTCGCGATTCCCCCAGGTCACTTACGCTGCACAGCAGCCTACCCAGCCGCCGTCCGGCCATCCGGCGGTGATCAGCCCGGAATCACATCGGCATAACCGGCCCTGACCAGGTAATGCTCAGACAATGACGCCTCCGGGGACACCACTGCTGGGTCAGCGGCCCGGCAGGCTGGGCGTTCTGATTGTGATCGGCGCCGTAACTATCGGCATGCTCATTACCATCGCGGCTGGCAGTGAGCCAGGACTGGTTCTCGGACTCAGCCTGGTGGGCGGCGCAGTCGCTGCCGCACTCGCTGTCCGGCCTGGTGCGCTGTACATGCTTCTTCCGGTGCCGGCCGCCTCGTACCTGGTAGCTGCTGTCGCTACCGGACTAGTCCATGATCACGCTGCCGACAGCTCGCTCACCGGGCTGGCCCTCAGCTTTGCCCAGTGGATCGCCAGCGGCTTTGTCGCCATGGTCTGCGCAACCGGGCTGGTGGTCGTCGTCGCCGGGTATCGCTGGCTGCGGACTCCCCGGCCGCAGGCGACGCCGGCTAGTTCACGCAGGGAACGCCGTCGACGCCGCTCACCGGGCCGCCCTGGGGACCGCTAGTCGGGATGACCGAGGACGGAGTAGGCGATGGCGTCGGGCTCGCCGCGGTGCTCGCGGCAAAGGCAGAGAGGTCGCTTGCGCCAGAAGACGCGCTGTGGCGGCGGCGTGAGCTGGCTCGTCGGCTGGCCGAGCTGGCTGGCGGGTAGAACGCATTGTGCACGATGGTCTTGAGGGCGGCAGGGTTCACCGCATTGGCATCCTGGCCGTCGATCGTCTCGTAGCCCGTTATCGGCAGCGTGTAGAACGTGAGATGGGCGCTGGTCAGGCTGCGCATCTCGGAGGCGAAGTCGAACAGGTTCCAGCCGGCATCGGTGATCACGTAATTCGCGGCCACAGTCAGCATGGCCTGGATCTTGGTGAGGTCGTCCAGTACCCCGTCTTGGTGCAGCTGGAGCAGCACCGAGTCGAGAAATGCCTGCTGGCGGTGCGTACGGTCCAGGTCGCCGTTGGGCAGCCCGTGACGCTGCCGGACGAACGCCAGCGTCTGCTGAGCATTCAGGTGCTGATACCCCGCGGGGAAGTGCGCTCCGGAGTACGGATCATCGACCGCGTGGTTGAGGCAGACGTTAATGCCGCCAAGGACCTTGGCCAGCTCGTAGAAGCCGTAAAGGTTGACGGCCGCGAAGTGATCAATGTGCACGCCGGTCAGCTGCTCCACCGTGGCGACGGCTGCGGCTTGGCCGGCCTCGTTTCCGAGGAACGCCACCCGGTTCCGAGACATATCCGGATGGTGAGTGACGACCTGCTGCTCGCGGAAGAACATGCTGACGCCGTAGGCCTGGTCGATCTTGCCCACTTGCTGCGGCCCGATCGTGGCGGCGAAATTCACCCAGTCGTCGCGCGGGATCGAGAAGCCGACCGCTTTCTTCCCCCCTGCGAAGATGTGGATCAGAATCAGGGTATTGGTGTCGTTCCCGCCAGTGCCGTCCGCGACTGCCTGAGCGCTGCCGGCATGCAGTTTCGCGAGGATCTTTGGCGGCAGGATCGTGCCGTTCCAGTAGGTCCGGCTCTCCAGGCCCATGAGGAGAATGTTCTGCGCGCCGATTGACGGCCCGCTGACGATCGCGTGCGAGCTACCGATGTCACTTATCTTGCGGACGCCCAGGTAGGAGAATCCGCTCACGATAAGAACGACAGCCGCGGCGACGCAGGCGAGCCCGTATCCCGTGCCGAGCACAGTCCGTCGTGCGGTGTTCGCCGCGGACCTGCGCTCCGGAATAGGGGCCGGCGCCTCCGGGAAGGATGGCTGACTGCCATCTCCGGTCATATCCCGCGCCTCCTCGTGCCTGCGTCGGCACTCAGTCTATGCAGGACATCGTCTCTGGCCTTTCGGCCGGGAGGCTATTCGCCGATTGCCGGGCCGACTGCTTCGGGCCAATTCGCGTGAACCCATGGCCGCTGGCAAGTTAACAGCGAGAACTAAGAAAACTTAAAGCCACTGCGACGCAAGTCATTGGGTTCCACTCAGGGTCATCCGCCTGCCGGCAGGCTGTTCCGGCCCTGGCTGCATCCTTATTATAATAATCCTGATTGGAATAGTAGATAAACCCTGCCTCCGCTGGCTCTGGCCCGCGGCTGAACTTAGGACGCATTCGTTAAACCCGGGCTACGTACAGGTTCGTTCTAGCTATTGGCACGTACGATGATTCCGGGCTGGCTGCGGACATATTTTGCCGCCAGTCAGGGGATAAATGGGGGCGGAGGCTGGTATGACGCTCGGCCGGGGTGACGACGGAGGGCCAGCGAGCCCCGGCGCCCCGCTAGCGCACCAGGAGTCGGGGACAGCACCGCGCAGCTGGCTCGGCCGAGTTCGATCCCGCCTCGTTCCCGCCCGTAAAAGACCGTACGCGAACCGCCGCGAGCGTCGCTCTGTGCGGATGATCGTGGGCCGCAGCATCGCCGTTTGCCTGGCCGTGGTGATGGTCGGCGGCGCGCTCACCGCCTACCTGGTCTACCGGCACGACTGGAACGGCATTCGCCACATCGACGTGGCGCCTGACCTCGGCACGCACCGGCCGCCAGCCGATCCGGATGCGATGAACATCCTGCTGATCGGGTCCGACAGCCGGGCCGGTGCTAACAAGAAGTTCGGCGCTGAGATAACGGGCCAGCGCTCGGACACGATCATGGTCGTGCACATCTCACCCGGCGACCACCGGGCGGTGGTGCTGAGCATCCCGCGCGACTCGATGGTGCCGATCCTGTCCTGCGCACCCGAGGCCGGCACGGCCGGCCAGACCGCGCAGCCGGGGAGCCTTGAGCAGATCAACGCCACGTTCGCGTACGGCGGGCCCGGCTGCCTGTGGAAGACCGTCGAGCAGACCACCGGCATTCGCCTCAACGACTTCATCGCGCTGACCTTCACGGGGTTCGAGCATGTCATCGATGATCTCGGCGGCGTCCGCGTGTGCCTGCCGGTGACGATCAACGACCCGGACAGCAAGCTCCACCTGAAGGCCGGGCGGCACGTGGTGACTGGCGCCGAGGCGCTCGCGTTCTGGCGGGCCCGGTACATCGGCGAGGGCTCTGACCTGCAGCGCATTCAGCGCGATCAGTACCTGATGGTGTCGGTGCTGCGGGGGATCTCACGCAGCGGGCTGCTGCACAACCCGCTGAAACTGTTCAAGGTCATCCAGGACATCGCCGGCAACGGCTACGTCACCATGGACACCGGGCTCACCCCCAGCAGGCTGCTGACGATCGGCGAGGAACTGCGCGGGCTGGCGCCGAAGGCCGTCGAGTTCATCGAGGTGCCGACGGTGCCGTACCCCGGCAACCCGGCGAACTGGGTGCAGTGGGAGCAGCCGCAGTCTGACGCGCTGTTTGCCGCTGTCGAGCACGACACCAGGCTGCCGGGCTCGCACCGGTCCCACAGCGGGTCGCACAGCGATAACTCGTCCCAGCTGGCCACTGTCAGCCCGTCGCAGGTCGATGTGACCGTGCAGAACGGCACCACGCGGGCAGGTCTGGCCACCTCGACAACGCAGCAGCTGAGCTCGCTCGGTTACCAGGTCGGCACGCCGGAGGACGCCCCTTCGCCGTACCCGAACTCGGTCATTGAGTACCCGGCACGCGCCGACCTGCCGGCCGCGCGGGCTCTCGCCCGGCTGATCAACAACGTCACCCTGCAGCGCGACCCGAGCCTGCCGGCCGGCACAGAGGTGCTGATACTCGGGTCGAGCTTCACCGGCATCAGCTCGTCCGGTAATTCCGGCTCATCGGATAATTCCGGCTCATCGGGTAATTCGGGGTCGTCCGGTAGTTCCGGATCGAATATCGGCAACCTGGCGGGCGAGTACGGCGGCATAACCGGCGGCTCCAATATCTGCGGTGACTCCGCGGCCTTCGCCGGTCCTGACGGCACGAACTAACACGGCCATGGCCAGCCGCGGTCAGACGGCTGACAGGGCTCCGAGTTCCTCGCATTGCCGCTGGTCAGGGGCGTGCGATCGATCCTGACCGTCCGGCAAAGAAGGCGCCAACTGGCGGTTAGATCGCAGGCGGCCCGGCAACGCTCCAGGCAAGCATGGACGAGCGCGGGGATGTGCGAGGCGGCGGCGGAGCCGGGCGGCCGGGGCAGCCCCAGCGCGTCCTCCGCTGGATCGCGGCTGGCCTCGCCGTTGCGCTTGTCGTGGCATCGCTCACGGCTTACCTGGCCTACCGGTCGGTGTGGGACAGCATCACCCGTATCTCGGTGGGCGAGCTCGGGCCGCAGCCGCGCAAGTTCAACAGCGCGACGAACATCCTGCTGATCGGGTCTGACAGCCGGGCCGGGCCGAACCAGAAGTTCGGCGCCGGGATCCCCGGCCAGCGCTCCGACACCATCATCATCCTGCATATCGCCCCTGGCCGGCAGGGCGTGGTGGCGCTGAGCATCCCGCGCGATTCCGTCGTGCCCGTGCTGTCCTGCCCGCCTGAGCCCGGCGCGCCAGGGCAGCATGCACAGCCAGGTCAGATCGAGCAGATCAATGCCACGTTCGCCTACGGTGGCCCTGGCTGCCTGTGGAAGACCATCGAGCAGACCACGCACCTGCATCTTGATCATTTCATCGAGCTGAACTTCACCGGCTTCGAGCAGGTCATCAACGACGTCGGCGGCGTGAATGTCTGCCTGCCCTTCGCCATCAGCGACCCGCTCTCCAAGCTGCGACTGAGCCCTGGCATGCATCATGTCGACGGCGCGGAGGCGCTGGCCTTCTGGCGGGCCAGGTACATCGGTGACGGCTCCGATCTGGAGCGGATCCGCCGGGACCAGTACCTGATGGCCTCGATGATCCAGGGCGTCAAGCGCAAGGGCGTCCTCTCCGACCCTGCCACGGCGCTGTCAGTCGTGACCGACGCTGCCAGGTGGATGACCACCGACTCCGGCCTGACCGTGTCGGAGATGCTGGGCATCACCGACAGCCTGCGCCAGCTGCCGCCTGGCTCAGTGCAGTTCATCGAGCTTCCGACCGTTCCCTACCAGCCCAACCCGAACTGGGTCAGCTGGCCGGCGAGTGACAATGCCTTGTTCGGCGCCATCGCCCACGACAGGACCGGACCGCCGGCTGGGTCGCGGCAGCCTGCCAGCCGGCACGTGGCCGCGCTGAGCGCCTCAGCGGCGCACGCGCGCCGGGCCCGGACTGGATCAGCCTCACCGCGCGGTCTGTCGGGCACCTACGGCGGGATCACGGGCAGCGCGAACCTGTGCCACGACGGCTCCGCCTTCGCTGGCCCGGACGGCGGCTCCTAGCCGGTTCGGCTCCTACCCGGTGCGGCGGGCCGTGGCTGGTGCAGCCAGCGCGGCCGCGAGCCTTAGAAGCCGCTCGCCGACAGCGAGCCTACGGTCGTGTCGTTCCTTGCCGCCGTCGTGCCGTGGAGCTTGACCAGCGGGCTGTTGGATGGCACGTACACCACGGTCGACAGGCCGGGCAGCTGGAGCAAGCGCCAGTCCTTCAGGCCAGGCGGCGTGTCCGCCAGGAGCTGGACTATGCCCTGGCCTGTCCACGGCGCTGAGCAGCCGACGTACCAGGCGATCGAGGTCGAGTCCATCACGCAGGGCCCTTTGACTCCGAGCTTGATGAGCTGGTCCGCCTGCGTCTCGAACTGCCGGCTGAGGTGCTGATAGCGCGCCTGCCCCTGCAGGATCAGCCGCTGCGACACGATGCCGCTCAGGAGGAAGGCGCAGGTCAGCACGATGGCTGGCTTACGCCAGCGGGACTCGGTGACCGCCCAGACGATGCCGTCGGCCACCAGGATCGACATCAGGGCGAGCGTCGGGAGCAGGTACCGCGGCGCGCCGAATGGCACCAGGAACGCGTACAGCAGGAACACCCACAAGGCGTTCACCGCTGCCAGCATGGACGAGGCTCGCTGCGCGGCATGCCAGCCCGCCCACAGGCCGAGGAGCGCGATCGCGAGGAAGACGATCCACCAGGGCGTTTCCAGTGGCGTCGACCAGCTGCGGCAGTCGGAGGAGCAGTACCACGGTCCGTTGAGGTACCTGAGCTGCGTGCCGACGGCGAAGTACAGCTTCAGCGAGGGCGGCTCCTGGCCGGCCAGCTTGATCCGCTCGGATAGCCCGCCGAACCAGAGGTCAGCGCCGAGCAGGAAGTCCAGGAAGCCGACTGCGATGCCGACGGCCATTGCCGCGATGACCCTCGGCTTGCGCCAGCGGCGGAACAGCAGCGCACCGATGATGATCGGGCCCATCAGGAAGACAACGTTCTGCGGCCGCATCAGGACGATGAGAAGGCTGGCGACCGCGATCAGGGGCAGGACCACCCGGTTGCGGATCGTGCCGTTGACGCCGTGCAGGAACAGCGCGGTCAGCGCCACCAGCCCGAGCGCCCCCCACCAGTCGGGGTAGACCTGGACCCCGCTGTTCTGAGTGATGGCCAGGCTGGCCAGCACCAGCCCGGCGAGGGCCAGCAGCCAGACTGGCCGGAGACCGCGCCAGCACAGCAGAGCCAGGAAGAGCCCGGCGGCCGACAGGACCGACATCCAGATGCGGACAGCGAGCAGCGAGGTCGTGAGCAAGGTAACAGGAGCTGCCAGCAGGCCCGCGCCCTGGCCGTGCACAGGCGGAAGCGAGATGCTGGACGCCCGAGCGCTGGTCCGGGCGATATAGGTGATCTCGTCCGCGCCAAGCGGCATTCGCAGCAAAGCCGGGGTCAGCTCAGCAGCCAGGAACAGCAGACAGACCAAAGCCAGCCACAATAGGCTGTCACGGTGCAGCAGTCCGCGATTGGCAGGCCGGGCCACGGGTGCCCGGGGACCGCTGACCCTCACCTCATGCACGAATGACTCCCCCTGAGGGCGACGGCAGCGCTAAGAGCCTACCTATCAGACCTGCTCCGCAACCCTGTCCGGGCAGTTTGGGACCTGCGCGGCTTGGTACAAGTATCTGACGACGGCTAAACGCTGTAGAACGTACCGTAAGCTGGCGAGTGCCTTTTCGCGGCTTCGCCCCCCAAGCGGGCGGAAAGCTTAGTTAAGGCATGACAACAGTGCCCTGGTTAGCTCCGAGCTAGCTGAGGGATTGCGCTATCTTTGCCGCAGCGCGGAATGCGTAGCGGCCGGTTAAGCGATGGCCAGATACAGACCAGAAATTTCCGAGGAGGCCGCGGTGACGAGACTTGCCACGGAGGTGGCCGAGTCTTCGCAGCAGCCGTCACAGCCGGCCGGCGCGCTCGCCTGGATCACCAAGCATGCCACGGTGCTCACTCTCCTGTGGTACCTCGCTGGCGGCTTCTTTGTCACGGCCCGGCTGTGGGTTCATCCGACGAGCTTCCGGCAGCCGGACGACCCGCAGGACGTCAACCAGGCGACATGGTTCATCCGCTACACTGCCACGGCCATCGAGCACGGCCACCTGCCCGCGCTGATCACGACGGCGATGAACGCGCCGCACGGCGTCAACCTGATGTGGAACACCTCGCTGCTGCTGCCCGGCATCATCGTGACGCCGATCACCGCGGCGTTCGGCGCGCAGGTCAGCCTGACCTCGCTGCTCGTCATCGGCTTCGCCGGCTCGGCCACCGCCATGTACTTCGTGCTGCGCCGCTGGGATGCCAGCCCGCTCGCGGCCGCACTCGGCGGAGCGCTCTACGGCTTCTCGCCGGCGCTGGTGGACTCGGGGATCGGCCACTACTCGCTCGTGCTCGCGATGCTGCCGCCGCTCATGATCGACCGGGTGCTCCGGCTCGTCACCGGACGCGGCAGCGCCGTCCGCAACGGGATCTGGCTCGGCCTGTTCGTCTCGGCACAGCTGTTCATCAGTGAAGAGCTGCTTGTCGACACGATCATCGCGACCGTGATCCTGCTTGTGGTGCTGGGCCTGTCCCGCCCCCACGACGTCCTCCGGGTGATCCGGCCGCTGCTGACGGGCCTGGCGTGCACCGCCGTCGTCGCCGGCGTGCTCTGCGCGCGCGGGCTCTGGGTTCAGTTCCACGGTGTCGAGGCGAAGACGGCGGCCGCGACGGTGATCATCAACTACGGCGGCACCCAGACCAACCTCGGGACGCTCCCGTACGCGTTCGTCAACCCCGCCGACTTCGTCCTGCTGCACCTGCCGATTACCGCGAGGATCGCCGGCTCGTATCCGCAGCCGCTGCCCGAGTACCTCGCTTACCTCGGCGTTCCGCTGATCATCCTGCTGCTGGTCGCCATCGTCTACTTCTGGCGCGTGATCGCGATCCGGGTAGCTGGCATCACCTGCATCCTGCTGGAGTGGCTCGGGATGGGCGCCCAGCAGCTTCACCCGCACTCCACGCTGCCCGGATGGCTCCTGCCCTGGCAGGCATTGCAGCATCTGCCGGTGATCGGCGGGATGGTGCCGGACCGGCTCTGCATCCTGGCCGACGCCGGGGCCGCGGCGGTGCTGGCACTCGCGCTCGACCGGGCCAGGAACGGCGAGGTACCGTTCTTCGCCAAGCTGAAGGACGGGCCGCTGATCGCGACTGGCCTGGCGTGCCTCGCGCTGTTCTTTGTCGTCCCGTCGCCCTATGCCGCGGTCAGCGTCAACAAGCTGCCAGTCGGCTGGACGGCTACCTTTAAGGACCTGCATCTGCCGGCCGACGCGCGGGTACTGGTGGCGCCATTCCCGTACTCTGCCACCTCGGAAGTCATGCGCTGGCAGGCCGACACCGGCTATCCGCAGACGATGATCGGCGGCGACTTCATCGCACCGAACCAGGTCGCGCACGATAGCCGTGCCGGGCGGTCAGCGATGACGGTGACCTCGTACTACATCAACTACCTGTACGACGGCGCGCCCGATGAAGGCACTCCGTCAACTACCCAGATCGACTCTGACCTGGCGACCTGGCAGCCGAATGCGGTAGTTGCCGTGGCGACACCCACGAGTTCGCTCGGCAAGTTCCTCATTCACCTGTTCGGCCGGCCCGCCACCGACAACGGCCAGGTGCTCGGCTGGGGCTACAGGTCCGGTACGGGCTACGGGTCCTAGCGCTCAGCCGCCGAAAGCTCAGCCGCCGAAAGCTCAGCCGCCGAACGCCTTGTCGAAGTCGGCTACGACCGCAGTGACCTGGTCGTCGGTGAGCGCAAGGCGCTCGAGGATCGTGTACCGGCCAGGCCTTGTCCGCGGCGCGTAGCTGACGGCCGCGGCGAAGTCCGCCTGTGACATGCCAAGGCCAGCCGGCGTGTGTGGCAGACCGTGCCGTCGCAGGCATGCGGCGATCAGCTCAGCCTGCTCGGTGTCGCCGCGCAGGAACGTGCAGAACACCGCGCCCACCCCCGCCAGCTCGCCGTGGCTGGCCGTGCCGGGAAACAGCTGATTGACGGCATGCATGATCTCGTGCTCGCTGCCGCTGCCGGGCCGGCTATCCCCGGCCACAGCCATGGCCATACCGGACAGGATCAGCGACTCCGCAAGGACGGTGAGGAACTCGTCCGACCGCGCTGAGTCGGGCTGATGCAGGATGGCCTGCGCTGCTGACCTGGCCATCGCGACGGCCAGGCCGTCCACCTTTTCCCCAAGGTCCGCTGCGGCCAGCTCCCAGTCAGCGATGGCACACAGGTTGGCGAGCACGTCGCCGACGCCTGCAACGGCAAGCGCACCAGGGGCGTGCCGAACCCGGTCAAGATCAACGATCACCGCTACCGGCATCGCCACGCCGAAGGAGCCGGTTCCAGATTCGTGCCGCAGCGTGCTGATCGGCGAGCAGATCCCGTCGTGGGACAGGCTGGTCGACACTGCCACCATCGGAATCCCGGCCATGTGCGCCGCGAATTTGGTCGCGTCAATGGTCTGACCGCCGCCGATCCCGGCGACGGCCTCGTACGATCCGGCCCGGAGCTGCTGCCCGAGGGTTGCGGCCGCATCGTGCGTGCCGGCCGGAACCCGGAAGATCTCCGCAGACCGGCCGGCCAGGCTCAGCTCAGCCGCGATCTGGTCGCCCTGGCCCCGCCCCACGGCCACCGCCACCCGGCCCTCGGTGACGATCCGGTGGTCGCTGAGCAGGCCGCCCAGACTGGCAATGGCTCCCGGCCGCACGTCGATCACCAGCGGCGACGGCAGCATCCTGGCCAGCAGCGGCATGGTCCTCCTTCGCTTCAGCGACGCGCCTGGCCGTCCGGCCAGGCAACCGTGAGACTAGCAGCGGGCCGCGATCTCCCTGGCCCGGCGCAGGTCGCAGTGATCATCGACCTCGACCCAGTCCACAGTCCCGATCGGGGCGACTGCCACCGCACCGCCGCGATCGGCAAGCTGCTGATACCCGTCCTCGTAATAGAGGCCGGGATCCCGGCGCCAGGTCGCCTCCAGCGCCGCGGCCAGCGAGTCGGCCGCGCGGGGCTCGATGAGTGTCGCGCCGATGTACTCGCCGTGAGCATGCGCCGGGTCCATCAGCTTGGTGATTCGCCTCATCATGCCGCGCTCGTCGAGCACGACCTTCATCTCCTCGTCCGCGAGCTTTTTCACGTCGTCAAGAGCCAGGATGAGGTCGGCGCCGGGAGCGGCCGCACGCGCAGCCAGCAGGGTGCGCTCGACGCTGGCGGGGTGGACGGTATCGCCGTTGACAAGCAGCATGCCGCGGCCGAAATGCTCGCGCGCCAGCCAGAGCGAGTAGGCGTTGTTCCATTCTTCGGCCCGGTCGTTGTAGACCAGCTCCAGGCTGACGCCGTAGCGCTGCTCGAGGTCTGGCGCACGATCCGCGACCGCGGCAGCCGCATAGCCGACCAGAATCACGACGTCAGTGATCCCGGCGGCGGCGAGGTTCTTCAGGGCAATGTCCAGGATGGTGACCTCACCGTCGACGCGCAGCAGCGTCTTGGGCAGATGGTCGGTCTCAGGACGCAGGCGGCGTCCTGCGCCGGCTGCCATAACCAGGCCGATCACGGGGGGCGTCCTCCTGGAGCGCCAGGCTGCTCGCCATGGCTTTGACACAGATGAGCACCCCAAGATATGCCGCCAGGGCCACGTATGCGAACGTCGCGATGCCCATGGCCGCAGCGAGGCCCGCGATCAGCACCCGCCCATCCCAGCCGAGTGCGCTGCCACGCTCGGCCCGGTCCTGGCCTGGCTCGCGCTCGCCTGCCAGCATCACCGGGCGGCCGGGGAATGCCAGATCAGCGTAACGCAGCAGAAGCGCTGCGATCAGGATGTACACCACCGGACCCGGAACCCCGCGGGCCAGCCCGATTGCGCCCAGATACAGGACTTGCGCGCCTAGGAGCAGCACCGGCACCAGCCAGTCCAGCCGCCCGGTGTGGGCGTGCGCCGACCCCGGCGCGGCGAGCAGCATCACGATGGCAGGGGCGATCATGAGGGCACCGGGCAGGCCGTGCAAGCCCACCAGGGCAAGGGCCGCGACTGCGGCGATCCCGAGAATGGCCGGCGGCAGCGGCACGAGGCTGCCTCGAACGAGCATGCCGAGGCCGCGCGCGAGCACGCCGTCGTCTCGAAGCCGGAGCAGCTGCGACGACGAATCCGGCTCGTCTCGTTCGCCGGCCGCTGCGGCGGCCGTCCGCCCGGCGATTCCGAAGCCGATCGAGATGATCGCCCAGTCAAGGAGCGCCAGCAGCGCGGTTCTGGCTCCCCACACCGGCGCCACGATGCCAACCAGCAAGATCCGGCCGCCGAGCGGCATGGTGAGCGCCGCCGCAGCGATCCGGCGCACGACGCCGGGCTGATCACCGAAGCCGGGCGGGTTCGAGCAGGCGCTCATCAGATTGCGGACCGCAACGAGGCCAGCCACGCCTACCGCGAGCGGCCACATTCGGGTCCAGCCTGCTGCGACTGCCCCGATGGCCAGGCCGGCGTACGCCACGCACTCCGCCAAGCACGCGGCCACCGCTGCCAGCCATGGCGCCGTCCGCGCCGGGTCGCTCAGCCACAGCGTTCCGGGCCATGATCCGCCGCCCCGTGCCCTCGACGCGTTCGCCCTGGACCTCTGAGCAGCCGAGCGCCGTACTCCTGACCACGGGCGTCCCGACCGCGGGCCGTCTGACCACGGGCGGTCTGACCACGGGCCGTCTGACCACGGGCCGTCTGACCACGGGCCGCCTGACCGCGGAACTCCCGACCGAGTCGCCGGGCCGGCAGGTCGCTTCCTTGCGTCGTCGCGTACCTCGCCGTGCAACGTCTGCGGTGCGGCCAGCCGAAGCCCTGGCGCGGGTGAGGGGCTGAGCTTCCGACCGGTGACGAGGACGAGGTAGCCAATCCCGAACGCGATAGCGCCGCGGATCATGCCGGTCGTGGTCCCGGCGGAGAACCAGGCGGCCGCGCAGACGGCTAGCGCCAGTGATATCCCGGCCAGCGAGGTCGGCCCGAGCTCACGGCGCCTCGCCCACGCCAGCCCGGCACGAGAGATCGTCGCCAGCAGGCCGGCCCCGCTGTCGGCGAGCTGTCGGACGTCGTGCCCTGCTGCCACACGTTCACGCAGCGCTCTCCGCCGGTCCGCGGCGCTGCCCGCAGCGCCGCCTGCCGGAGCACCGCCCGGCGCGATATTGCCCGGCGCGAGACTATCGGTCCAGACAGCGCCAGCTCTGGCATCATCGTCAGCCGCCAGCCGGCCAGTGCTGGCCAGCAACCCGATCTGGATAACCGGCAGGGGCGGTCGCTCGACGAGGGCGTGATCAAGGAACCCGGCGCTGCCAGGGT
>Ga0335074_10003719_pt1 | contig 20925 bp, 18 predicted proteins | sample Lox_Sample_23_FD_206715 | JGI IMG/M metagenome (GOLD analysis project Ga0335074, IMG submission 206715) | Soil microbial communities from Loxahatchee National Wildlife Refuge, Florida, United States - Lox_Sample_2.3 | ecosystem: Environmental > Terrestrial > Soil > Wetlands | place: USA... | reverse complement strand
GCCCTCAATGATGTATGTGCCGGTTGACCAGATGCAAGTCAAAATATCAACAGAGACCGGCCCGCCAACTTGAAGAACTGGGAGGGAAAGAAGTTTATTTCGATAGCTGCCTGCGCTGAAAGCACTTGCCTGCGAGATTCCTAGTTGTTTTCCGATTGCTTCAGTCTTGGCCTCCGTGGTGAACGGTTTTGCGATTACTGCTGCTACACTTTTCGCATGTCCTCTGAACGCGCGAAGAAGATCAAGCTGATGCTGTTTGACGTGGACGGCGTGATGACCGACGGCACGATTTTTCTGTTCCCTGCTCCCGCCGGTGGAGTGAAACAGGGCACCGGCGAGCGACGCGAGCAGATGGCGGATGCGGGCGGCTTCGGCATTGCCAGTCACGAGATCATCGAGGCAAAGGGTTTTGACGCGCACGATGGGACGGGATTTACGCTGGCGCGGCTGGGCGGGCTGAAGACGGGCATCATCACCAAGCGCATTTCGGAGACGGTAGCTCTGCGGGCGCGCGATCTGAGGCTGGATCACGTGTATCAGGGACAGCAGGACAAAGCGGCCGCGTTCCACGAGATTCTGGAAAAGGAAAAATTGCAGCCGGAGCAGGCGGCCTATGTCGGCGACGATGTCATTGATCTGCCGGTGATGCGGTTGTGCGGGCTGGCAATTGCGGTGAAGAACTCGCGCGATGAGGTAATTCGCGAGTGCCATTATGTGACGCCGCGCGCAGGCGGCCACGGCGCGGTGCGCGATGCGATCGAATATGTGCTGCGCGAGCAAGGCATTCTGGAACAGGCGATCGAGAGGTACCTTCAGTCGCGAAGTGAGAAGCCGGCGATGAAGGGTTAGGGATAGTCGTCTCGAATTGTCTTACGGTGCACGCGAAAAGCAGATCCCTCGTCGGCCTGAAGGCCTCCTCGTGATGACAATTTCAAGAGTTCGCTGCGATATTCTGCACGACTGAAGTAGAGTCCGCTGGTGATGCCAATTTCAAAGGGTTCGAGACGAATGTTCGGCAAAACCTAAGCACCCAAGTAAGAACGAGAACTGCAATGCAGCTTTCCTGGAAATTGCGGTCGCAACTGCGCATGTATGCGATCGCGCTGTTGCTGGGCGCGGCGGTCGGGATCTTCGTTCTTTACCCAACCAATGAGTTCGTCTACTTCTACGAGTATCAGCCGACGTCCGACACAACAGCAGGCGGCTTCGCGGTGCACCAGGTGCAGCGCTCGCTGCGAGGACAGACGCCGCGAAAGACGATCTTCTATGCCGTTGTTGGCATCCTCCTGAGCATCGGTGGCGCGGGGTTGTATTCCAGCATGCAGCGGCGCGCCCAGCGAATCGAGCAGTTGAGTGCGGCGCTGGAGAGCGATCTGCAAACGCTGATTGCAAAGGGCGAGAGCGCGAATTTGGAATTCAAGTCGTCGTTCCGTTGGGACCTGCGCGAGAACAAGGTGAATCGTGTGCTCGAGGGTGTGATTTTGAAGACGCTCGCTGGATACATGAATGGAAATGGTGGAACGCTGCTGATCGGCGTGAGCGATGATGGAACGATCATCGGCCTGGAGCACGACTACAAGACGCTGAAGAAGCAGGACCGCGACGGCTTTGAGCAAGCACTGATGACCGCGATTGCAACCAAGCTGGGAGCCGATGCTTGCCAGTCAGTGCAGATTGTTTTTCACACCCTGGACAGCAAGGAAGTGTGCCGGGTGATGGTCGCTCCCATGGACCGTCCGGTCTATGTGAAGGATGGCGACGCTCCCAAGCTGTACGTGCGCACCGGCGTGCTTACGCGCGAGTTGAACGTGCAGGAAGCGGTCGACTACACGTCGACACGCTGGCCGAGGTAAAGCGGGGCAGTTGTCGGTTGGCGGTTGGTCTCGCTAAATGCTCAGCGCTGAATGCCAAGTGCCAAGTGCTAAATGCCAAGTGCCATCGACGTATTTCTTTTGAAACCTAAATCCGTTGCTCCGGTGTCTATGCAGGCATCGGCAACGGAGGACGAAAGTCATGTTCGAGGACAGCCTGGTTGAGTCAGGCGGCAGGCTCGCGCGCCGCAATCCGTGGACGATCGCGTTTTCGCTTGCATTGCAGATCTTCGCGGGTGGAATTCTGGTGCTGATGTCGATGGTCTATACCGAAACATTGCCGAGGCATACTGGTTTCGTTTGTCCCCTTCCGGTTCCACCACTGGCCACGGCTCCTGCACCGATGCAACAGGTGGTCACTCGATGGTCACGACAGACGAGTGAGTTCAGCGGGGACGTTTTGACCCCTCCACGTGAAATCCCGAAGCAGGTCATGATTCTCAACGATGTGACGCCCCCAGGAAATCCTCTAGTCAATTCTGGACCCGGCGTGTCTAACGGAACGGGGGATGGAGTTACGAACTCGGTGATCACGGAGGTTCTTCGCAGCACTCCAGTCACGATTCCAAAAGCTTCGGCGACCAAAATTCGGATCTCGTCCGGTGTGGCACGGGGCCTGCTCATACGAGAAATCAAGCCACAGTATCCCGCGCTGGCGCGGCAAGCGCGAATTCAAGGAATAGTAGTGCTGCAAGCGACGATCGGAAAAGACGGAACGGTGCAGAATCTTCGCGTGATCAGCGGTCATCCTATGCTCACCGGGGCAGCGATTGCCGCAGCGAGGCAATGGTTGTACAAACCGTATTATTTGAATGGAGAGCCGGTCGAAGTGGACACGCAAATCAATGTGATTTTCACGTTGGCAGGTGAGTGATCGGCCGTGGATGGTTGCCGACTTTATCGTCGGCGAGTTGCGCGCGCCGAGACGATTGTGCGAAAGTGTGAACTTCGGACCTCGGCCGGGAAAAATTTTGTCCGAGGGCAACGTCAAACTCTCGTGAGCGTATCGCATTCGATAGAACGCCGATTTCGGCCGAGGGCTGGCGGTCAGGATTGAACAGAAATGGCAAAGCAGATCAAAACGATGTCGTTTGAAGAGAGTACGCAGTGGTTTCGCGATCATGGATTCGAGGTGATGGACGCGCCTGGCGCCAGCGGACGCGTGTTCCTGAAGAAGTACCAATGCTCAGCGGCGATTGAACGCACCGAGAATGGCGGGGTCAAGATCTTCGCGTATCCAGGCTATCTCATCAATGGTGAAATCTCGAAGCTGGTGGACCAGGGCTATCAGAAGGTGTTAAAGACGACCAAGGGAATCTACCCGGCGGCCGCCGAGCACCTGAAGGCGCTGCACGAGTTTTCTGAAGAGCTGAAGGAAGGCATTGGCGGCATCAGTCTGTACAACGAAAGTCTGGGCACGGTCAGCGAAGCGTACGTATACGATCGCGTACGCGACCGGGATTTGCCGCAAGCGGAGCGCCCCCAGCGTCCGTGGCAGAAAACCGCGCTGGCAAAACGCCGGGCGTAATCTCAACCTTCCTCATTTCACCGGCTGGTGATGTCCTCCAGCCTTGTCTGGTTGCAAGCCCGCAATCAGAAAAGTTCCTTTTCACCTGCAAACCTTATCAGCCCATTTTCTATCCAAAATAGCTAGGACGGCTTAGAGTTTCGTCCTCCGGTTTTTTCTCCAGGGAAGGGATACAGTTCATGAAGCGACTTGGAATTCTGATGGGGCTCTTAATGCTTAGCGCGGGCATGATGCTAGCGCAGAACGACAACGCCACTACCAGCAACAGCAATAACACTGCGCAGACCGACAGCGCCAACCAAAATAACTCAAACGCAACGCAGAATAATACCGCTAGCCAGAATCAGTCGGTAAACAACGGCCGCAAGCAGGCCGCGGCGAACGACGAGAACGCAGCGGATCAGGAGAAGCAGAACGCCAAAGAGGCGAGCAGTACTGAAGGCTCGGAGCACGACAAGGCCTTAGCTCGAATGGACGACGCCGCCAAGGATCTGAATCAGCTGTTGGCCGCCCCCGATAACGGGATTCCGGACGCGGTGTTCACCAAGGCGAAGTGCGTCGCGGTAGTTCCCTCCATGATCAAGGGTGGCTTCATCTTCGGCGCCGAGCACGGACGCGGGGTTGCGTCGTGCCGTCTACCGAATGGGGGGTGGAGCGCGCCGGCTTTCTTTGTGATGACGGGCGGCAGCTGGGGCGCGCAGATCGGCGCGGAAGGTGTCGATCTGACGATGCTGATCATGAACGACAACGGCATGAATCAGCTGCTCAGCGCGAAGTTCAAAGTCGGGGGAGCGGCCAGCGCTGCGGCGGGTCCGGTTGGACGCCAGGCGGCTGCCAGCACCAGCTGGAAGATGAATACGGAGATTCTGACTTACTCGCGCTCGCGCGGTTTGTTCGCCGGCGCGACGATTAACGGCACGGTGATCAAGGCTGACGAGGACGCGATGCGTGCCTATTACGGTCGCACCGTCGGGTTCCGTCCGGTGCTGACGGGACAGGTGAAGGATCCGGCCCACCGAGATGTGTTTGTGGCGACACTTGAACGTAACCGCGCTGAGGTGAACGCCCAGGCTCACTAATCCACACACCAGCCTCAACCACGGCCGGGTAAACTTTCCCGGCCGTTCTTCTTTTCTGCTGGGCAGGAGTTCGCTACACTGACGCGCATGGGCCCGGCCCAGTCCAACGGAAGAAGGCAAACCTGGACACTGGCTGCAGGAGGGATAATTGCGCGTGCGGTTAGCGGTGCTGGTGGTTCTTCTGATTACGAGCGCGGTCGCGCCGGCACAAAATCAAAACTCGTCCGCGGTCGATGCGGCGGTTCGCGCGGTCTTGCAGGATCAGGTGGACGCGTGGAATCGTCACGACCTGGACCGTTTCATGGCGGGATATTGGGATTCTCCGGATCTGACTTTCTTTTCTGGTGCGACGGAGACGAAAGGCTGGCAGCCCACTCTGGATCGTTATCGGCAGAAATATCAGTCCAACGGCCATGCCATGGGAACGCTGTCGTTCAGCGATCTCAATGTCGAGGCGCTGGGCGCGAATGCGGCGTTTGTGCGCGGCAGGTTCCATCTCCTGATGCCCGACGGAAAGCAGCCTACGGGAGCGTTCACCCTGATCTTTCGCAAATTTCCGCAAGGATGGCGAATTATTCACGATCACACGTGTGCGGATGAAAAGTCCCGATAAGCACGCTTTCAGCCACTGGTTGCGAATGCTGCAGGGGCAGCCCGTCTGCATCGAAATGGGTATTTACGACATCGTTAAGGAGTGTAGAATTCACTTGTCTCTCATGCGGTCCCCCGTGTGACGAGGCGAGATCAGGCGGTATCCGCTATGGCGGAACTGCACTGGAGGGCATCGTGAGTATCACCACAGGCGATTTCCGCGCCAAAATCACCGCATCCACCCTTCTCGAAAAGAAACAGCGCCAGGAGATCATCACCTGCCTGACGGCGTACGACTACGCCGGTGCGCGCCTGGTCGACGAAGCTGGGATCGACATGGTCCTGGTCGGCGATTCGTTGGCGCAGGTGATGTTGGGCTATGAAAATACTTTGCCGGTAACGATGCAGGAGATGCTGCATCACACGCGAGCCGTGCGCCGCGGCGTTAAGCGCGGGTTTCTCGTCGCTGACATGCCGTTCGCGTCATATCACGTCAGCCAGCGCGAATCGCTGCGCAACGCAGCACGCTTCATCAAAGACGCGGGCGCTGAAGCGGTCAAGATTGAAGGTGGCGAAAAGCGCGCGCGGCTGGTGCAACGCATCGTTGAAGCTGAAATTCCTGTTGTCGGGCACATCGGATTGACGCCGCAATCGGTACATGCCATGGGCGGCTACAAAGTGCAAGGTAAGACGCTGGCGGCCGTCGAGCAACTGATGCACGATGCGATTGCGCTGGAGCGCGCTGGCGCGTGCTGCATCGTGCTGGAAGGCATTCCGCGCGAAGTCGCTGCCATGATCACGCACGAGTTGGAAATCCCGACCATCGGAATCGGCGCGGGCCCGGAGTGCGATGGGCAAGTGCTGGTCTATCACGATCTCCTGGGATTGACGTTCGCGCCGCCGGCCAAGTTCGTTCGGCAATATGCCGATGTTGGCGCGGTAATCAGCAGTGCGCTAACGGCCTTCAAAAATGATGTGAAGTCGGGCACGTATCCATCCGATGCCGAGTCCTATCACCTGCCCAAGGAGACGCTCGGCGCCCTGCAAGCCATTCGCCCCCAACAACCGCAGAATCGGCGGTTGCTGGGGACCCCTGTTGCCGAGCGCAAGCATGCTGTGCAAGTGTAGGATCGATTGGTATCAGGGCGCGACTTCAGTCATGCCGAAACAAATCCCTGGGCTTTAGCCCTGCAAATAGTCTCAGGGGCTAAAGCCCAGTCTCTTTTAGCACTTCGAGCGGCATGACTTGAAATCGCGCCCTAATACGAGACTCTTGATGGGATGGCATTATTCTGACGACGAAATGTTGGTTGCGATTCTTAGCTGCGATCGGACTGGCCGCTGCGTTTGTTGCCTTCGCAAGTGCGCAGAGCGCAGCGCCGACCCACACTGCTGTTCCTGCGAAGCGATACTGCCATCCCAACGACGGCTTCTGCTTTCGCTATCCGGGCACGTGGTCGATGCTGGGCGACGTGTTTGCGGGAAATGGGGTCGTCGTTGCCCCCAGGCAAGAAGAAGATCGTGCGCTCTGGGACACCATCACCATAGCCCTGGTAGCACCCGCACCGGAAGGCGATGAGGAAGGTCCAGGGCTGAATGGAATTGTGGAGCAGGCTTCGGCGGCGATGCGCGAGGCGGGACAGAACTTTGTGACGCTGCAGCGACAGGAGCGAAGCGTCGATCATATGCCGGCGCAGTTGCTGAAGGTGCAATACAAGGAAAAAACCAGCGGCCGCGATTGGATTGAGGAGTTGGTGTTTATCGAGGGCCCGGAGAATGAGATTTACTCCGTCGCTCTGAAGTGCGCACCGCAGAATGTGACCAAGCTCGAGCCCGCGTTTGCGGAGGTGTTGCGCAGCTGGACTCTGCCGGAGGCAGAGCCGGACAAGAGTGAGGCAGCAACAGAGCCGCCGGCCAAGGCACCGGCGCCGCCGGCACACGGCCGGTAGATCGGGCCTTCAGTGTCTGGGTGAGAACTGACTTTCAAGGTTGGCGATGGAGTACGAAGATAGGGGAATCGAACCCCGAAGGGGTGGGAGCGCTGTTAGCCCAGGACGGAGCGCAGCGGAGTTCTGGGTTATGTGGGAAATCGAGTTGAGCCGCGGAGCGGCGACACGGTTCTCACGCGCTCACTTCAGGCCAGCTCTAGGCCTTTCGTCTACGAAGCTGAGCCGGCTACAGCGCTTTCGCACCTGAGGCTCATGACCTCAGCGGCTAAAGCCGACTTCTTATTATCAGAAGCTATCTGAAGCGGTGCTCCACCGAGCGAATTCAAATTTCTATTCATGAGACAAGTTCCGACTATTGCTGAGATGAAGGCCGCTTGCCGCCAAGTGACGCGGAGCGGCAAGAAGCTGGGCCTTGTGCCGACGATGGGTGCGCTGCACGAGGGACACTTGTCACTGGTGCGCGCGTCGAAGGCTCGATGCAATGTCACTGCAGTTTCCATCTTTGTTAATCCCCTGCAGTTCGGCCCGGCGGAGGACCTGGCGAAGTATCCCCGGACGCTGGAGCGGGACTGTGGGCTGCTGGAAGAGTTGGGCGTCGATCTTGTGTTCCTGCCGACGGCGGACGAGATGTATGGGAAGACTGGTCCCACCCTGTCTCCAAAATCGGGAGATAAGGGTGGGGCACCCGCGCACGAAGAGATTCCTGAGGCTCCCACTCATTCGCAACCGATGCGAATGAGTGGGGCACCCGACCACTTCAGCAAGTCCGACGACGGGACTGAGAAGACCTACGTTCTGGTTGAGGGGCTGAGCGACAGGCTGGATGGGGCGTCGCGACCGGGACACTTTCGCGGCGTCGCTACCGTGGTTGCGAAGTTGTTCGAGATTGTTCGTCCGGATTGCGCTTTCTTCGGACAGAAGGACGCGGCGCAGGTCGCGGTGCTGCGTAAGATGGTACGGGATCTCGACATGGATGTGGAGATCGTCGTCTGCCCGATTGTGCGCGAAAAAGACGGGCTGGCGATGAGTTCGCGCAATGTCTATCTTTCGCCGGAGCAGCGGCAGCAGGCGCTGGTGCTGCATCGCGCGCTGATGCGGGTGCAGACGATAGCCGATCGGGGCGAGCGCGACGCGGCAAAGCTGGTCGAGATCGGCAAGCAGGTGATCGCCGAAGAGCCGGGGGCGCGGCTGGATTACTTCGCGATTGTGGATGCGGATACGCTGGATGCGATCATTGATGTCACGCGCGGTGCGCTGGTGGCAGTCGCGGCGTTCTTCGGCACGACGCGGCTGATCGATAATATCCTGCTGACGTGAAGAAAGGCAGTTGCAGTTGTCAGTTGTCGGAAGGACCAAAAGACCGCCCAAGCAAATGAAGCCTGGGCAACGGGCTCCGCTCTAGAATGCTCGCATGCCGCCGAATCGAAGAGGGTAGAGACCGTGCCTGGTATTTCCTGTGCCTGATGCTGTTGCTGTACGTTGTAGCGCGATTTCTTCGGCTATTCGACAACGCCGTGCCAGGCCTTCTAATAGTCGTGCTGCATGTTCTTCCTCCAGCGCTGTTCGCCATCGTTCATGGAAAACGGCTTTACACCACAAGCGGCATTGTCGTGTTCATCGCACTCTGCCTGGTCGTGGGCGCCTTCTTTGAGAGCCTGGCCTTGCGCACCGGCTTCCCCTTCGGACGATATTTCTTCACTGGCCTGATGGGACCGAAGCTGTTGCAACTTCCAGTTCTGCTCGTCGTTGCCTACATTGGCATGGGGTATCTTGCGTGGATTGTCGGATTGCTGATGCTCGGCTCTCCCGGCAAATCACTTTCCGGCAGCAAGGTCGTCTTCTTACCGCTGGTGGCGAGCTTCGTCATGGTCGCGTGGGACGTGGCCATGGATGCGGTATGGGCCAACATCGATCGTGCGTGGGTGTGGGAGGACGGCGGAGCCTACTTCGGTGTGCCGCTCAGCAACTTCTTCGGATGGTATCTGACGGTGTATGTCATTTATCAGGCGTTCGCATTGTATCTTCGCGGTCGGCCGTTACAGCCGCTGACTCGCGATTACTACCGCCTGGCCATTCTGTTCTATGCGGCCTCGGCCGCCGGAAACATGTTGCTCTGGTTTCAGGCAAGCCCCGGCGCAGTTGTAATTGATCAGGCGGGCCGGGGATGGATGATATCTGACATTGTGGGGGTCTGCGTTCTGGTATCGATTTTCGTGATGGGGGCGTTTGCCGTCACGGCCTGGTCACGGTTAGCGCTGGAGCAGCCGGAGTGACCTCAGTTGCCAATAGCTGACTTACACCGATCCATCTTTCCAACCTGATATCCACGCAGCTCCTAACAACAGCACCACGGGATAGCACTCCAGCGTGTAGCGGGGTTCGGGGTTGGCGAGGGTGCCGAGGAAGGCCGAGCGTAGCGCGACGAAGAGCAGCATCATTCCGAGATAGCGCGGGCGCGGACCGCGCACGACTCCCATCACTGCTGCGAAGATGAAGAGCAGGTTCAGCAAGCCCCAGAGCGTCGCGATGACGCAATCCTTGGTGTCGTCGGAATATTCCCACCAGCGCGAGTTCAGTGGCAGCATCTCGGTGCGCGGGCGCAGCCACATATCAGCGATGCGCAGCGTGGGCAGCCAAACGTAATAGCGAAGAGGGTTGCGGCGAATGCGGTCATTCGCCAGCTCCATTAGGCGCGCGTTGAGCTCGGGATTGATCACGAGAATCTTCGCGTACTCGTTGAAGATCGCCTGCGTTTTCTCACGTTGCTCGGCACTGTCGAAGGCGCGCGATGGCAGCAGGCTGAGATCGACTTTGTCGCCGGGAACTTGCCAATAGACCTCTTCGGTGGAGACATAATCGGCGGCCCAGGTTTTCACCCACTTGTCGAATCCGTCGGGGACGAACTCGTCAGGATCGCTCGCCAACTTCGGAACCAGGGGCTGGAAGTGGTGGAAGTCGCGCCAGTTGCGGATGGTCCAGGGAACTAGCGGCGCGATGGCAATCGCGAGGACGAGCGCTCCCGCCCAGAACAGGCGCGAGCGTTCCAGCGGCCGACGCCAAATGCACCACAGCAAGTAGAGTCCGATGGCGATCAGTAGAATGCCGCCGTCGGGACGAAGGAGAATGCCGCAGGAAACTGCCAAGCCGCAGAGGATCCAGGCGAGGCGGTTATGACGACGTTGGGATTCCAGGTTAGCGTCCAAACGAGGGACGCGAACCCGGGGCACGAGGCATTCGTCGATGGCCCGAAGTCCGGCAGCAGCCGCGTCCAGGGCGATCGCCACGAAGAAGATGCTCAGCGTCTCGGCCAGGGGAGCGACGGTATAGTTCGCAGTAAAGGGACACAACGCCGCGAGCAGGAAAGCGATTCGCGCAGCTCGCTTGGAGATGGTTCGTCGCGCGAGGTCGGCGATGAAGAAGCAGCTCGCAACATCGATAAGGATCTGAACGAGCAAAACCGCGTTGTAGTGCTCGCGTCCGAAGAGCACGAAGCATGCCGCGAGAAATGCTGGATATCCTGGAAGGCGAATCAGCGTGGGATGCACGCCGTCAGAGTGCGTCAGGCCGAAAATGCCGTAGTCGAGCCAGTTCTTGGCAATGTCGCCATAGATGAGTGAGTCGCCGGTGACGTGCGGAAATTTGAAGTAGAAGACCAGCCGCAGCGCGAAGGCGGCGAGCGTGACGAGGAGAAAGAATCGGCGATGCGACCAAACCATGCGCCAGAACGGAAGCGGGGCACGCAGCGAGTTGCCGTCCGGGCTGGGCACTTCGGGAATATAGCACCCGTTGGCGACCAACCTCGTGGCTTACCAGCCGACTAACAACGTTCCGGTAGGCCGCTCGACAGGGCTGGGAAATTCCCGTTTTTGCGCAAGTAGCACCTCCAGCGGAAACAGTCCCCAACGATGCACCCGTCGCGCCGGTGACGAATCATTACTCCCTTAGCTGCAATAACTTGCATCTGATGTTCGTTAACCGGAGATGAATTCGGCGCATTTCGAGGGCACAGATTGTGGCGAAAATACAACATTCCGATTTCTTGACCCGCGTGTAATCTGTCGCTTACACGACTTCGTCTCCCTCGTTGCTCTACGAACGTACAATTCGCAAGCCCGCCGCATGCAACGGTATTGGCCTGCACAGCGGAGCTCCCGTCAGCCTTCGTATTCTCCCGGCTCCCCCCGGTTCCGGCATCATCTTCCGCCGCACCGACCTCGACGGCTTCGAGGTCGAAGCCGTCAGCCGCAACGTCGCCAAGGTCAGCTACGCCACCAGCCTGATGAAAAAGGGCGTGCTCATCTCCACCACCGAGCACCTGCTCTCGGCCTTCATTGGCATGGGAGTCGACAACGCCATTGTCGAACTCGACAACCTCGAAGTTCCCATCCTCGACGGCAGCGCGCTGCCCTTCATCCAGATGCTGTCCGACGCCGGCCTGCGCCAGCAGCGCCGCAAGCGCACCTACCTCAAGATCCTTCGCCCCTACGAAATGCACGAAGGCGACAAGTCCATCGGCGTCTATCCCGCCGAGCGCTATTCCGTCAGCTACGCCATCGATTTTCCGCATCCGCTGATCGGCAGCGAGCGCTTCCAGGTTGAGCTCTCCAACGGCAGCTACGTCGAGCAGATCGCTGCCGCGCGCACCTTCGGCTTCCTCGAGCAGCAGCGCGCCATGCTGAACATGGGCCTGATTCGCGGCGCCTCGCGCGACAACTGCGTCGTGCTCACCCGCGATGGCATCGACAACCCGCCGCTGCGCTTCCCTGACGAGTTCGTGCGCCACAAAGTGCTCGACCTCATTGGCGATCTGGCGCTCTTCGGCAAGCAGGTGCTCGGCTACGTCAAGGCCGACCGCGCCGGACACGCGCTGCATACTGCCATCGTCTCCCGCATTCTGCGCGACTCCAGCTACGCCGAGGAGATCACCCTCAGCGAATCCGCCGTCGCCGACTGGCCCGCCGAGCACTACGCGGTCGCCGACTAAGAATCAATGCACTCTCGCGAGCGCGTCGCGACGGCCAGCATCCTCGCGCTGCCTTCATAAATCCGGCTTTACATGCATCGAGGGCTGGAGTTTCCAAAATCGGCACGAATCCGTCACCGACACATTTTTACATTGGCCCACCTATGTAATAACGACACCCAGTGAGTCGAAGTTTGTGAGCGTATCATGGAGCGGGTTCCAACTGGACGATATCAAGTGGCCGCGACATAGGAGGTAGGGTGCTTGATCCAAACCTGAACAGCCCCACACGGCGTGGATTCGTAACTATGCTGGCGGGGCTGACAGCAACATTGCGCTTACTTCCCGAGGCAGCAGCGCAGACGGCACCGAAAACTGGCACGAACAGCCCGCCGACCAATCCCGCTCCTGCCGGCAAGGGAAATGGCTCGGCAAGTGGCGCCTCGCAACGACGGATTTTCGTCGAGAGTGAATTTGCTCCACTTCGGACCGTCGTCGTAGCCCAGTGCCAGATGCGGCTTCCGGATGCGGATGTCGGCTCCCAGGAACACCTTAACGACGAGCTGTCGATCATGCCCGAGGAGCAGCGGCAAATCATTCTGCAACTGCTGGGGAGAGAGCATGCGATGGCGATGCCTGAGCGTCAGCAACAGTGGGAGGCCGAGCGCGAAGCCTTGCAGGTGGTCTTCGAGAAACACGGAGTGGAAGTTCTTCGCCCCCGACTTCTGACGCAATGGGAAAAAGAGGCGGGCGGAAAACAAGGCTATAGCAATTCCTTCGTGCGTGATCCGTGGTTCGTTATAGGTAATGTCGTAGTCGAGGGATCCTTACGCTTTCCGCATCGCCGCTTGGAAGTTCTGCCCAGCCGCGACATTTTCCAAAAGGAAGTTTATCCGGCTGCCTGTAGCTACGTGGCCGTTCCTCAGCCGGAGATTATGCCGTTGGATGTCGACAATGGCGGCCCGGGGCCGTTTATCGAAGGCGGTGATGTCCTGGTATATGGTCGCCATGTATTTGTCGGTAATTCGGGCCGGGCATCAACGGAGTTTGGCGCTCAATGGCTTCAGAAGGTGATGGCGCCTCATGGTTACACTGTCGAGGTGGTGCGCCTCAAGCCGAATATTCTGCATTTGGATTGCGCGATAGGACTGGTGCGGGAAGGCCTGGTGGTCGTATATCTGGAGGGGCTTCTCGATGGGCTTCCGCGAGCGCTGAAGGGCTGGGATCAAATTCCCGTAAGCCAGGAAGAGGCGATGAGCCTGGGCACGAACGGACTACCGATTAACTCAACTGTTTACGTTACCGATCCGTCGTTTCGTCGCATCGGCGATGCGGTAGAGAAGTATGGTGTCGCTGTCGAGTACGTTCATTTCGACATCTCTCGCAGCTTCGGCGGCGCGTTCCGCTGTAGCACGCAAACCCTCTGGCGCGAATGAATCGCAGGCGTTCGCCGGTGCCCCACTCATTCCGTCCGTTGGAATGAGTGGGACTCGATAGTTCACGAATCGACGTTTTGCCGACTTAGATCCGTTGCAACTGATCCTCTGCTATCCCACACATTCGAAAATCGCGAATGTGTGGACACGCCCCGCCGCAAGCGGGGCATTGCTTCTTATTCCTTTAACTTCGTCGCTAGATGCCGCATAAAGGAACGTGTTGCAATCAAAATCTCCTCCGCGTGTACCCTTTGGAATCAATAATTTAGACGCAAGAGAGGGGGAGGGGTACCTCGTAATAATCTGGTTACTTTTGCCGAAGGCAGATCCCTCGTCGCTTCTGAGGCGCTCCCCGTGATGACAAACATCGACTTTCAACGCCGCATTTGCGACATTACACCCCGTATGACTACGCCTAACAACTATTGACCTCGTTGGCTTTCCGTGTGGCACGTGCCTACGAAATGGAGTAACATTTTTTTGCCCGTTCTCGCGTTATGCGAGCGCGGCCACCCCCTAATCCAGTACACACCGGAAACGCAAGGTAGTTCATCCTCACGTATTCGCTCGACAAGGAGGGCGCATGGTTCGCCGGACCCTGGGTATCTCGCTTCTCGCTGTTCTTGCTTTCATCCTCAACTTCAGCAGCAATTCCAGCGCGGCAACTACGCGGAAGCTGATCACGCAGAAGATTGACGAATCGAAGCTGGTCACGCTCACTGGAACTGTGCGGCCCGAGGCTGTGAAGGCCAACGACCGCGGTGCCGTCGCGGGCAATCTGGCGCTGGATCACATCATGCTGCAACTGCGCCGGCCCTCCGAAACCGAAGCTGCGCTGGTGAAGTACATTGCCGAGCTGCACAATCCGCAATCCGATAACTTTCATCATTGGCTGAAGGCGCGGCAAATCGGCGCCAGCTACGGCCTGGCGCAAGCTGACCTCGATACGCTCACCAGCTGGCTGAAGTCGCAAGGCTTCAAGATCAACCAGGTCTACGCCACGGGGACGGTCATCGATTTCTCCGGCACGGCGGCGCAGGTTGAGAAGGCGTTCCACGTTAGCATCCACAACCTCGACGTAAATGGCGTGCATCAGATCGCCAACATGAACGATCCGCAGATCCCAGAGGCGCTGGCTCCGGCCGTGGTCGGCGTAGTCAAGCTGAACAGCTTCATGCCTCATCCCATGATTAAGAAGATGAAGCCGCCGGTGAATCCCGCGGTCGGGCGGCGGCCTTCGTCGGACTACAGTGTCGGCGGCGGCTATTACCTGGTCGTGCCTTCGGATCTGGCGACCATCTACAACTTGAATCAGGCGTTCGCTGCCGGTTATACCGGCCAGGGCCGCACCATCGCGCTGATTGAAGACACCGACGTCTACAACTATCCCGGCGATTGGAACGCGTTTCGCAGCACCTTCGGTTTGTCCGAGCAATACCCTGACGCAACCTTCGTACAGGTGCATCCCGGAACCGATTGCGTGGACCCCGGCATCAACGGTGATGACGTAGAAGCGGCACTGGACGTGGAGTGGTCGAGCGCAGCAGCGCCAAATGCGGCGATTGAGCTGGCGTCCTGCGAAGATACAGCGCTCAATTTCGGCGGCTTCATTGCGCTGGAGGGACTGCTGGAGGAGCAGACGCCTCCCGATCTGGTGAGCATCAGTTATGGCGAGTCCGAGGTGTACGACGGGCAGGCGTTCAACGAATACATCGAAGGACTGTATCAGCAGTCCGTAACGGAAGGCGTTTCGGTGTTCGTTTCTTCGGGCGACGAAAATGCGGCCAGCTCCGATGCCGGTGGCTACGCTGCATTTCACGGCATCACGGTCAGTGGATGGACGTCGACTCCTTACAACGTCTCGGTAGGTGGGACCGACTACGGCGACACCTACCTGGGCGAGAACAATACCTACTGGAGTTCGACCAACAATCAGTATTACGGTTCGGCTCTGTCTTACATTCCTGAAATACCATGGAACGATGAGTGCGGCAGCGTGCTATTGTCGCAGTATTACAGCGGCTCTCCGATAACCTACGGACTGACCGGGTTCTGCACCACGTCGTTCTCCAACGCTTATCCCGGCTTCGAGTACTTTGTGGAAGTGGTGGGCGGCAGCGGTGGTCCTAGCAACTGCGCTACCGGTGTTCCCAGCATCCCCGGCGTAGCCAGCGGCACCTGTGCCGGATATTCCAAGCCCGATTGGCAAAGCGTGCTGGGCAATCCGAACGACGGTGTGCGTGACATTCCCGATGTGTCGCTGTTCGCGGCTAACGGCGCCTGGGGGCATTACTACATCTTCTGCTACTCCGATCCGAATGGCGGCGGCGTTCCTTGCACGGGATCCCCGGCAAACTGGCCGGGAGCCGGCGGCACATCGTTCTCCTCGCCCATCTGGGCAGGTATGCAGCTGCTGGTGAATCAGGCGACCAACAGCACCTGGGGCAATCCCAACACCGTTTACTACCAACTGGCGAGTGAAGAATACGGCACCGGCGGAAACTCCGCTTGCAATTCCACGCTCGGCAATCAGGCGTCCAGTTCCTGCATCTTTTACGACGAGACCTTGGGTGACATGGACACCGATTGTCTGCCGCTGAATGGCGTGCTCTACAACTGCTATATGTCGAGCGGCAACCTGGGCGTGCTGTCAACCGACAACAACTCCTATCAACCGGCCTATGGAACCACCACGGGATGGGACTTCGCCACCGGTATCGGCACGGTGAATGCTTACAACCTGGTGACCAACTGGCCGACTACGGGCCTGCACAAAGAGAAGTAGATTTCGGGTGACTTTTCGGGTGCCCCACACATTCGCGGTTTTCGAATGTGTGGGGCTTTCCGTTCGCCCTCATGAATCGTTCTTAACTTCCTCAGGAATCTCCCGCGTCACTACCAACGCCCGCATTCGCCGCTAAGATGTTTTTGTGGAGAAGACGGTCTACCTCTCGCTCGGCTCCAATGTCGGTGACCGCGAGGCCAATCTCCGCGCGGCCATCGAGCAGCTTCGACAACTCGGCGACGTCGTCGCGGTCTCGTCCTTCTATGAAACCGAGCCGGTCGAGTTCACTGCGCAGCCGTGGTTCCTCAACTGCGCGGTCGAGTTGCGCACCGAGCTCATGCCAAAACTTTTCCTCGCGAGAATGCTGGCCATCGAGCAGCAGATGGGCCGCCGTCGCACCCAGCCCAAAGGCCCGCGCACCATCGACATCGACATTCTTCTGTTCGGCAATTCCGTGATCAGCACGCCGCAGCTGGAGGTGCCGCATCCTGCCATGCATCAACGGCGCTTCGTGCTGGAGCCGCTGGCCGAAATCGCTCCCGACGTGCGCCATCCGATCCTGAAGCGCACCGTCCGCGAGCTGCTGAATGTACTCCCCCACAATGGCGGCCAGGTCAAGAAGCTGGCGTAGAGTCAGACATCATCAGTCCGTGTCGAAACCAGCTCCCCTTGCTGCCAGCGGAATATAAACATTGCGAAAATCCAGCCTCGCAACGGCGGGATGAAGTTAGGCCGGCGTGTAAGCCCCGGGTAGAGTGGAAAATTGAGCCGAGCCGCGGAGCGGCGGCACGCGGCTCACACAACTCTGATGGATGGTCCGCCGGCTCTATCAGCGGCTCGGTGTCGATTGCAGCTGATAGAAGACGGTGCGCAGGTAGCGCTGCGGCACGAACTCCGGACACAATCCGGTCAGCGATTCGGTGCTGCCGATGAGCAGGCAGCCGTCGCGCGCCAGGCAGCGGGCAAAGTTGCGGAAGAGTCGCGCGCGATCCGCCTCGGCAAAGTAGATGGCGACATTGCGGCACAAAATGATATCGAAGGGCGCGGGAAAGGAGAATGGCTCCAGCAGGTTCATCTTGCGAAACGAGGCCAACGCCCGGATCTCATCGCGAATCTTCCACTCGTTGGCCTCGCGGGTGAAGTGCTTCTGCGCAGCTATTGGCGCAAGCCCGCGTCCCATTTCAAGATCGCTGTAGTATCCGCGGCTGGCCGCGGCGATCGCGCGATTGGAGATGTCCGTGCCCAGAATGCGAACGTCATAGCCGTTGAAGTTGCCCAGCAGTTCTTTCAGGATGATGCCGATGGTGTAAACCTCTTGTCCGGTCGAGCATGCCGCACTCCAGATGCGGATGGAAATCGGACGAACGCCTTTGCTGCGGCGATCAATGAGCTCCGGCAGGAGTTTATGGCGCAGCAACTCGAAGGGCGCGGTGTCGCGGAAAAAGGAAGTTTCGTTGGTGGTAATCGCGTCGACCACTTTGCCGCGCAGAGTTTGCGAGACGTCGCTCCTGAGCTTGTAAAAGAGATCGGAAAAACCTGTGGCGCCGGCTTCGCGCACCAGCCCACCCAATCGGGTCTCCAGCAAATAGGCTTTCGACTGATCCAGAACGATGCCGCAGGTCTCCTGCACATAGCGGGACCAGATCGTAACTTCATCTGCGGTGATGGCGACGCTCATGCCGGCCATCCACGGATCAGGTTTGTGATGCGCTCTGCGATCCCGCTTAGAGGGGCCACTACATCGACCACGCCTGCTTCCATCGCCGCCTTCGGCATGCCAAAGACCACACAGCTGGCTTCGTCCTGCGCGAGCACGGTAGAGCCGCCCTGCTTCAGCAGACGCAATCCCGCTGCTCCGTCGTCGCCCATGCCGGTGAGGATGACCGCCAACGCCCGGGCTGGAAAATGATTAGCCACCGATCGAAACAGGTAATCGACCGAAGGACGGCAGCAGTTTTCCGGCGGATCGTCGGAGAGCTGCAGCAGGCGCGCACCATTGGCGGATGGAATCAGGCGCATGTGCTTTCCGCCGGGCGCGATGTAGGCGATGTTAGGCAGAATCTCCTCGTTATGTTTCCCTTCTCGTACCGGAACCGCGCTATGCGCCGACAAATTCGCCGCCAGCAGCTGAGTGAAGATCGGCGGCATGTGCTGCACGATCAGGATGGGCACTCCCAGATCGCCGGGCAGAGCGGAGAAGATCTCGGCCAGCGCATTCGGCCCGCCGGTGGATACCCCAATCACCACCAACTCCGGCTTGCGGCGTATCAGTGTAGAAGGCGCCCGATTTGCGCCTTCCACCGCCGGCCTTGGCACGATTGCCGGCGACTCGGCGCGCTTCGCCGGCGTTACACCGGCACGCAGAATATTCTGCACCTCCAGACGATGAGACAAGGCGCGGATTCGCGGCGCCAGTTCCTCACGGAGGCAGCGGAAATTCTCTTCCGGACTCGATTCCGCCGGCTTGGTAATGAAGTCGAAGGCGCCGTTTTCGAGTGCCTGCAGCGTGAGCTTACCTCCGCTCAGCGTGAGGCTGCTGATCACCAGCACCTTGACGTCGAGGCTGGCCTGGCGCAGGGCATCCATCACCTGAAGGCCGTTCATTCCCGGCATCTCGATGTCCAGCGTGACCAGGTCGGGTAGCAGCTCGCGCACCTTCGCCACGACCAGTGAGCCATTGGCCACGCTGCCGACAACCTCCACATCGGGCAGCGTGCGCAGCGCCTCGCTCAGCACGCGCCGGTAGACCACGGAATCGTCAACGACGAGAACCTTGACCGCCATCGCAAGTTCTCCGGCAGACCGGCACCGCTCCCGAGGCCCGTTCGCTGGGCTTAAGAATAGGATTGTGGTCCAGCAGCGTGACCAGACCATCAGGGCAACGATAAACACCGCGCAACGCGCTGGCCGGCAGCGCTCCCAGATTCGCCGGCGCGGGCGACATGTTTTCCTTCTGCAGGAAGATGGTGTCGTCTACGCGATCGACCAGAAGACCGACCAACTCGCCTTCCGAATCGACGATCATAATTCGGCTGTCGCTGCTGCGCTCGGCTTCGCCCAGCTTCAGCCGCATGCGCAGGTCGATGACGGTAACAATTCGCCCACGCAAGTTGCGGATGCCGATGATGAACGGCGGAGCGTGGTGCACCGGCGTAACGCTGCCCATCTGCACTACCTCCTGAATCTGCGCGGCAGGGATGCCAAACATCGCATCTCCCAGCCGAAAGACCGAGATTAGAAGTGCCTCTTCGCTGCAAGTTTCGTTCGCCATAGTGACCGTCCGCACTTTCCTGCGGATAAGTTGTCAGTCGTCCGTTGGCGTGGATCGTCGGTTGCACCCTTACTGACAACCGGCAACTGACCACTGACAACCGCTTTTACACGCTGAACTGTGCTACCAGCACCTTCAGTTGTTCCGACAGCCGCGACAGCTCCGTCGCGCTCGACTGCACCTGCTCGCCGCCGTTGCGGATTTCGGCGGTATTGTTGTTCACCGTCGCAATGTCGCTGGCAATCGAGCGCGATACGGATGCCGTCTGCGCCACCTGATCGTTCACCTCGCGCACTACCGCCGTCGCCTGCGCAATTTCGCCGGCTACGTTCTTGGTTACCGTCGCTTGCTCCTCGATGGCCGCCGCCGTGCTCGCTACCGTGTTGCCAATTTCCTTGATCACACCGGTAATCGTCTCGATGGTCTGCACCGCGCCGGTGGTCGAGTTCTGCACGCCGGCAATCTTCGCCTTGATGTCCTCGGTGGCTTCCGACGTCTGCTTGGCCAGCTCCTTGATCTCGTTGGCCACGACGGCAAAACCCTTGCCCGCGGTTCCGGCGCGAGCCGCTTCGATCGTGGCGTTCAGCGCCAGCAGATTGGTCTGCGCCGAGATGTCGGTGATGGTCTCGGTAACTTTGCCGATCTCCTGCGCCGCGCGTCCCAGCTCTGACATGATGGTGGAGATGGTTTGCGCTTGAGCCATCGCCTTTTCGCTGATCATTCGCGCCTTTTCGGAATTCGAAGCGATCTCGGCTACCGTTGAGCTCATCTCCTCGGTCGCGCCAGCAACCGAGGTGAGATTGGCGCTGGCACGTTCCATCGAAGAAGAGACCGCGCTAGTGGTGGCGCACGACTCCTCGGCCGCCGCAGCCACAGTGGCGGATTTCTCGGACATGGCGGTAACACTGCTGGCGGTCTGCGACGAAGCCGCAGTGAGTTGGGTTGCCGACGAGGCTACCGTCTGTATGCCTTGCGAGATCTCGCGCAGCAGCTTGCGCAGGTTTTCGACCATGACTTGCACGGAGTGCGCCAGGTCGCCAATCTCATCTTTCCTGGCCGCATATTCAGCGTGAACGTCGCGGCTGACGTCGCCCTTGCTCACCTGGTCCACGAAGAAAATCGCGTGCCCCAGCGGGAGGCTGATGCTGCGGGTAATAAAGATGCCGAAGCCGACACTGATCGCCACCGCAAGCAGAGACAGAATGCCAAGAATCCAGCGCGCCTTCAGCGTAATGGCGGCTTCTTCTTCAACCGCTGCCTGCCGCTTGTTGTTCTCCCAGTCAGCCAGATGGTTGGCGATGTCAGCTGCAGTGTCCATTTTTGCTGATGCCTCGCCATGCATCAGTTGCAGTGCCTCGTCCCGCTTGCCACTGAGCGCCAGGTCGATGGCGCGGTTGTTTGTCTCCCGCCAGCTGGCAACGGCGGTCGCCAGAGACTGCGACAGCTGCCGGC
>Ga0335074_10003717_pt1 | contig 20928 bp, 17 predicted proteins | sample Lox_Sample_23_FD_206715 | JGI IMG/M metagenome (GOLD analysis project Ga0335074, IMG submission 206715) | Soil microbial communities from Loxahatchee National Wildlife Refuge, Florida, United States - Lox_Sample_2.3 | ecosystem: Environmental > Terrestrial > Soil > Wetlands | place: USA... | reverse complement strand
GCCGGGCGCTGGAGTGCCAGCAATTCAAAAAATCGCGGCCTGCCTGTAGATAGCCGCGAAGCTTGGGCCAGCTGCGCCTTCAGCAAGGCCTGGCTGCCTGTCGCCGCGGACAGTTGAGGATCCAGCGTGTTGTGGTGAAGCGCAATGAACTTCGCGATAGTGCTTTCCAGTTCACTTAGACGTGAGCGGCACAGCCGGCATGCAGCCAGATGATCGCGAGCTTGCCTGGCTCGTTTCCGCGATAGTTCTCCGTCGGCAACGAGCAGGATGTCTTCCTCTGATAAGTGAGAATCTCTTAGCATGACATCATCCTTCACTAGCGCGTTTCATGCGCGCCAGAGAGCGCGTCAGTGCAATTGACACCGCTCCCAGCGACATTCCCAGTGTCGATGCAATCTCGCGGTAACGAAGTCCCTCAGCCCGCAAATAAAGGCAGCAACGATCCTGCTCCGGCAGCGCGCGCAGAATAGCCTGCAGGCGTTGCTGCCACTGACGGTTCGCAGCCTGCTCCTCGGGACTCGGATTCGTATCCGCTTGCCTCTCCGCCTCCCCGGAATCCAGCTGCTCTCCAATCTTCTGGTTTGCCGCCCGTTGCTTCAAAGCGAGATTATGCGAAACCTGAAAAATCCATCCCCGCAGATTCCGGCGCGATTTCCCCAATTCCAGGTGCCGGAAAAGCGCGAGAAAAACCTCCTGGATGATCTCTTCCCCATCATGAACAGACAACCCCAAAGAGATTACGTAGCGCAGCAAGGGATTGCGGAATTGCTCGAAAAGGAGGATGACAACCCGTTCGTTCTCGCACGGCTTTGCCGCAGAGCCACGACTCGCGGCGCTTGGAAACGCCAGTTCGGTTGGGAACGACAACTCTTGCACCGAATCAGCCGGCGGCATCAGCATGAACCCCTCCTGTATATTCCTACTCTCCGGGCGCTGTTCAGTGTTTTTTTAGGGTTGGCTTCCGACAGACTTCCGTCCCCTGAAAGGGCCGCGAACCAGTCGCGAAGGGACGGGACAATCCAGAGGCCGGCACGGAAGTCGGGACGGAGGAGCAACGAGCTAACTTGAGCCGTCTTCAGAGCCCGGCACAAACCCGCTCCACACAGACACAGAAAGGGCTCTTGCCGGCTTGCCGTGAATCGTCTCGCGTTTTTTGCTGACGGTGGAAACTGCGCCGCAATTCTTCGCATGGCCATCCTTCGCTTGCACAATGCTTTCGACGATGTCTAAAATTGCCCCGGATTCAATACCAGTCTCATCACCCACCCATGCGTTTGCCAGCCCCAACCGGTCAAATCGAGAGAACCTGAAAGTGCTCACTCGCCGCGACCTTTTCCGGCAGGCGGCGCTGAGCGCCATCGTTGGCCGATCCGGCCTCGCCGCATCCAGGCTCTTCTCCCATTCGGATCAATCCTCCCCAGGGCCGCGGGCCATCAACGCGCTCGAGCTTGAGCCGTTTGTGGATCCCTTGCCCATGCCCCAGCGACTTCACTGGCAGGTAAAACATCACGTCGTGACCATGCGTGAGATCCGGGTGAAGATGCATCGGGACCTTCCTCCGACCCGCTTGTGGAGCTATGGAGCCGAAGCCGTGGGTCCCCTCTTCGAAGCCCAAACCAACCAACAGCTCGTTGTCGAATGGCGCAATGAATTGCCGCCACGCCATTTCCTTCCCATCGACTATAGCCTTCATGGCTCTGGCCGCGAGATTCCGGAGTCGCGCTCTGTGGTGCATCTCCACGGCGGTCGCACGCCGTCACCCTATGACGGCTACCCCGAGGATTGGTATCCGCCAGGAAAATCGCGGGTGTGCCACTATCCGAACCGGCAAGATGCAGCCACGCTCTGGTATCACGACCACGCCATGGGTACGAGCCGGCTGAATCTGTACGCCGGTCTGATGGGTTTGTATCTGTTGCGTGATTCGCGTGAAATCGAGCTGAATCTTCCTTCATCGGGCTACGAGCTTCCCTTGATTCTCTCTGACCGGATGTTCGATCGCGATGGGCAGTTGTTTTATCCCGTATCTCCGGACCCCCGACATCCCTGGGTAGATGAGTTGGCCGGCGACGCCATGGTCGTCAATGGCCGTGTGCAGCCCTTTTGCGAAGTAGAGCCGCGCACTTACCGACTGCGTGTTTTAAATGCAGCCAACGCTCGCTTTTTTCGTCTGGCATTGTCCAACGCAATGTCATTTGTGCAGATCGGGGCTGATCAGGGACTGCTTCCGGCGCCCGTCAAAGTGACCTCGCTGCTGCTCGCACCCGGTGAGCGCGCAGACTTGGTTATCGACTTCGCATCGATGCCCGGAGAGCGCATCCAACTTATCAACGGAGCGTTTCGACTGATGCAGTTCCGCGTCGCGGCTTCTCCCGTGCGCTACAGTCAACGGCTGCCGGACACGTTGCAGCCCGTCTCCCGATTGCCCGAGGCTGCCGCTGTAGCAAAGAGAGAGATGACTTTGAACGAGTTCAAGGATCCTGCCGGTAACACGAAGGTCATGTTGTTGAATCGTACCCCGTGGCATATGCCGGTCACGGAAAGTGCAAAGCTAGGCTCGACTGAGATCTGGTCTCTCGTCAATCTTACCGATGACACGCATCCCATCCATCTCCACCACGTGCGTTTTCAGGTGATGGATCGTCGAGCCTTCGATCGCGACGCTTATTTGCTGGAAAACGGTTCCCTGCGGTTTAGCGCTGACGCGGTTGCGCCCAACGCGAACGAACTTGGCTGGAAAGATGTGGTCCAATGTCCGCCTCACATGGTTACCCGCATTCATATTTCGTTCGCGGGGTTTCCCGGACGTTATGTATGGCATTGCCACGTACAGGAGCATGAGGCGAATGACATGATGCGACCCTACGACATCGTCGCTTAGGCCAACGATATAATGAAGAGTTGAAATTGCCCCTGCCTGGTCGACATTTCGTTCTCCTCACCGGACTGATATTTCTTTGCTTTGGATGTAGGACGCCCGGCAATGAGAAGCCTATCGGAAAAGTTGTTACCATCGAAGCGCCACTGGGTTTGCCGCCCGTTCCGATTCCCGCAGATAACCCTCCAACCGTGGAGACCATCGCGCTGGGCCGCAAGCTCTTCTACGATCCTCGCCTCTCCAAGAAAAACACCGTCTCCTGTGCCTCTTGCCACAATCCTTACATCGCTTTTACCGATGGCCGTGCCATCTCCCTGGGTTTCGGCGGGGCGCTGGGCAAACGCAATGCCCCCACCCTTTTGAATGCCGCCTATTCTCCGCTTCAATTCTGGGACGGACGGGCTTCCAGCCTCGAGGAGCAGGCAGGTTTCCCAATGGCCAACCCGGTGGAGATGGATCAGCCTCATGACGTCTCCGTTTCCAAGGTACGCAAAGACCCCACATACCAGGCTGAATTTGCGCAGGCCTTCGGGCCCGGGCCCGTTACTCTCGATCTGATCGAAAAGTCGCTCGCCAGCTTTGAACGAACTCTGCTGAGTGGGAACTCGCCCTTCGACCAATATCAATACGGGGGAAACAAACACGCCCTGAGCCCCGCCGCGATCCGCGGCCTTGAGATCTTTAGAGATCCCAAGCGGGGTAATTGCGTCGTCTGCCATACCATTGAGGATCACTACGCTCTCTTTACGAATGGGACCTTCCACAACATTGGGGTTGGTGTGGATGCCGAGGGGAACCTCACCGATCTCGGCCGCTTCGATCCAACGAAAGCACAGGCGGAGAAGGGTAAATTCAAAACTCCGACCCTGCGCAATGTAGCGCTCACCGCTCCCTATATGCATGATGGAAGCTTGAAGACGCTTAAGGACGTGGTAGATTTTTATGCCGGGGGCGGCAACTCCAATCCTTACCTCGACAAAGACATCAAGCCCTTGCACTTATCCGCACAGGACCGCGCGGACTTGGTGGCATTTCTCGAATCTCTCACCGGTGATATGCCCAAAAATGCGGGACCACCCGGGAAGGAATAGATGAAGCCGATTCAACTGCTCAATCTCTGCTTTGCCTTGGCGCTGGTCGCCGGCTGTTCCGGAAAAGTGAAGACCGAGTCTTCACCTGCGCCTAAAGCCGAGCCCGCGCCCGTGTATTTCAAAGTTGACCCCGATACCGCCGGCACCGTGAACGGACAGATCCATTTCAAAGGCCATAGGCCTCCTCCCAAGGCAATTGACATGAGCGAGGAGCCTGCCTGTGTCGAGGCACACAAAGGAAAGGCCTACGACGAATCGCTGGTGGTTAACAGAAAGGGTGACCTCGCCAATGTATTCGTCTATATCAAGTCCGGACTGGAAGGCAAAAACTTCCCGGCTCCTTCTGATCCAGTTGTGATCGATCAAAAGGGCTGCTGGTTTCACCCCCGCGTGTTGGGCATTCAGACCGGGCAGACGTTGAAGGTCATCAACTCCGATCCGGTCACGCACAATATTCATCCCATGGCACAGGTCAACCGGGAGTGGAACCACAGTCAGGGGATGGGTGATCCGCCCATCGTGCGCCGGTTCATCAAGCCGGAGATCATGATCCCGGTCAAATGTAACATTCACAGTTGGATGCATGCGTACATCGGCGTCGTGGATAATCCGTACTTCGCTGTTACCGGCGACGATGGGAAATTCGCCATCAAAAATCTTCCCCCCGGCACCTATACCCTCGCAGTCTGGCAGGAAAAGCTGGGAACGCAGGAGCAGCAAATCACGGTTCCCCCGCATGGCGACGTTGAGGCCAATTTCATTTTTAAGGGAGAGTAGATATGCGCAACACAGGATGTGTGCTGTTTGCTGCGGCTCTGATCGTTTTATCGGCAGGATGCAAATCATCGAACCCAGCTCCTGAACAGCCTGCAAAAGCAGTGCCGGCGGAAACCTCGGAGCCTTTGATCTATGTCACCAACGAGGTTGGCGGAGATTTGAGCATTATCGACTCCGGAAATTACAACGTGGTTGCGACCGTACCCTTGGGCAAGCGCCCGCGAGGCATCCATCCTAGTCCCGACCACAAGACGATCTACGTGGCGGTGAGCGGGAGTCCGATCGCGGGTCCCGATGTGGACGAGAGCACGCTTCCTCCGCCTGACAAAAACGCAGATGGAATCGATGTTTTCGATGTGGCCTCGAGAAAGGTACTGCGGACGATCCACGCCGGATCCGACCCGGAGAATTTTGACGTCAGCAAGGACGGCACCCAGATCTACGCTTCGAACGAAGACGCTTCCGCAGTCAGCATCGTCGATATCGCTTCGGGTAATGTAGTCAAGACGCTCCAGATGGGGGCTCAGCCCGAAGGTGTCCAGGTGACCCCCGATGGAAAACATGTCTGGGTCACTTCCGAGGAGACGGGAACCATTTCTGTCCTTGATCCTGCCGCGGGCAAGATCATCAAGACCTTCAAAGTGGGCCATCGCCCGCGCAACGTCGCCTTTTTTCCTGACGGCTCCAAGGCCTATGTCAACGCCGAGAACGATGCCACGGTGGTATTGGTCGACGCGAAGAAATACAAGGTGATCAAGACCGTTTCACTGGGCAAGCCCGGGATCATCAAGCCGATGGATGTGGTGCTTTCTCCGGATACGAAGAGACTCTACGTCAGCACCGGCCGCGGCCAGCGTGTATTTACCGTCGACACGACGACCAATACTGTTCTGGGCTCTGTAGAAGTGGGACGTCGCCCATGGGGCATTGCGCTCTCGCTCGACGGCAAGAGTCTGTACTCTGCGAACGGCCCATCGAACGATGTCTCGGTAGTGGACTTAGCAACCAACACTGTCACCAAAAAGATCCCGGCCGGGAAAGGCCCTTGGGGTCTGGTCGTGTTGGCACGATGAAGGCTCATCAGCCGAGGGATCTGCAGTTTCTCCTCCGGCTGATGACCGTCGCCCGGCAGCCGGTGCTTAGCTTGCCGCCAGCTGCCGCAGTACGTACTGCAAAATGCCGCCGTTCTCGTAATAGAGAATCTCTTGCGGCGTATCGATCCGGACCGTCGCGTTGAATTCCTTCTTCGCGCCCTTCGGATCCGTCGTCTTCACCTTCAGCGTGCGGCCGCTGGCAAATTTCGCGTCCAGCATTGGACGGATCCCTTCGAAGTCGAACACTTCTTCGCCCGTAAGACCGAGGGATTCCGCGCTCTGCCCGTTCTCAAACTGCAGCGGTAAAATCCCCATGCCGACCAGGTTAGAGCGGTGAATGCGCTCATAGCTTTGCGCAATCACTGCCCGGACTCCCAAGAGCCTCGGACCCTTTGCCGCCCAATCGCGGGAGGATCCGGATCCGTATTCTTTGCCCGCCAAAATCACCAACGGCACTCCACGTTCCGCATACTTTACGGAGGCGTCAAAAATGCTCATCGTCTCGCCTTCAGGAAGGAGCCGGGTCACACCGCCCTCGGTTCCCGGAGCCAGCTTATTGCGCAAGCGCACATTGGCAAACGTCCCGCGCACCATCACCTCGTGGTTGCCCCGGCGCGAGCCGTAGGAATTGTAATCCGCCGGTTTGACCCCATGTTCCACCAGGTATTTCCCGGCGGGCCCGTTCAGCTTGATCGAGCCGGCAGGAGAAATGTGATCCGTGGTCACGCTGTCGCCTAGAACCGCCAGCACGCGTGCACCCCGAATGTCCTCGACCGGTAACGGCTTGGCCGGCATGCCATCAAAGTAGGGCGCCTTCCGGATATAGGTGGAATCAGCTTCCCACTGGTACGTATCGCCGGTGGGAAACCTGAGGTTTTGCCAGTTCTTATCTCCATCCGTGACGGTTGCATATTCCTTGTTAAAGATTTCCGAGTCGATCGCCGACGTCATGGTGCGATTGACTTCGTCCTGGGTCGGCCAGATATCCCTCAGGTACACAGGCGCGCCCTGCTTGTCTTTGCCGATGGGCTCGGTGTCGAAATTATGGCCGATGTTACCCACCAGCGCATACGCCACCACCAACGGCGGAGACATCAGGTAGTTGGCCCGCACTTCAGAATTGATACGTCCCTCGAAGTTTCGGTTTCCGCTCAGCACAGACACTGCGACCAATTTGTGGTCATCGATGGCCTTCGAAACATCTGTGGGCAGCGGGCCGGAGTTTCCAATGCACGTGGTGCACCCATAGCCCACAACCTGGAAACGCAGCTTGTCGAGGGCAGGCAACAGGCCGGCTTTCTCGTAATAGTCGGTAACCACGCGAGATCCCGGAGCCAGCGAAGTCTTCACCCAGGGAGGAACACTCAACCCCTTTTCCGCCGCTTTTTTCGCCAACAGCCCGGCGGCAACCATAACCGAGGGATTCGAGGTGTTGGTGCAGCTGGTGATGGCTGCGATCACGATCGAGCCGTGATTCATGTACGGATCCACATCAACCCCGAAGCGCTCCTTGACGGTTGTGCAGGGCCCTTTCTCCGGGTCAGACTTGGCGTTGCCAGTGGTCCAGGCATGTCCACCTTCACCCTCCCAGCGAATGGTTTGCCGGGGAGTTTGGGTGCCCGCTTCCGGTCCCAGAAGACTCGGCAACTGCTGCTGGAAGCTCGAGGCGGTCTTTGACAGAGCCACGCGGTCCTGCGGGCGCCGCGGACCGGCCACACTGGGTTCGACGGTCGATAAATCCAGCTCGATTGTCTGCGTGTATTCCGCCTCAACCGAGTCAGCAGTATGGAACCAACCCTGTTCTTTGGAATAGGCCTCCACCAGGGCGATCTGCTCCGCGCTACGCCCCGTGAGCCGCAAATAGTGCAGGGTCTCCGTATCGATGGGGAAGATTCCGCAGGTGGCGCCGTATTCAGGCGCCATGTTGCCGATCGTAGCTCTGTCAGCGAGGCTAAGCTCGCTGACGCCGCTCCCGTAGAACTCGACGAACTTGCCCACCACGCCCAACCTGCGCAGCATCTCGGTAACCGTCAGCACCAGGTCGGTGGCCGTCGCGCCTTCACGAAGCTTGCCTATCAGCTTGAAGCCAACCACCTGCGGCAACAGCATCGAAACTGGTTGGCCAAGCATCGCAGCCTCCGCTTCAATACCGCCCACGCCCCAACCCAAAACCCCCAGTCCGTTGATCATGGTGGTATGGGAATCGGTGCCGACGAGCGTATCCGGATAAGCTCGAACCACTCCACCGTTAGCCGCGGCGGTAAAGACCACGCGTGCCAGATACTCCAGGTTCACCTGGTGGCAAATGCCCATACCCGGCGGCACGGCTGAGAAGTTGCGAAAACCCGTCTGGCCCCACTTCAGAAACGCGTAACGCTCCCGGTTGCGCTGGAACTCGAGGGCCGCATTGATGGAATAGGCATTCGCCGTACCAAATTCATCCACCTGCACCGAGTGGTCGATCACCAGCTCCGCCGGCTGCAAAGGGTTAATCTTTTCCGGGTTTCCGCCAAGCTCTTTCATGGCATCGCGCATGGCGGCCAAATCCACAATCGCGGGCACGCCGGTAAAATCCTGCATCAGCACCCGCGCCGGCATAAATGCGATTTCCCGCGAAGGTTCGGCCTTTGCCTGCCACTTCGCTAAAAACTGAATGTCATCTGCAGTCACGCTTTTGCCGTCTTCCTGGCGTAGCAGGTTTTCCAACAGCACGCGAAGGCTGTAGGGAAGGCGCTTCAGCTCAAAGCCTTTGGCCTCGAGCGCGCTTAGCCGGAAGATTTCGTAACTCTTGTTTCCCACCTTCAGGGTGGATTGGCTGCCAAAGCTGTTCATGGTGAGTCCTCTCTGATATCGCGCGAGTTTGCGCAGGCGCGCGAGCCTGATCCAATGCTGGTTGCCAGGTTGTGGCCGACGATAAGAAGTTTAAGAGGAGTGGCCCCGTCCGCGGTCAGGCTTGCCGTGACGGAAACGCTTGTGCAGGACAAAGGGGAATCTGCTGCGCGCGTTCATATTTCGCCATCCAGTTTAAACCTTTTTAGGACCAGGCGGAAAACCTGGTTGTGCGGCTGAGGCCCCACCCGTCTGCCCATTGGATTTTTCAGCACACTTCTACGAGAAGATGCTTAAGCCCAGCAGAACTACGTTCAGCGCCAGAATCAGACCAACCGTCAGCCACCCGAGAGAGCTGATCACCAGGCCGTTGGTAAACGGCCCCATCAACCTGCGGCGGCTGCACAAAATGAGTAGAGGAACCAGGGCAAAAGGAAGGGTAAAGCTGAGGACAACCTGCGACAACACCAGGATGCGTAATGGATCCAGACCCAGCCCAATGACGATCATCGCTGGAAGCAGGGTCAGCAGCCGCCGGAGGAAAATACTGAACCGTACCTTCAGGAACCCCTCGAGAATCATCTGTCCGGCCAGTGTGCCGACCGTCGATGAGGAAAGACCGGAGCACAACAACGCGACCGCGAAGATCGTCGCCGATGCAGGCCCCAGGAGCGGCCCCAGAGTCCGGTGGGCCTCCTCGATCGTCATGTCGCTGCGGCCGGTTCCGGCGAAAGCCGCCGCCGCCACAATCACCATGGCGGAATTCACCAGCCAGGCGCCATTCATAGCCGTAAAGACATCCAGCGCTTCCAGCCGAAGGTGCCGCAACCGTGACAGGAATCGCTCATCGCTTGACTGGATGTGGCGTTCTTCTACATCCAGCCTCGGCTGTACCAGGCCTGAATGCAGGTAGACTACGTGGGGCATCACCGTGGCTCCCAGCATGCTGACGGCCGCGTAAACGCTCCGGCGGTCCAGCCACGGAATCGCCGTATGGTAGGCAATCTGCGTCCAGTCCGGGTGCACGAGGAAGATCTCCACCAGGTAACAGACGCCGATCACCAGCACAAACACCATGATGCCGATCTCCAGGCTGCGGAAACCGCGTAGCTCGAGCGCCAGAATGGCAAAGACGCACACTGCGGAGACGATTGCGGCCAGAAACATCACCGTCGTCCGGGCCAGGCCCAGGTGCAGAAAGTACCCTCCGAACAGCAGATAGAAGCCGAGTGCGGCGCCGAGAAACTCCGCCAGATCCGTGGCCAATGCCGACAATTCAGCCGCTACCCATAGAAGAATTGCCGTAGCCCGCGAGAAGTGGTCCCGGCAGTTTTCAGGCAAAGTGGCGCCAGTAGCAATCCCAAGCTTCGCCGAAAGATACTGGATGAGAATGGCCATCAGGTTCGACCACAGCAGCACCCATAGCAGCTTGTAGCCGAATCCGGTCCCGGCGATCAGATTGGTCCCGAAGTTTCCCGGGTCGATATATGCGATGCTGGCTACGAACGCCGGACCGAACCAGGAGAGAATCTGGCGCGCCTTCAGGTCGGAAAGCGTGGCAGCCGGCCGCGCGGGTGAGACTGGAAGCGAGGGTGAAGAGGTGGGAGCCATGGGCAATCCTCGGTTTCAGTTGGCTGCGTCCTCAGTATAGCCTGCATTTCCGTTTTTCGTTAACCATAGTTAACTAATTCCGGATCCCAGTGCAGCGCGGGGTCCGCGAGCACAAATCGCCCTCCATAGGCGTCCGCCTGTGGCTGCTCCCACAACCCAGCGTACCTGCGGTAGTCTTGCCAAAGGCGGTAAACGAATGAAAGTACTGGTCATTGGGGCGGGAGGACGAGAGCATGCGCTGGTATGGGCCATCCGCAAGTCGGCCCGCGTTTCCGAAGTGGTTTGCGCTCCAGGCAACGCCGGAATAAGCCGGCTGGCACGCTGTGTTCCCGCGAATTTGAAAGCCGTCGATGATCTTTTACGGGTTACTTCTTCCGAAAACCCTGGCCTGGTTGTAGTTGGGCCCGAGCTGCCTTTGTCTCTTGGTTTTGTTGACGAACTGCACCGGCGTGGCATCCCGGCCTTTGGACCGACCCGGAAGGCGGCGCTCCTCGAGAGCAGCAAAGTGTTCGCCAAGCGCTTTATGCAACGCCATCAGATCCCAACGGCTGCGTATGCCGTCGCCGGCAATGAACAGGAAGCATTGCAGTCCATCGATCTTTTCCATTTTCCGCTGGTTGTAAAGGCAGATGGTCTGGCGTCGGGCAAAGGCGTGATCCTGTGCGAGACCCGGCAGGAAGCCACGGAGGCCATCTCCGGAATCCTGGGCGGCAGATTGCTGGGCTCGGTTCAATCTTCCATCGTGATCGAAGAGTTCCTCACCGGGGAAGAAATCTCCTTCCTGGTATTGACGGACGGCAAGCATGTCGTTCCCCTGGCCCCTGCGCAGGATCACAAGCGCATTGGGGAAGGTGATAAAGGTCCCAACACCGGCGGAATGGGCGCTTACTCCATCGACGGCATGCTGGACCAAGAGATGCGCGATTGGATTCTGCATTACATCGCTCAACCCGCCGTCGACGGCATGGCCGCGGAAGGGGAGCCTTTCATTGGCGTCCTGTATGCCGGGTTGATGATGACTGCACGCGGGCCCATGGTCCTGGAGTTCAATGCGCGCTTTGGTGATCCGGAAACGCAGGCCATTCTCAGCCGGCTGGAGAGTGACCTGTTACCGGTGCTGGAAGACTGCGTGGAAGGGCGTTTGTGTGAGACCCAGCTCCAGTGGAAGCCTGGGGCGTCCGCTTGCGTAATTGCATCCTCGGCCGGTTACCCCGGCAGCTATGTTACGGGGCGGACGATCAAGGGACTGGAGGAAGCGGCGAAAGTCCCGGGCGTCGAAATCTTTCACTCCGGCACCGGAATGGTGAATGGGAACTTTGTTACCGAGGGCGGGAGGGTGTTGGGCGTGACTGCAGCCGCATCCACGCTCCCTGATTCGTTATCCCTCGTGTACGAAGCGCTTGGCCGAATCGAATTTGAGGGCATGTACTACCGGCGGGACATTGGGTATCGATCGCTCAGAAACGCCTGACGCCTTGCCTGCGTCTCATTCCGCCCAACCGCCTCGCGAATCGTCTGTAACCCTGTCACACTCTAAGGTAGGGGGACCATTTTCAGGTGGGGAATACAGCGGACGCGGTAGTCACGGAGCTCGATCCTGTTTGCGGTATGAAAGTGCAGCCGGGGAAGGCGGCCGCCTCAGTCGAGCACGGAGGCCGCACGTGGTACTTCTGTTGCCAGGGTTGCGCTACCAAGTTCCAGGCAGATCCAGGAAAGTACAACGGCACCCGCGCAGCTGCTCCTCTGGTGTCGATTGGCCTGCCGCCTAAGCAGCCGGCCGCTCAGCCGTCTGCCTCGCAATACACCTGCCCCATGCACCCTGAGGTGCTGTCAGCGAAGCTTGCTTCTTGTCCCAAGTGCGGGATGGCGCTCGAGCCGACCCAACCCGCTGCAGCCGAACGTACCGAGTACACCTGTCCCATGCACCCCGAGATCGTCCGCGACGCTCCCGGTGCTTGCCCGATCTGTGGCATGGCGCTTGAGCCGCGTACCGTAACCGCCAGCACCGCCAACCCGGAACTGGTCAGCATGAGTCGCCGTCTTTGGGTCTGCGCCCTGCTGACCCTGCCTCTGTTGGCAAAGATGATTTTGGATGTGCTGCCGGGTCATCCCTTGCGGAACGTGATACCGGGAAACGTCCTGGGCTGGCTTGAGTTGGCGTTGGCCACGCCAGTTGTTCTTTGGGGCGCCTTTCCATTCTTCGAGCGTGGGTGGGCCTCGATCGTTCATCGCAGTCTGAATATGTTCACCCTGATTGCCATCGGGACCGGCGCAGCTTACCTTTACAGCCTCGCAGTGGTCGTTGTTCCGGGCATTTTTCCGGCGACCTTTCGGGACGCTTCCGGCAATCTTGGCCTCTACTTTGAAGCTGCAGCCGTCATCACCGTACTGGTCCTCCTGGGCCAGGTGTTGGAGCTGAGGGCTCGCAGCCGGACCAGTGGCGCCATCCAGGCGTTGCTTGGTTTGGCTCCCAAGACGGCGCGCCGCATTTCGGCCGATGGAAACGAGACCGATGTTCCCCTCACCGCAGTGGCCTTAGGTGACTTGCTCCGCATTCGTCCAGGGGAAAAGGTTCCGGTCGATGGATCGGTGACCGAGGGTCACAGTTCGGTGGATGAGTCCATGGTTAGCGGCGAGCCTGTTCCCGTCGAAAAGTCGACAGGAGATAAGGTCATTGGCGGAACCATTAACGGGACCGGCACTCTGGTGATGAGGGCAGAACGTGTCGGTGGGGCTACGCTGTTGGCGCAAATTGTAAAGATGGTGAGTGAGGCGCAGAGGACGCGCGCTCCCATTCAGCGCCTTGCGGACAAGGTGGCCGCCTATTTTGTACCTGCTGTCCTGGCGGCGGCTGCAATCACGTTCGTGGTCTGGTCTCTATTCGGTCCGGAGCCGCGCTATGCTCACGCTCTGGTGAACGCCGTAGCGGTGCTCATTATCGCTTGTCCGTGTGCTCTTGGCCTGGCTACGCCAATGTCCATCATGGTGGGTACCGGCCGCGGGGCGGGAGAAGGCATCCTCGTACGTAACGCCGAAGCCCTCGAAACAATGGAAAAAGTGGACACGCTGGTCGTGGATAAAACGGGAACGTTGACCGAGGGCAAGCCTCGAGTCACCACTATTCTGCCCGCTGAGGGTGTCAGCGAGATCCAGCTTCTGCAGGCAATTGCCAGCCTGGAAAGAGCAAGTGAACATCCGCTCGCGGCTGCCATCCTGGCCGCCGCGAAAGAGAGACACATCGACTTGCTGCCGGTGACAAATTTCACCTCTTTGACCGGTAAGGGTGTGGCGGGAACCATACAAGGGCGGCAAGTCTCAGCCGGCAATGCTGCCCTGATGCGTGATCTCGGAATCTCATCGATGGAGCAGCAAGCCGAAGCGTTGCGTCAGGCAGGGCAGACTGTCATGCTCGTCGCCTGGGATGGCCGCCTCACCGGCTTGGTAGGAGTCGCCGATCCTATCCGGGAATCGACCCCGCAGGCAATCGCGGAGCTGAAGCGTGCGGGCCTCAAAGTCGTCATGGTGACCGGCGACAACCGCACCACGGCGGCCGCGCTGGCGCAGAAGCTGGGAATTGAGTTCGAAGCCGATGTCCTGCCGGCGCAAAAAGCCGAAGCTGTCAAAAAGCTGCAATCGCAGGGTGCCATTGTGGCCATGGCGGGCGACGGAATCAACGACGCTCCTGCACTGGCCGAGGCGCAGGTTGGGATCGCAATGGGAACGGGAACCGATGTGGCTATGGAATCAGGCGGCATCGTTCTGGTGAAAGGGGATTTGCGGGGTATCCTCAAGGCGCGCCGCTTGAGCCAGCGCACCATGGGCAACATCCGTCAGAATCTCTTTTTCGCTTTCGTCTACAACGCCCTGGGTGTACCGCTCGCCGGGGGCGTGCTCTTCCCAGTATTTGGATTGCTGCTCAACCCGATGATCAGTGCTGCGGCCATGAGCTTCAGCTCCGTATCGGTAATCACGAATGCTTTGCGTCTGCGCTCAACTCAGCTCTAGCGCTCTCTCTCTACTGAGCTTTCATGTCCATTTGCGCCCGCCGGAACGCATAGTCGCTGACGTGAACGGAACCCTGGTATGGCCGGTTGATATCCGCGATCGCAACCAGTACCAGGGAAATGAGCAGGGAAAACGCGCCCACCTGAAGGACGTGCAGAACGCCGTTGGAGGCGCCGAACATGCAGGTGGAAGCGACCGTAACCCCGCCGCCAACCAGCAAAACAAACCACAGCACACCGGGCAGCCGTGCCGCGCTTTCTACCAGCCGGATACGGCGATATCCCGCCAGCGCGCTCAACTCGTACAGAGCGTGGTCTTCTGCGGTGATTTCTGTGGGTGAGGCGCCCTTAACGTTCATAAGAGTCACCCACATCTGCCGCCCAATCTCATTCGTGTTCGTCGGCATGACAGCGTTGGCCATCTCACCCCATTCCTGGCTCACAACGGCGTCCCCATAGGCGCGAGTCAACTCCTTGATCTGCGCTCCTTGCTCTGCGGGCAATCCATCTGTGAGCCGAAAGAGATTGACCAGCGAATTCGCCTCCGCCTCGGCGTTCAATTCGGCCGCTCCGAAATCGGTCCAAACCGTATACAACATAAAGCCAACGATGACGGCATACGTTGTGCCGAGAACAGACAACTGCCAGCCAATGAGATCATTGTGCGCCCGTCGCTTTTCCGATGGCCAGTAGTAGTTCATTGCCGCCATGAAGGCGAGGGAGCAAACTACGCAAACAATGACAATCACGACATCCTGAGACGTATTTAGCATTTCCCCTCAGCTTGATAGAGTTGTCCCACAGTGTATCGTCAGCGCTTGAGAACGGAATAAGAGATGGATTATCGGATCAAAGGTAAATACGCTTTCGTCAACGCTGGCGCCCACGGAATTGGCGAAGCCACGGCAGATTTGCTCACTCAGGAAGGTGCAAGCGTCATTGTTGCCGATCGAGACCAGGCGACGTTGGAGCAGAAATCCGAACGCTGGGCCGGTATTGTGACCGCGGATCTGGCGACCGCGAGCGGTGTGGAGCATGCCGTCTCCTACGCGCTCGACACCTTCGGCAGGGCTCCGGACATTCTGGTCAACAATCTCGGAGTCGGGAACTCCGCCTCCTTTGAGGAGCTGCCCGATGAGCGGTGGGAGCAGAGCTTTCAGATCAACCTGATGGGCTGCATCCGCACATGTCGTGCGCTTCTTCCAAAAATGGCGGAACTGCCTGAAGCTTCGGTCGTCAATACCGGATCTGATCTTGCCAAGCAGCCGGAGCCAACCATGATGGATTACGGAACCTGTAAGGCGGGGCTGCTGTACTTCACCAAGGCGCTGGCTGTGCAGTATGCACCGCGCGTGCGCGTAAATGCAGTCTTGCCTGGCCCGATCTGGACTCAGATGTGGACGCGTCCAGGAGGGATCGTCGATCAACTGGTGGAAAGCTATGGTGTGGATCGCGACGCAGCTCTCAAGCGCTTTCTCGAGGATCGCTATTTGCCGCTGGGAATTGGTCAGCCAGAGGACGTCGCGCAAGCCATACTCTTTCTCGCTTCGCCGCTCGCCAGGTACATCACGGGTGCAGCACTGGACGTCGGCGGAACTCTGCGTGGGCTCATCTAACGCTGTCGGAGTAAGTTGAGAGAGGGGAAGCAAAGCGTGCGCATTGCGATCATCGGTGGGACGGGTCACATTGGAAGTTTTCTGACGCCCCGGCTCTTCGATGCCGGGCACACAGTCATTTGCATCAGCCGCGGCTTGAAAACGCCTTATCATCAGCACCCGGCGTGGCAGGCCGTCGAGCGCGTGGTAATCGATCGCGACGTGGAGGAAGCCGCAGGGAACTTCGGTGAACGAGTGGCCAAGCTCGATGCCGAGGCGGTCGTCGACCTCACCTGTTACCGCGTGGAAAGCGCACAACAAATCATCACCGCCCTCCATGGACGAATCGGCCATTTTCTTCATTGCGGCACGATCTGGGTGCATGGACCCGGCATCGAGGTCCCAACCACGGAATCGGAGCCCCGTACTGCGTTCGGAGACTATGGCATTCGCAAAGCCGCCATCGAGGCGTATTTACTCGGTGTACCGGGACTACCAGTGACCATCCTGCATCCCGGTCACCTGGTGGGGCCGGGATGGGCCCCGATTAATCCGGCCGGAAACTTCGATCTCGAAGTGTTCTCCCGGCTGGCGCAGGGCATGCCCATACAGTTGCCAAACATCGGGATGGAAACGGTGCATCATGTCCACGCCGACGATGTAGCTCAATGCTTTGTCCGCGCCATAGAAAGCCGAAGCGCTGCATTGGGCCAAAGCTTTCACGTGGTCTCGCCAGCAGCCCTGACGCTGCGAGGCTATGCCGAACGCGTCGCCGCATGGTTCGAAAAGCCGGCCCGGTTGGAGTTTCTCCCTTGGGATGAGTGGCGGAAGACGGTCAACGAGAGAAATGCCGCGGTGACCTGGGATCACATCGCCCACTCGCCAAACTGCAGCATTGCCAAAGCACGCGCGCGATTGGGATACGAACCTCGCTACAGCTCACTGGAAGCGGTGCGTGAGTCTCTCAACTGGCTGATCAGTCAAGGGAGGGTGCAAGCAGACTAGCAAGGGTAGCTGGGCAGCACCTTTCTGAAGGTAGGGCCTTAAAGTACTCACTACCCCAATCTCTGATATCGATTCCTATCTGGGATCGTTCCAGTGAACCATGGGAAGACCGGGCGCGGGTGCGCGGAAATATGGGATGCGCTTTCCCTTGAGCGAACCGATGTAGATCGTCTGTAAATTGGGGCCGCCGAAGGTCACACTTGCCATCCATGGAGCGATTCCGTCGCCTGTGGCAAACAGAACCTGCTCATTGACCTTGTTTTCGAGGAACGCTTTCTCTAAAACCTCAACCTTCTTTGGATCGCCCTCGTCCAGCAACAGCCGGAATTCTCCATCAGGCGTCAGTACAAATAGCTTGTCCGAATAGACCATCGTGCCCCACAAGTTCCCCAGGCTGTCGAAGGCAATGCCGTCAGGCCAACCCCCTTTTCCCAGGCCTGAAGGCCCGAATACCTCGCGCTTGCTCAAACTGCCATCCTGGCCTACACGCAACCGGCTGACGCAACCGCCGGTAGTCTCGACCACGTACATGAATTCTTCGCGGGCATCCATGCGGATCTCGTTTGTGAAGTGGAAGCCATCCGCGACAATACGGAATTTGCCATCGATATAACGGGCGATGTAGCCGTCCGCGAGATCTGTGCGCAGAGCGTGCATCCAGTTCTTGATGCGCGTCGAGATTGTGATCCAGATGCGGTCCTGCGAATCCCGCAGAACGAAATTTACTTTTCCGATGGGCTCGCCATCGATGCTGTCCGCAAGGACGGTTGTCTGCCCATCCCTCGTCATCCGTTCCAGGCAATCGGTGCCAAAGTTTGAGATCAGGATGTCGCCGTTGCGGGCGAATGCCAATCCATTAGGCAGAGTGCCCTCGAGATATCGGCTGGCTTCGCTGGTCACTGCCTGAAAGTGCCCTGAGCGCTTTTGAGTAATGATCTGCTGCTGTCCGCCGGGCGCAATGCGAACAACGCCGCCACGTGCGTCTGCGGACCAGAGGGTACCATCTGGTTCTGCCAGGATGCATTCCGGGCGCTGGAGATCGCTGCCAATATATTGGATCGCCGGCTTCTCTACGGAGAAGTGGAGAACCGGATTCTCGGTCATGCGAACTCGGCGACCGTCTTTTCCGAGTCCGAATCGGAGTTAGTGTCTGCGTTGCTCAACAAGAGACCGATCGCCTGCGCAACCTTACACACCTGGGCTGCGGACACACGAAAGCGCTCTTTGGTAAAACGAGACATCGGAGCCGATACTCCGATCGACCCGACGATCACATCATTGTCGACTCGTATTGGAGCCGCCACACAGCGCAGATCGTCCGCATACTCCGCTTCATCCGTAGCGTAACTGCGTTTCTTGATTAGGGCGCAGTCTTTGCTCAGCTCCTGGATCGTAGTCATGGTGTTCTTGGTGTATCTGCGCAGCTGCCCAGACCCAAACAAGGCCCGCAGCTCACGCTCGTCTGCATCCGCAAGCAAAGCTTTGCCGTGCGCCGTGCAGTAGAGCGGCACCAGTTCACCCACTTGCCCTGCTACCGCAATCACGTTGCTCGCGGCCGCATGGTCGATGAAAAGAGCGTATTTGCCCTCGCGAATGGCGAGATGGGCGGTCTCATTGATTTGCGCAGCCAGCAGCTTCAACTGCTTATTGGCTACCCGGATCAGCATGTTGCCCCAGTCATATCGATGGGAAAGACGCCACATGGAGGAGCCCAGAATGTAGTCTTTGCGTCCTGCCGGACAGGCCAGAAAACCCCGCCGCCGGAGTGTGTTCGCCAACCGGAAGGCGCTGCTGCGGTCGATGCCCAGCAGCTCAGTAAGCTCTCCCAGTGACACGGGCTGCTTGGAAAGTGCGACCGCCTGCAAAATGGTGAGGCCGCGATCAAGACTCTGAATGAAGGGGATCTGGCGAACTTTTTCCTCGGGCATAAAGACAGCGTCCGGTTCTAGGCTCGAAACGTTACTCCCAGCGACTCAAGATAAACCTTGCTGGTCTTTACCAATTCCAGTGGAGGAGTAGGTGAGGGATTTTTGGGGTCGTTGTCGAGTTCCCCCATAACCATACCATGAATTTTTCGCCCCGCCATAATGTCTAAGATGGCTGGAATGTTCACCTTGCCTTGCCCAAGGGGGCAGTAGCCCAGCAAGTGGGGATCCACCCCGTTGTAGTCCTTCAGGTGCATATGTTGGACCAAGGGGAGAAAGTCCTTGACCACCTGGACCGCATCCGAACCGCCCTTGGTCAGCTGGCCGATGTCCGGTCCAAACTTGACGTATTTCGTATCGACGGCATCAAGCACGGCGTAAGTCTCATCGCGTGATTCGACACAGGTGCCTGTGTGCTGGTGGAGAACCACTGTTAGCCCTCGGTCGGTGACCGCCTTCGCGGCTTCGTTCAAAGTAGTAACGATATTTGCTTTATTGGCGGAGAAGTCATACTCCGAACGCCTGACCTGGTTGGGACCCAGAACGAAAATCCTGCCGTTGTATTTCTTGATCAGGGCCGTCCAGGCGAGGGCCTTGTCTATCTCGTCTTTCCGTTTGCTGGAGTCGGTCAGGTTCAGGGTGCAATAGCCCGAGATGAGCGGTAGGTGATGCTGCTCGAGTTGCGCTTGCAGACCACCTTGAGACTCCCATTTGGTGAGAACATCGCCGAAGGTTTCAAAGCCATAAAAACCCAGATTCCCGACATCCGTGATGGCCTCGACCACGTCGTTCGGCCACGTAATCCCGGTGTGGCCTACCTCGATGTTTCTCTTTTTTTTCGCGAAGGCGGGGAGTGCTGCGTTGACTGCGCCAACTGCAGCTAACTGAAGGAAATTACGGCGGTTCATGGATTGTTTATTCAAGGAAATGAAACCCGATAACGAGCTTACTGTCACTGATCACAATTGTCCAGCCATAATGCATAATACGCACAGCGTAGATGTGGCGGTTCTTCGGGCAACGCTTGCCATGGTTTATCATTCAGATATCAAGAAGGTACTGGAGGCGTTTACAAATGGTGAAGGGTCGCGGGCTCTTAGCTGTGTGCTTTCTGGCTACTACAGGAGCGCTGGCTATCAGTAGCGTGGTTGGATTTGCCGACACGGCGAAGCCGGTATTGAATGCGAAGGCGAAACGTGGACAGGCGATCTTTGAGCAAAATTGCGTCAGCTGCCATAACAAGCAGCCAGATGATTCCACCCCGTTTGGCCCGCCAAATCTCCACGGGATCTTCGGCAGCAAGCCCATGGTGAGCCCACCGATCACGCCGGCCCAGGCAACTGCGACCATTAAGAATGGGAAGGCGCCCATGCCCGCCTTTGGCTCAATTTTGACCGAGGCACAGATCAGCGACTTGATCGCGTATCTGAAGGTCCAGTAAATCGCGACCGGTCTCGAAGGGATTGTGCCGTCTCCTTGGGACTGGTCTACTCGGGAAACTCAACACCTTCGAAGAATTTGTAGTTTTCGAGATTGGTCGCCGGCGCAAAGAAGCAGACTACTTTCATTTCCTCGACGCCGCTGTTGCGCAGCATGTGAACCTTCCCTTGGGGAAAGAGGACGGCATTTCCCGCTTTGACAGGTTGCACTACTCCATCGATCATCACCTTGCCCGTCCCGCGCACGATATAAATGATCTCCTCGCCATTGGGGTGAGAATGTGCCGGCCGTACGGTTTCGCCGGGCGCTACCTGAATCACGCACATGGAGCAGTGCTTCGGGTCCACGGTTTCCGGACTCATCAACCAGCGAAGCTTTCGTCCGGGTAGATCAAGCGCCTCTATCGAGTTTTCATCTACGATCGGCAGGGTCATGATCTCTCCTTCAGGTGTTCTTTGATGGTGTCGGCTATCGCGTCGGCTGCCAGCCCAAAGGCGGCGGTCAGCTCCTCATAGGTTCCGGAGTGAATGAACTGAGCCTGGCCATCTCTCTGGAGCGTATTGATGGTGAGGATCCTGTCCCATCCGCTTGCGTCCAGTGGAACGCGATTGCGGGCGAGAACCTTCAGGAGATTCTGCCAGATGTATCCATTGTTCTGCTCTGCCAGGACCAGGAGCTG
>Ga0335074_10003716_pt1 | contig 20932 bp, 20 predicted proteins | sample Lox_Sample_23_FD_206715 | JGI IMG/M metagenome (GOLD analysis project Ga0335074, IMG submission 206715) | Soil microbial communities from Loxahatchee National Wildlife Refuge, Florida, United States - Lox_Sample_2.3 | ecosystem: Environmental > Terrestrial > Soil > Wetlands | place: USA... | reverse complement strand
GTCGCGGTAGTTCACCACCACTTCGGCGCCTGCCTGCTCGGCAAGCTGTCCCTTCTGCGGTCCGCTGACGGTCGCCGCGACGCGCGCGCCGAAGTACCTGGCCAGCTCGATGGCGAAGTGCCCGACTGCCCCGGCACCGCCAGCTACCAGGACGTTCCTGTGCTCGACAGGCCCGTCCGCCAAGAGGCAGCGGTAGGCGGTCAGAGCGGGCACGCCGAGGCAGGCACCGAGCTCGAGCGACACCCCGTCCGGCAGCCGCACGGCCTGGCGCGCTGGCAGCACGCACCACTGTGCCGCGGTCCCGAATCGACCGCCGGCCGCCGCCAGAAACGTCCAGACCCGTTCACCTACGCGAGCGGCATCGACACCGGCGCCCACCGCGTCGATTTCCCCCGCGCCGTCGTGGTGCGGTACCTGGAAGCCATCGACAGGACGCGGCGTGGCACCGCTGCGCGACTTCCAGTCCGTCGGATTCAGACCGGACAACGCCATGCGCACGCGGACCTCGCCAGGCCCTGGCTCCGGGCGGTCGATGTCCGTCACCCGCAGCACCTCCGCCGCAGGCCCGTGCTTCTCGTACAGTGCTGCTCTCATCGGGCTGCTCTCACTGGGCTGCTCTCACTGGGCTGCCTTCATTGGACTGCCGTCAGCCGAAGACCGGCAGGATCTTGCCGATCTCCGCCAGGTCGTTCTCGGTGGGCTCGAACTCCCCCGCCGCCGCGTTCGCCCGCGCCTGCTCGGCGGAGGTGGCGCCGGCGATGACCGACGCGCAGCCCGGCAGCGCCGCCAGCCCGCCGATCGCGACGTCGAGCATGGAGCAGCCGTGCTGCTGCGACCAGTCGGCGAGCGCCTCCACCTTGTCCAGCTTCTCCGCCGTGATGTATCCGGTCCGCTCCGCCAGTCTGGTGCCGGCCGCCGGCCCGGTGCCGCGCCGGATCTTCCCGGTCAGCAGCCCGTTGGCAAGCGGGAAGTACGGCAGCACGCCGAGACCAAGGTTGACCGCCGTGGGCACGATCTCCAGCTCGGCGTGCCGCTCCAGCAGCGACCAGTGGTTCTGGGCCGAGATGAAGGGGACGGCGTTCAGCTGCCGCGCGGTCGCCGCTGCCTCCGTCATCATCACTGGTGAGAAATTCGAGTGACCGATATAGCGGACAAGCCCGGCCCGGACTAGTTCGCTCAGCGCGGCGAGCGTTTCTTCGATCGGCGTTATCGGATCAGGGTTATGAATCTGGTAAAGGTCAATGTAATCGGTGCGCAATCGACGGAGTGAATGCTCCACGGCGCGCCTGATGTATGCACGGCCGCCCTTCGCGCCCGCGGCGGGTCCGTACATGTCGGAGCCCGAGGAACCGAACTTGGTCGCGAGCACCACCTGGTCGCGGCGACCGGCAAGCACCTCGCCCAGGAGTTCCTCCGAGCGTCCGGCACCGCCGTAGGACTCCGCTGTGTCCAGCAGCGTGATGCCGGACTCGATGGCCGCGTCCACGACCGCGCGGGTTTGCTCGACGTCCAGCCGCCGTCCGAAGTTGTTGCAGCCCAGCCCCACGACCGACACCATCAGCCCGGACTTGCCCAGTGACCTGTAGCGCATGCACCCTGCTTTCTGCCAGTCCCGGCATCGATATCTACGACGATCGTATCGAGCCTGCCGTCGGCCCGGTCTGCCTGCCTCCGTCCCAGTTGCGGCGGCCCGTACCCCCTCGGCCTACCACCCCGGGGGGCACCGTGCAGGACGGCACTTGTGCCAGCGCGAAACTTCGCCGCGGCAAAGGAACACAACTGTCGCTTGCAGTCCGCAATTGTGTCTTACCCTGCAGAATGTCGCTGGAAATGCGACGCGAGCTCGCGCTACTCGTTTGCTGCGCCAAATCCTAAGGTCACGATTGTAAGATCTGCTCGGCGCGCTGCGAGGGAGCGATTATGACCGACGACATAATGTCCGTTGACGAGGGATCTGGCACATTCGACTCCGCGCCCGGACTTATGAGCCCGCTGCTTTCCAGCACAACCGGCGTGAATGCTCCGACAGTACTGCGCGTTCGGCTGGGCACGCAGCTACGGCGGCTGCGCGAGTCGCGCGCCATCTCGGCCCAGGATGCGGCGCGGGCGATCCGCGCCTCGGAGTCGAAGATCAGCCGGATCGAGCTCGGCCGCAATGCTGTCCGCGAGGTCGACATCGCCGATCTGCTCAGCCTGTATGACGTCACCGGCGACGAGCGCACGCAACTGCTCACCCTCGCCAGCCAGGCCAACCAGCAAGGCTGGTGGCACCGCTATCAGGACGTCCTGCCGAGCTGGTTCCAGTCCTATCTAGGGCTCGAGGAATCCGCCAGCCACATCCGGAGCCTCGACACCCAGTTCGTGCCGGGGCTGCTGCAGACGAGCGAGTACGTGGCCGCGGTCCTGCGGCTTGGCCGGTTCTCGCCGGAGGAGATCGACCGGCTGGTCAGCCTCCGCATCGAGCGCCAGCATCGGTTCGCCGCTGGCGGGCTGAGGCTGTGGGCGATCATCGACGAGGTCGCGCTGCGCCGGCCCATCGGCGGCCAAGCTGTGCTGCGCGGGCAGCTCCAGCATCTGCTCGAGCTATCCGCCCGGCCGGGAATGACCATTCAGGTCTCGCCGTGGCTCACCGGCGCATCGCATGCGGCGCCGTGCGGTTTCAGCATCCTCACCTCCGCGCTGGACGACCTGCCAGACATCGTCTACGTCGAGCTGCTCACCACCGCGATCTACCTGGACAAGCGCGCGGACGTGGAGCGGTATAGCGCTGCCATGGATCAGATCAGCGCCGCCGCCGCGACGGCAGAGGAGACGGCCGCGTTCATTCGCTCGCTGCTCGCTGACCTGACAGAAGCCTGAGTCCGCCGTCACCCGGACGGTCCTGCTAGCAAAGCTTGCCGGGGCTGGCCCGCTGGCCAGCCCCGGCGAGAATGCTGTTACCGCCAGCGCCTAGCTGGCTGGCAGGTCGAAGTCGCCTGCCTTGACGCCGGTCACGAACGCTTCCCACTCCGCGCGGTCGAAGACGTGGGCCGGCTTACCGGTGTCCTTGGAGTCCCTGATCGCCACCATGCCGCCCGATAGGTGCGCTACCTGGACACAGGCGGAGTTGTTGCAGGCGCGGCTGGTAATCCACGCTGCACCGGAAGTGCCGTATTCGGACATTAACGTTTCCTTTCAGCTGGATTCTCATGATCCCGCATAAATGGATCGGATGAGCCGCGCGGAGTTAGCCGGCGGAAGCGCCGCGGCGCGCAAGACATCGAATGCCTCGGCACGCGCCCGGACTTCGCGCTCTCGCTCCTCTATGTACGCCTGCCCAGTTACCCCTTCGGTGTACACCACATCGGGGTCGAAACGTTCGGGAAATTCAATAATTGCAAAGGAGCCACCGAGGCCGACATGCAGACCGCTGCCGAACGCCAGCACCTGGAGGGTGATATTGGGCAATTGCGACGCCTCATACAGATGCTCGACCTGATCTCGCATCACGCGCGAGGGTCCGACCATCCGCCGCAGCACGGCTTCGTCCAGGATGATCCAGAGCTCCATCGGGTCCGAGCGCGTCAGCACGGCCTGTCGCTGCATCCGGAGGGTAACCAGCCGGTCGATCTCTTCTGGCGTCTGCCGCCGCCGTACCGTCGACATGACGGCGCGTGCGTAGTCCTCGGTCTGCAGCAGGCCGTGCACGACCTGCGCCTCGTAGACCCGCAGCGACGCGGCCTCAGCCTCCAGGCCTACGTAGATGCCGAATCCGGTCGGCAGCACGCCGTCCCATATTGCCCACCAGCCCTTTCGGTGTCCCTCCCTGGCCATGTCCAGCAGCACCTGGCGCTGACTCGGGTCGCTCACGCCGTACAACTCGAGCATGCCGGTCAGGTAGGACGTCCGCGTGGGCGCCTTCCCGGTTTCAATGCGGGACAGAGTGGACGGGGCAAGGCCGAGCCGGTCGGCGACTTCCTCGAGCTTGATGCACTGCGACTCGCGCAACCGCCTTAATTCACTGCCAAGCCTGCGGCGGCGGACGGTCGGGCCAGCTGACACGCGCACTCGCTTCCCCCGGAGGAAACCTCCAGCCCCGGCGGAGGAAGCCCCCAGCAACACCTGCCACTCAGATCACAGCATTAACTTGAGACGGGCCGCACCAAACGTGTTGATCACGATACACGAACGCACACTTTCGTGAGATCTCAGCTGAGATTTCGCAGGCGTTATTCTGCTCATGCACTTGCATGCCATGCAGTGTCACAGCATCATTGAGGCCAGAAGGGCCGGGCGCCTTGCATCCCGGTCCGCACGACGGGCTACGCGTTAATGCCGGAAATGGCGGAAACCGTTCTCCGGCACACAGTCCGATTGCGTGCGATTCGGTTGAATGCGGCCGCACCGGTGAATGCGGCGCGGGAGGGAGCGAGCGGGATGGCAGCCAGCCCCTCCCGGGCAGGCGCTGTTACGCCGACCCAGCCGGCGGCGCGGGCAGCAGTGCTTGGTCGCCTGACTGTGCCGGGCAGACCCGAGTACGTGCACGAGACACGCAACTTCGTGGCGAAGGCGCTCGGCGATTTACACCCGAGCCTGGACGACGCGGTCCTCCTGACGTCGGAACTGGTGACGAACGCCGTCACGCACACTGGCTCACGCGCTCCCGGCGGAACTGTCACCGTCGTGATAGCCGAGTCGGCAGGCGGCGTCCGAATCGAGGTCGCCGACGGCGGTTCCGACCTCTGCACGCCGGTTGTGCGCGGCGAGGTCTACGCGGCCGACGGCCACGGCCTGCTGCTCGTTCAGAACCTGTCCGACCAGTGGGGATACCTGCGGGACGACGCAGGCACGACCGTGTGGTTCTGGCTGGCTAGCTAGCTTCTGCCGGGCCCGCGGGCTGCGCGGCCGGCCGGGCCAGACCGCTTCTCCCGCAGCCGCATTGTCACCTGCACCGGAGTCCCGGCGAAGCCGAACTCCTCCCGTAGCTTGCGCTCGATGAAGCGGCGGTAGCCCGCCTGCAGGAAGCCGCTGGTGAACAAGACGAAATGCGGCGGCCTGGTGCCCGCCTGCGTCGCGAACATGATCTTCGGCTGCTTGCCGCCGCGAACCGGCGGCGGCGTGGCCGCGATCAGCGCCGTCAGCCAGGCATTGAGCCTGCCGGTCTGGACGCGCGTCTCCCAGCTCTGCAAGGCAAGCTCCAGGGCGGGCACCAGCCGGTCGACGTGCCAGCCGGTCTTAGCCGAGATATTCACCCGTGGCGCCCACCGCGCGTTGTACAGCTGGCGGTCGATCTCCTTGTCCAGGAACTCCCGGCGCTCGGCCCCAACCAGGTCCCACTTGTTGTAGGCAATGACCAGAGCGCGGCCGGTCTCGATCACCATCGAGATGATCCGCAGATCCTGCTCGGCCAGCGGCTCGCTAGCGTCCACCAGCACGACGGCGACCTCGGCTCGCTCCAGCGCGCGCTCGGTCCGCAAGGCAGCGAAGAAGTCGGCGCCCTGGTTCTCCCGGAAGCGCCGCCTGATGCCGGCCGTGTCCACGAACCGCCACGTCCTGCCGCCGAGCTCGACCAGCTCGTCGACCGGGTCGCGGGTCGTGCCGGCCACGGCGTCCACCAGCACCCGCTCGGTGCCGGCCAGCTTGTTGAGCAGACTGGACTTCCCGACGTTCGGCCGGCCGATCAGCGCGACCCGGCGCGGGCCGCCTTCGTCCTCGTCCCGCTCCGGCGGCGCTTCCGGCAGCGCGCCGAGCACGGCGTCGAGCAGGTCACCGCTGCCGCGGCCATGCAGCGCGCTCACTGGCATCGGCTCGCCCAGGCCAAGCGACCACAGCGTGTGCACATGCGGATCCTGCGGCGCGTCATCCACCTTGTTCGCGGCCAGCACGACTGGCTTCCTGGAGCGGCGCAGTACCGCTGCAACTGCGGCGTCCGCGTCGGTGACGCCGACCACAGCGTCGACCACAAATAGGACGGCGTCGGCGGCGTCCACGGCGATCCGGGCTTGCGCCGCGACCTGCGCGGCGAGCGACTGCGTGCCCTCCACGCTCGGTTCCCAGCCACCGGTGTCCACCAGCGTGAACGCCCGGCCGCGCCAGTTCGCGTCGTAGGTGACCCGGTCCCTGGTGACTCCCGGCGTGTCCTCGACGACGGCCTGCCGGCTGCCGAGGATCCGGTTCACCAGCGTGGACTTGCCGACGTTCGGCCGCCCGACGACGGCCACTATCGGCGCCTGCTGGCTGGCTGGCTGCTCCGCGGGCTCAGCCATGCGCCATCGCCTGGCGCGCTCTGGCCATCGCGACGATCTCGCCGACGACCTCATCCAGGCCAAGTCCGGTCGTGTCAATCCGGACCGCGTCCGCTGCCATGGCCAGCTGCGCTGCGTCCCGCTGATCCCGGCGGGCCTGCTCGCGCAGGGTCGTATCCACCGTGGCGCCGGGGTCGGCCGTCAGGTCTGCCGCGCGCCGCCTGGCACGCGTATCTTCACTCGCGGTGAGGTAGACCTTCACCGCGGCGTCTGGTGCGACCACGGTGCCGATGTCACGGCCCTCGGCGACGATGCCCGGACCCTCCGCCGCGGCGTCGCTGATGATCTGCCGCTGCATGCGAATGAGCAGCTCGCGGACTTGCGGAACTGCCGCGACAGCGCTGACCGAGTTGGACACTTCCCGGCTGCGGATCGGGCCCGCCACATCCAGGCCGTCCACGCTGATCTGCGGGTCGCCGGGGTCGGTCCCGACCACGATCCGCGGCTCGGTCATCTTGGCGACAATGGCCGCGGTGTCGGCCAGCTCGACCTGCTCCGCCAGCAGCCACCAGGTCAGCGCCCGGTACATCGCACCGGTGTCGAGATAGCGAAGGCCAAGCTCGGCCGCCACACGGCGAGCGGCCGTCGACTTTCCCGAGCCAGCCGGCCCGTCCACGGCGACGACGAGGGCCTGCCCGGCATAACGCTGCATTTCGTCCACGCCGGTGGAAACCATCCTGGCGGCTGATTCGGTCACTAGGAGATGCTACCGGCGGACCGTGCACGCCGGCGCACGGTGTGACGCGGCCGCGGGGGTCACAACCCATCGGGGCTAGCGACGGACCGGCCAGCCGTTCGCCGCCAGCGCGTCGCAGAGCGGCCCCACCGCGTCCGGCCGGACCCATAGTTCCGCGACGCCGACCGGAAGTCCGGGCGAGTGCTCGATGCTCAGGTCCTCGATGTTGATGCCTGCCTCGCCCGTCGCCTGGAACAGCCGCGCCAGCTCGCCGGGTCGGTCCGGAATGACCACCTGCACCGGCGCGAACCCGCGGGCCGGGCCGCCGTGCTTGCCGGGGATCCGGCCGACACCGTCAATACCGCGCTCGAGGAGGCTGGCCAGGCCCTTGCTGGCCTGCTCGTCGCCGGCGGCGAGGTCGTCCAGCACCGCCGCGGCCGCAGCCAGGTCGTCCGCCACGCTGCGGAGCACCGCGCTGACCGGCCCGGCGTTCGCGGCCAGGATCTGCAGCCACATCTCGGATCCGGACGCAGCGATCCTCGTCACATCCCGCAGCCCCTGCCCGGCCAGCGCGAGCGCGCCATCCGGTGCCCGCTCCAGCCTGGCAGCCATCGCCGCGGCAACCAGGTGCGGCGCGTGCGACACCAGCGCCACCCACTGGTCATGCTCCGCCACGGTCACCGAGACTGTCTGGGCACCGCACATCTGAGCGAGCTTCGTTACCAGAAGAAGGTTGTCGTCAGTACCGTCCGGGTGCGGGCAGAGCACCCACGGACGACCGACGAACAGGTCGGCGCGCGCTGCCGCCGGCCCGGACCGCTCCCGTCCCGACAGCGGATGGCCGGGAACGTAGCTCTTCAGATCGCAGCCCAGGTCACGGGCGGCAGCAAGGGGCAATTCCTTGACGCTGGCCACGTCCGTGTAGCAGCGTGCCAGCGCGCGGTCCTGGGCGCGGCGCAGCTCCAGAGCGACAGCCGACGGCGGGACCGCCAGCACTGCCACGTCGGCCCGCCCGCCGGGCACCGCGCCGGCCGGCAGTTCCGTGGCTGGCAATACCGAACCGGCGCCGAGCTCGGCCGCCATCCTGGCAGCTTGCGGGTCACGGTCAGCCAGCCACACGTCCACCCCGCGCTCGCGCAGGGCGAGCGCGACCGACGTGCCGATCAGGCCTGTCCCGACGACGACGACCCGCTGCAGAGCTGTTTTCTTCATTGCGCGATATCCAGCCGCAGCGCCTGGGCCCCGCGCAGATACACGTGCTGCAGCGCGGCCCTCGGCTTGCTTGTCTCGATGTGCATCATGAGCCGGACCACCTTCGGCATCGCGCCGGGTACGTCGATCTCGCTCGCGCACAGCAGCGGCACTTCCTGGAAGCCGAGCTTGCGGGCCGCGAGGGCGGGGAACTCGGCGTTCAGATCCGGGGTAGCAGTGAAGAGGACGCTGATCACATCGTCGGTAGTGAGCTCGTTGCGGTTCATCACCTCGGTGACGAGCTCGGTGGTGCCGATCAGGATCTCCGCACGGTCATTACCGCCGACCTGCACCGCCCCGCGGACTGCACGGACAGCCACTCGCACTCCTCTCCTTGCCCTCGTGTCTTCCGGCCGGCTGTGCTTCGTCCCGGTGCGCTCTCGACCGGTGGCCGGCTGCCAGCTCGCTACAGCCCGACGGCCGCGTACAGGTCACCGATTTCCGTTGCGGTCAGCCGCCTCGTCGTGCCCGGCCGCAGGGCGCCAAGCGTCACCGGCCCCACCTGCGTGCGAACCAGCCTGCTGACCGGATGACCAGCGGCGGCGAGCATGCGCTTGACGATGTGCTTGCGGCCCTCATGCAGCGTAATCTCTACCAGCGCCCGGCCGCCTGCCTGCTCGACGACGCGGAACTTGTCCGCGCTGGCCACGCCGTCCTCCAGCTCGACGCCGGTCATGAGCTGGCGGCCCACGTCCCGCCGGACCGGTCCGGTCACCTCGGCTAGGTAGGTCTTCGGCACGCCGAATCTGGGATGCGCCAGCCGGTGGGCCAGCTCACCGTCGTTGGTCAGCAGCATCAGGCCCTCGGTGTCGTAGTCCAGCCTGCCGACGTGGAACAGCCGCTCACTGGTGTCACCGAGCAGGTCTGCCATGGTCTTCCGGCCGCGGCTGTCTGACATGGAGGTCAGTACCCCGGCGGGCTTGTTCAGCGCCACGTACACCAGGTCCTCGCTGGCCGGGATCCGGCGGCCGTCCACCCGGATGATCTGGCGCTGCGGGTCGACCCTGGCGCCGAACCTCCGGACAACCTCGCCGTCCACCTCTACCCGGCCGGCGCCGATCAGATCCTCGCACTGTCGCCTGCTGCCGACGCCCGCGGCGGCCAGCACCTTCTGCAGCCGGACACCGTCGGGCACGTCGGTCAGCGAATCACGCTCGCCGGGTTCGCTGCCTGTTTCCCACTCGTCTTCGTCGCCCAGCTCTGCCCGCAGCTTCTCGGCCGCAGCCCGTGCCCTGGCCAGGTCGGCCGCGCTCAGGCTGATGCCGGGCGGAAGGCTGCCGGGCGAGTCGCTGCTCCGCTGACTGCTGCGGGGCCGGCCAGTACTACGCGGTGCCATGTCCGGCGTCCAGTTCCTCGTCGAGGCGGTCCGGCAGGAAGGGAGCAAGGTCCGGCAGGTCAGAAAGCCTGGCCAGACCCAGGCGCTCCAGGAAGTAGCTCGTGGTCCGGAAGAGGATTGCGCCAGTCTCCGGGTCATTGCCGGAGTCCTCGACCAGCCCGCGCAGCACCAGCGTGCGCATGACGGCGTCGCAGTTCACCCCGCGGACGGCCGATACGCGGGCCCGGCTGACCGGCTGCCGGTAGGCCACCACGGCCAGCGTCTCGAGCGCGGCCTGGGTCAGCCTGACCTCCTGGCCGTCGCTCACGAACCGCTCGACCACGGGCGCGCACTCCGCCCTCGTGTACAGGCGCCAGCCGCCTGCCACCTCTCGCAGGTCGAATCCGCGCCGCTCGGCCGTGTAGGCGGCGGCCAGCTCGCGCAGCGCCGTCGCGACCTCGGCAGCGGGCCGCTCGGTGACGTCGGCCAGCGCTTCCTCCGGCACCGGCTCGTCGGCGACGAGCAGTACGGCCTCCAGGCTCATCCGCAGCTCCGCCTCGTCCGCGGGCGGCGGAACCGTCGCGAGCCCCTGAAGCCCTGCAGGCACCGGCGGATTATCCATCGTAGTCCTCATGATCATGGTGACCGCCCTGCTCGGCCCGGTCGGTCCAGGTGAGGTAAAGGTCGCCGAGCGGGGCAACCTGATCCACGCTCACCAGCCCGTCCCGGTAGAGCTCCAGCACCGCCAGGAACCGTGCCACCACCTCGTAGGTTCCGGCGCAGTCGGCGCTGAGCTGACGGAACGTCGCGCGCCGCAATGAGCGCAACCGTGCTAGCAGTATCTCAGCCTGCTCGCGGACCGAAGTGCGCGGGATGTGCAGATGAGCCGTCGAGACTGTCGGCACCGGCCGGGGGGTCAGCGCCCGCGCCGCCATCGCGGCGAACTCCTGCACCCCGAGCCCGATGAGCACCTCGGGCAGCAGTTCAGCAAACCTGGGCTCCATCGGAACCCGCCGGGGATAACGCCGGCCCTCCGCCGCGATCTTCCCGGCCAGCACCGCAGCGACTTCCTTGTAGGCCCGGTACTGCAGCAGCCGCGCGAACAGCAGGTCCCTGGCCTCCAGCAGCGCCAGGTCCTCCTCGTCGTCGACCTCCCCGGACGGCAGCAGCCTGGCGGCCTTCAGATCAAGCAGCGTCGCGGCGACCACGAGGAAGTAGCTCGCCTGATCCAGCTCCCAGCGGCCGGCCAGGTCCCTGATGTAGCCGATGAACTCGTCCGTCACGCTCGACAGCGCTATCTCGGTGATGTCCAGCTTGTGCTTGGAGATGAGTGCGAGGAGCAGATCAAACGGGCCCTCGAAGACGTCCAGGTGCACCTGGAAGCCGCTCGCTGCATGCAGCGGGCGCTCGCCAGCTGCGGCCGCACCGGAAGGATCGTCGGCCGGGGCAGCTTCGGTAGCCGGGCGCTCCGGGGCGGTCACTTGGGCTCGCGCAGGCGCTTCGCGACCAGGCTCTCCTCCCCGGCTGAGTCCAGGTCGGCGAGCAGCACAGCGATGGCCTCGCGGACGATCCGGCCGCGGTCGACCGAGATGCCGTAGGACCGCAGCGCCAGCCGCGCACGCTCAAGGTCAAGAAGTTCGGGACCGGACAGGTAGACGGTGATCTTCTGGGTGTGGCTTTCCCTGCCGGTGGCCAGCCGTTCTGTCTCGACGGAAGGGATACGGGCGGGCGGGCGCAGCAGCTCTGCGACTCCCGGCAGGCTTACCCGGCGCGGACGGGACCCGCGGGAACGCCCTTCCGCCACCTATCCAGTACCTCCTTCGCCAGCTCACGGTAGGAGCTGGCACCGTTGCACGACGTGTCGAACCTGGTGATGGGCTCTCCGGCCACCGTAGCGTCAGGGAAGCGCACCGTCCGGCTGATGACCGTGTGGAAGACGCGGTCGCCGAACCCCTCCACCACGCCCGCGAGGACCTCCCTCGTGTGCAGCGTACGGGAGTCGTACATCGTGGCGAGCAGGCCGTCAATTGCCAGCTTCGGACTGAGCCGGGAGGCGACCTTGTCGATGGTCTCCATCAGCAGCGCGACGCCGCGGAGCGCGAAGTACTCGCACTCAAGCGGCACGATGACTCCGTCGGCGCAGGCAAGGGCATTGACGGTGAGCAGGCCGAGCGACGGCTGGCAGTCAATCAGGATGACGTCGTAGTCGGGGATCACCGGCTGCAGCACGCGGCCGAGCACGAACTCGCGGCCCACTTCGTGCACGAGCTGCACTTCCGCGCCAGAGAGATCGATGTTGCTCGGCATCAGGTCCAGGCCATCGACCCGGGTCCTGATGACGACGTCGTGCGCGGTCAGACCACGCTCCATGAGCAGGTTGTAGACCGTGGCGTCCAGCTCGTGCGGCTGAATGCCGAGCCCGACCGACAGCGCTCCCTGCGGATCGAAGTCCACCAGCAGCACCCGGCGGCCGCGCTCGGCCAGCGCCGCGCCGAGGTTGATGGTCGTCGTCGTCTTGCCGACGCCGCCCTTCTGGTTGCACACCGCCGCGATCCGGGCCGGCCCGTGTACCAGCAGCGGCTCAGGCTCGGGAAACACCGGCAGCGGCCGTCCCGTCGGACCCCGCAGGACAGGGGCTTTCGCCGCACCGGGCTGGCTAGCCAGCCCCGGCAGGGCCTCGAGGATCTGGGATGCTGTCACAGCTGCCGCACCTCCCGTACCGCACCTCCCTGCGGCCAGCGCACGAACGCGCCCACTGGAACAGGGACTCTAGGGGCTGAGCAGGGCGCCCGGCAAGCCGACGCACCGCAGTCAGCCCAAATCAGCGGCAGCTAGCCCATCGCCCTGGGATGCGCCGACGCATACACTTCGCGCAGCTTGTCGACGGTCACAAGGGTGTAGACCTGCGTTGTCGTCACCGACGCGTGCCCGAGCAGTTCCTGCACCACGCGGACATCAGCACCGCCGTCGAGCAGATGAGTGGCGAACGAATGCCGCAGCACATGCGGGGACACCTCAGCCAGCCCCGCCCGGCTGGCCGCCGCACGCAACGCTCCCCAGGCGCCCTGGCGGGTGAGCCGCCCGCCGCGGGCGTTGAGGAACAGCGCCGGGCTCGGCTGGCCGCGGCCGGAGGCAGCGGCCAGCGCTGGGCGGGCGCGAACCAGGTACGCGCTGACAGCGCCCGCGGCCATGCTGCCGACCGGCACCAGGCGCTGCTTGCCGCCCTTGCCGGTGAGCTTGACGGTGCACATGCGCGGCGCGGACCCGCCGGAGCTCCCGGCGTCGGGAAGATCCAGGTCGTCCACGTCCAGCCCCACGGCCTCGGATATGCGTGCGCCGGTGGCGTAGAGCAGCTCGAGCATCGCCCGGTCGCGCAGCGCCGCCGGTCCGACCGCGGCGGCGTCCAGCAGCCGGTCTACGTCGGAGACTGAGATCGCCTTCGGCAGCCGTCGCGGCGGTGCCGGCGGGCGCACCGACTTCGCCGGATCGTCCGCGGTCAGCCCCTCCGCCAGGGCGAACGCGTGCAGGCCGCGCACGGCGACGACCGCCCGGCCGGCCGAGCTCGCGGCCAGCGGCGGGTGCGCATCGTCGCCAAGCCGCAGAGCAGCCAGGAAGTCGGCCACGTCCTGCGTGCTGACCTGCTCGATCTCGGTCCGTCCTGCCGCCGCCATCGCGGCCGCATACCGCGTCAGGTCGCGCCGGTAGGCCTGGAGGGTGTGCTCGGCAAGGCCGCGCTCCACGGCCAGGTAGTCGAGGTACCGTCCGACCGTCCGGGCGACTGCTGTCAGCTGAGCACCTCCGCCAGGGGCACCGCGGGCAGGCCATGCGCCTCGGCGACCGGGGCGCAGGTGATGCTGCCTTCGTAGGTGTTGAGGCCGGGCGCGAACGCCGAGTCCTGCCTCAGCGCCTCTCGCCAGCCTCGGTTCGCGATCTCGAGCGCGTACGGCAGGGTCACGTTGGTCAGCGCGTACGTCGAGGTGTGCGGCACCGCGCCGGGCATGTTCGCGACGCAGTAGAAAAGCGAGTCGTGCACCCGGTACGTCGGGTTGGCATGCGTCGTCGGCCGGCTGTCCTCGAAGCAGCCGCCCTGGTCAATCGAGATGTCGACCAGCACCGAGCCGGGCTTCATCCGCGACACGAGGCCATTGGAGACGAGCTTCGGTGCTTTCGCGCCCGGCACCAGAACCGCCCCGATGACCAGGTCGGCGTCGATGCAGGCGCGCTCGACCTCGTAGGCGTTCGATGCCACCGTCTGGCAGTGGCCCTGGTAGATAGCGTCCGCCTGCCGGAGCCTGGCGACGTTCTTGTCGACCAGCAGCACCTCGGCCTGCATGCCGAGCGCGATGGCCGCCGCATTCATCCCGGACACGCCCGCGCCCAGCACGACCACCTTGGCGGCATAGACCCCGGACACCCCGCCCATCAGTACGCCGCGGCCGCCGCCATCCCGCTGCAGGTGATGGGCGCCCACCTGCGGCGCCATCCGGCCGGCGACCTCAGACATGGGCGCGAGCAGCGGCAGCGAGCCGTCCGGAAGCTGGACCGTCTCATAGGCGATCGCGGTGATGCCGGACCCGAGCAGCGCTTCGGTGCACTCGCGACTGGCGGCCAGGTGCAGGTAGGTGAAGAGCACCTGGTTCTTGCGCATGCGGTGGTATTCCTCGGCGACCGGCTCCTTGACCTTCAGGATGAGGTCGCCGGTCTGCCAGACGTCGTCGGCGGTGGGGAGGATCTTGGCGCCGGCGGCGACGAAGTCGGCGTCCGGGATCGCTGAGCCGCAGCCCGCGTCCTGCTCGATGAAAACCTCGTGCCCCGCCCTGACGAGCTCGTGCGCGCCGGACGGCGTGATAGCCACCCGGTACTCGTGGTTCTTGACTTCCTTCGGAACACCGACCCTCATTGGCCTGACGTCCTTCCTCGCCTGCGGACTGCCTGGCCCCGATGCCGGGCGTCCTCCGTGCTGCCGCCGGACTCGGCGGCTACTACAGCCGCTCCGGCTCGCCGGGCTGGCGGAGCATGCTGAAATCCTCGCGCTGCGCAGCATACGCGGACAAGACGCCCGCGACCGCGACGCCGTTGTGCAGCTCGCCCGACAGGACGCCCTGGACGGCCTCCGTCAGCGGCACCCAGGCCACCGTCAGGTAGGCCTCCTCGTGCTGCCGAACATACTCGCGTTGCTCAGCCGGAGCCACGGTCAGCTCGCGGGCCAGGAAGATCCGGAGCCGCTCGGTGCTGATACCCGGCGAGGAGAGGTAGTCAGTCAGGACTCGCCAGTCTGCGGCCTGGTAGCCGGTCTCCTCAGTCAGCTCGCGGCGGGCGGTCTCCACGAGCGGCTCCCCCGCCACGTCCCTGAGGCCGGCCGGAAGCTCCCAGAGCGTCGCTCCGGCCGGATGCCGGTACTGCCTGATCATCAGCACGCGGTCCTGCTCGTCCAGCGCCAGGATCGCGACCGCGCCGGGGTGCTCGACCACCTCCCGGCCGACCAGCTCGCCGTCCGGCAGCCGCACGGTGTCCTGCCGCAGCCGCACGATCTTCCCGCCGCACAGCACCGCGGAGCTGGTGACCGGCCAGCTGCCGGGCTCGTCGGCCAGGGCCACGGGCACGCCGGTTGTCGAATCGGGCACTGGCACCGGGTCAGGCACTCGCGACTGGCCGGCCGGCGCCGACGGCCACCACCTCACCCGCAGATCGGGACCGGCTGCGCTCAACCGCCGCGGCCACCAGCCCGCTGAACAGCGGATGCGGCCTCGTCGGCCGGGACAGCAGCTCCGGATGCGCCTGCGTGGCCACGAAGAACGGATGCATGCTGGCAGGCAGCTCCACGAACTCGACCAGCCGGCCGTCCGGCGACAGGCCCGAGCAGCGCAGGCCGGCCTCTTCAAGCTGCGCGCGGTAGGCGTTGTTGACCTCGTACCGGTGCCGGTGCCGTTCCTCCACGACCGGCTGCCCGTACAGCTCACGGACCATGCTGTCCTCGGCGAGGACCGCCGGGTAGAGGCCGAGGCGCATGGTGCCGCCCATGTCCCGCTCCCCGGCTACCACGTCCTCCTGGTCAGCCATCGTCGCGATCACCGGGTACTTCGTGTCCGGGTCGAACTCGGAACTGTTGGCATCGGTCAGGCCGGCCAGGTCCCTCGCCACCTCGATGGCCATGCACTGGAGGCCGAGGCACAGGCCGAGGATCGGGATGCCGTTCTCCCGCGCGTGCCGGACCGCGCCGATCTTGCCCTCGATGCCACGCACGCCGAAGCCGCCCGGGACGAGGATGCCGTCGGCGTCGGCGAGGTGCCGCGCTGCGCCTTCGGGAGTCTGGCAGTCGTCACTCGTTACCCATCTGATGTTGACCTTGACGTCGTGCGCGAACCCGCCGGCCAGCAGTGCCTCCTTAGGCGACAGGTAAGCGTCCGGCAGGTCGACGTACTTGCCGACGAGGGCAATCGTGACGGTGCTGGACGGCCGGTGCACCCGGCGCAGCAGATCGTCCCAGTCGCTCCAGTCCACGTCGCGGAAGGGCAGGCCCAGGCGCCGCACGACGTAGGCATCGAGGCCCTCGGAGTGCAGCACCTTCGGGATGTCATAGATGGACGGGGCGTCCGGGGCGGCGACCACCGCCTCCTCGTCGACGTCGCACATCAGGCTGATCTTGCGCTTCAGCCCGTCGCTGACCGGCCGGTCGGACCGGCACACGATCGCGTCGGGCTGGATGCCGATACTCCGCAGCGCGGCGACGGAATGCTGCGTCGGCTTGGTCTTCAGCTCGCCCGACGGCCCGATGAAGGGCAGCAGCGAGACGTGCAGGAAGAAGCAGCGGTCCCGGCCGATCTCGTGCCGGATCTGCCGGATGGCCTCGAGAAATGGCTGGGACTCGATGTCGCCGACAGTCCCGCCGACCTCGGTGATCACCACGTCGGTCTCCGGGCCCGCCATCTCCCGGATGCGCGCTTTGATCTCGTTGGTGATGTGCGGGATGACCTGCACCGTGTCCCCCAGGTAGTCGCCGCGGCGCTCCTTGGCGATAACCCTGGAGTAGATCTGGCCGGTCGTGACGTTGGCCGAGCCCGGCAGCCGGATGTCGAGGAACCGCTCGTAATGCCCCACGTCCAGGTCGGTCTCGGTGCCGTCGTCGGTGACGAACACCTCGCCGTGCTGGAACGGGTTCATCGTGCCCGGATCGACGTTGAGGTAGGGGTCCAGCTTCTGCATGCTCACCCGCAGACCGCGGAGCTTGAGCAGCCTGCCGATGCTGGACGCTGTCAGTCCCTTGCCCAGGCTGGAAGCCACGCCTCCGGTGACGAACAGATGTCTGGTGGTAGCTGGTCTTGAGGAAAGACCGGTGATGGCCAATGGCACTCCCGTGGTCAGATTCGGCGGAAACCCGCTCGCCCACGGGGTATCAGAATATCAGGCGCAGCCCGCCACACCGGTCAGACACGATAGGCCGACTCGCACTCCTCGCGGGATTTGCGCAGGTAAGAGTGGTCTGCCGGAAAAGCCATGGCGGCGTCAGGCGTGGTCGGTCAGGTCCGGCCGGCCTAACGCGGCTCTGCGACGGGCCCCGGACCTGACCCGCTCGGGCGCCTGCTCCGTCTCCTGCTCCGGCCGGTCGCCCGCCTCGCCGAACCTGGCCAGCGCGACCGCGGAGGCCACCGCGACCGCGAATCCGAGCGCCCCGACGGCGGTCAGCCCGTGCCTGGTCCGGTCGCCGAGGAACAGGACGCCGACCAGCGCGGGTGGCATCGTCTCGGCGAGCACGACCGCGGCCGTGGCCACCGTGACGCTGCCGCCCTCCAGCGCCGTGGCATACAGCAGGAACGAGACGATGCCCGCGGCTACCAGCGTGTACGTGGCCGGGCTCCGGAGCAGCTGCTGCGGCGAGAAGCCGGGCAGGGTGCGGGCCGCGACCGCCAGCACGGCGTAGCCAAGCCCAGCGGTCGCGCCGAGCGCGGGCGTCCTAACCGGGTTGGGCAGCCGCGCCACCGCGAATCCGATCACCCCGACGGCTGCCGCCGCGACGATCAGCGCGAGCTGGAACTCAGTGCCTACCCGCGCGGCGCCCTGCGCCCCGGCCGACAGCCCGAGCAGCCCGACGCCGACAATCACCCCGGCCACCGCGAGCCACTCCCGTGCCGCCAGCCGGGCCTTCATCAGCCACGCCGCCAGCACGGCAACGACCGCCAGGTTGGCCGCCATGATCGCCTGCTCGGCGAAGATCGGCAGCCGGCGAAGCGCGACGACCTGAGCCACGAAACCGACCAGGTCGATCGCGATGCTGACCAGGAACAGCCCTTGGCGGAGCATCCGGACCAGCAGGCCGGGGTCCACTCCCTGACCAGCCTCGCCGACGGTCGCGACGCTGCGGTTGCTGGCGGCACGGACAGCGATGGCCTGCATGACGGACGCGACCCCGTAGCACAGGGCCGACACGACCGCGGCGACCAGGCTCGCCAGCATTCCTCGACCATACGTCAGAGACAACCTGGAGATTCGCTCGACGTCAGCCGAATGCGGCCAGCCAGACTGGGCTCAGAAGCCCCCGATGTAAGGAATCGGGCCGGCCCGGGGGTAAATGTCCGGATCATGCTCTGGAGGCCAGCGCCCTGTGACCGCGCCTATCTACCTGTCGCCTGGCTCCGCTAGCCCAGGTGGCCGCGGAGTTCGATGAGGTCTATCGCGCGGCCGACGGGCGGCTCGCCCGGTAGCGGCCTCAGCGGCAGCAGGCCCTGAGGGCTAGACGCCGGCTGCCTGCATGCCGCGCAGCTCGTGCTTGAGCTCGCGGATCTCGTCCCTGATCCGGGCAGCGACCTCGAACTGCAGCTCGGCCGCGGCCGCGTGCATCTGCTCGGTGAGCTCGGTGATCAGCGCGGACAGGTCCGCCCTGGCCGGCCCGCCGCCCTTCTCGCCGGCCGCGGCCGCGCTCGCTGCCGCCCGGGCCCGCGACGACACGCCTGGCACCGGCGCCTTGCCCCGGCTCTGCTGCCGCCCCGACCCGCCGAGCAGCTGCTCGGTGTCGGCGTCCTCCCTGGCCAGCTGGTCCAGGATGTCGGCGATCCGCTTGCGCAGCGGCTGCGGGTCCACGCCGTGCTCGCGGTTGTACGCGATCTGCCGGTCGCGGCGCCGGTTGGTCTCGTCGATCGCGCGCTGCATCGACGGCGTCACCTTGTCGGCGTACATGTGCACCTGGCCGGACACGTTCCTGGCGGCACGGCCGATGGTCTGGATCAGCGACGTGCCGGACCGGAGGAAGCCCTCCTTGTCCGCGTCCAGGATCGACACCAGTGACACCTCGGGCAGGTCGAGTCCCTCGCGCAGCAGGTTGATGCCGACGAGCACGTCGTACTCGCCGAGCCGCAGCTCGCGCAGCAACTCCACCCGGCGGAGCGTGTCGACTTCGCTGTGCAGGTAGCGGGCGCGGATGCCGAGCTCCAGCAGGTAGTCGGTGAGGTCCTCGGCCATCTTCTTCGTCAGTGTGGTGACCAGCACCCGCTCCGACTTCGCGGCCCGGTCCCTGATCTCACCGACGAGGTCGTCGATCTGCCCCTTCGTGGGCTTGATGATCACTTCGGGATCGATCAGGCCAGTCGGCCGGATGACCTGCTCCACCACCTCGCCAGCGGTCTGGCGCAGCTCGTACGGCCCCGGCGTGGCCGACAGGTACAGCGTCTGCCCGATCCGGTCACCGAACTCGTCCCAGGTCAGCGGACGGTTGTCGATCGCGCTCGGCAGCCGGAAGCCATGGTCCACCAGCACTCGCTTGCGGGACACGTCGCCCTCGTACATGGCGCCGATCTGCGGAACGGTGTTGTGCGACTCGTCGATGACGAGCAGGAAGTCCTCGGGGAAGTAATCGAGCAGCGTGTTGGGCGGGCTGCCTTCCTCGCGGCCGTCGATGTGGCGGGAGTAGTTCTCGATACCTGAGCAGCTGCCCACCTGGCGCATCATCTCGATGTCGTAGGTGGTCCGCATCCGCAGCCGCTGCGCCTCCAGCAGCTTGCCGAGCCGCTCAAGCTCGGCGAGCCGCTCCTCCAGCTCGGTCTCGATGCCGGCGATCGCGCGCTCCATCCGCTCCGGCCCGGCGACGTAGTGGGAGGCAGGGAAGACATACAGCTCGTCGTCCTCGCTGATCACCTCGCCGGTCAGCGGGTGCAGCGTCATCAGGCGCTCGATCTCGTCACCGAACATCTCGATGCGGACGGCAAGCTCCTCGTACTGCGGGATCACTTCGATCGTGTCGCCGCGCACCCGGAACGTCCCTCGCGTGAACGCCAGGTCGTTGCGCGCGTAGTGCATCCCGACCAGCTTGCGCAGCAGCCCGTCCCGCTCAACCGTGTCGCCGACCCGGACCTTCAGCATCCGGTCCACGTACTCCTGCGGCGTGCCCAGGCCGTAGATGCAGGACACCGACGCGACCACGATCGTGTCCCGCCGGGTGAGCAGCGAGTTCGTCGCTGAGTGCCGGAGCCGGTCGACCTCGTCGTTGATCGACGAGTCCTTCTCGATGTAGGTGTCGGTCTGCGGAACGTACGCCTCCGGCTGGTAGTAGTCGTAGTAGGAGACGAAATACTCGACCGCGTTCTTCGGCAGCATCTCCCGCAGCTCGTTGGCGAACTGGGCGGCGAGGGTCTTGTTCGGCAGCATCACCAGCGCGGGCCGCTGCAGCCGCTCGGAGAGCCACGCCACCGTCGCGGTCTTGCCGGTGCCGGTCGCGCCGAGCAGGACCGTGTCCTTCTCACCGGCCCTGATCCGCCGCTCCATCTCGGCGATCGCCTGCGGCTGATCACCGGCCGGAACCATGTCCGTCACGACCTCGAACGGCGCGACACGCCGCTGCAGGTCAGTCACCGGCCGCATGGCTCCTCCTCTGCTCGCCGGGCCCGTCTCCCCAGCTCCGACTCACCGGCTCCGACTCCCCAGCTCCGACTCCACTGTAGGCCGGCGGTCTGACAACGCAGCCCCGCTAGCGAGCATTCCCGTCGCCACCAGGCGACCTGAGGGGACGAAACGTCAGTGCGCTGGCAGCGCGGCACGCCGGCGTAGCTCAGCCCACAGTTCTCCGACCTGGCGGTCCAGCTCGGCGAGCGACCCAGAGTTGTCCAGCACAATGGTCGCGACGGCCAGCCGCTGCTCCCGGCTGGCCTGGGCGCTCATCCGGGCCTGCGCCTGCTCCCGGCTCATCCCCCGCAGCCGGACAAGACGGTCCAGCTGGATCCGCGGCGGCACGTCCACCACGACGACGAGGTCGTAGCTGCCGGCCAGCCCGTTCTCAGCGATCAGCGGCACGTCGTGGACGATCACCGACCCCGGGCGGGCCCCGTCCTCGAGCTGACGCATCCGCGCCCCGACTCGCGGGTGCACGATCGCGTTGAGCCGCTCCAGCTTGTCGCTGTTGGCGAACACGACGTCCCCGAG
>Ga0335074_10003715_pt1 | contig 20936 bp, 26 predicted proteins | sample Lox_Sample_23_FD_206715 | JGI IMG/M metagenome (GOLD analysis project Ga0335074, IMG submission 206715) | Soil microbial communities from Loxahatchee National Wildlife Refuge, Florida, United States - Lox_Sample_2.3 | ecosystem: Environmental > Terrestrial > Soil > Wetlands | place: USA... | reverse complement strand
GCGGAATGCCAGAGCAACGATTGCCTTTGCTTCTCTTGCGACTTGCCGGCGATGGGATTCGCTCTCCATAGAGTAGATTGTGACGCGCAGCGGGCCATTAGGCCAGAGGCTTCCCCCAAATTCATCTGACAACCCGATTCAGCTTGAGGCGCACTCCTATGCAGAATCAGAAATCAAAAGGCGCGGCGTGGCAACGCCGTCGTGAAGAATATCTACAGGCTGCAGGGCGCTATGACGACCTGATCAAAGAGGGATATTTGCCGCCCGACACTGTGGAACGCTGGTCCGTTATCGCCGGTGGTCGTAGTGGCCGCTCCCAGCGAACGAGTCGCGAACCCAGATCTTACGTAGTGATGCGCGTGGGCTCGACAAACTCGCAGGCCCCTTGCACGTCGGCGGGGGATGTACTTGCTCAACAAACGGCCATCGGTGCTTCAGAGAAAATCTTGAAGATCGGGCAAGGAGACGCATTTTCGGTGCCCGGCATCTCCGTGTAATGAACCTCTGACACGGCGACCCTCCCACCGGAACGTCTGTAGGGCAGGATGATCTGAATGGTGAGAAGGGGGGAGTCGAGCATCAGGAAGAGGGCCGTTTTCTCGGCTAAAACGTCCCGCTCATCGTTCTCGAAAGGCCCCATTCGAACGTCCAGAGTCACCATGGCCGCCTGGGGCGTCCGGATCCCGACCAGGGTGCGCAGATAGTCGAAGCTCCGCGCAGTCCGGAGATCAAAGTGGTCCAGGACCGACGGATCCTCGAACTGAAGCTGCTCGATGTGGTCGTCGAAATACAGCGCCACCAACGGCTGGACCGTTCCGGTCTGAAGAAGCTGGGCCTTAAGAATCTCAATGGCCTGGCGCGCCCTCGCGCGCATCGTGCAGGGATCTGCGTGATTCATATCTGGCCGGATTATAGCCGGATACCTGGGCAACCGCTTTGTCGCCTGCAGCGAAGTTCCGCGGCAGAAATGTCGCATTCAGAGAAAAGGAGAAATCAAACAGTGTTTACAGAATTGATGCCGCTGGTTAAGCAACGCGTTGTCATGATCACCATTTCGGATGTCGGCGAGGGATTGCTCCGAGTGAACGTAATCCCGCGGAAACTGGACGGAAGTTCGGACGAGAACGGAGCACTCACGGTGCCGCTTTCGATTACGGGCAAACCCGACGAACTCGATCGTGAACTGTCGAGCCAACTGACGTCGTTTACCGAATCGGTCACGAAGACTGGGTCGAACCTCGACGAATTGAAAACACAGCACGCGGCGGCGGTTAAAGCCGTCGAAGCTGAGAACAAGAAGAAGATCGACGACAAGAAGAAGGGAAATGGATCAAAGGCGGCAAATACCCCTCCACCCGCGCCGGCTCCAACTGCGGAGTTCAAAGATGGCAAACCGGTTTTCGGGAGCAAAGCGTCACCAGCCGTCGTTGAAAACGGGAGCCTGTTTGACAATCCAACATCGACGAATCCTACTGCGATCGAGGGTGCCCACGAAGTGTCGATGGTGCCTCAGCCGGAATAGGCCAGTCAAATCGGAACGTTTAATGGTGTTGAAATCTACCAGAGCCTACTCCGAATATGAAGAATGTGGCAGTCGAATCGTACAGTCAATTGGTAGAGGGAAGCCGCCTGAAGACAGCTTCATACTGCTGTGCGCGCGTATCAGAGAGGCGCGCACCGTTGAACGTGACGTACTCGAAGCGGCTGACAAGGTGGGGAAGATTGTTACGGTGCCACAGTTCGCGCGCTACGCTTGCAGCGATGTCGGCCGCTTGGATGGGCACTGATTCGGTTGATCCTAGTTCCACCAAGGGCTGCGGCAGATAAGCGGGGTAAAAATGGCCTCGCCGGTCGATCTGTGCCAGAACTTCTGCTCGCTGCGACTCAATCCATTTCACTGCGTGACTGTGGCCTTCGTCGAAGGCGTGGGACTGGCCCAATTCGGAGTTAACCAACCACGCGCCTGCCATTGGAGCCGTAAGGAAGCAATCCTCTTGCGCATCTCTGAATTTGTCAATCGCCGGCGAAAAGACCGATGCCGAGGCGGAAACGAAATTGGACACGTCGTTTAGAAGGTTGGCATTCCGGTGCTCGAACGGCGTCAGATCAAACTCTTGTGACGGCCTTGCCGCTGGCTTGAATGGCATGTCCAAGTAAACCGATTCACCGATATGGATAGGGCTCATGCCATTTGCGTACTCCCACGCCTCATATTCCGTCTTCAGACGCTCAGCGGGAGCGTCACGGAGAATGCAGGTGGCTATATGTTCCAGCGCTACACGGCGCATATGTTCCAAATGCCTGGTCGAGGCGTCCAGCCGCTTCAGAAAGTCCGGCACAGTCGTACCGCTTGGCAGATTTTTTTGCAAGGCATCGTGCACGTTCACGGTGTAAGGGCGCGGATCAACGATGTGGATACGAACCGTGCGCAGTGTCTTAAAGACCTTCTCGCGGTCGGATTCCGCCAAGGCAAAAAACGATTCTACGACTTGGTCCTTAAATTCGCCGTTCTTGTGTGGGGTTCGATCCTTCAGGAAGAAATACCAACTGATCTTGTGCTCGCGGATAATCTGAGCGTGAATGGAGACACGACATCCTACGCGCGGGAGCGACGTGTCGTCAGTGAACGAAGCGGCTTGTGGCAGCCCGCTGTGATGGGACATATTCGTTGGTGTTATCTCCTTTTGCGCAGTGAACTGATCACTCCACGAAGTACCACCCATTCTTGGCCGGGAACCACTGCATTCGACCATTGATGACGATGGTTGCCACTTTATTGGCGTATGAAGGGGTGGGTAGCACTTCCAATATTCGCCGTATCGGAATCGTGACGTGATGCCCGCTGTCTTTTTCGAGGTGCAACTGGCGTTCGTCATCATCGACTCCCGTGATGCGGAAGCTGTTTCGGCACGGCACGGTGTTCCCGACGAGTTGGGGGCTTATCCTAACCTCGGCATGGGTCATACCTCGAAGGAGAGTCAGCTTCTCATCACCGTCAAGGCCGCGAATCCTAACCGACGCATCAGGGAAGATGGCGCGGATTTCAATCTTGCCGCCGAGGGCTTCGACATACTTCCGCACGCTGCTGACGTAAGAATCGTGCCGGAACTCCAGCTTGGAAACCGCCGCTTGGGTGATGCCCAGACTCTGGGAAATCTGCGCTTGGGTCATCTGTCGAGATGCACGCAATTCGTCGAGGGTCATGTCTTGCGTTTGCATTGAAGCTATAGTCCTCAAGAGGATTATAACCCATGAGGACTATTCTCGGCTAGGGATTTCCAGCAAGTTCGGGATGTCCGCAGTTCTGAGCAGCCCGCAATGCATCCCGAAAATTCAGACAGAGACAGAGAGAGAGAGGAGGAATTATTGTCATGACCATTGAAACGATGGCCCGAGAATTTCGTTACGACGGGGTTCGATTACCAGACCCTAATCCGAAGCTCAGCATCGAAGAAGTGCGAACTGCATTTTCGGCGACATACCCGGAGATCGCAACAGCCGCAGTCACGGGGCCTGAAGCGGTTGGGAACAAGCTGGTCTATCACTTCGCGAAGGCGATCGGCACCAAGGGATGACAAAGAAGAACATCCTCCAGGAACTTCAGCGAGTAGTGGACGGGCAAACTCAGAAGACCAGCGAGATTGTTCGGGAGTTCAAGAAATGTCCGCATTTCCAGCAGTCCTGCCATATTCTTGCACGAGCGCTCCAGCACAACGCCTACGGCCGGAAGGGTTCGGGCATGAAGATGCCCGCCGGGCTCGCGCCCCCTGGCTGATTGCCCCTGGATCGAGCCTGGCGGTTCCGCGACTCGATCAAGTCGGCCTTCGCCATTCATCCTTTGGAAGCGATGCCGCAGCCGGCAGGTTCGCCACCATCCTGATCGAACTCGGGATCGGCAATCCTTCCGATTGGTCCCGGTGTGGCCGGGAGCCAGCCAGTTTTCTGCGCCATACGTTGAATCGGTTTGTCGAGCGGCCCACCGAGGCCGCGATCGATGGCGCCTTTGATCTGTCCGTGACGCTGTCGACCGATCCGCACGAGTGGTGTGAGACCGAGGATGAGCCCGACGGCTCGCAGATGTTTCTCTACATGGAGGCAGGGTCGTGCGGCTTCGTCAATCTCGGACCGGCTCTGGCTCTCTGCGAGAAGGAACACCCGCAGCTTCCGGTGACATTTGCGCGGCTCTTCCTCTATGGTTTGGGGCGCGTGTTCCGCGTTTATGACGATCGTGACGCTGACCAACGCCTCTCCATCCTCGAGGACGACGACGAGCCCGTGACCGGGCAGGATGAAGCAACTCTGCCGGACCGAGATAAATTGCTTCCGCCATGCATGAAAAAGCGGCCGCTGGGCCGTCGCACGTTAAGGGCGCTGATGGACCGGCTTGGGCCGAGTAAGCAGGTCTCCCGTCTCCTCAAAGCCACGCTGGAACTCGATCGAATATCCGGTCGCGTACGGCTGCCAGAGATCCCGGAACCGATCCGAGATGCGTTCTGCGACTGCAATCCACCAGTGCCAATCCTATTAGCGATCTTTCAGCAGGGCGATGCGATCGAAGCGTGCTTCGACGAAGAGAGCCAGTTGATGCTCGAAGCGACTCCGGAACCGTGGCCGCTGATTCCTTTCGACGGTACCGACGCCATGAGTACCGAACGCGCTTTCGTTTGCTTGAAAGACGCCCTCGACACGCTTTTGGCCGCTCGTCGCGTTCTCGATTTGGTGCCCGGATGGGAACCGATCCGCAGGGAGGACAGGAAACCATGATGAAAACCGTGCATTTTGGCGCGAACCGGAGCTACGGGCTGTCGAGGGCGATCCTGGTGTATTCCGACGGCCAGGAATCATTTGCGACGATCCACGAACCGCGGGACTCGCCGGATGGCGGTCCGCCGTACCTCGCTGCGGGCGAGCCGCTTACAGTTGAATTCCTGAGGCAGTTGGCGAAAGGACTCGGGCAGACCGTCGCGCGGGAGATTCTTCCCGCCAATGTTCTCTCGCGCACACCGGACATGATCGTCTGGTGGACGAGGCCGCAACGCCGCGTGATGTTCTTCAGCGACTCGAGTGATGGCCGAACGCTGAACGGGAAAGTCTTTCCCCAACCGCCGCTGGTCTTCAGGGTGTGCGGATCGGAACTTGCGGTGCGCGCCTTAGCGGACAGCAAAAGGCCCAGATCCGACACCGCTCTGATGTTCGCGCCCTATTGGAATTGCGATGGGGCCGGCCGTGTGTGCCAAGGCAGCATGCGCGCTCCGGGTAAGCTGTGTCTTGAGGCGATGAAGCCGTGGGAAAGGGCGTTCTTCGAAAGTGAGTTCACCCATGCCGCAATTGGCGCGCGGATGACAGCGCATCCCGAGGGGTTCCTCGGATTGTGGCGGGACCTGGCGAATAGCGAGGCAGAATTCCCTGCGGAGTTTCTGGTCAAAAGCGGCGACACACTTGGAGCATTCGTCCAGGGCCGGGAGGACTGAATGCACACCATTCATCCCTACCTGCTTCGGCGGACCATCAAGGTGGCCGTCATTGGTTGCGGGGGAACGGGCAGCGCGCTTGTAGGCGGGCTGCCACATCTTCACCAGGTGCTCATCGCCTGCGGCCACCCTTCCGGTTTGGCAGTCACCGTAATCGATGGGGACCGGATCGCGGCTGCAAACTGTGTCCGCCAGCCGTTCTCCGCGAGCGAGATTGGGCTATTCAAATCCGTTGTCCTGATCAACCGCCTGAATCTGTTTTGGGGGCTGGACTGGCAGGCCGTCCCTCAGCATCTGGGAACGGGGCACGATCTGCAAAACGATCTCGATCTCGTGATCGGTTGCGTGGACAGCCGCGCCGCCCGGGCAAAGATACATGGGATCGTCACCGCCACATGGTGCGGCATTGGCTACTGGCTTGACATTGGCAATAGTGCCGACACGGGGCAGTTCGTCCTGGGGCAGCCTCTCAATCGTGCCAACAAACATAAGGCTTATCGGCTTCGGGTAGTTTCAGAACTCTTCCCCGAAATTATCGATCCGGCACTCGACGACGATCAGCAACCCAGCTGCAGCGCCGCCGAGGCGCTGGAGCGGCAGCATCCGTTCATCAACCAGACCCTGGCAAACCACGCACTCGCGCTGCTAAGCCGTCTCTTTCGGTGCGAGCCGATGGCATACCACGGTGGCTTCCTCAACCTGACCAGCGGGGCGTTAGTCGCGCTCCGAGCGGAACCGAGGGTCTGGAAACGAATGCGTCGCAGATTGCGGCGGGACTGATCGCAAGAGCGGCTCCGCTCGGAGCACAAGCACAGTTCAATATCGATCCGTTTTAGGTACCCCGCTGTCGGGGGCACGTCTTTTCAATCCACAATTCAACAACACAGGAGACAACATGTCAGAAACCAGCACCCTAATCGGGTACGCGGGCCGGACCATCAATCGCGATGAACTGGCCCTCGTTCCCACACCGCCGGCAACGGCAACTCACCAACCCGTACCCCATCATGAAATCGTCCAGGCGCTCGTGGAGACGCTTGGATTTCGTCACATCGGCGTGGTCCACGACGAATACGCAGTATCGCCGGATGGCATGAAGATGTTCGGCGTGCTCGATCTGGAGACCGAGATGCACGGAGCACGCTTCTCCATCGGGCTCCGCAATTCGCACGACAAGAGCATGCGTCTGGCGCTCACCTGTGGATACAGGGTCTTCGTTTGCTCGAATATGGCGTTCAGCGGGGACTTCACGCCGGTCCTCGCGAAGCACTCGAAGTCGCTGAACCTCGTCGATTCGATCTCAGTCGGTGTCGATCGGATGCAGCGCAACTTTGCTCCCATGCAGAAACAGGTGGAGTCGTGGCAAAACATGGAACTGAGCAACGTGTCGGCGAAGATGATCGTCTACGAGGCGTTTATCGAAAGCGAACTCGAGGTCCCGAAGCACCTCGCCCGGCGCGTGCATGACTTGTACTTCGAGCCGCGATATGAAGATTTTCGGCCGCGAACGCTGTGGAGCCTGTCCAACGCATTCACGTCCGCCTTCAAAGAACTCGATCCGATACCGCAATTCAAGGCCACTGCGAAGCTCGGTGCGTTCCTGGAGGAGCGGCTTGCACGGAAGTTCTGAAGCGGTAGCGGAGGCGGCAGTTTAGCCGAGCCTGCCGCCCCAGCGCCGAATGGCGGCAACCGCCAAGAGGCTTGATCAAAGGAGGACTCGCCATGGCTTGTCCGGATTGCGGCTCTCCCATTGGAGACTTGCGTTTCGCGACGTCCGTCGAGACTCATGGCCTGGATTGCGGACCGTACGAGACATTCAACGAGGAATTCATTGTCTGTAGCGGATGTGGCGGGAGATTTGACGTCTGCGATTGGGACGGTACACCGGAGCTTCAGCTTGAGGTGGACGTTGCACCGGATCCCATCAAGACTGCGTCGATCCCGGCCGAACCAACTCCGGGTCAGTTGATCCGAGCCGCGTCATATGGAAGCGGCCGACCTGACCTTGAGAGCAGACAGCGGCCGGCCTCGTATTGCGGCAACACGATGGAGGTCCAGCCGTGAGCTACTTTAATCTTGAATTCAATCCGCAAATGGCAACTTCGCTCGTTCATTGCCTGAACCGGCGGTACAAGGGCGCCCGGAAATTTCCGGTTACAGCGCCGGACGCGCAAGGCACCCTCATCGTTTGGGCGCGCGATCGGCAGGAGTGCCAGGAACACCTTTTCAACGCGTTATTCGACCTGATCTTCGCTAGGAATCGAGTGGGTGCCGCGGTCACCAACCCGGCGTGCATCTTCTGCGGCGGAAAAACACAGAGTAGGGGACGCAACAGTTCAGGTACGCGGGGGTGGCGTTGCGTAAATCCGGACTGCCAACGAAGTTTCGTGTTAGACCGCAGCTTCCGCGGCGGAATCAACCATCCAACGCAGTCGAAGAAGCCGGAATTCCACCGTCTCGTCTTCGTCGAAGGCAAGACGGTTCGTGAAGCCTGCGATGAGCTCAGGCTATCTCCGAGCGCCGCCGATAACTGGTTCAAGAAGATGGTGGCCCTTGGGCAGCGCGTCGATCACAAATGCCCGTGTGGAAAAGCTATGCGGCATCGAGGTTCCTGCCGATTCCGAAGAGCATATAGGACCGAAAAAGAAGAAACGGGTTATGATGATCGCGCGGCTCATGCGACCGGAAGCATCGCGGCTAACAAGAGCGCGAGGTTGTAGACGGCGTGCATTACCGTCGCCGCCGCCGTGGAATCGGATTGGGCCCGCATCCAGCCAAACGCAACGCCGGTCAGGATCGTCGCGTACAGGCGTGGACCGTGCCGGTCGTTGTGAGAGAACGCGAAGGCGAGCGCGGTGAGGAAAACAGTAACGCAGACGGCCAGCCTCAATGAAACGCCTGCCCGCCTCAGGCACTCAAAGATCAGCCAGTAAATTAGGCCGCGAAAGAGCAACTCTTCGATCATTGGTCCAGAGGTGCCGGCCAGGAGGACTCGATGGGCGGGGGGAACGCCCCCCAGCGATTGGTGGAGAGTCCGGGCAAACCACCAAACTCCGCCCGCAGCGGCAATGCCGCCGATGAAGCTGTAAGCCCAGAATCCTTGACGCGGCGATGCCCAGCCGACGCGCCGCAGCCACTCGGTCCTTCCAAGCACTCGAAACGCGTAAATCAGCAAGAGCACAGTAAACAAGGCGGCGCATATCAGCACTGATGTTTTCGCCGCAACCGCGGTCAACTGCCAAACAAATAGGCATGCTACGGGCAGGAAGAGTTCAGGATTGCTCGCAATGGCATCGCTGAGGATTCTCGCGCCGCGGGACAACGCCGCGTTTAATCCCTGCCGATATCCGCTTCGCTGGCTGCTCAACGTAGACCTTCGCCGCAAACGTCGCGGAAGCCGCAAGAGCGGCACTTGCCAGGCGAGTTGTGATTGGCGTGAAGCTCCCCGAGACGTTTGGCGGCTCGCATTTCCTCAAGAAGGTTCAGCAGGTCCTCGCGCAATGAGGACGTGTATTCAACGTGGATGCGGCGGTCCTCGTATTCGAGTACGCCGAATGCGACGTAGGACTGGCAGACATCTTCCACCAAGAGGCAGTATGCCGCCAGTTGAAGCAAGTGCCCGTCATATGGTCTGCCGGATCGGGGAGCCTTCCCCGACTTCAATTCGACCGGTGCGATGCCGTTTTCGACGCGAACCAGATAATCAGGCCTGCCGATGAGTCCGTACCGCGTGGAAGCCAGGGCGGGTTGCTGGTAGACAGCGCCGAGATCCGCATATCGAATCCTCAGCGCCAAGCTCGATTGCGGAAATCGGGAGCGCCCGAGCAACCAAGCCACTGTTGCCGCAATGATCGCAATGAGAAACAGCATAGAAGTACATTCAGCCTGCGCGTAGTGTGAGCCAACACGCGACGGCCAGCAGCAGCAAGAGGAGAACCAGTTTCGTGGCCTTGATCTCTAGCCTCGGCTGGACTATGGCGCGGCCATGGCGCTCGTGATAGGCGGTGCCGGCCTGTCGCCTTTCGATCTGCAAAAGGGAGGGCTGAGTCTTCCGGCTCGCCAAATACCAGGCTCTTCGGCAGAAGCACCAATCCCCGATTTCGGATGCGCGAATTGAGTCTCGATTCGACATGCTGGGTCTCCGCGGTCAACTTGCCGGGATAATGCCATTTTCGGCGGAAATGGCATGAGGTGTCGGCTTCGCGCGAATCGAATCGGCGACGGGGCGAAATCGACCGCCTTTTCGATCTTCTCCTTTTGTTCGCCTCATGCGCTATACTGCTTTTCCGTGAGCAGATGGTGTACCGTGACCGTCACCGACCCGGATGGGCGCCGCCACAGCCTGGATGTGCTGGCAGATTCAACGTACGATGCCGCTCATCTATTCGTCGTGGAAGCGAAGAATGAGCGCGCAGTGGGTCTGCCCAAGCCCACACTGGCGACCGTTTTTGAGGTGGTGGTAAGCGGCAGGGTTTATCGTGTCGCCGGTACCGCACTTCAGCGGTGGATAATAGAACGGCGGCAGCAGTGGAACGGACCGAAGGGCTACATGTTCAGCAAACGCCCGGGGCTGGAATAGCGGTAATTCGGGCATCCTGGTGTTCAAATCGACTGGCTGGACGCGCTTCCGCACTGCTGTAGGTTGAATCCAAGCGTCGACGTGCGTGGAGCCGTGTTCTTGCGCTCAACCCGTACCCGATTGAAACGGATACGGCTGCAGCCGCCGCGCGAACCGTAAACGGCCAGTGAGTATCAAATCGGAAGCTTGTAGACTTTCAGGTCGTCAGGCCAATGTGGGCGCAGTTCCGTTCCGGGAACGACCGCGTAGACCGGCGCTGCTCCGTTCTCCACAAGTGGCGAGAACGCCCCTCGCTTAGTGGCATACATTCCGACCATGAAATTGATGCTTCCATCTTTGTCGAACGAAAGATTGTACCCGGTGCAGGCATCCTTAGTTCTGGCATATTCTCCTGTCGTGCCGTTGGGCCAGTAAACGCGAAATCCTATGAGGGCGCGATCTGCGTCGAAAAGCAATTGCAGGATTCCCTTGTAGTGACCGTCGTAAGGAAGAAACGCGTTCCTGAAATCGGCGAATGAGCGTCTGCACCGTTCGTAAAGTGAAAAGAGTGCGCTGAAGTAGCCGAAGGCGCTAGTAATCACTTCATCAAGCTCCTCAAGGCCGATTCGCGGCGTGTAGTGGCCTTCCTTTTTTGAAAAGCGAGAGTCCTTGCGAATGAACAGGCTATCCTCGTGCAGAACGTAGTCGGAGTGGTACACGGCGTTGCGCAACACGGAATCATAGTTCTCTTCGAGGGCGGCGCTGACCGTTTCCATCTTGGCCTTCTTCGCGAGTTCCGCTATTCTTTTGATTTTCTGAGATGGCGTCGGCGGAATTACTTTTCCGAAGGCCTGCCCCTTCTTCGGCGGTCGCTTCTGTGCCAAATCGTGGAATGGCTCTAGGTGGTACTTCTCCCCACCTCGTAGACGTAGCAGGTTGGCGATGAGCACATAGGGAAGGTCCATCTCCGTCAGCGTGCAATACGCCAAAAGCGCCAACCGAATACGTGTCTTGGTCGGCTCGGGGAATTGCTCATTCGGCAGCGGGATCTGCGACAGATTGCGCATATCGTCGATGATTGCCCTCGACTCGTACCATGGGTCGAAGCCACCGAGTTCAAGGCCGCCGGCGCGAACGAGGGCGCAAACAAACTCGAAGATGCGCACGGTGTTCATGTGCGGCGCGGGATCGAAGAGATCGTTCAGGGCGTTCGCGTAATGTTCTTGGCGCTCGATGAGGAAATTGGCATCGGCCATGATGCCCGATTATAAAGCGCTGAGTTTCAGAATGCCTTGGCCGCCTCTCGGAGCGGCCGCGCCTGATCGGAAGTGGCGTTCCCCCCACTGGGCGGGCAACTCTGCCGACCTTTGGCTCCGGCTTGCTACATGCGGCTTCGATCCTAAGCTACCGCAATCAATGTCGCCAATCGCTACGGAATTCGTTAGAGGGAGCTCGGCCCTGTTCCTGGACAAGCGCCTTGTCGCGGTCGATTGGGGTTGTGGTTTGTTTCTGCGATGCTGAGATTCAGCTTGAAGTCCTCCTGAAGCGGTTGAGATCCTGCAGAGCCTAGACCTGATCGGACGAGCTATCAGCACGTTAAAATGGGGGTGGAATGTACCTCCCCTCTGCCGTCACGAAGCAGCGCGAAATCGAAACCGCGATTCTGCACGTGCAGCAGTCAATCGGGCAGGACGTGGTGCGCATCCGCTATGAGATCGGGCAGGACTGGAGCGGGCAATGGGCCATCTTCTTCCGCATCGTCCTCACCGATGACGCCGCCCGGCGGCGGCTCCGGGAGAATGCCACGAAGATTGTGTGGGGGCTGGCGCAGGAATTGGACTTCCCCGGCATGGGCGTCTTTCCGTACCACAACTTCCGAAGTGTCTCTGAGCAGGCGAGGCTGCAAGAACCGGCGTGGGCATAGCTGACGATCTGTTGGCTGATGCCAGGTTCCTCGGCGACAGGGGAATCGCGGACGACCGACAAACGCTGATGCGGCGCGCAATCTCGACGGCTTACTATGCCTCGTTCCACATGTTCGTCGAGGATTTCGTGGAACACTGGGAATTTCCTGAGGAACGTGCGCGGTTGGGCAGGATGTTCGTGCATCGCAAGATGTGCACGGGCGTCACGTTCAAAGACAAGAACAAGCCGACGCCGGTTGAAACCAGCGTGCGCGCTTTGTCAGATTTGTTCGAGCAGCTCCAGAAAGACCGCGAGCGCGCCGACTACGACGGCGGCTGGACGGTTGTTGAAACCGACGTGCGCGATGCCATCCGACTCGCCGAGGATATTTTCGAGGGGTGGCGGAAGATAAAAGACGAAACCGTGGCCCGCTTTCATCTGATGTCGATGTTCGGCGCGCGCTCGGACTAGAGCATTGCTTGCGAATTCAGGGATATATTTCAGACGTGATACGGCGTTGTTCATCTGAAACGGCTTGCTCCAGATCATCGAGGTAGGCAAGGAAACGGTCCTTGCTGCTCAGAGAGAAGACGCGAGTGGCGAAGGGCACACGACGGGATGCTGTGCCCTGAATTTCTCGCCAGTACGCGGCCATTTCGTTGTCCATGAACATGGCATCGCAATACGGCAAGACGCAGGACATCACATCGACGTCGTTGTGAAATCCCTGAGTTGGAGGCTTTACCTGCGCGGGTGCCTTCTTGGCGATGCAGGCATATATGCTACCGGCGATTTGACGAAATGGGGTGTCAGCGATTGCCGTCATGAGAAACCGGAACGCGGCTTCAACAGCGTGCACTGCGGGGCACCCGGCCTCAATGATTCGATCTACGATATCGCCGATCAGCGTGACGAAATGATGGGGCTCTGTTTCGTGCGGCATCGGCTGAACGATGCCTTCCAGAATGCCGGTCCAACGAAGAAGCTCGCGCTTGTAAATAGGAATGATGAGCCGACCCCAAGATGCTGCTTCCTGGTCGCGCCAGTATTCCCATGTCTGATGCGGCTCGACCTTCCACGTATTGTTGAACACGTCAACCAAGCCGCTATGGCTCTGTGAGCGCCATGCGCGCAGCTTATCTGTCATTCCAGGAATTGGCGGAAGCTCAACGGAGATGTCGAATGGCTCCGTCCAGATATCAACTTCCTGCCCCTGCAGGACGTCGCCCCGATCAATCGGTATTGGCGTTGCGTCGTTATTCAACCAGCGATCCAATCGCGCCATGACCTGCGTGCGCCGTATATCATCGAAGCTCTCAAACGAAACGCCCTCGCCAAATGCACGATAGCTCGCGCGGAGCCCTTTGGGATTGCTGTGGACATCGGATTCGAGAATGTGTGCTTCAGAATATGGGCAAACGATCGCCTGCAGTTTGAGCAAGCGAACGAGCTTGTTATACAGGGCGATATAAAAGGCGTCCGCGTCTGGCTTCGCGGTCTTCTCGCGCACCCGCAAAATTCCGGAAATAACAAACTGATCCAGATAAATAATGGTCTTACGAACTGGTGGGAGAGGATAGATTTGGTCGTGCCAGCACGCGCGGCAGCGGCGCATAAAGCTATTCGCGTGAACTGTCAGTACGCCGAATTCATCCGCGCCGCAAGAAGGACACGTGATGAAGGGCGGGTTGATGAACAGGCGTGGGTCGAAATTGAATGCCGCACCCATAAACCCCGTTCCTCTATCTTACGATTCCGATCCCTGATATCTCAACGGTGGCGATCGAGAGCCGAAACGGCGAATCGGCGGTTCACGGAGCGGTGCAGGCAGAGCCTCTGTACGGAAATCAACTTCTCCGTTCGTCATCATGGCCAGGTACATCGATTACATCCACCACCACGCAGCCCCCGCACACACACTACCACTACAGCTTGTAAAGTTCAGGAGTCTTCATGTCCCGCCTTGCTGCAAAAGTTCGCTGCAACTACTACCCTTTGCCGCTTAGAGAAGCGGAAAGAATCCGGAACCTAGTGCAGTTTCCCGTCGAGCCGTTCTCCGCTTTGGACCCGTGTGTCGGCGAAGGCATAGCGTTCGCCGCCGTTACTAGGGATTCCACTGCCCGCCGGTACGGCATCGAACTGGATGCTTATCGCGCGGAGCAAGCCGCCCCAATGCTGACGAAGATCATTCAGGGCAACTGTCTTGAAACTCATTGCCCAGTCGAATCCTTTTCGCTGCTCTACGAGAATCCGCCCTATGATTGGGCCCTCTCCGCAAATGTGCGGGAACGGCTCGAGGCGGTCTTCCTCAATCACACGTTTCGTTGGCTCATTCCCGGCGGTGTGCTGCTTTTCGTTATTCCGGCAGAGCGGGCGGCGGACTGTGCCCAGGTCCTGGCTTCCCATTTCAAGCGTTGCCGGATTTTTCGCCTCGGCAGCCCGGAATCGGTCCGTTATCGCCAGGTCCTGATTGCTGGCGTCCGTCGCACTCGGCGCGAGCGCGAACAGCTCCGCGATCGCGACATCAGCGAAGGCCGCTCTCTCTTCACTACGCTCGGACGCCAATACGAAAGTCTTGCAGAGCTGCCCGAGTCCTGCGACGATCCATACGCGGTTCCGCCGACCGGACCGGCGACACTGACGTTCAAAGGGCTGCCTCTCGACGAACTAGAGGACTTGATCCCGACGTCGCTGGCGTCCCGTCAAGCCGCAAGAATTTTGGCGCCAGAACCCGCTGTAATCGGCGGGCGACCTCTTACGCCGTTGCACGCGGGTCAGGTCGGTCTGGTCGCCTGTTCCGGCCTCATCAACGGCATCTTTGGCTCAGGCGAAGAACGTCACATCGCGGCGTGGAAAAGCAAAAAGGTCACAACGAAATTCACTGAAGAAGAGGCGGACGGGACGACCATCATCCGCGAGCGGGAGCGCTTCATTCAGGAACTCTCCGTCGTGTTCGCGACCGGAGAGACGGGCACGCTTGAATGAAAGCTCATCTCTCGGACGGATGCGGGCAAACCGGCGCCGCCCGTCGCCGTTATGAGGAATCGGAGGGCGATACCAATGAAGAACGCTCACGAGCGCTTTGGCTGGTTGGAGTTCGAAAAGCAGCTCAGAGATACGAGAACGAAGATTCGCGTCGCGCTGGATCGTTTCATCGGGGAGCCATCTGATAGTAAGGAAGTGTCCGGGGTCTGCCATCTCGTTTCGGTGTTTGGAAACGATGTAGACATCGGAGCTATTTGGGCGGCGATCGCGGGCCAAGAGTGGCTGACGGTCTGCGGCCCCGGCCTTGGAGAACGTAGGGTGTCGTTGGGAAAAGATCCCCGAGTGTATCGCGGGACGCTAACCGTTGCCAGCAGAAGCCGAAGCGTGCGCTACCTGGTAGCACTCTCAGCGCAGATGGCCGACGATACCGATGTCGGGAGGATCATCTTGAGCCGGGGCAATCCTGAATTTGTTTTATACCGGATTTCACAGCGGCTCGGACTACCGGTTCATCCTACTTGGGCCAGTTGGTTTTGGAGCGCGTTGGTTCAGCACGGACGGATACAGCCGTTGAACGGTTTGGGATATCGTCCGCTGGCGGTCGCCGGGACAAAGGACGAATTCTTGAAGTGGATCGGAATGGCGGTAAAGGAGAAGGAGATCGAGATTCCTGAGGACGGCACCTCGGTCCATTGGAAGCCATTTCCTGCGAACTCTCTCGATTGAAGAGACCACCAGGCGGTTTTAAGTCCTGATCAGCGTGGCTGGTCCGATTTAACGGTGGCAGGGGCGCTTCTGGCCTCTCAGGCGTTTCGGGATTGTCGGATTCCTCATTTTCCAGACCGTCCGGTTATATTAACCGAATGGCACAGTCCCCGGCGGCGGCATGCAAGAAAGCTGTTCGCCCAGGCGCTTGAAATATTCTGCGCCTTCGGCCGACCCGAAGAACTCAATCTGGCGAGCCCATAAACCCTCACTGCCGGGGCGAGAGCTTTCCTCGGCGCCCATGATCGCTTCGAGTCGTTCCTGCGTGAGCCACTCATTGAGCTTGGGGCGGGACTGCTGGCACCAGACTCGAGTGGTCTGGATGATTCCGTTAACCCGCGCAAATGCAGGCGGGTGAGTCAGTCCGTAGACGGTCTTTGCATCGAGGGAATACCCGGATTTTGCGGAGAACAAACTGAAGGCGGAAAGCAGCAGCGCCGATAGCAGGATGGCGTCCGCATCAGGCGGCGAGTGGTGCCCCAGCATTTCCAGAACCTGCCTACCTTGCGGCCCATCGATCAGCGAGCCGAGCGCGAGATAAACGGCGTAACTGTCGGCGACGTTCTCCTCCGCCTGTTGCGCCAATGACCCGTTTCCACCGAAATCCTCGACGCCGTTCCAACTCTCCGGCCTGAAATCTGATGCGTGACCCCACAGGTGATGCCCGAATTCGTGCGCAGTGATGAAGAGAAGTTTGATGGTGAGTATTCCGCCGATCGCATAGTGCCGATTCACGTAGCCAGCGGGAATGCGCAGCAAAGCGACGACTTGCTCGGTCTTCACGAGACGTTCGGCGGAATCCCTTAACCGCTCGATCATCAAGATGGAGATGCCGATAAAGTGATAGCCCTCGGATTCAAAAGCGTGGGCACATTCCTCGCGGGAATCCAGATAATCCAGATACGGCACCAAAGGGCGCCCGAGTTCATCCATCGGGGCTTGCGCGAGGGTGAAAGAGTGATTGAAAGCCTTTTGGGTATCCGCGAGAAACGTCCGGAGGTCCGCCGGGAGCACATCGAGATCCTGCCGTCCCTTAATATGGGCGAGTCCCCGTGGGCGCGGAACCGATTGGAAATATCGGTAAAAAGTAACGTCTGGCGGCTGCATCGAGGCAGATTCCCCGCTTCACTGTAGCAATTAGCGAGAAGCGTTGCGGAATGCACTGCGCGGACGCTACAACTGATTGATACCCAGAACAATAAGGTGGAACGATGGGACCGCTGCTGCCGGACGAGTTTAACCCTGAGACATTTCCTATGCTCCGCGTGTTGCCAGGTCTGGTGGTGCGGACGCTGAGGAAGCACTTTTACGCTGGCGTGAAGGAAGCGGAGGTGCGCTTTAGATACCATCGGGCGGATGAGGATGCCGTCACCGGCGCGCTGGGCGAACGACTTATCGAGCCTGAGCCCATAACCATTCAAGTGGGGCCGAGTGTCTACCTGTGGCGCACAGCTTCCTACAAGCTGCGTGGGCGCGGTGCCAACGCCCCCGAGAAAGAGCTCGGCGCCGACGGCATCTTCCAGATCGAGGTTTTGGACCTCAACGGGAAGTTCGTTGTTCGGAAGGGTCTGTTGTTCCAGTCGAAAATCGGATGGACAGGCCGCGATGGGCGCCTGTTTGAGCAAGCCCGAAACCTTGTCGGGCAGTCAGATTCGGCCATCGTGATTGACTACTCCCCGGAAGGATACAAGGCGATCCCCGTACGGGAAGTCATCATCGCGGACGGAAACCGCGAACGGATACGGCCTGAGGATGACAAATCGCTCGCTGAGGTTCTTGGAGATGAATTTGTCGGCTGCCGCCGGGGCGACCGAGGCATGTACTGGGAACCGGAAACTGAACGCTTGGTGGTGCATGGCGAGGAGACATCGGATTTACTGCCGGAACAACTCATTTTGAACAGAATTGAACGCCTGCAATAGCGATTGAACCTTGAACTTCACAAGCCGGAGTTTGGCGCAACCGGTATGCTGGCGCAACTCCACTAAGAACGTTCTCCGCCGAAGCACAGAAAGGACCAGCTTTGAATATTCCGTCGACAATCGCAGACTATTTGCGGCGCTATTCGCAGGAATTGGGTGAACGAATCCTGCATGACTATCCCGCACTACAGGCTCCTGGCGATCCCATCTCCGATCGATTCAATAGCCTGCTGCGGACTCCCTTTGCGGCGCAACGCCTCGCGGTGATGGGAATCGTAAAGCGCTGGAACCGCGCCAAGGCCGCCGCGGTGATTGCGGAGTGTGGAACCGGCAAGACGCTCATGGCCCTTTCGGCGCTTCACGTTCACTCAGCGGGCCGGCCGTACACGGCCCTGGTGATGGCGCCCCCGAACATTGTCGGGAAGTGGTGCCGGGAGGTTCTGATTACGATCCCGGGCGCACGAGTCTTCACAATTGACGGACTGCGAACCCCAGGGACGTCGAACGCCGGCCCGCACGGCGTGAACGAAGTGCGCTACCGGAATTGCAGGATCACTCGGGAAGGGCTGCATACCACGCTCACCGATCTCAGGCTTCGGAAGAACTCGAAATCGGCACGCGAGCGCTGGCAGAAAATCTGCCCGGGTCCGTCCTTTTGGGTCGTAGGCAGGGATCGAGCAAAGCTTTCCTATTTCTGGAAGCATTCGTATTCGGTAGCGCAGTCGGGTCCCTGTTTGGGGAGCGTCGTTAATCCCGACTCGGGCGTACCGCTGATCGTGAACGATGAACGAGTGCTTGCCACGGAATTTGAAAAGATACGCCGAAGCGAGATCCTTGGCGGCGGCGCCGGGAAAGATCGGCGCGCGATCTATAGTCCCCTTTGGCAGGCGGACGGCAAACGCATCCGCCGATTCGCGCCTCTCGAGTTCATTGGCCGTTACATGAAGGATTTCTTCGATTACGGCATCGCGGATGAAGTACATGAGTTGTCGAACGACACAGCTCAGGGGAATGCGCTGGGGACGTTGGCGCGATCGGTTAACAAAATTGCCGTGCTTACCGGGACCCTCATGGGCGGATACGCAGACGATCTTTTCAATGTGCTCTACCGACTGGAGCCCCATAACATGGTGGCCGAAGGATACGAATGGGGAGAATCGGGCGTCCGCAGCTTCGCAGAAACGTACGGCGTCCTCGAACGCATAACCATCATTACTCCGGAAGAAAATGCGTGCTCGAAGGCGAAGGTGACGAAGCAGGTCAAGAGGAAGCCTGGAGCATCTCCGCTGCTCTTCGGGAAGTTCCTCATGGAACTGGGCGCGTTCGTATCACTGGAGGACATCTCGAGTGAATTGCCCGCCTATCGCGAAGAGGTCATCGGCGTCGACATGGACGAACGATTGGCCAAGGCATACGCCGATCTCGAAGAGCAGATCAAAGAGGCGCTCGAAGAGCATCGGGGCAATCACTCGGTTATCAGCACCGCTCTCAATGCATTGCTTTCGTATCCGGATCGGCCGTACGGTCTGGGCGACCTGATCGGAAGTGAATACGATCCGGAGGCCCACCGTCGCGTGCCCTTCTTGATCGCTCGTACCCAGGACCTCCCGGAAGATTCGCACTACGCAAAGGAGCGGAAGCTCATCGAATGTATCAAGGCCGACCTCGCCCGCGGCAGAAAATGCCAGATCTATGCCGTGTACACGGCGAAGCGGGACGTGACCGGCCGTCTCGAGAGGATTCTGTCACAGGAGGGCATCCGAGTTTCTGTGCTCACGAGCCAAGTGCCCCCAGACCAACGGGAGGCCTGGTACGAACGCCGGCTCCGCGATGGTATGCAGGTGTGCGTAGCTCATCCCCGCCTGGTTTCGGTGGGCATGGATTTGCTGTGGGCGCCTTCAATCTACTTTGTGCAGACGGGATACTCAATCTACACATTGCGGCAGGCAAGCCGTCGATCCTGGCGAATCGGTCAGCGATCGAATGTGGTCGTTCACTTTCTGACATACAACGACACGATGCAGGCGTCATGCCTTCGCCTCATGGGCAAAAAGCTCCTCGTTTCGTTGGCCATGGAGGGCAAGTTTTCGAATGAGGGCCTCCAAGGTATCGAGGACGATGACGACGTGCTTACGGCAATGGCGCGCGAACTGGTTACCGAGAAGGGAGTAGGCGAATCGGCTGCGAGCGTTTGGAAGGCCGTGCAGGAGCAACACGCCCGACTGCTGCCCGTTACTTCGTTGCATGAGGAAGAGACTGAAACCGATTTAATTGAGCCACCACCCGGCGAAGTGGTATCGGCTTCCAGTCAGACCAACGGCTTGATTTTCGGAACCCGGCTCGAAAGGGAACCGGCTCGCAGGAGACCGCTGATTGTCGAGGCGGAATCCCAGCTCTCACTATTCTGAACCCACACGTACACGAGTGCTGGCTGACCCGCAGGCTCTCCAAGGAGGAATGATCTATGGATTTGCTTCCAGCAGAATCAAGGAAGACATTGCCGCCTCTATATTCGCAAGAATCGTCCAACGCCCCGATCGTACACGCCAAACTCTTCACCCCAGATGCGGGGTGGACCTGGTTGATCACAGAAGGGTCGGAGCAGCCCGACGGAGACTGGCTCCTGTTCGGATATGTGATCGGGCTGGAAGAGGAGTGGGGGTATTTCCTACTGTCCGAAATCGTGAGCGTCCGAGGTCCGCTCCGTCTGCCAGTGGATCGTGATCTCTGGTTTCACCCGGGGCCCATTGACGAAGTGCTTCGTCGCGAACGGCAACATCCTCTGCCAACGGTGACTGACGGGGAAGGAGCGAGAGATGAGCGATAAGGTTCAATTTCAAACGAATATCCCGGTCGAGGTCGCCTTGAAATATGGCGATGGGAAGGAAGTCAACGGCCAATACGGTGACCAGGTCCTGTATACCCTCACTGACGGACGTGTCATGTACGTACCGCCCATCGTCAAAAGGAGAATTGAAGAACTCGGAATCGGACGAGGCGAGTTGTTCACTCTCACCAAGGCCGAAAAGAAAAATGGCACGCGACGCACGATCGAGTGGCTGGTCGCTGCAGGGGATCGAGGGGAGAAGCCACCTCGTGGAAGTGCTCCATCTGCGACCGGCCAACGACCGACCCAACAGCGCAACGGTGGCGCCGTTTCAGGAAACGGAAACGGTCAGCGGGCGAACTCAACCTACGATGCCAAAGGTTTTCTGGTAACGAATCACGGGCAATTGTTGCTGCAGTCTCTGGCCGCGGCTGTAGATGTGGCAGCCGCGACCGAACGTTATGCGGCAGCATCGGGTGTGGAGTTGCAATTCACCAGCGAAG